>ENA-UOOH01000199-UOOH01000199.1-fermentation-metagenome-genome-assembly--contig:-NODE-199-length-71735-cov-5.591602_pt1 | contig 71735 bp, 68 predicted proteins | sample MGYA00245778_ERZ724025 | MGnify/ENA primary metagenome ERZ724025 (study PRJEB28704, sample SAMN03018313) | fermentation metagenome | biome: anthropogenic terrestrial biome; feature: soil; material... | reverse complement strand
CGCAACCCATGGCTGGAACATGATGCCATTCCTTTTCAAAAATACCGCAAGCTGCTGTTTGGCAAGCACTATATGGCCCTTTATCAGATACAGGAAAACACTGTCTATGTAACAGCCGTTATGGATTGCCGGCAGGATTACACTTGGCTGCTGTAATTTCCGAAATAGGAAACCTGTTCATAACACGAAAAACCCATGAATACAAGGAAGCCCGTTGTCATTTGACAGTGGGCTTTCCCATTTTTAACAGGAGGTAAACCATGTACGGAATCCTTTTATGCGCTGGCGGACTCTTTGCTGCCGGAACCTATTTCATCCTTGCAAATATTTTGAGACTACCCACTTTAGCCGCTACGCGCGTAAGGAAAAAACTATTTTACTTTTCAGGACGAATGCTATACATAAAAACTATTAATATTTTGTATTAATAGAAAAATACAATTGACAAATTTCCAAAAATAGTATTCAATGAAGGTGGATTGTTAGATTTATAAAGAAGGGTACATAAAAATCTGATCTTTCAAAATTGAATACTTCGTTTTGTGACCCTGCGGCGTATACAAAGTCCGCAGGGGTGGACAAGGGAACCGGGTGAGAGTCCCGGACGGAACCGCCGCTGTAAGCGCCGAGGCCGTGCTCGTCGACGAAAGTCGGTCACTGGGAAACCGGGAAGGCAGAGTACAGGTCGCAGGAGATTTCTCCATAGGCGTAAGTCAGAAGACCTACAAAAGAATTAGCTGCCCTATGGAGATGGGGTGGCAAACTGGTTTCGCAGGAATACGGCTGTGACAATCAAAATTGATTGTCACAGCCGTTTTTTATTTGCCTCAAAAAGCGCAAGCAAGAATCTGACGGCGGCAAAAAAACGGACAGGCTCGTTGAGGGGGTGTATCCGGCAAATATGATTGCAAAATTAACATTTACTTTTACTGTGTGGAGGAAAACGCCCCCAATCCCTTTGTGACGCCGTATAGTGCGCTGACGGTGCCGGAAGGGGAGGCGATATCCCTGAATGTATCGCCAGCAAAAGAGCGACGCCCTTTATCCGTATTTTCATGAGCTTGCAACCTCCTAATTTTGTCCTGTCTTACTATTTTATTTAGATAATCCTGCCCTTTGCAGGGCTTTCGGCCAGTTGCCGAAACGCTTGCGCAGGTAGCTGCGGTAAACGCAGTACACTTCCTTTTGCGTGGGCTTGCATCCCAACCGTCGGGCAATTTCGCGTAATAACTCAAGCAGTTCCTTGTCGGTAAAGCTTGCGTAGATTTGCCGGCCAATAGCGGAATTCGCGCTATACTCTTTCCATAGATTTCCGTCGCACCAACTGACTGCGTTTTTATCGCCGCTCCGGTACGCATGGCTTGCTTCTTCCGCGATTAGGCTGCGATAAGTTTTAAGCTGCTCCGCCGCCAATTTCACGTAAGCCTTTGCCGGTAGAACTCCAGAACGTCATACCTGGGGATACGTCCTATATCGCCATACTATCGGTGTGTTGTGATACCATCCTGGACAACATAAAATACCTGGATAGGGAAAAGATGGAGCTGGTGGTGCCGGAGGGTGGAATTATTTTCCCGCCCAAGGAAGTGATCTCCTACGAGGGGGAAAGCGTATTCAACCGCCAACCGTATGGCCCGGCACAGACTATTATTTCTTTTTCTATAACAGAATCAAGGAGTGCACTGAACATCTTTTTCAATGCTTGATCTTCATCACTGATTTTATATCTTTGATCCTTAAATTCAATAGTTTGTTTTTTTATATCTTGATTTAGCATTTGCTTTCTCCCCTATTCTGTCTCTTTAATAACAAAGAATTCCATTGTAGTTCCTGCAATTAAATCTTTATCAAATTCCATTTAAAATTTTTCTTTAATTAGTTCTTTGATTTGTTCGTCAATTAACTCAGGATTAAACCATTGTATATAATGTTGTGAATTAGGTACAATTATTTGTTTACTATTAGTAGACCAACTTAACAAATCTGATTGAATATCGTTTGTAAATTTTGAATCATTATAAAGTGATGAAGTCATAACTACTAAAGGTACAGATCCAATATTTCTATCTTTAACTAGTTTTACTGCATCCATTCTAAGTTCATGAAGCTGATTTTTATTATTCATATTCTTTATAAACATCATTTCATCTAATTCCTTCATATCATTTGATACTAACTTTAAATCATTTTTATAATGTGTAAATTTTGTTTCATAAAGATCTGTCGCATCAAAAAGTAATCTACTTATTCCAAAAGTATTCAAAAAGTTTAAAGTATTATTAAATATAGTACTTGTTATCGTCCCATATCTTAAAAAATATTTAGAAGGTCTTTTCTGTGTTACCGTGTAATTAGGATTAGATCCGTCTAATAGAACTACGCTGTCCACTTCTTCTGGATATAATTGTGCAAACCTTATTACTTCATTCGCTCCAAACGAATGACCCACTAAAATATAAGGTCCTGTTTCCCCGGAAGATTTAAGTAACTGATATAATTCCATTGCTAATGTATCCATATCTCTTTCACCATTTGCTTTTTCGCTCCAACCATATCCTGGTCTTTCATAGGTTACAGTTCTTGTGTACTTAGCTACCTTTTCTTGCAATGGCAAATAATCTACATATGGACTAGGTGTTTTCCATCCTGACGTAAATACAACTGTTGGCGTATTCTGATTTTTACCTTCACCATATATATGCATTTTATGTCCATTAACCTCTACCATTTTTCCTGGTATTTTAAATTCATTATATAGAATAATACCTCTGAGTTGACCATAAATAAGTGTTATCAATAATAAACTCAAAATACCATAAATAAAATACCTTTTTTTTATTTTTTTCTTCATTAATTACTACTCCTCACACATAGACATATGTATAGTGTACATAGGATATCTAACCATTATTAATTGAAAACTGATAACAGATATGCCACTTGCAACTGTCGAAAACACCGTTTTTTAAGTATTTGACGCATATTACCATTTTCCTTCATAAGAAGATACTTGACACCCCTTTACAATATTTTATAATGGCTCGGTTGTAAAGACAAAAATAAAAACGGTTTTAGATGAGCCAGATATTACCATATTATTTATTGCTTAGAATATAATCTTACTTGTCCCCTTCTGGGCAATTTTATAACAATTAAGCCGGAAACCTCTTATTATGCAATCTTGAAAAGCAGAGCGGGATAGTAATTTTCAGCCGGAGTTTCATAATCCAATGCAGAATGCAGCCTTTTAAAGTTGTATTTGTAGATAAATTCACCGATCTGCTTTCTGGCATCTTTAATATTTTCATAATCTTTGAGGTAGACTTCTTCATATTTTAATGTTCGGAACCACGCTCGATTAAAATGTTGTCAGCCCAGCGGCTTTTTCCATCCATACTGATTTTTGTACCTTTTGATTCAACAAACTTGATATAGTCCTGGCTGGTAAATTGTGAGCCTTGGTCAGAACTATATTGAATTTGTCATAGTAGTGACAGGGGAAGTCAATTTACCAGTAGTACCTTCAGAAGCACCTTAACTCAATATGGCGCAATACAAAGCATGAGCAATGTTGGACGCTGTTATGACAATGCCAGGATGGAGAGCTTCTTAGCAACTCTAAAAAAAGAAAAATTATACCAGATGGATACTACAAAAATGACCACCGCAGAGGTTAAAACCGTAATATACCGGTATATTTGTTACTACAATTTAGGGCGTATCTACAGCACAAACAATGGCTGGCCCCGATGACATTTCGGAATATGTATTATCTAGATCAAAAGGCAGCCTAAAAACTGCGTTCCTATCTTTACCTTGTGGCAGTGTATCCGGATTATTTTTTACAGTCAAGGATGCTTCGCACCGCTAAAGCGGCACGTCCTTGACAGCAAAAAATAATCCGGATGTGTAATAGCCAGGGGAAGATAGGTATAAGGTACCATCGGAGATGGTCCGGGCTTTAATATAAAGATTTATTTGGCAGTTACTAGTTTGGGAAATATTGTATCCTTGCGTTTTTTTACTGAACCAATATTGACAACTCCACGGCCACATTCTTGCGGGGTAAGGTTTCTAATGGCTACTTATGTACATTTTACTGAAAGATTCTAATGCTCAACGATTACCTCAAATGCCCAACGATTATCCTGAAAAATGCACACTCCTGTCTAATGTCAAACGATTATCCCTAGGACTCTCCACCTCAATTTCAGCACTCGTTATAAATTTCAAATATTTGCTGATAAATTCTAAAACAAGCGATCCCGAAAACCTCCGAGAACACTTGTTTCAAGCCTTTCAGGGCAAAATAAAACCACCTATTGATAAAAGGCTTTTTATCAATAGGTGGTTTTATTATTTGGTGGAGACAAGGGGGATCGAACCCCTGACCTCCTGAATGCCATTCAGGCGCTCTCCCAGCTGAGCTATGTCCCCGCGATGTGTTTTGGATTGTTAGTAAACACATTTGTTATTGTACTACGTTCCTCGCTCCGGGTCAAGGGCAACATTCCAGTCATTTCTGGTTTTTAAATGAATTATTGTCTATTTACCCAAACGAACTTGTCCTGTTTTTAAATATATCATGTTTTTCATCTGCTTTAAAGTACCCGGCCGGGTGTTTTTGATTAACGCTTACTCTTTTTTCAAGATAAAAGTTCCGAACCCGAGATGGCGGCGGTTCCTCAACATCACCCCTTGATACTGATAAAGCGCTTTAAAAAGCTTCGGGTCCGAGCCTAATTCCTGCGACACGACCCGGTAGGGGTCCGGGAAAAACAGTTCTTTTAAACTCTCCAGCGGACCGGGAAACCTATTCTGCCGGGCCCTGATCAGAGTAAAGCCGGTAGCCTGAAAATAATCCAGCCATTCTTGATAGGACGGGATTTGGGGAAGTCCACAAACGGTCTTAAGTTCTTCCCTCTCGTTCCGTGGCAAAGATTCATTGGCCAGCATTTCGAGACACACCAGGTAACCTTTCCTTTTGAGCACCCTGAAGCACTCCCTGAGCACGGCCTGAACCGGTAAAAAGATCAGCACCGACTCAACAACAACCAGGTCGGCCACTTCATCTTTAAAAGGCAGATCAAGCACATCACCCAGAACGAAATGAACGTCTGTTCCTTCTTGAAAGGCCCTTGACTTGGCCTTGGCCAGCATAGTTTTAGAATTGTCCAGGGCAAAAACGTGTGCTCCGTAAGTTTTTGCCATATGGCAAGCGGTTCGCCCCGTACCGCATCCCACGTCAAGAATAACTTCATCCGGGGCAATGGTAAAATTCCTCAAAAGATTCAGGGTCTCTGTGAAGCCTCCCGGATGGAGGCTTCCGCTGCCCAGCGCGGCAATGGCCTTTAAATATGAACTCATCGGCAATCCCTTTCCCCTTGTTAATTCTACATCCTATGTTGTAGAACAACATTAGGTTCCAGGCCTTCCGTAATTTCCTGTTTAAAACGAAAAAGCAACCGCCGGGCACACCTTTCTTCTCCTTTGAAAAAATCACAAGGTCTTAACTGATCCAGTGGCCTGCTACGAATAATGAGCAGGTAATTGAAAAAGCAATAACGGAGATGATGGAGTAAACCATAACCAGGTTGTTCTTGTGGAGCAGACGGGCAAGTGTGATGTATCCCGGAAACAGGATTAGAATATATCTCGGCATGCCCAGGGGCAGGTTATCAACCACGGAAGAAAACGGAATTAAAAAGCCCAGTACTAAAAAGATCAGCAGAGATCTGTCCTCGATGTACTTAAAGCTTCGCACCACAAGGTAAAGAAACAAAAATGCCATTCCTGACTCAAAGAGGGAGTAGAATTCGCTATGGTTAAAAAAGAGTGACAGGTTTAAAAACTGTCCGGCGCCCGGGTATTGAAAGTGACGGTAGCCCCAGTATTCGGTGTTCAGTGAGTGAGCGAAGGCGAGAGGGTCTCCGGTATACTTCCATAAAACAAGCATAAACAACCCCAGAGATGCAGGGATTAAGAAGAGCGGCAAGGTCTTTCGGACCGTAAACCTGAAGCCGTTTTCTTTATATTGCAGATACAGGAAAGCCAAGAATAGAACAATACCCACGTTTCTGGTCAGAGCCGCACATGCGCCCAAAGCTGAGGCCGCCAGCCAATTTCCCTTTCGGGCATAATAAAAAGCTCCCAGGGAAAAAGCTAAAAATGGTGCTTCCGAATAAATTGACGAGAAAAAGATGGCTGTTGGGAAAAAAAGCATCACGAAAACCGTGGTGGTGGCAATGTCCTCGCCATGATCCTCTTTGACCAGATGATAAAGAAGGAAGCAGGCCAAAAAAAGGGCCGCATTAGAGATTAAAAAGCCGGCCTCCACGCCGTTATGGGTGATAAAAGTTAAAATTCGGATGAGCAAAGGAAACATGGGGAAAAAGGGAGCGCTGTCAAAGTCATATCCCTGCCCGGCGATTCTTAAAAACCAGCCGGCGTCCCAGTGAATTAAAGAATCCAGCACTATGTTGGGATGTAAATTATCCACGGCCGCAGGTAGAATGGGATGCAAGATTTCCCTAGTCAGCCAAACTATAAATACAATAAACAGCTTGTTTAAAATAAATAAATAGCCGGTACGTTTTATGCTATCTTTAATATCCAATTACCCCCCGGTTATTTTTGCTACTACCTTGTCCTTCCTAAAAACCCAGAGCTTGCTGAGAGTGAAATTAAAGGCAAAGGTGATTGATGTGGCCAAAAACAGAGCCATTAATTGAGACATATTAAAATGAAGAAGCACGTAGATTGAGGCGCTGTTGATGCCCAGACCAACGGTGTTGACCAGCGTGAATTTCAGAAAACGGCTGCCCTCTTTCTCGCTGGGGGTCTTAAAGGTCCAGTAACGGTTTAAAAAAAAGCTGTTGACAATGCCGCAAAGATAACTGAAACCTTTTGCCACGGAGTAAAAAAGGATGCTTTCGCCCGGAAATAATCTTAAAATAGTAAAATAAACGGCCCAATCGATAAATGTATTAATACAACCGACTGCGGAAAACTTACATAACTGAAGAACGTTCTCTGTCAAAACGAATCTCCTCATCTTGAAGTATTAGACGAGACCGGGGAGCAGCGCCATGGGGCATTGGCAGTTCATTCAGACCTTGGCGAAAAACTGCTCTTTAATTCAAACAGTTCTTTAAAGGCCTTTAATATGACCGACAGCTTGGCGCCTGTCTGCTCGCCGGCCACCCGTGGAAAGTGATTAACTCCTACCTCGGTAATGGTAAAACCCTTTGCCCTTGCTTTGGCCAGGATCTCCGTGTCAATCAGAGCGCCCTGTGAAGTGAGAGTAATTTCGTCAAAAATCTTGCGCCTGTAAAGCTTAAAAGCCGAATCAACATCAGAGACATTAATTTTAAAAAGCGCATTTACGAGGACTCCCCACATAAAGGCGTTGACTTTTCGAAGTAGTGGATCCTGTCTGCGGATTCGGTAACCCGATACTATATCCCATTTCTCAATTAAAGGAAGAAGCTTAGTGATCTCTTCAATTTTAAACTGGCCATCTCCATCGGTATAAAAAACCAGTTCTTTTGTTGCATTTTTAAATCCCGTCTGAAGTGCCGCCCCGTATCCCTGGTTATGATCGTGGTGGATAACCCGGACCGACGGATTTTCTTTGGCCAGCCGGTCTGCAATTTCGGCTGTACGGTCTTTGCTCCCGTCATTAACGATGATAATTTCAAAGTCGTCGGAAACCCGCCCGGCCACATCCATGGCCTCCCTGGTCACCCTTTCTACATTATGTTCCTCGTTATAACAAGGAAAAAAAATTGTAATTGAATATCTTTTCATAGCCTTCCCCGATTCAGTATGCATTGCTCCCGTACCATATATTACCTTCGACATAATTGTACCGCCTCCTCCTTTGGGCTACCGCCTGTTTGTACTTTTGCTTTAAGTTTAAATTATTTGAACATTTTTATGCGAACTTGACTTCATTTTTGCAATAAAATATCATTAAAGTAAGTTAGGAGGGATCGTATGACTTCAGTAGAAGTAAGAGGCTTCGGCGACTTTTCAAAACTCTTTCAAGAGAGAAACTGGCCCTACCCCCTATTCTACGAACTTAAGGAACCCACTACAACCGGAGAATTGGCGAAAATGCTCGACTTATCCGAAGACAAAATCGAAGTGGTTTTTGTTAACGGGCTGGCATGGGGCCTGGACTACCCGGTAAAACCCGGGGATCGCGTAGCTTTTGTACCACCGGGCACACCGGGGCCTTACCGGGTAATGCTTGGTTTTGTTCAAAAAAGGCACAAATCTTAGTTTTGACTTGATCATGCTCCATAATCTCACAGGGCTGTGTTTCATTAATGATCAGAAACATTTCTAAATGGTGCAGGGAAGGCGAATTATCATCGCCTTCTTTTTATATTTTACATTGTTCGAACTCTTGTAGACGACTTGCGCTTAATTATGTTTTCAAAATATTCCTGGCGCTGTCTTTCCTTCCTTCCTTCTTTTATTTATGAAGTATAACTTAAATTAACTTTTAACATAATAAAGATATCATAATATCCAGGAGGTGTAAAATCATGGAATGGTTAAACAGAATCGTTTTAGCCCTGATCATTATCGGTGCATTGAACTGGTTGCTGGTGGGCCTGTTTGAATGGGACCTGGTAGCAGCCTTGTTCGGAGGTCAAACATTAAGACAGGCTTCCATGCTGAGTAAAGTTATTTACTCTCTGGTTGGTCTTGCCGGCCTCTATGCTATTTCATTCTTTTTTAAGGAAAACGCTGCCATAAAAAATAACAAGTAATCATACATTAAAAACACTAAAAACCGATTACACATACTTAAGAGAAAGAGGTGTGGGTCCTCCCTGCACCTCTTTTTCCTGTCTCCATGTTTTTTTCCAGGTAAACGATTTTTGATGCATACAATGATTAGGCCAGTGTCATACTACATTTAAATTAAAAAGGAGGGATAAGATTAATGACTCCCCGTAAGAAAAACAGGTTACAACCACCTGAGACCATACTACCTCCGGTGGTGGATGAAAGCGCTGATTCCCCTGAAGATGTGGATAGTTGCAGTGAATCCTGCCCCAAGTCCGACACATCCAGGAATGATGACAATGCTACCTGTTAAAAGAGGCCTTTTTAAAGGTCTCTTTTTTTTAGCTAAAAGCATCTGTCCGGGGTTGCCACCGCATAGAACAAATGCTATATTGGGATTACCTAACAACTATTAAAAAAATGAGGTGATGTCATCATGAACCAGATTAAAAATTACAATAGCGACTACCGGGTCAATGTCATCAACAATAATACAATTATCAGTATTGAAATTACCTGCTGCGGGAAGCACATCGGAGAGATGCGTTTTAAAGAAGGTGAAACTAAAAAATGCCCGCATTGCGGCACAATCCACCTGGTAAGAATTCAACACAATCACTTTCACATCCGCTCCATGAAGGCCGTCCTAAATGAAGTAGAAGGCCCATATAAACCGCTGGAAGAAAAAGCTCTATAAGGCCGTGTTTGGACCGGAAGGGAATTTAAAGACACCCGCGTAAACACCCTGAATAATCAGCTCTGCCCCATTTTCAAGAATGATGTCGGGGTACGAAGGGTTTGCGGCAAAAAGACATAATTTACCGCTTTTATCCTTGAATAATTTTTTCAAGGTACTCTCTGTGCCATGAACCAGAGCACAGATTATTTGGCCGTTAAAATCCACGTGGGACTGACGACGAATCAATACCAGATCACCGTCACAGATTCCCTCGCCCACCATCGAGTCCCCCTTTACGCGGAGAGCAAAATCAACCTCTCCCGTCAAAATCTGTGGTAAGGGCAGACAACCTATAACCATCTGCCTGGAAACAAGCGGTTCGCCGGCTTGTACAGTACCCAAAACAGAGATATTTTTAAAATCGCAAAATCCTTGCTTTTTCAATTCAGCAAAGGATGAATTATTGATGTCTTTTTGCCCTTCACCGGATAGAAAATATTCGACCGGCTTTACCAGAGCCGCCGCCAGGCGAAAGAGATCTTCAATGTTGATTTTACGCTTTCCCTTTTCGTAATAATTAATGGCAGTGGCCGTAACACCCAACTTCGCGCCCAGTTCCGCCTGGGAAATGAGTCTTTCCTCCCTGGCCTTTTTGATTTTGGCCCCAATTCTGACATACATTTTAGCGTCCTTTCCCATCACTTGTTTTTCATGGTACGCCCGCCATCCCTTTCCAGGATCTTCTTTTTATTTCTCTCTACCACCTGTAAATCCTTTCTCATTCCCCTGCCTTTTGAAACTTATGGCCGGGATATAGTTGCTGTATTTATTTATTAAAGGCTTGACCTTTTTTTATTTTCTGATATAAGTAATATTAGTTATTAGTTAAGAATAATTATTGTTTAGGGAGTGAGCCCTTGCAGGAAGAGCTGATCATCGAAAAGCTACGTAAAAACGGCTATAAAATTACACCCCAGCGGCAGGAGATCCTTAAGGCCATTCTTTCCTGTTCTGCGCCTCAGAGCGCCGAGGAGATCCACCACAGAATCACCGAAAAACACCCAAACATTAGCCTGGATACAGTCTACCGCAACTTAAACGTACTGTTGAGCATTGATGTTGTTTGTAAATTTAATTTAAAGGAGGGAAAAAGCAGCTATGAAATAAATAACGGGGACAGTCACCACCATCACCTGGTCTGCTTAAAATGCGGCGCAGCTGAGTCGGTTGATTTCTGCCCGCTTAAGCATTTTGATCAGAAAAAGCTCCTGAAAGAAAGAGATTTTGAGATCAAGGAGCATCGTTTTGAGATCTACGGATATTGCGCAGCCTGTAAAAAAAATTAACCTGAGACAAAATACTGGGGGGTTTATATTCCGTGTTCCACTACTTTTGTTTTGAAAATCGAAATAAGGCGCTTCTAAAAGATTTTGCCCGGTCGGCGCACGGCCCCGTTGTAAAATTTTATGCTGCCCTGGTTGCGCTCTCCCTGATGATGCTCTGCCTGTGCTTTTCCGGGTGCGCCGGGCAAAAAGAAAACCCGGGAAGCACCTTGCCGGACAGCCGGCCATTAAAGGTATTCTGTACAATTTACCCTGTCTACGACTTTGCGAAGAATGTCGGAAAAGATAAAATCGATGTGTACTGCCTGGCGCCGCCCGGCACGGAGCCCCACGAGTGGGAGCCTTCCCCCAAAGACCTTGCCGCAATTCAGAAAGCCGATCTTTTCGTTTACTGCGGCGCAGGTATGGAAGGCTGGATCGACAAAGTGCTAAAGGTTGTCACCGGGCCAAAGCTGACCGTGGTGGACACCAGCCAGGGTATCCCATCATTATCAGGCCAGGAAGAAGAAAGTGAGACCGAAAACGAAGAAAAGAACGGCGAGCCTGTTCATGAACACAATACTGCCAGGGACCCGCACATCTGGGTAGACCCCGTCAACGCCATGAAGATGGTTGAAAACATCACCGTTGGTATGGTTCAGGCTGACCCCGCCAACAAGGATTTTTACGAGACCAATGCCCGGGAATACCTGAACGAACTGGAGGCACTGAACAACGCCTACCGTGACAGCATTGCCCGTGCTGCACATAAAGAATTCATCACCTCCCACGCCGCTTTCGGCTACCTGGCAAAGCGCTACGGCCTAAACCAGGTGCCAATCAGGGGCTTGTCCCCGGAGGCGGAGCCGACCCCGGCCCGAATGGCGGAAGTAATTAAACTGGTCAACGAAAAAAAGATCCGCTATATTTTCTTTGAAACACTGGTAAGCCCAAAAGTATCACAGATTATCGCTGAAGAGGCCGGCGCCGAGACGTTGGTTTTAAATCCGGTGGGCGGGCTGACACCGGACGAATTAAATTCCGGCAAGAACTATCTGTCCGTGATGCGGGAAAACCTTTTAAATTTACAAAAAGCCCTGGAGGTGGAACCATGAACATAACCACCCCGGTATTAGAAATGGAAAATGTCAGTTTCAGCTATGGATGTCACCCGGTTCTTGAAGAGATCAACCTGCATGTTTCGCCCGGCGAATCCGTGGGGATAACCGGACCTAACGGGGCGGGCAAAAGCACCCTGCTGAAGCTGGTAGCGGGACTATTAAAGCCTTCCAGCGGCGCCGTCAAATTATTCGGCCAGAGCCTCAAGGACTTTAAAGACCGGGGCAGGGTGAGCTACGTCTCGCAAAAGGCTAGTTTTATCAATAACGCCTTTCCCTCTACTGTGGAAGAAGTCGTTCTGGCCGGGCGCATCACCCGGCGGGGTCTCTTTCGTTACTTGAACAAGGAGGACCGTTCTCTTGCCCTGAAGGCTCTGTCGGAGGTCGGTATGGATGAACACCGCCACAAACCGATTGGCTCCCTTTCAGGTGGCCAGCAGCAGCGGGTATTCATTGCCCGGGCCCTGGCGGGACAACCGGAGTTGCTTCTCCTGGACGAACCAACTGCGGGCATGGACCCGGAAACCCAGGCCCGTTTTTACTTCATTATAAAGGAATTGGTTGTTCAGAAGGGGCTCACCCTGATGCTTGTTTCCCACGACCTGGATGCCATTTCAATGGTGGTAGACCGCCAGGTATGCCTGGACCAACACCTTTGCTCCTGCTGTCATAATCTAAGCGATTCCCCGCAAGGTGAGACCTGTAGGAAAAGACTTTGGACCGCTTGAACAACGGAGGTTAAAGACTTTTGGAAATTTTTCAATACGGGTATATGAACAGGGCTATCCTGGTCGGCGTGGTAGTCGGAATTACCTGCCCGGTAATCGGCCTTTTTATCGTACTCAGGAGAATGTCCCTGATCGCCGATGCGCTTTCCCATATCTCACTGGCGGGGGTCGCAGCGGGACTTTTGGCCGGCGCCCACCCCGTGCTCTCCGCCTCTCTCTTTTCTGTTTGCGGTGCGGTCTTGATTGAAAAGCTGAGGGAAAATTACCGGACCTACTCCGAGCTTTCTATAGCGATTATTCTGTCTGCAGGTCTTGCCCTTGCGGCCATTTTATTAAGCCTGGGGAAGGGTTTCAATGCCGGTGTTCTCAGCTATCTCTTCGGCAGCATCGTACTGATCGATAATAATGACTTCTGGCTGATAGCCGGCATCGGTGCAACCGCCCTCGGCCTAATCGCGCTTTTTTTCAAAGAGCTTTACTTTATAACATTCGATGAGGATGCAGCGGTGGCGGCAGGCGTGGCTGTCCGGGCCATAAGTATGGGTTTTACGGTACTTACGGCAATGATCATCGCCATTTCCATGCGGGTGGTCGGGATCCTGCTGGTATCTTCCCTGATGATCCTACCGGTAGCCAGTGGACTTCAACTGGCCAGAAGCTTTAAAGAAGCCTTGCTCCTTTCCACGGGGTTCAGCTTGATTTCCGTTCTTGTAGGTATCTTCGCTTCTTTTTACCTGAACCTCGCACCCGGCGGCACCATCATTCTGACCTCGGTTTGGGTCCTGCTGGCAATTCTTGCAGGTAAAAAAGCAACCGCCAGGCAGCAACAGAGTATCGCCACTGAAAAAACCCGTGTCAAGAATACTAATTCCAGCTTGCAACCATAATAATACCTCCGGTCTCCCTGCTTTACGAAATTAAAGGAAATAAAACATTACCCGTTGACATAAGCTGGGACTATTGATAGACTAGGGTTCAGCAAACTTAATTTATCCTTTGCTCTTATCCGGAGTGGTGGAGGGACTGGCCCTATGAAGCCCGGCAACCCTTGGGAAGCATAACTTACCCAAAATGGTGCTAATTCCAGCAGGAGATATTTTCTTCTGGCAGATAAGGGGGAAAGTTCATTAAACTTTTCTGGCCTCTTCTGTTTTGAAGAGGCTTTCAATTTGTCGAAAGCGGGAAGAGCAAAAACAAGGAGGTTTGGTTTAGAACAATGGCAATTGAAAAAACCTACGCCGAGATTAACGAAAAAATCAAGTCCGGCAGGGCAGTGGTGCTCACTGCCGAAGAAGTCCTCTCTCTAGTGGAGGAAAAGGGCGTTTCCGAGGCCGCCCGGCAGGTGGACGTGGTTACCACCGGAACGTTCGGGGCTATGTGCTCTTCCGGCGTCTTCCTGAACTTCGGTCACCCCAAGCCCCGGATTAGAATGCAAAAAGTATGGCTTAACGGAGTTCCGGCTTATAGCGGGATCGCGGCCGCCGACGCCTACCTGGGTGCAACCGAACTCCCCGAGGACGACCCCTGCAACTGCAATTACCCGGGCGAGTTCCGTTACGGCGGTGGCCACGTAATTCATGACTTGCTGGCACGCAAGCCAGTCAAGCTGGAAGCAGTTTCCTACGGGACCGACTGCTATCCCCGACGTGAGCTTGAAACCTATATCACACTGGACGACATCAACGAGGCCACGCTCTTTAACCCGCGCAACGCTTACCAGAACTACAACTGCGCGGTAAACCTGAGCAACCAGCCCATCTATACCTACTTGGGGATGCTGAAGCCCAACTTAGGCAACGCCCACTACAGCAGCGCCGGCCAGCTGAGCCCGCTTCTTAACGACCCGTACTTTTTAACCATCGGAATCGGCACCCGGATCTTCCTGGGCGGCGGCACCGGATACGTGGCCTGGAGCGGAACCCAGCACTTCCCCGGCATCCAGGAGGACGAACAGGGGAAGAGCTACGGCCCGGCCGGTGGCACGCTCTCTTTAATTGGTGATTTAAAGCAAATGAAACCCAACTGGTTAATTGGGGCGAGCTTCCTGGGCTACGGAGCCACGCTGATGGTAGGAATCGGGATCCCAATCCCCATTCTCAATGAAGAGGTAATGCGCTGTGTCTCGGTGACCGACCGCGACCTGTACGCCCCCCTGGTGGACTACAGCCATGCTTACGGCCAGCGCATTCCCGGCAACCTTGGCTACGCCAGTTACGCTGAATTGAAATCCGGCAAGATTAACATCAACGGCAAGGAAGTGCCCACCGCCCCCCTGTCCAGCTATCCCAGGGCAAGGGAAATTGCCGGTATCCTCAAGCAATGGATTGAAAAAGGGGAGTTCTTCCTGACTGAGCCGGTGAAACTACTCCCATCCTGCAAGGACGGCATCGCGGCAAAGGCGCTGGAAATCAAAGGGCTATAATGTGTCTCCCACACCCGACCGCCGCAGGCAGATTAGCCCGCGTTGCAAACCACCTGAAAGGAAGTGAACGGCATGGCGCCGAACAGAATTGTCCTTCGCTTCGGAAAGGACATATCCGATAAACCTATTATTTATCACCTGGTCAAGGACTATAACCTCGTGATTAACATCCTGCAGGCCAACGTTAACCCCAACAAGGAAGGAACGATGGTTTTAGAGCTTACCGGGGAAAACTATGACAAGGGAATTGTGTTTTTAAAAAGCCAGGGCGTTACGGTGCAGCCCCTGGCCGAGGAAGTCTTCCGCAACGAGGAAAGATGCACCAACTGTGGTGTCTGTACCGATATCTGCCCAACCGGTGCCCTGCACCTGGAGAGGCCTTCAATGGAAGTTAAATTTAACAGCGACCACTGTATCGCCTGCCAGATTTGCATCAAAATATGCCCGCTAAAGGCCATGGAGGTCAAGTTTTAGCTTGGAATATCAGGACCGTTCGTACCGGCTCTCATTCCGCCAGGATGATCTGGTTCACTTCCGGGTGGTTGTAGGCCAAACCGACCTGGACATCGGGGTGCGTCGGGAGAGGTTTTCCCCGGAAATGGCCCGCTGGCTGGAGGATCTGGTGCGCAAACAGAGAGGGGTTTTGGAAAAATACATCGAGGAGCACCCCGCCTTCCTCCACGCCCTCTCCCCCTGTGAAGTGAGGCCCGGCGCCCCGCCCATAGCAGTTGAGATGGCCGACGCGGCCCGCCTGGCCGGCGTCGGCCCGATGGCTGCCGTGGCCGGGGCCTTCGCGCAGTACATCGGCCAGGCCCTGTCCAGGCGGACGAAGGATGTCATTGTTGAGAACGGCGGCGACATTTACCTGCGCAGCACCAGGCAACGCCGGATCGGAATTTTTGCGGGCAAATCCCCCCTCTCAAACCGCCTCGCGCTGGAAATCAAGCCGGAGCACACCCCGCTGGGCATCTGCACCTCATCGGGCACCGTTGGCCCGTCCCTCAGTTTCGGCAGGGCGGACGCAGCCGTGGTCCTTTCCCCCTCCACCACCCTGGCTGATGCGGTGGCTACTGCGGCCGGCAACAGGGTCCCGGTCAAGGAAGATGTTCAAAAAGCAGCGGAATTTGCCGTCTCGATTGAGGGTATAACGGGCGCGGTGATCATCAAGGACGACCGTCTTGCCGCGTGCGGGGCGCTCAAGCTGGTACCCCTCATGATTTAGACGAATAAACCGGGCGAAAGGCAGTTTAAACCTTCCTTTCGCCCGGTTTTTACATAAATCCTAGTTCAACGCTTTACACCCTCGGGTGAAACTGCCCGCAGGCCTGGCGGTGCGGGGCGATCCCATCCGTAACCAGCTTCAGGCCGTCGCTGCCCACCTCTTTCAGCACATCCACCACATTCAACTCTCCGGGAACCCTCCTGGCCAGGCCGGCGTACTGTGGGATTAGCGCGGCACAGCCCGGCCTCACCTCGTCCCTGCCCACAATCCTGATCAAAAATTTGCACTCCGAGCAGGTATGGACCACCCTGTCCCGCAGTTCCGGCAGCATTAGCCTGTGCCCTTCGTAGAGGTAATTCTTGCGGTAATAGTCGCGGATATTAGCCATGCCCGGGTCCCCCGTTCCGGTCCCGGAGTACCCCCGCCGGGGTGAGGGAAACCGCCCTCAGGATGCTCTGCTCGCCGAACCGGTCTTTAATCCGGTCACAGACGGCGTGCAGACGGCGGGCCTTTTCCTTCTCCCCGAACAGGTCTATTTGTTCTGCGGTATTTTCAACCAACCTCCCCAGGGATACCCCCACCATCCTGACCGGCTTCCAGGAGGGCCAGTGCTGATGCAGCAGTTCCACGGCAACACTGTATACGTCATCGGTGAAAGCGGTGGATTGAGGCATTGTGCGGGCACGGGAAATCCACAAAAATTCTATGTCCTTCAGGGTGAGGTTCACCGTCCTACCGACGTACCCGCCCAAACGCACCCGTCGGCAGACAATTTCACATAATTCCAGAATAACGACTTCTATAACATCGTATCCATAATAATCCCTGGGAAGTGTAATCTGGTGCCCGATTGATTTCACCCGCTCCAGTGAGTGAGGGTCAACCGGACTATAATCAAGGCCATTCGCGGACAAGTGCAGGACGTGCCCAACCAGGCCAAACCTCTTCTGCAGCACCGGCAGGGGATAACCGGCAAGGTCTCCGATGGTCTGAATGTTTAAGTCCCGCAGCCTCTTTTCCAGGCGACTTCCCACCCCAAAGAGCTCCCGGGCCGGCAGCGGCCACATTTTTGCCGGCACATCGGGAAGATCCAAAACAGTAAGACCGTCGGGCTTCTGCATTCCAGCCGCCATCTTGGCCAGGAGCTTGTTCGGACCCACACCGACACTGCACAGCACGCCCACCTCGTCTTTAATCCGGCTTTTTAACTTCAAAGCGATATCCGAGGAAGATCCAAAAAGAGGACCGCAGCCGGACACGTCCATAAAGGCCTCATCAATGGAAAAAGGCTCCACCAGCGGGCTAAAATCTTTCATGATCCGGACAATCCGGGTGGAGAAATCAACATAATGGCTGTAGGAGGGCTTGAGAAAAATACCTTCACGGCAAAGATCCCTGGCCTCCCCCACAGCCATGCCCGTTTTAATCCCGCAGACCCTGGCCTCATAGGAGGCCGCCAGGACAATGCCGTGGCGCTTGGCCGGGTCGCCCCCCACGATTACCGGCTTCCCCTTGAGCCGCGGATCCATGGCCTGGTGCACACTGGCATAAAAGGCATTCATATCAGCCAGCAGGATTGGGCAGCGCACAAACATCACCTCAAACATATGTTTGACTTTATTATAGCTCGAACATATATTCAAGGTAAAGCGGTATAAAAAGGAAAAGAAAAAGCCCACAGCCACTAGAACCTCGCGCCCCGGACGGTGGGTTTTCAACATTTTCAGGGTAAAGAACCAAAATGAAGCTTTTGGTGTAAAAATACTTCTTGTTTGCCTAGCCGACGGTGATTACCTTGTAGGGACCGGTCAGCCGGCTGTTAATGTCATACATATTTGAAACTATGCCCACCGCCATTTTTTCTTTGACCTTGTAATAATCCAGGCAGGTTCCGCAAACCAGTATCTCCGTATTGGCCGCCAGCTTTTTGAGCTGTTCTAGAACCGGGGACCCCTCTAAAGCTAAATAGACACCTGTATTCAGGATACACAGGGCCTGCGGGGGTTTTTGTTCCGCAATGGTTACCATCAGGCTTTTCATCAGGACTTCGCCCAGGTCCGGGGACCCCTGACCAAGGGTGTTGGTGGTAATAAAATAGACAATATCAGCCGGCGCCTCACAGTCACAGCATGATCCGACAGTTTCAGCAGGCGTTTGCCCGGCTTCACCCGCCGGGCGAGTGATGGACAGGTGATAACACCCTTCCTTTTCCTCCACTTCCACTTTGCACCCGGCATTTCTGGCAAAGCGGGAGACATTTTCCCTGGCTGCAGCATTATCCACAATGGCCAGCAGATCTTGCTGAAGTCCTTCTTCCAGGGCTTTTTTTGTTTCTAAAACCGGTCGGGGACAGGCCATCCCGCGATAGTCAAGTACATAAACGCTCATCCGTATCCTTCCTTCCTGGATTATGGAAATCATTAATATATATTTCCGGATGATATATAAATTACCTTCATCAAGACGATATAATTATTTTATGGAATGTCAATCTATTATATAAAAGTTTTATGAGTCAGTTAGGATGGCTATTAAATCGGACGCGTTAAACGTATAAAAATCCCCGCAGAAGTGACAGCGCACCTCCGCCTCACCCTGCTCCTCCAGGATTTTTTCAATTTCTGTTTTCCCCATGGCCATTAAAATGCCTCCTATCCTATCCCGGGAACAGGTGCACTTAAAGCCCACGGGGGATTTTTCCAGGTACTGAACAGGCAGTCCCCCAACGGCTTTCGATACGATTTCCTCCGGAGTCAGGCCCCGGTTCACGAGGCTGCTGACCGGGGGCAACTCACCCAGACTCCGCTCCAGGCGGGTCAAAATGCCCTCTTCCGCACCTGGAAAGAGCTGTATAATTAAACCTCCGGAGGCAGCAACCCGGGCGTCGGGGGCAACCAGGACACCCAGCGCAACGGCTGAAGGATTCTGTTCCGAGGTTAACAGGTACTGTGCGACGTCCTCACCGATTTCACCGGATACAAGTTCAATACTCCCGGTGAACGGTTCCTTTAATCCCAGGTCTTTCGTCACATAAAGAAAACCCTTTCCCACCGCCGCTCCTACGGGCAATTTTCCCTCCACTTCCGGCGCCAGGTCGACGTGAGGTTCCTGAACGTAGCCCTTGACCTCGCCTTGCGCGCTTGCCGTAACAATGATCGCCCCCAGCGGACCTTCCCCGAATATTCTCAGGGTCAGAAGGTCATCTCCCTTCAGATTGGCGCCCAAAAGCAATCCTGCCGTCAGCGTCCGGCCTAGGGCCGCACTGGCTACAGGCCAGGTATCGTGCCTGCGCCTGGCTTCTTCGACAAGCTCCGTCGTAACGGCGGCAAAAACCCGGAACTGACCGCCTTCACCAACTCCCCGCACAAGATAATCGCTCATGTCATACTCCTTTTATCTTTCGTTTCAAAATTATTATACCCGGGGGCACAGTTTTATTGCTTTCATACATACGTCTATCCCATCTCAGGAAAAATAACAACAAACTATTATAAGGAGGTATACTCGTGGAAAACAACCAGGAAATGCCGAACAAGCTTGATGATAGATTTCAACACAGCGCACCGGGCCGGGACATGCTGGAAAAAGGGGCTATTTTACAAAGGGACGGAACCTACGCCATCGCCCCCCATATTCCAGGTGGGATCATTACCGACCCGGAACTTCTCGTTAAAATAGCCAACGTTGCCAGAAAGTACAATTGCACCGCTGTCAAGGTAACCTCTTCACAGCGCATCGCCATTATAGGGCTCAAACAGGAGGACATCGACGCCGCCTGGAAGGACCTGGGCATGAACCCCGGCGCAGCCATCGGCCTTTGCGTTCGAAGCGTCAAATTTTGTCCGGGTACTACCTTCTGCAAGCGGGGACAGCAGGATTCGGTCGGCCTGGGCACCGAGATTGACAGGCGCTACCACGGCATGGCCCTGCCCTCCAAGTTTAAAATAAGCGTCAGCGGGTGCCCCAACAAGTGTATGGACGCCATGATGATTGACTTTGGGATCATGGGAACGCCCAAGGGGTTCACCATTTACGTCGGCGGAAACGGTGGCTTAAATCCCCGCTTCGGCGAAAAACTGGCAGAACATCAGACCAGCGAACAGGTGCTGCAGATTCTGGGCCGCACCGTCAGCTTTTATAAGAAGGAAGCCCGTACCAACGAGCGGTTAGGAAGGTTCATCGACAGGTTAAATTTTGACCGTTACCGTCAGGAGGTTTTAGATACGTCAATGGTCCACTAGAAACAGGCGGCAAAAAGGCTTCCATTACTATCCCAGGTTCCCCTACCAAAACAACTCGCGAAAAGCGGGAGTAGCGTCGGCTCCCGCTTCTTCTTTCCCATCGAGCTTTTCCTTGCTGGACTCCACCGCATGATCTTGCATCCTGATCCACCCTGCCGCATCCGCAGTGGGAGTAAAGTATTAGCTGAACTGAGCTCCTTGTTTTTTATAGCATTGTGGATAAAATTATAGGTAGCTTAAGAATCTTGCTATTATATAAATAATGTGTCAGGGGAACAATCCCTTTAGCTCCTTTGACTCCAGGATTTGGAGGATAAAAAATGAATTACAATCTAATTGTTGTTGGTGGTGGTCCTGCAGGAATGCTGGGCGCAGCGACAGCAGCGGCAAAAGGTCTAAGAGTTATTTTACTTGAAAAAAATGAAAAGCTTGGCAAAAAGCTTTTTTTAACAGGTAAAGGCCGGTGTAATGTTACCAATTATGGTGATTTTGATGATTTTTTCAATAACATCATTACCAATAATAAGTTTTTATACAGTGCCTATAGGAGCTTTAATAGTTACCAATTAATAGAACTATTAGCATCACTCGGTGTTAAAACCAAGGTAGAGCGCGGCAACAGGGTTTTCCCGGAATCAGACAAATCCAGTGATGTCATTAAAGCACTCACTAAACATTTGCAATTAAATAATGTAGAGATTAAGCTGAATACCGAGGTTAAGGAAATATTTGTACATAATCGTCATACAACAGGTGTGCTTTTAAGCAACAGCAAAAAAATATCCGGAGATAAGGTTTTAATAGCCACCGGAGGTATGTCCTACAGGCAAACAGGGTCTACCGGAGACGGTTATAGAATGGCGCAGCAACTGGGACATTCTATAATAACGCCAAAACCTGCTTTAGTTCCTCTGGTAACCAAGGATAAATGGGTTAAAGACCTGCAAGGTCTAACCTTAAAGAATGTCTCTGTCCAAGCAATAATAAATAACAAGTCGCAAGTAGAACAGTTTGGAGAAATGATCTTTACCCATTTTGGTGTATCCGGTCCTATTATTTTAAGCATAAGCAGCTTTCTGAGAGAATTGAACTCACCGATGAAGTTGAAAGTTGACTTAAAGCCTGCTCTGTCCAATGAACAATTAGATGCTCGCCTGCAGAGGGATTTTAATAAATATGTAGGAAAGCATCTGAAAAATTCCCTTGATGATTTACTTCCACAAAGAATGATTCCGGTAATCTTAGAATTATCCGGCTTAGATGTACATAAACAGGCAAATCAGGTTACTAAAAAAGAGCGGGGACTGCTTGTACATATTTTAAAAAACCTGGCTTTAACTGTTACAGGCACTCGCCCGTTAAACGAGGCAATAGTTACTAGCGGTGGTATCGATGTAAAAGAAATCAACCCTTCCACTTTGGAGTCAAAAATTATCAAAGACCTTTATTTTGCCGGTGAGGTAATCGATGTTGATGCTTTAACCGGGGGGTATAATCTTCAAATAGCCTTCTCTACCGGTTATCTTAGTGGAATAAGTTGTGTAGAATAAAATATTAGCATGACGTAGCCGGAGGCTGAGTTCTCCGGCTTCCCGATGAGTCACCTATACTTACCCAAGAATCGCTTGCAAATCCGCTTCGGGGGTGTTGATAGGCATGATCTTAAATTTGTGCTTTTTTAAAAGGAAACTATAATGCCGCCCTTGCCGGCATATGTTCCCATCGTACATCCTATCTTGCTTAAAATCACTTTCCTTGGCTGGAATTCTTCTTCTATGTTTTTCTTCAGTTTTAAAGCTTCCTGAAAACAGTCCAAATGGCTGACGCCCACAATCTTTTCCTGGATGTTGGCGCCCATTTCTCCCATCAACTGAACTAGACGTTGTAATGATTTAGCGCGTCCCCGCACTTTTTCCAAAACTTCTATTTGGCCTTTATCCCCTCCTTTTCCGATGGGCCTGATGCTAAGTATTGTGCCTATAAATCCTGGCAACCTACCTACCCTACCGCCTTTAATAAGGTTTTCCAGGGAATCCATCGTGAAAAGAGTATTCATGTTATTCCTGTAATCAATTATTTTTTTTGTAACAGCTTGTACATTAATTTCGGAATGAATGAATTCATTGGCTTTAAGGACGAGAATGCCGAGACCCAGAGAGCCTGTGAGGGAATCAATTAAGTGAATATCTCCGGAAACTGACTTTGATGCCAATTGGGCACTTTCAAAAGTGCCGCTGAGAGCCGACGATAGCCCTATATATATTACTGAGGTATGATGAGCCAGGGCTTCCCTGAAAACCCTGGCAAAAGCTTGTGGAGCCGGCCTGGAGGTTTTGGGAAGTTCCCGTTCATTAGCCATGCGTTCCCAAAATTGTTCAGGGAGTATGGTAACCCTATCTATAAAAGTTTCATTGTTTTCAAAGGTGACATGTAGAGAAACCATTTCTATATTATTTTTTTTAAGTATTTCTTCCGGCAGGTCACATGAACTGTCTGTAATAATTTTTATACTGATCAATAAACACCCTTTCTAAGACTCTATTCAACAAAATTTTACAGCACAAATAAGAAAAGAGCAACAACCTTATAGTGAATAAGCGCTATCCCCCTTTCATCTAAAGACGTCTATCCAAAACACCGACGTGGGCTGGGGCGAATCCTACCTGAACGATCACAGCTACCTTTATACCCGGCCCCTGCTGGCATTGAGCCACTATCGCAGCCAAACAAGCTGATAGGTATACTATATGTGTCAGCAACTCTGTTCATAAGCCAGTTTTTACTTGTAAGTAACCCTTATTACCTGGCTTGGGAAATAAACGGAGACATATAAACTATTTCACAGGGCCCTGATTTTTTTTCAAGGCCCTGGGTATATTAATAGCCAATACTTATTACTGCAATCGTTAACATGTATTTTACTTTATTTATTTAAGGATGGTATTATAGTTTCAAAGTTAGTCGTGCATTTTTGCACAAGCATCCGGTTGTTTATTGAACATTTGTTAATAATTGTCCCTGCAACCAGAGAGGGTTAAATCGTTAATAAACTTATTGGATAATTTAATACTCTATTGTTTTTAACAGAGCATATTGCTTTCCTCTAAACTGTAACTATTGCTTTTTGTATGTCACTGTTTATTTTTTATGGAGAGCAAATGTTTTGTTGTAAATCAAAAAAAGGGGGGTATGGGGGACAAGGTTTCGCTCTCAACAACCGAATATTACTGATTATGATTTATGTTTAAACTAAATCAAGGGGGGAATTAATGGTGTATCGCGATTTACGCTCGTTTTTAACCAAACTGGAAGATGCAGGACAGCTTGTCCGTATTAAAGATTCAATCTTACCGGAACCGACTATCCGGGAAATTGGCCGCGCGGCAACCGATTTACCGAACGGCCCTGCCGTAGTCATGGACAATATTAAAGGCATGAAGGGTATGCAAGTAGCATTAAACGTGCACGGTTCCTGGGCCAACTGTGCTTTAATGATGGGTCTGGATAAAAATACAACAGTCAGGGATCAGTTCTTTAATTTTCTTGACGCATGGGACAAGTATCCCGGCGAAATTAAGAATATAGACAGCGATAAGGCTCCCTGTCATGAAGTTGTAATTAAAGACAACATCAACCTTTTTGAGTCGATCCCGCTTTTCCGGATCAACAAATGGGATGCCGCATGCTTTTTATCAAAAGCATGTGTAGTTACCAAAGATCCTGATGATCCGGACAACTTTGACACACAAAACGTAGGCACATACAGGATGCAGGTGCTGGGAAAAGACACCGTCTGCATCCAGGCCCTAGGTTTCCATGATATAGCCCGCCATATCACCCATGCGGAAGAACAGAACAAGCCACTACCGATCGCCATTTGTTTAGGTAACGATCCGGTGCTCACCTTTATGGCCAGCACACCGATCAACTACGATCTTTCAGAATACAAGTACGCTGCAGCAATCAACGGCATCCCGATGGAACTCACTAAAGCGCTGAACTCCAATCTTGATATCCCGGCCAATGCCGAATACGTGCTTGAAGGTGAAATTCTCCCCCGCGTGCGGGTTCCGGAAGGGCCATTCGGCGAATTCCCGGGCAGCTATTCAGGGATGCGCCTGCAGTCAATTTTCAAAGTGAAGACTATAACCCACCGCAAAAATCCGATTTTTGAGAACCTCTTCATGGGCCGTCCCTGGACTGAAATTGACTACCTGATGGGGCTCAATACCTGCGTGCCGCTTTACAAGCAGTTGAAAGAGACTATGCCTGAAGTAGTCGCTGTCAATGCTATGTATCAACACGGCTTAACCGCTATTATTGCCACCAGCAACCGTTTCGGCGGCTATGCCAAGTCAGTTGCTTTCCGTCTGGCTTCCACACCGCACGGCATTTCCTACTGCAAAAACATCATCCTGGTTGACGCCGACGTCGACCCGTTCAACCTGGAAGAGGTCATGTGGTCCTTGTCTGTCAGGGTTCGTGCCGACAAAGACGTTATTGTTATTCCTAACACACCTGGCATGCCGCTTGACCCGACCTCGTTCCCAGCCGGCATGGGCAACAAATTCATTATCGATGCTACCCAGCCGACCGCTCCGGATGGGCTGTTGCGCGATACCAGGCTGATTGACAATCCTGATTCAAAAGGTTTCGAGAAAATAATTGCTGACCTGCAAGCGGCAGCACAAAAAAAATAGTTTCATAGTATAATATCGATTTACTAAAAGGAGGTTAAATGCATGAAGTGTGTGCGTTGTTTACATGATACCGCAGCGAAATTTACTGAAGCTCCAGATAAAAGTGGAGCTTGGGAAGTGTATGGCTGCAGCCGTTGCAACTTTACGTGGCGTAACACTGAAGAGGACGAGGTAATCAATCCGGAATTGCGCGACAAGAATTTTCAATTTACAGGAGAACCAGAAGATCTGCAAATTTTGGTGCCTGTTCCCCCGCTTAAAAAGTAACAGGTTATTGATAGCCGATTCATCTTATTAAAAAAATAATGGGGTTTCACCTGAGTTTTAGATATGGCTATTTTCTCAACAACTTATATCTTTGAGGTGAAACCCCATTACTATATTATGTTATAAACAATTGTACACTAATTTAAAAAGTATTTACACCAATGCCTCATCTCCAAAGTTTAGGCCCGATATGATAGAATAAGATGTCGATATTCAGTTCAATTTATAAGAACAGGGGGGATCGCTTTGACTAGAATAGTTTTGGCGATTTCAGGTGCTACCGGAGCAATATACGGGATCAAACTTCTAGAAGCATTAAATTCGGCCGGTGTGCAAACACAGCTGATAATCAGTGACTCAGCCCAAAAAACAATCGGGATGGAAACCGATTATTCACTGAATGATGTTACGAAAATGGCCACTCAGCAGTTTTCCTATAATGATATCGCTGCACCACCGGCAAGTGGTTCCTTTTTACACCAGGGAATGGTAATAGCACCTTGCAGTATGAAAACTCTAGCTGCAATTGCCAGCGGGTATGCAGATAATTTAATCAACCGTGCCGCCGATGTAACAATCAAGGAAAGACGCAAGCTGGTCTTGCTTGTACGTGAAACTCCGTTAAGCCCGATCCATCTGGAAAACATGCTCAAACTGGCCAGGCTTGGTGTAATAATCATGCCCCCGGTACCTTCATTTTACCACCTCCCCAAGACTATGGAGGATATGATTAAGCAGTTGACGGGACGGATATTTGACCAATTAGGTATAGAAAATTCCCTGGTTAAGAGGTGGCGGGAAGATTAGGTGATATTGGGATCTTGACTCTAATGATCTGGGGTCAATTATTGGACAGCATTTAGCCTGGTTGGATAATAGTCACTTTGCTTATTTTTAGTAATGTTATTTCTTGGAGAAGTGTAGATCTTTACCTTGTTTTGTAAAGCTTGCCACTTCTCTTTTAGGTAATATGTTTGGAGTTGTTAAAATGGCAGTTACTGAAGCCGGAAATTGCGTGGTAGACTCAAAACCCAAATTATGGACTCGAAATTTTGTATTGATTTGTTTGTCATATTTTACATTTTGCATTGCCTTTCACAGCCTTTTGCCGACATTGCCCATTTATATCGAAAAATTCGGCGGTACAACGGGGATGGCCGGGTTGGCCATGGCCGCTCTTACTGTTTCTGCTGTTATTATTCGGCCGATTTGCGGTTGGGCCCTAGACAGGTATGGACGTAAATTTATCTTGTTTGCCGGTATTCTGATTTTTATGCTTCCTTCTATGGTTTTTATTTTTATGCTTCCAATCATCCCTTTGCTTTTATTGCGCTTCGTTCAGGGTTTTGGTTGGGGAATAGGCACTACATCGCAAGGAACGGTAGTCTCTGATATCATCCCCGGAAAAAGGTTGGGGGAAGGTTTGGGGTTTTACAGCCTGGCAAATAGCCTTTCATTAGCCCTTGCACCCGCTATCGGTTTGTTTCTGGTGGACCGTCTTTCATTTCAATCGTTATTCATCAATAGTTCTGTGTTGACTGCGATTGCACTGTTTCTGGCAATGGGTATTAAATACCCCAAAATAGAGATTTCGAATAAAGTATCAAAAATGGTTTTCATGGAAAAAGCGGCCGTGCGCCCCTCGATGGTCACCCTTTTGGTAACAATCACTTATAGCACTTTCCTTTCATTTCTAGCTTTGTTTGTTATCCAAAAAGGAATGGCAACAGCAGGGGTGTTTTTTACCGTTTTGGCTGCGACAATGTTTATTACAAGGCCCCTGGCGGGTATGATCGTGGATAAAATGGGGCGCGTCGGTTATGATCTTATTGTTTATACAAGTATTGCAACCATCATCCTGGCAATGATTGTTATCGCCCAGACTTCTTCCGCATTGCACCTGGCCCTGGGAGGGATCTTGTACGGCATCGGATTCGGTTCCATTCAACCGGCTATGTTGGCCATGTGTATCAATAGCGTTGCTCCCGACAAAAAAGGGGCGGCAAACGCCACTTATTGGACAGCATTTGATATCGGAGTCGCTGCCGGTTCGGTTATCTGGGGAATCATTGCCGGTTATTTCGGCTATGTTCTCATGTTTTATCTAAACATAATCCCGGCCCTACTGATATTGCCCGTCTATTTAATTAATAACAAGAATAACGCAAAATTAGATCCAGTATAGACTTACCTTGCCGTGAATACTAATAAAAAAAGGTAGCGACCAGCTACCTTTTTTGCTTGCCGGTTGAAAAACGCCTGTCACCTAATCAGCGGAAAGACCACCTGTAGGCAAAGGCGTGAGAAATTAGGGAATTGGATAAGGCATTTATTTTATTAATTGTGATAATTCCCTAAATTGAGGGGTATCTGCTTCTTTCATTAAATCGAAAAAGACCGTTTCAGTATTTGTAGCCACCGCCCCCATTAGAGACATTAGGGATAAACCGTTTCGGTAATTTTCCTTAGTCCGGGAACATACCGCGTCCCCCACCACAAAAACCTGGTAACGCCGGGCAAGCAAGTCCCTCACCGTTTGAAAAACACAAACATGAGTTTCCATCCCGGTAATAATTATCTTTTTTCTTCCTAGCCGGTTAAGCGCTGAGTTTACTTCTGCAGTGCACCCCGAAAAGGTTATTTTTTCATACGTTGTTGCCCCAAGACTGATATTTACTTCTGAAACCGTTTTCCCCAGGCCCTTGGGATATTGTTCTGTGACAATCACGGGAATCCCTAAATTTGTAGCAATGGAAATCAAGGTACTGGTCTTGCTAATAACTTGTTTACCGTATTTCATTGCCGGCACTAAGCGTTCTTGAATATCAATTACTATTAAGACAGATTCTTGCCGGGTTAAGGTAAATTTGTCCAAGGCACGCACTCCTTTATATCATATTTTATTTCGTTTGTTTTTTATAGAACTCCATATTTTCCTTTGCCAATTTTTCTTCCCAAATCATTTGCAACAAAGCCAAATCTTCTGTATAATCGATTTTCGATTCATCTTTGTCATATTCAAGATTTTCAAGTATCTCAATAGTAAAGTCCGCTTCACCACGCTCCTTCCATTCCTTTTGCAACTCTCTATTAGGATGATTCCCAAGCCCCAGTTTAAACTTGGTGCTATTTATCGTACCTTTTAAATCTTGAGTTTTTTCAACATAACACTTATTGCTGAAGTTGGAACGAATCATAAAAATACCCATCTGCGGTCTCATTTGTTTATACTGCAACTTTAATTCCTTTTTTCTATCCATCAGATATCACCTTCTTTTTTATCCTCTTTTTTGGCAACCCAATTCTCCCAACACCATCTAAGAAGATTGAAATGTTGATTTTTCCCCCACCCATTAACTAATACCCCATATCTTTTAATATTCTTGATAAAGTATGCAAGCGTTCACCAAGAAGCTCATCATCATCACTCAGAGCTTGGCTGAATAATTTAATATCCTCATCAATCTTTTCATTGTCAGTACATACAGCCACTGTCATGGCATCTCCCTGTAACCCTACTCTGTCTATAACAGGTTTCTCTGGATCATACAACTTTTCATATCGATAAGCCTCTCGAAAGAAAAGTTTTGTTCTACAAAGGAAAATTGCAAGATCAAGCACTCGATGAAGTGGTAATTCCTCAGACTGTCTTGACCATTTTTCTCCTGTGTGTCTCCATACTTTAGCTGAAATATCTACCTTCCCTCGATCATTCCATTGAGCTAATCCCAGTGAAAGGCCTTTTGCATCGGAATTATAAGCCTGTCTGCCATCAATATTTTCGTAGTTCTCTGATACAATAACCGGTTTGTGCTTTAATGTGGTTGGTATTTTCATCTTATTTTCTCCTCCAATATCGCCTGCCAAGTTAGTAATTTACTAAATTACTAACTTGATTATATTCTTTCCCGCAGGCACTGTCAAGACTCGGGGTGTGTCAGGGGGACGGGGTTATTGACAACATGTCAGCAACCCCGTCCCCCTGACACACCAGGATGTATTGGTGTTCAGTTAACCATAAATTAGGTGGCTCGTAAGAAGGAAAATATGGCAAGGCGACAGAATTAGGGAAGATTGCCTGTCGCACCAATCACACTAAAGTTTCTCAGACACATTCACTCAAAAATTAAGGAGGCAAGGAAAATAAACATATCTTATAGTCTGACTGAAAGCTGGTTCAAAGATATAACTGCTGAGTTGTCCCAAACTGCAATGGGAATTTTGAAGGCCGATGCAGTACCAGTAATGATGATATGGCTTTAGCCGGGAACGCCCTGGCTGAAGCAGGCGGCGGGATGATCGTCGTAAAAGACGGGCAAATTTTAGCCATGTTACCGCTTCCAATTGCGGGATTGATGTCGGACAAACCGGTAGAAGTATTGGCTCAACAGGTATTACAGTTGGATGAAGCCTGGAAAGAGCTAGGTTGCAACCTTATATCTCCGTTCATGACGATGGCTCTGATCAGCCTTCCCGTTCTTCCGGAGCTGCGTCTCACTAATCGCGGTCTCGTCGACAGCCTGAATTTCAAAATGCTGCCCTTGGTTATTGAATAAAAATCGAAGCCACAATCAATTAGGAATATATCCAGTTTATCTTTATTATTCGCCTTGAACGGTATAGGCCTAGTCAAAGCACTAGTTACCTTATGCAGCTATACAATATAAACATGGTTTCTTGCAGGGCAATCAAACCTTGAATTTAGCCTGGCTAATTACTGATAAGCAATGATATTATTTTTATTGCCCAACAGGACTGTACTTTCCCAAGTATGTCGGACGACTGGTTTCTTGCACCTTGCAGGGAACTGCGGGGCTCATTAACGGTTTGGGTCGGGGCGGCGCTGCCTTTATATTTTGATATGGTGTAAACGCACAAAGTTCCTGCCGCCAATAGTATAAAAAGCAAGCTTATAGTGAATATACGCTTTTTAATAACCGCCATTTGTTGCTCCTTTCAAAAATCCCGCAGTCCCTGCCGTGGTGTTTATCTGATATGCTTGACTCTCTGCCTCTTTAATGCCTTAACTGTCAGTACCATCCCGGTTACCGTCATGAAAATTAAGCCAATAGCCACTATATCCAGTAAAAGTGATACGTCTGTACCGCCTACCCTGCCGGCGTGAAGATTTTTAACAAAAGCCGTTACACTGTTTCCCTGACCGGGTGGTTTAAATTGCCTCGCTGCTTCCATCCCCTCTCTTGCTGCTCCCCCTCTTTCAACCATTACCCGTTGTTCCGCTGTCGGCTGACTGGCGCCCATAAGCCAGGGCTCCACCATTAAAAGACCTGTGACGGCCTCTACGAGTATAAACAATGAAGTGAACAAACCAATCCACAAGTGAAGATTACGAATTTTTTTCATTAAAGCACTCCCGCCTTTCTTCTTTCAGCAAAAGATCGTCCATGTAGGCAAGCAGGCCTAAGCGCAGTTCCGGACGGGCCAGCGCCTTAGAATCAGGAGAAAAAACACAGTAAAGTCAACTGCCGTGTTGCCCAACCCCACGGTACAAGAACGGAAAAGTTTTAACACGCTTTGCTTATTATTGAAAACTCCAGCTCACCCCATTAGTTGGGTCAGAGATTAATTAATAACGGTATGGCTGCCGGGTGGACGTCAATTACTGTTTATTTCATATAATGTTCTGTCGTTCCCCTCGCCCCGAGGGTCTCCTTGTAGATCACCCTGGACAGAAGAGTTATCCTGCCACACTTCTTTGGGAACCTCGGTGCTGTTGGCGCGGATCCAGCTCATCACCTCGCTGGAGCCGCCTCTGTCCCCGAAACCGCCCCAGGCACCGGAGCCCGAGGGAATCAGGAAAAACTTCACTTTTTTGTCTGCCACTATTTTTTCCAGTTTCTCCACCGTCAGGATGTTGTCGGAACCGTTAAACCCGCCCATGGGCATTACCGCCGCACCGGTTTGAATGATATAAGCTTCGGAGGTATTGGTGTCGTTAGTGGCAAAGAGATAAGTTTCCCCGGTATTACTCCTGGTAAGGTATTCAAGTAATTTTTTATTAATATGGGAGAGCATGTTCATTCCGCCTCCTCCACCCTGTCTCTGGCCAAACCCCTGCCGGCTTGGCCCGGCCGCCGGTAACATGCTGTTGTCGCCATACAAAAGCGGTGTGGCCGACCAGTAGAGCGGCGCCGCCAGCAGCACCAGCATGCCGGCGATTGCCGCCACCGCAGCCAGTTTCTGTTTTTCGGCGGCCAGGTACAACACCAGCGCCAACCCAACTCCCGCAACCCCGATGCCTATAGACCAGCCCGCGCCGATCATCTTCTGGTAGGGATACAGCATATAGATTTGGAACGCTGTGGCTGCAAGAATAGCGGATGGCAGCAGCCACATTTTCAAACCTTCCCTGTTGCGATACTGGTTCCAGAGCTCAACCCAGCCAGCTCCTGCGATCGCCGCGATCGGAGGGGAGAGCATGATCAGGTAGTATTGATGGAAGAAGCCTGCCACGCTGAAAAACGCCATTCCCGGGAGCAGCCAGGTCAGCCAGAACAGGGTCTCGTTTTGCTTGGTGGTGAGCGGCTTCCTCTGGCGCATCCCCGCCAGCAAAGCGACGCAGGCGAAGGCTGCAAAGGGCAGCAGCCAGCTGATCTGTCCGGAGAGTTCGGACTGGAACAGGCGCAGCGGGCCTGCATTGCCAATGTTAAACATGCCACCGCCCCGCGCTCCCTGGGGTCCGTCCCCGCCAAGATTGGGCGGTTGGTTCTGCCTGCCTTCAGCTCGCGGGTCGTCACCTCCCGGCGTACTTGTTCCACCCGGCGGCGCCTGCGGCGGATTGGTCATATTGTTAGTTCCATTCGGCGCTGTCTGCTGCTGGGTTGAGGTATTGCTGGTCCCCTCCGGCGCTGTCTGCTGTCGTCCCGGTCTTACGCTCTCGTCCTGCTGTGTCTGCCGGTCAGCCGCTCCGCCCGGAAAGCCGCCCCTGCCCATTCCCTTTAGACGGGCAATTCCGTTATAACCGAAGGCCAGTTCCAGTACGGAGTTGGTTTGACTCCCTCCGATGTATGGCCGGTTTCCTTCCGGGACCAGGTCTACCGCAACCGCCCAGGAAGCACTAACTCCAACCAGGACAACCGTTGCTGCAACAAGGACAACCAGTTTCTTTTTCCACTCGCCCTTGAAAGCAAGCAGGTAGAACAGGTAAAAAGCCGGTACTACCATATAAGCCTGCAGCATTTTCATATTAAAACCCACACCAATCACGGCAAAGGCGCCCAGAACCCACCACGCCTTCTGATTGCTGATCCCCCGGAACAACATCCATGTGGCGAGCAGGAGCGTAAATACCAGTAAGCTGTCAATATTATTGGTCCGGCTCACCGCTACAGCGACCGGTGTGCAGGCCATAACCAGGCTCGCCAGCCGGGCAGCTGTCCTGCCAAAAGTTGGCTTGACCAGGACATAGAGCAGTATAACGGAACCGACGCCGGCCAGGGCCTGCGGGAGGATTACACTCCACCCGTGCACGCCGAAGATATAGGCGAAGGCTGTCTGGATCCAGAAGGTGACCGGCGGTTTATCTACTGTAACGTACCCGCCCGGATCTAAAGATGCGTAGAGAAAAGCATGCCAGTTCTGTAGCATACTGGTAACGGCTGAAGTGTAATAGGCGTTGGCGTACAGGCTGTTCCAGATGTTGTAAATATTTAAAAAAGCGGCCAGTAAGGCAATGCCTATCAAAATAAAATCAAAACGTTGACCTTGTTTCTGTTCCATGATCATGTTCCCTCCTTCCATATATCCTGTCACCGAGTATAACTTGTGATTTCAGGACTTTTTACCCTCATAAAATAATACCCTTAAAACCTGAATTAACCCTTAACGGTATCTGAACATTACTTGAGTATTAGCTGAATGTACGCTGAAAAACAAAACGGCATTCATACACAGTGAAAGCTTGCATGAACGTCGTCATCAAAAAGCACTACAAAAACATTTTTAGTGTCAGGGTCTTTATAGCTAACCATATTTTACCACAGCATTTGGTCTATATTTAGATTAGCATTAAATTCAGCAAATAACGCATTGAATGAGCTTAAATAATTACTGTTCCCCAGGCTACACTGCATAACGCTGATATTTTTTTGTATACCGGAGGGACTTGCGTTTACAACAGCTGGCCGGGCTGGACAAGCACGGACAGATATGTTTCTATGGTGCCAAGTAGGGCAGGAAGGTGTCAACAACCCCGTCCCCCTGACATCCCCACCCTTTTTCCACATTACTTAATTCTGTTTAAAACATAGTTCAATTTTAAATAAGTCGCCATCTATTTTGATGGAGAACCGGCCACCACAGATCTGGGTGAAGCTCTGGGCGATGGACAGCCCTAACCCGGAACCCTCGCTGGTTCTGGATGCATCTCCCCTTGCAAAGCGCTGCAGTATTTCGTCTTCGCTGAAGTTCATTTCATAGTTAGCGGTATTTTTGACGGTGGCCCAGGCGCTTTCTCCATCTGCGATCAGGTCTATAAACACCCTTGAACCAGACAGAGAATATTTCAGAGCATTTGTAATCAGGTTTTCCCAAACCCGGTACAGCTTTTTACCATCACTTACGATATACACAGGTTCATCAGGGATGTTAAGCCGAAAAGTGAGACCGGAGTCGTTAATTGGCTCCTCCAGATCTGCCAGGGTTTGTTTGATCAACCGCGCTAAATCAAGTTGCTCCAGATCCAGGGCAATATTCTCGCTGTTGGCTTTGGAGAGGTCGAATAAATCTTGGATGAGGTTCTTCAGGCGTTCCGATTTCTGTGCCAGAATTTTTACATAATCGTTGACCTGTTCGGGCAGGCCTTCTTCTTGGTTTAAAAGTTCCACGTAGCTGATGATGGAAGTCAGCGGAGTTTTTAAATCATGCGATACATTGGTTATAAGGTCTATTTTCATGCGTTCAGATTTCATCTTTTCGGCGACGGCAATACCCATACCCTCCTGGATAGAATTGAGGTTCTGCGCGGCAGGGTAAATATCGGCATCCGCCGGAACTTCCAGCCTGGTTTTCATATCACCATTCTTGATAAGTTCAATGTGGTCCATCAGCTCGCCCAGGTTATCCAAGGTCTCTTCGTAACGTTTCAGATATCGGTAAATGAGGTATATACCTGCGCCTGCTATTAATAAGGCCACCAGTAACGCCAACCCGCTTGAATCGCCTATGGCTACCATTAAAAACATGACCGAGATTAAAGCCATAACCGCCTCGGCCGCCACCAGTAAATACGCCCTTTTTAGCATCGATTTTTGCCAGGAATACCTGCTTTCATATTTGCGGTACCAGGTTAAAAGTGAATTGATTGAGTTGTGGGTAAAAAAGCTTTTGCCGTTGAAGACTAGATCAACAAGCATCAGGTAGAACCACCAAAGGCCAAGCAACGTAAAACAACTGACCAAGATAACGCCCCACAGCCACTCAAATGAACCACTATATCCCATCAAGGGATATGCCACAGTCAAAGTTAAAGCCAGCAGAGAAAGCAGCAGCTTAACTTCCAACCACATTTGACCCGACCAGGAGGCCAATTTTCGGTCAAACTCTCTCTTCTCCCGGCGCCTGACTAGCGCGTAAACCAATAATGAAACTCCCAGTACTAAGAGAGCGATATAAATCCGACCAAGAACAATCAGCAATTGCTGTTCCTCATAATACTGGGAATGTCCGTACGGGTTTTTCACCAGGGTATCTTTGACTGCCAGAAAGACTTCACTATTAACCAACTCAGTAGTTTTATCGGAAAACTCCCTTAGAATAATGCCCCAATAACCACTATCCAGTCGCTCGACATAAACCGGTTGCCCGTCTTCAATCACCCATACCTTTTGCCCGTCAAAATACCAATAGTATTTATAGCCGTCTGGTAAATCCGGCATCTTTTCCGGGTCGGAAATTGGTGACAAGTCACCTTCGATATTTTTTACCAGGAGACCGCTATCTTTGTTAACGGCATAATAAATCAGGTTTTCTCCTTCATTATCTAAAGACCATTTCGTCCCTTCCCGGCGATAAGAAGGAGAAGCCACCAGATAGAAGAGTTCGCGAAAATAGTTACCGGTTCGCTCTTTGAAGGTGCTGCTGCTTTTATAGTCTGTAAAAGGAGCTTGCAAAGCCTCTACATTTCCATTTGAGTGCGCTAAGGCAGACAAACCGGTTATAAGGAGGCCGGTAATAATACTAACGGCCAGAAAAAAGCACAACCAGGCTGTAAATGGTTTAGATTTTCTCAATTTTGTATCCAATGCCCCATACCACCTTTAAGTATTCAGGCTCTTTCGGGTTTATCTCAATTTTTTCCCGGATCCGGCGAATATGTACCATGACCGTGTTTTCCACTCCATAAGCTGTTTCTCCCCAGACCCGCTCATAAATCTCCTCGGCGGGAAAGATCCGTCCCGGTGAACGCATTAATAACTCCATGATCTTGGTTTCCGTGGCAGTCAACTTTACCAAATCGCCATCGACCGTCAGAGTATGGCTTTCCAGATCAAAACACAGTCCGCCTGATTTCAGGAGATTCGGTCTGGTCTGCACATTGACATCCCCCAGGCTTAGATAACGCCTTAGCTGAGATTTTACCCGAGCCATGAGCTCCATGCTGTTAAATGGCTTGGTGACATAATCATCAGCACCCATAGACAGACCCAACACTTTATCGGTATCCTCAGATTTGGCTGACAAAATAATGATGGGGATATTTTTTTCTGCACGGATCTTGAGCATAGTCGACAGCCCATCCAATTTTGGCATCATCACATCAAGAATAATCAAATGCACGCTCTGAGTACTAACTATATCGAGTGCCTGCAGTCCGTCATAGGCCTTCAGCACCGCATAACCCTCATTTTGCAGGTTAATGGCGATGGCATTGACGATCTCCCGGTCATCATCGACCACCAGGACCCGTTGTTTTTCCACATGTATCACCACCTTTCATCCTGAAACTCGTAAACCCGTAAGCCTTAGCTATACCATAAACGGCCTGGCTAACAAAAAAGCTGATAGATTTCTTAAAAGTTTCTTACATTTCCCCCGTAAAAGAATATTAATTCCATTTTCAATAATTGATTCCCCTGCGAAAACAGGTTATTCCACCCCGCAAGGGGTTTCACTGGAAAATATTGTTAGTGCGCTTGTGGCTCAACAGCTCTTTTTTAACTGAAGATCGTAATTTAGGCCTCTCTGCCTGTAATTTCATTTTCTCACATTCATACTCGTCATTATAACAAACATCAACACATTTATTTTAAAAGAAAATGACATTCCTTTTCCACTCAAATCCGCTCCGAAAAGTCGCCACAGATTTTGCGCCCCCAGTTCGGCAGCATCTTCCGCAGACATATCCTTGGTATCCTTGGCAAGCCCCTTGACAGTGGTAGGAATTTAAACTATAATTAGCTGGACAATTTGTAAATTAATTGAATAGAAACTGGGGGTGCCGCAAGGCTGAGAGAGAATTTCTCAACCCTTTGAACCTGATATGGGTAATGCCATCGTAGGGAAGAAAGAAAAAGCTGTGATACGGAGATATTCCGGCTTAACTTTATGAACTTACCCATCTGAGGTAAGTTTTTTTGTCGTTACAGAAATTATACTTTTAGAAAACGTGGTATAAGTGACCTGTTAGGATTATGTGTACAAAGTGCATTGAGGTTGAAACGCTTGTTCAGGTGTTTTCAAACAGTTTCTCACAATTTGAGTCGTACAAAATGGGAATTATCTTTTGGGGTGGTTCTGATGATATTAACGGTGAACGGCAAGGAAGAGCTCGTCAGAGAAGGCGCTACGCTGGCCGATCTGCTCAACTTGAGAAAGCTTGATCCGGATTCAGTCATAGTTGAGTACAATAATGACATTGTCAATCAGGAAAAATGGTCCGGCATTGTTTTAAAAAAAGATGATAGGATTGAAATCTTAAGGTTTGTAGGGGGAGGTTAGATCCGTTGAGCGACAACTTGAATATTGGCGGTCAGGAAATTACCAGCAGGTTGTTCCTGGGAACCGGTAAGTTTTCATCAAACAGGCTGATCCCAAAATCAGTTGAAGCCTCGGGCGCGCAGGTTGTGACTGTGGCGTTGAGGAGGGTTGACCCGGATTTCGAGGAGGAAAATATCGCCGCATACGTACCCCGCGGGTGCATCCTGATGCCCAACACTTCGGGCGCGAGAAACGCGGCGGAGACCGTGCGCATTGCCAGGTTGGCCAGAGCGGCCGGTTTTGGCGACTGGGTTAAAATTGAGGTTATCACAGAAAACCGATACCTCCTGCCAGACAACTACGAGACGTTAAAAGCCACTGAAATATTGGCTGGCGAGGGTTTTGTCGTATTACCGTATATGAGTCCGGACTTGATAGCCGCAAAGCAGATGGTCAATGCGGGTGCGGCGGCAGTAATGCCCCTGGGATCACCCATCGGCAGCAACCGGGGGTTAAAAACCAGGGAACTAATCAGAATTTTAATAGAAGAAATACCACTGCCCATTATCGTTGACGCAGGTATCGGGCGCCCGTCCGAGGCTGCTGAGGCTATGGAGATGGGCGCGGCGGCGGTGCTGGTGAACACGGCTATAGCCACGGCAGGTGATCCCGTGACTATGGCCGAGGCTTTCGGTCTCGCTGTCAAAGCGGGCCGCATGGCTTTCCTGGCGGGGACTGATGAAGCGCAAGAGTATGCCCGGGCCTCTTCACCCCTTACCGGGTTTTTAAGAGATTAAAGTCTCCTTAAGGCTGACAGATCAAGAGAGGCGCTTGCTGTTGAACCAAGCAAGCGGCGAGGGCTTTTGGCGAAAAGGGTGAGAAAATATGAGTTTTTATGAAGAGCTCAGCAAATACTACGGGTTTAATTTTAACAGCTTTTTTGACAACCTTACCGATGAGGATATTAAAAAAATTATAACCAAGAACAGGCTATCGGCATTGGATTATCTGGCCTTGCTGTCACCCCGGGCGGAGTTTTTCCTGGAAGAAATGGCCGGGCGGGCCCAGCGCCTGACTGTTCAGCATTTTGGCAGGGTCATTTTCCTGTACACTCCGATTTACCTGGCCAACTACTGTGTCAACCAGTGTGTTTACTGCAGCTTTCGCGCCCGCAACAAGCTTGAGAGGAAAAAGCTCACCCTGCCGGAGGTGGAGCACGAGGCAGAAGCCATTGCGGCAACCGGATTAAAACATATCCTTGTTCTTACCGGTGAATCCAGGCGGCACTCTCCCGTATCATATATCAGGCAATGTGCCGAAGTATTGAAGAAGCGCTTTACTTCTATCAGTATTGAGATTTACGCGCTTGAGGAAGCAGAGTATGCGGATTTGATCTTAGCCGGGGTCGACGGTATGACCATCTACCAGGAGGTCTACAACGAGGAGAACTACGCCAGACTGCACCCGGCCGGGCCGAAAAGCAACTACCGCTTCAGGCTGGATGCGCCGGAGCGGGCCTGCCGGGCGGGGATGCGCACCATCAATGTAGGCGCCCTGCTGGGTCTGGGCAGGTGGCGGACCGAAGCCTTTTTTACAGGACTTCACGCGGACTACCTTCAGAATAGATACCCGGATGTTGAGGTGAGTATTTCGCCGCCGAGAATACGTCCGCATTTGGGCGGGTTCCAGCCCGAGTTCGAGGTTGGTGATAAAAACCTGGTTCAGTATATGCTTGCCTACAGACTCTTTATGCCCAGAGGGGGAATCACCATTTCAACCAGAGAAAGAGCAGAACTCAGGAACCGTCTCGTAAAGCTGGGAGCGACTAAGATGTCCGCCGGATCCTGTACTGCAGTTGGCGGCAGGTCCAACTCGGAATCCACCGCACAGTTTGAAATATCTGATGAGCGCGATGTGGCGGAAATGGCGAAAATGCTCTATGCTCAGGGTTATCAGCCGGTTTACAAAGACTGGCAGATGGCCTGAGCATGACGGTGAACTGTTTTGAAAAGGCCCTGGCTGCAAGTCTGGGCGCGCAAAACCTGGTAAAAATGCAGAAGGTTAAGATCGGTATCGCAGGGGCAGGCGGGTTGGGCTCGAACTGTGCAGTGTTTTTGGTTAGATGCGGCTTTAAGAAATTTAAAATAGTCGACTATGACTTTGTAGAACACAGCAACTTAAACCGGCAATTCTTCTTTGCGGCACAGGTGGGGGTACTCAAGGTGGCTGCACTTAAGGAAAACCTGTTGATGATCAACCCAGCTTTAGAGATAGAGGCGCTGCCGGAAAAAATCGGGCGGGAAAATATTCATTCAATATTTTGCGACTGCGATGTCATTGTGGAAGCGCTTGACCTGCCTCACTACAAAAAGATGATTGTTGAGTCCTACCTGCGTTCCGGGAAACTGCTCGTCGCGGCTTCCGGTATTGCTGGTTGGGGTAAAAGTGACGGTATAAAAGTTCACCGGGTAAAAAACAATTTTTACCTTATTGGAGACCTCGTATCAGAGGCCAAACTAAAATGCCCCGCACTGGCGCCGCGGGTAAATGTAGCGGCGGCAAAACAGGCAGACATTATTTTAGAATATTACCTGGGCCAAATGGATGGAGGGGATCAGGACGGCAGCTGATAAAAGCGTGCAGACGCTGTTGGACACTGACATTTACGGTATAACCGCCGAGGAATATTCCCTTGGCAGGAGCAACATTGAGGTAGTTGCCCTGATGATTGACGCCGGGATAAAAATTATCCAGTACAGGGAAAAGGAAAAGAAAACAAGACAGAAGTATGAGGAGTGCCTGCAAATCAGAAAAATGACAAGAGACGCCGGGGTCATGTTCCTGGTTAACGACCATGTCGACCTGGCGCTCCTCGTGAATGCGGACGGAGTTCACATCGGACAGGACGACTTGCCGCCGGAACAAGTTCGGGAAATTGTGGGGCACCAGAAGATCATCGGCTTGTCCACCCACTCCCCAGATCAGGCAGAGGCCGCAGTAAAGGCTGGAGTGGATTATATCGGGGTTGGACCTATTTACGCCACAAGAACCAAAAAGGATGTTTGCAAGCCGGTGGGTCTGGAATACCTTGACTATGTTGTGCGCAATATCCCGTTATCCTTTGTGGCTATTGGGGGGATCAAAAGCCATAATATCACGGAAGTCAGACGGAGGGGAGCCGGATGCATTGCCCTGGTGACAGAGATAGTCGGAACTGAGGATATCGGAGCCATGGTTCGCAAGCTCAGGAAAAAACTCAGCCAGAAGGAGGATTGACATTGAATTACACGACTCAAATGGAAGCTGCTCGCAAAGGTATAACCACCGGGGAAATGGAAGTGGTCGCCCGCAAGGAGAGGATGGACACCGCAACGCTGCGCGGGTTGATCGCTGAAGGCAAAGTCGTCATACCGACCAATAAGAACCACACTTCCCTCGACCCATGCGGGATTGGCGAAGGTCTCAGCACTAAAATCAACGTGAATCTTGGTGTGTCCAAAGACTGCTGCAGCATTGAAGCCGAGCTGGAAAAGGCCAGGTGGGCCATTGAATTTAAGGCGGACGCGATCATGGACTTGAGCTGTTACGGTAAAACCGAGGAATTCAGGCGGGGCCTGGTTCAAATGTCGCCGGTGGCTATCGGCACGGTGCCTGTGTATGACGCCGTAGGTTATTATAATAAGGAACTCAAGGATATCACGGTTAAAGAGTTTATGGGAGTGGTGGAAAAACACGCTGAAGACGGTGTGGATTTCATGACCATTCACGCCGGCATTAACAGGGAGACCGCTGCGAGGTTTAAGAAAAACCCAAGGCTGACCAATATTGTATCGAGAGGAGGCTCCCTGCTTTTTGCCTGGATGGAGTTAAACGGCCGGGAAAACCCTTTTTACGAATACTATGACGATCTGCTCGAAGTGTGCAGGAAATATGATGTCACCATCAGTCTTGGTGACGCCTGCCGCCCGGGAAGTATCAAGGACGCTACGGACGCCTCACAAATCCAGGAATTGATCGTGCTCGGGGAACTAACCAGGAGAGCATGGGAGAAGAATGTGCAGGTTATGATTGAGGGGCCCGGACACATGGCTATAAATGAAATAGTTCCGAACATGGCGCTTGAGAAAAAATTGTGCCATGGGGCGCCGTTTTATGTGCTCGGACCGCTGGTTACCGATGTGGCGCCCGGCTATGATCATATTACCAGCGCCATAGGCGGGGCGATTGCAGCAGCCAACGGTGCTGATTTCCTTTGCTATGTCACCCCGGCGGAACATCTCCGGCTGCCGACGTTGGAAGACATGAAGGAGGGAATAATGGCCTCACGCATTGCGGCTCACGCGGCTGACATTGCTAAAGGAGTTCCCGGCGCTAGTCAGTGGGATGATCGGATGAGCGAAGCGAGGCGCAATCTTGACTGGTCCGTTATGTTTAAACTGGCTATGGACCCTGAAAAGGCGAAGCGCTACAGGTCGGAATCACATCCCGAGAATGAGGATTCGTGCACAATGTGCGGTAAAATGTGCGCGGTGAGAAGTATGAATAAAATACTTGGCGGCGAAAAACCCCTGTGATAATCTTACAATCTCGCCAATCCGGGAATGGAGAATGTATTTCTTAGCTTGCAATATATTTTGAGACCCTGCTCGGCCACACTACACAAAACTAATTACGTTCTCGACGATCTCATGTCCTGAACAGACACAGATAGTCTACAGCTTCTCAGATTATGAATTTTTTTAGGCAATGGTGTTCTTCCAGTCGTTGTTGACCTGGCTGCAGAAGAGCTCCTTCAGGCTTGGCTCTTCTGCAGATTAAAGGCCTTTTTAGCAACGTCACCCATTTATTTTATTTGTGGATTGGTAATCTCAAACTTACCATTTTTAAACATAATATCTCCTTCAAATGAGAATTCTTCCAGGAATAGCGGACTTGCAAACTCGTCAACAACCATGGCAAGTGGAATATTGATTTTTAAGCCGTCAGCAAGATCAAAGTACACAATATTTCCATAAGCTACATCTTGAAAAGTAAGCTGGTGATATTCTGCTGGAAGAACATAAGTGTAGCTTTTGTTGTTGGTTTTTAATACAACACTATGCTCGTTTTTATGATAGGTAAAGGAAAGCATCGTCTCCACCTGCGCCAGATAATCACTGAACAGATAATCAACATAACCAGCTGTTCCATCCGGCTTTAAAATATGCAACTCATCAACGGATACTCCTGTGCCCGAATCTACATTAAGCACGCACATTATTTCGTCTTTTCCATCATGATCTATGTCATCTTTCTTGAGAACAGGCAGAATAAATCTCGGTGTTGTATATCTCCAATCGAAAATTTGAGTTTTATTCCCATATTTAAGTACAACACCAGTGGGCTTTATCCCGTACAAATAAATATCCTCCGGTGGAAGCTCGGCCAGCAACGGGTATTTTGTGCTCTTGTAGCGGTCACTTGTAATGATTGAGCTCTCTGTTAAATCCTTGATACTTATTTTATCTATTTGCCCGGTTGCGGAAGTCCACCAATCCTCCTCCGGCGCTCCACCTGTCATAAGACCTTCCACATACCAACCGTGCTCGCCTTTGACAAGCCATAGCCAGCGCGGAAAAACTCCTGTCTCAAAAGCAGAATCCCCTCCATCTCTAATATCCAGCTCCAACTCGTAGCAAGCCTTATGTTCGCGGACATCTTCACTAATAACTCTTACATCACCAATTTCTACAGTGTTCCATACGTCCTGTCCGTTGGGATTAAAAGGCGCTGCATGCTCAAGGGAGAGAAGCGCACGGTAATCGCTTGCAAGCAGTGCTTCGATATAGACCTCCATAGCCTGCCTGGCGGTTTGCGCATGACAGGACACTCGTTCCCACTGGGCAAATTTTACCTTCGCATCTATTATAACCAGCTGATTATTTTCCCGGCTAAAGGTAATAATCTCAGTTTCGTCATACTTTCCACCGCCGCTGTCTGCCAAATGGTAGATAATCGTTGCAGTATCTCCTTGTACATCAATTTCATAATTGACAACCCACGGGCTGGAACCGCCAATATTATAATTCCATTCTTCACCAGAGCGTTGTTTTTGTTCGGCAATAAATTTTCCTTTCATGCTTTCAGACATTATTTCGTAGCGTAATTTCCCATCCCGTGTCTTTAAAGCCTCCGCCCAAGTCTCAGCCATTTGGATTTTTTCTGCATGATCATAGTTAGAAGCAGCATTAGGATTTGCCAGAAGCCCAATCCCAACGGCTACCACTGCAATTACTGCCACAACAATTACCCACAGGGCAGGGCGTTTGTAATTTAGTACGTTCTTAATGCGGCCCATTGCGCCCGTTTCCCCAAAGGCAAGAGGACTTCCGCTGATCATTTTTTTATTTACTGCCAGTGATAACAAGGATGTGCTGTAATCCTTTTTGATGTCTGTACCAAGCTCCTTGATCACCCGTTCATCACAGGACATTTCCATATCACGGCTCATAAGTATAAAGCTGAGCCAGACAAGAGGGTTAAACCAATGAACACAAAGCACCAAAAACGCAAAAGGCTTAATGATATAATCAAATCGTCTAATATGGGTTTGCTCGTGCTTTAAAATATAGCTTTTTTCTGTTTCCGAAAGTCCTATTGGCAGATAAATCTTAGGATTTATGATTCCAAGCACAAAAGGCGTGGCAATGTTTTCGCACTCAAAAACATTGTCCTGTAAGAGTACTGCCATGCGGACTTTGTGTTTTAACAACAAATATGATGCAACACTGTAAATTATGAGCGCCAAAACACCAAGTATCCAAATAACAGAAAGAATAAATATAATAATCTGCATGGGGTTTGCACTGGCATATGGAGTTGCAGCAGGTAAAGAACTATTGATCACAGAATTTACTCCACTTATTCCAGTATCTATCTGGGGTTGCCCCACCATGCCAACATCGGCAGGGATAAACTCCATTTTACCGGAACTTGGGGTGACCGCTTTTAAGAAGCTAAAAGCAGAGGAAAAGGAAAAAGGAAATACAAGCCGAAACAACACAACTGCCCATAAAGCATAAGAAAAAATCTTAGGAGTATTTTTAAGAAACAATCTTGCAGCCATAACAAATAGAATGACATAGCTTGCGGTAACACTCATATTTAGCACACTTAAAAATAAATCTTGCAAGAAAAGCTCCAAAGCTATCCCTCCTTGTAGCTTTCAATCAGCTTTTTAAGGTCGTCTGCCTCTTTTTTTGATAGTTTTTTATCGCTCATAAAACTTGCAATAAACTGGGGCAAGGATCCATTAAAAGTTTTGCTTAAAAATTGCTCACTTTCAAATTTTTGCACCTGTTCTTGTTTTACTATAGCGCTGACGGTGGAGTTATTATTCTTTAATATTTCTCTCTCGCACAACTTTTTCAGAACGGTATAGGTCGTAGATTTTTTCCATCCAAGCTTCTCATGACAAAGCTTTACAAGCTCTCCGGAGCCAAGCGGCTCATGCTCCCAAACAATACTTGCAAAACGATATTCACTTTCACAAAGATTAAATTTGTCCATAGTACATTTATCTCCCCCTGGTCTATATTTGTAGACCTGCGATATTTTAAAGTCTATAACAATAGACCATTTTTGTCAACCCAGAGAGCTAATCCCTATGCAGGAATTTGACGATAACGACAGAAATAGAGTTGCAACGATGATAAATGGCATTGAGCAATATTTGGCTCAAGTCAAAGGCATATCCGCGCCTTATCATTTATGTGTTCAGGATGCCAGCCAACTAATGAACCTGAAGTAATGTTTAACTTTGCCAGGCCGGCCCACTGGCCCCGGGGCCGCAATCATGAATAATTAAAGGAATAGGTATTAAGACTTAAAAACATATATCATGTGATAAATACTGATACCTGGCTGCCAGATTCCATAGGGAGAAAAGGCGAATGAATTATATAAGCGGGTCAGAAACAGCTAAAAAGAGGAATAAGCGAACACCGGGAACAGTGAGATTTGTAATGGTTTTTATTGCCTTATTTGCTCAATTGTTGATGCTGGCTTATTTTGTTGATTTACTAAGGCAAAATACGGTTTATCTCTATTTTTTACTGGAAATAGTGGATGCGTCGGTGCTGACTGTTATCATTGTTAAAAACCGAAACTCATCCTACGCCATTTTTTGGTTGATCATAATTCTTGTTCTGCCGGTATTTGGTTGTTTGCTTTTCCTGTTGTGGGGAACTACAGGATTATCTCACCGGAAAAGCAGAAAAATTCGTGAAAACATTGCCTATAGTCAGACCTTTTTAAAACAGGATCCGCTGATATCTTCGGAGTTTCTCCACAAACACCCTTCTCGACAAAGACTAGGTACTTATTTGCGCAACGAAGGTTTCCCAATTTACAAGCATACACAATGCAGTTACTATCCTCTGGGGGAACTGCAGTTTGAAAAGTTGATCGAAGATATGGAAAAAGCCCAGAAGTTCATCTTTTTAGAATATTTCATTATAGCTGAAGGGCAACTTTGGGACCGAATTCACGACGTACTGCGCCAAAAGGCACAGCAGGGCGTGGAGGTTCGTGTCTTGTTAGATGATTTTGGGAGTATCACCAAACTGTCAGATACTTTTGTCAGGGAATTGAGGAGTGAAGATATTCAGGCGGTAAGGTTTAATCCCGTTCATACCAATATATTTAGACTACTTATTAATTATCGTAATCATCAGAAAATCACAGTTATAGATGGCAATATTGGATATACGGGCGGTACCAACATCGCCGATGAGTACGTAAATCTTACCCATAGGCTAGGACATTGGAGGGACACTGCAATACGGCTTGAGGGGGAAGCTGTTTGGGGCCTGACTGTTACATTTTTGCAAATGTGGGATTCTGAGTCTAGCATTCAGTCTGATTATCAACGCTACATGCCTACAATTCACGTTGACTCAACCGGATTTTACCAGCCATTTGCGGACGGCCCCGTCAATAATCCCAATAACCCTGCACAAGAGATTTACATTCAGATCATTTCCAGAGCGCAGCAATACGTTTATATTACCACTCCGTACCTGGTCATAGACAATTCAATGAAGGACATATTATGTATGGCAGCCAAGGGCGGAATAGATGTGAGAATAGTCACCCCTAAAATATGGGACCACTGGTATGTACATATGGTTACTCAATCGAATTACAAGGATCTTTTGGCAGCCGGTGTAAGGATTTATGAATATACGCCGGGCTTTCTTCATTCAAAAATCATATTGAGTGATGATGACAATGGTGTCATAGGCAGTATTAATATGGATTATCGAAGTTTTTTCCTTCATTTTGAAAATGGGGTGTGGATTTGCGGCGCTCCGGTACTGCAAGACATGAAAACGGATATGATTGATCTATTTGCCATAAGCGAAGAAATAAACCTGGAGGAATGGACAAAAAGACCACAATCCAAAAAAATTGTGCAGAATTTTTTGCGGATTTTTGCCCCACTTTTCTAGAGCTAACAAGGGTTGTGGGTTATGCTGATAATCTCACATTTGGGAAAGGTACCAGCACATGGGCAAGACTCATATTTAATACGGTTATAAAGTAACTGCTCATTTCGTTGCCTCCTCTATCATTTTTTTAATTTCCTCTGCTTCCTGCTTAGATAGCTTTTTATCTTGTAAAAATGTAGCCAGAAAAATAGGTAGGGAGTTATTAAATGTCTTTTTCAACAGTACTTCACTATCGTGTTTTTGAACCTCTTCCCGCTTTACCAGAGCTACCACCGTAGCATTTTCATTTTTTAAAATACCGCGCCCGGATAACTTTCTTATCATGGTATAGGTTGTAGATTTTTTCCACCCTAATTTTCGCAGGCAAACTTTTGTTAATTCAGTTGAGTTTATTGGTTCAAGTTCCCAAATGATATCCATGAATTTGTATTCTGCATCAAAAAGTTTAAATTCTCCCATATCAATTCCTCCTCATAGGTTTATCGCGGTAAATTTTTTTAGTTTACTACGATAAACCTATTTTGTCAATGAAATACTAAGCCCTTTTTTTCTTCGACAGATATGAAAGCAGAAACTTTAGGAATTACTCATATCCACTCCCATCACAACCCTAACCCTCGTAATCCTTATCTCGGGTTAGTCTTCTCTCTAATAGTTTTTTTAGCACAACATCAATTTCGATGCTTCCACAGTTCGTTTAGCAGCCAGGCAACGCCGTATTGACTTGCAGTGCAAGTCACCCTACCTGGACCGGGCTGAAGTGGGGGAATATATTAAAACGCACCTGGCTTATGCCGGTGCCGACCATGATATTTTTCGGATACCCTGTGGATGAGATTTTTAAGTTTTCAAGTGGAGCTGCCAGAATGGTTAACAAGGTTTGTACTCATTGCTTGCTGTATGGAGCATAAAACAATCAAAATATTATTGATGATCACGTGGTGAAGTTTGTTGTTCAGGGAGAATTGCGTCAGTTCTCCCTGAACCCAATGGGGCTAATATTTTCGGCCACTATATCCGTTAGCTTTTGGACAATTAACACAGTCTATCGCTAGACATTATAGGGTGGCAGTAACAACATATAAGCGTAAAAGGAAGTAAAAGATCCTTCTCCCACTTCCTTTTAATCCTTTTCATATTAATCAGTCTTTTGGTATTTGCATAAAAATTTACTCTGTTAAACCTGCATAGGTCTCATATACTCTGACCGCCACTATAACAGCTTGCTCGCGAGTGGATGTCGCTTTAGGTGCGAATTCATTGTTGCCAACCCCATTAATAAAGCCGTTTTTCGCCATGAATTTAACATTGCTTACAAAGTACGTTGCTATTTCTTTTTCATCGGTAAAGGTTGGGGCGCCTTCAATGGACATATCCACATCAGTCTTAATGGCTGCTACAGCCCGGTGCAGCATAGCTGCCATTTGCTCACGATTAATCAACACCTGAGACGCAAATTTATTGTTGCCTATACCATTAATAATGCCTAATTTATATGCTTTGAGTATTTCCGGATTCGTTGTATCAGTAAAGGTTGATGTAGGAGCCGTTTCAGCTTTCTTTCCTGTATATAATTCATACAGCTTAACTGTAACTTCTGCAAATTCTTCCCTGGTAACAGGGCCGCTCATATTATCCTTAATCCTGTCTGTAATAAAGCCAAATCCAAGAGCCTTGTCAAGGCCGCCTTTCGCCCAATTTGATGCGCCACGATATTGAGCTGGATTTCCTAAGGTTACTAGGTTAGAATAGCTGGATGTGACTTCTTTATCGATAAAATCATTTATATAACCCCAAGAGGAGTAAAAGCATGCCCGGAAAGAGTAGACCCCTGCCTTTAAATCAATTCCTCCCTGTGCATCTTCCTCTTCATAAGGGTAATAATTGAAGGTGTTTCCATCTAAAAGATCATCTACTGTCATTTCTGTAATATCATAGAGGGAAGGACCCTTGTTCCAATCATAATTCCCATACTTGAATTCAAATCTGATTTTTATGGGGGAACTGTTTGTACCGGTATAGTACTGAGAATCTCCATTTAAGTTCTGGTTAATCATCTGGACACTTTGAGGCACATCGAGCTTCAGCGCGAAATAAGGCCAATTATTCTGATCATATTTCAATTCCACAGCTAAATTTTGGGGAGCATCCAGTGTAAATGGTGCTGAATTTGCCGCTAAAACCTCAAAGGGCGCAATACTGACGAATAGTAACAAGACAAGTGTCAAAGCCATAACTTTAAATTTCATAAACCATACCTCCTGTAAATTATTTAAGAATTGGATTATATGTTATTTGGCTTGTGGTGTAGCATCTATTTGTACATATGAATCACCATCGGATGAAATAATGCTGATAGCCACTGAGTAATCCCCTTTTACACCCATGATTATATGGCTATCCTCACCACCGATTTCTTGAATATCACTTCCATCTTTCATTACTTCTTTGTAAAATGCTACCGCATCCCTTAGGCTATTACCTGTGTTAAATGTAATACTTACACCTTTATTGGCATCATTTTTTATAATGTGATTAATTTTTGCATCGCTTAAAACGGGTAAGATATCTTTGGGGAATTCCTCTGGAATTTCCATGTTATTACCACTTTGACTGTTACCATAATTGATCTCGCTGCCATCCCCAAGCTCAACCTTCCCCTGCGTAGCCGTACCTGTTACGGGGGCGCTTCCGCCTGTTTCAGCCGGCTTTTTATCACCATCGCTACAGCCGGTAAAAGCCAGAAAAATCATTAGGACCATAATCAATAAAGTACTAATTTTTTTCATTCTAAATGCCTCCTCGATTTCATTGTGCCTGTCTAACGCGTTTTGTTTCTAAAGACTATTAAAACGATGCAGTACACTAGCGTTGCATAAAACTTGAATCGCGAATTCAAGCTCAAATTGATGGTTTTAGTTTCATTACAGTTTCAAACATTAATGGTGTATACACCCACCAGGTTTTTCCTGTCGTATTTAAAAAAACAACCACTAAAAGGTAGTCCTTATCCACATTTAGTAAGTATTAAATTTACAATATTGCCGGATCATGGGTGGTGTCGTGCAAAAATTCACTTTCATTGTCCATAACCTGCCTTACTGTTTATTGATAGATTTTATCGTGGTCTATTTTTCGTCTACCTTTCGGCATGTGCATCTTAATACCTTCAATTAATTTATAATAGCAGATAGGACTATCGCTCATATTTCAAAAGCTATCTTCATTTTTGTAGAAAACTATTCATTAATTGGTCTAAAAAGCATCTAGGTTTTCATCACCTAGATGCTTTTTAGATACTGCTATAGTTATTTTTATTCTTACAAATTTCTCGTTTTTGTATAAAGCACTATCTTAACTTTAGATTTCATCTCTGATTAATGACTTTTTATATGCTAAAGGTGACAAACCTTCTTTTTGTTTAAAAGCAGTTGAGAAATGGGCACCATTTACAAAACCACACTGTCTTGCAATCCCCTCAACGGAATTACTTGTAATTTCCAGCATCTCTTTCGCTTTCCGGTGCCTGCATTCCATAATGTATTGGTATGGGGTTTTACCCACGGACTTTAAAAATACCTTCTGCAGGTAAGGAGAACTGACATATACAGCATCACAAATATCCTTAACAGTAATATTACTGCTATAATAAGTCTCAATATATTTTAAGGACTTCTGTACAATATCTTGAGGACTTTTCTGATTATTGTTAATTACATTAAATCCCGAGTTGGAATCTCTCAGTAATTGTACAACTATACGATTTTCCAAACTTTCGATCATCAGAGGATTGGTTTCTTCATAATTTAAGATCTCATATATTAAGGCCTCTATTCCTTCTAAGAGTTGGTAACTATATGTACTATCCAGCTTCTTAAACGAGAGGTTCCCTTTCCCCCCAGTTTGCAGATAGATATTCTGCATGAACTCTTTATTTACACAGATTGTCATATATTTAGCTGGAGAGGAAGCATTTGACGGGTGAACTAATATGTCATCCCCGGGTGCCATGCAAATAAGACTACCTTTCTTAAACCGGTATTCTTTTGATCTAATTGTAGCTCGCGGGGGAGTTGTAAAGCAAATTACAAAGTGATATTCTTCCACACTCATTTTCTTATTGATAACGAATTTTTCAGGAATAAAAATTGCAATATGAGTAGTAATAATGGATTTTGTATTATTATGAATATTAACTGGAATCTTTTTCATAAAGTAATCAAAGTGTTTTCTCAGATCTATCACCGTCCTATGGTTTTTTTACAGAAAAATATGCTCTTCGTCAGTAGATTATAGCTCATTAACTATTCAGTTAGATTACTTTAGGTTCGTATTAAGGTTTATGATTCCTTACCTCATCATAAAGAGGGACTTCTCCCTCTCGCATATCCATCACTTGTCTCTGACCACAATCCACCAGGTACGCGCCGGCGCCGATTATGAGCAAGTGAGCTGAAGCGCCTATTTCATCTGCTCCACCTAATGGTATGTATTGCATTATTATAACCATGCCTTTCGCAAGCTCGGGGCACAAAACAGAATGAACCCGTCTGAGAAACCATAGCCCACCAGTCCATCCTGCTGCCGCTGCGCGGGTTCGCTTTCACCATTCTTGCCGATTATGCCGGCTTCCCCTATGTGCCATGCCTTTGAAAGCGGTATAATAGCCGGCTTCCCTCATCATGTCACCAATATTCCCTTTCCATTCTTCATGAATCTGCACCTCTTGATAAAATTATTTGCTTTTCAATAATTAATTGTTTAGCCACTCAGGCCAATCACAAGATATTATAACCTAGATTCTTTACCTATGTCGATTACGAACCGATAAAAGGCCATGAAGCACGGAGCATCGTGAATAGCATTCAAGAGAAGACCGGCAAAAAGGTTTATGCAGTCATCGGCGGTTTCCACCTGCTGGATGCTACGGAAGAAAAAATTCAAAGCACCATAGACAGATTTAAAGAACTTGGTGTAGAAAAAATCGGCCTATCCCACTGCACTGGTCCGAAAGCAACCCAGATGTTCAAAGAACAAATGCCGGATCGGGTTTTTGTCAATGAGACAGGCAGCGTTTTCGAAGTAAAATAGGTAGAAATAATTAAAGCCCTGTATCTTCACATTGGGGAGACAGGGCTTTAATTATTATTTTAAGCTCATTATGCTATGGGGATATTAGTATATAATTTGCGTTTATTCACCAATATTACTGGTACGGCACGGGGGCGCAGGTGTGATTTTGGCTTTTCCCCGGGCAATCAGGGCCGCCCCGAGGGCGCCGGCCAGGTGGGACTCCGGTACGGTAATGATTGCCAGGCCTAGTTCACGGACGAGGCACTCCCTGACCCCCTCATTTTTTGCCACCCCGCCGGTGAAGGTAATCCGGTTCCCCTGGCCCAGCCGCTCCGCCATCGCGGCCACCCGGGTGGCCACAGAGCGGTGGATGCCCGCGATAATCCGGTCCTTGCCGACGCCCTGAGCTAGCAGGCTAATCACCTCCGACTCGGCAAAGACGGTGCACATGCTGCTGATTTGGGCCGGTTCGGCGCCGCGCGCCAGGTCGGCGAGCTCGCTCACGTCACAGCCCAGGGCGTTGGCCATCACCTGTAAAAACCGCCCGGTGCCGGCCGCGCACTTGTCGTTCATGATAAAGTTGGTTACGTTTCCCGCGCCGTCCGTGAGGATCACCTTACTGTCCTGGCCGCCGATATCAATCACCATATCCGTTCCCTCCACCAGGTAGTGGGCGCCCCTGGCGTGGCAGGTGATCTCCGTGACCGCCTTGTCAATGAAAGAGAGCGCCACCCGGCCATAACCGGTGCCAACAATCACATCGATATCCCCGCGGGTCAGGCCACATTCTCTTAAGAGCCTTTCAAAAGCCTGCTCTCCTGCCTCCCGCGGGCTATAGCCCGTCGGCATGACCACGCTTTGCCAGGCGTCGTCACTGAGCAATACCGCCTTTGTCATGATCGACCCGACATCCAGTCCAACCGTATGCAAAACAGGTCACCTCCCGCTGCAAGTACTAAAATCTACTCTAATATACCTTCTAACAATATACCTATTGCCCGCTGATCATTTCGATAAAGGCTGAGATCCTGGTCTTCAGCTGCTCTAGATCGGAGTTGGAGTAATCGGTCTCCAGCTGGATACTGGAAATACCGAAGTTGTCCTTAATGTAATTGCGGACATTAACGTCCTCGATGATATAAGTATGGCAAGCCTGCCAGGTCAGATCAATGACCCCGTCCACCTGGTAGTCACTGATCAGCCTGCCCAATAGCTCAAACCGGCCCGGGTTCGGCGTCATTACGGAGCAGGGTATTTTCAGGTAACACTCGGCAATGGCTTCCAGCGGATCTTTTTCTTCGTCTTCGTCGACCAGGTTTTCCATCGTTTTAATCCCGCTGCAGCTTTCAAAGCACACCACGGCGCCGCCGCACTCCTCTACCAGCCGTACCACTTTTTCCGAACCGATGCCGACTGGACAGCCTGTTAACAACACGCGGGGAGTGCCTGGCCGGAAGGGGGACTGTCCGCTGGCGGCAATCTCTTCGATCTCACCAATTAGCTGGTTAATCTGATTGATCCCGTCTTCCTTATCCACGTTAAAGCCCTTCATCCAGATTGCTGTGAGCATGTCCAGTCCCGCCAGCGGGGCCGGGTCCAGGCGGTTCATTTCATGGAGTCGCTTCATCACCAGCCGCTCCCGGTTGCAAAGCTTAATCGCCCCTCTTAAATTCTGGCGTGTAATTTCCACACCCAGGTTTTCCTCCAGCCGCTCTTTTAAAATCTTCAACTCCTTAAGCCACCAGGTAACCGCCGCCGGTCTGTCTGTTCCCTGGGGCAGATGCATCATGTGGATCGGCTTGTATTCCCTTAAAATCTCAAACATTTTTTTCTTGCCGTCACAGGTAGTTTCGGCCACAATAAAATCCGATAACCGGAAGTACGGGCAGGTATCGGTGATGGCAAAGCCAAAGCTGGACTTAATCAGTGGGCACAGGTTGCGGGGCAGGGTTTTTTCCGCGGCGGCAATTGGCTCATGCCGGGTGCCGCACAGGCTGACTGGAATAGCGCCAGCCGCCAGCGCCAGCTCCTGGGGCGCAAAGGCACAGTACATCCCGACAACTTTCCGGTTATCCCGCTTGGCGTGCTCGAGGGCTAAAACATTTTGCTCCCGCATGTCCTGTACAACATTCATGGTAAAAGGGCGCATTCGGCACATCCTTTCTGTTGCAAATTAACACTATCTATTATAAGGTTATAGTTTTATAATATGGGACATATTAAATAATTTTATTTACTATTGGATATGCATAATAGTTATTTATTCTAAGCATAAATGCTCTAAGTAATGTGCATAGGGCTGCAAGAATTTGGCAACCGGTGAAATAGGCAATCAATAATATTAAATTTTCTTATCAATTAAGGCTTTTAGATAAAATTAAAAAATTAGTCGGATAAAGGGGTTTTATGTCCAGCGTCAAATCTTATAAACCAGTATGAATCAGTTGATTAAAGAAAAGGGGGATGAGGAAATGAAGGAAAAAATTTTAGCCTTAGTAGTAATAATGATGGTAGGTATTTTAGCCGGGTGCGGGAACCAGGCAGCCCAAACAACCGGTCAAGGGACCATTGATTACAAAATTGGGGTCGTGACACCAACACTGTCGACCAGTGAAGACGAGTTCAGAGCAGCCGACATGATGGCTAAAAAATACCCCGGCATCGTCAAGCACATTACCCTGCCTGAAAACTTTTCAACTGAGATCGAGACCGGCATCAGCCAGATCACTTCTCTGGCGGATGACCCGAAAATGAAAGCCATTATCGTCATTTCCGGGCAAGCGGGCTTACTGCCGGCCCTCCAGAGAGTTGAAGAAATGAGACCGGACATTATTACCATGACGGCGCCGATTTGGGATGATCCGGTGCTGATGTCCAAGTATGTGGATGTCAATTTAGATACGGATTGGGTAAGGAGGGGAGAGACGATTGCCCGTAAGGCTAAAAGCATGGGGGCAAACACGATGATTCACTATTCCTTCCCCACCCACCTGGCCAAAGAAGTGATCGCGCAAAGAAAAGATATGATGGAGAAGACCGCAAAGGAATTGGATATGAAGTGGGTTGAAGTGGTTACCCCGGACCCGCAAACTGGTGATGGCGCCGGCCCCATGCTGCAGTTCTTAAGAGAGGATATTCCCCGCCAAATCGGCAAGTACGGTACGGATACAAACATTTTTGGTACAAACTGCCCGATGTATGATGTGATTATTGATGAAGCACTGAGATTAGAGTTCCTGGTGGCGGAGCAATGTTGCCCCACCCCGACGCAGGCCTATCCCACCGTGATGGCCCTGGAAATTTCCAATGAGGATGCCTGGGACTTTGACAAAATCAACAATATGATCCGGGAAAAATCACAAGCCGCGGGAATGACCAACAGGTTGGGCGGCTGGCCGATGCCGGTGACTGTTTTCATGCCCCAGTATGCGGTTGAGTTAGCCAAAAAAATGATCGAAGACCCCGGCTTTGACTACAATAGTGTGCAGCAGTTAAATCAGTTTGCCAAAGAGGTTACGGGACATAGCGTCACCTTTAGCAAGTTTAAGCCCGCGGAAACCGCTTCGGAGCTCCAAAACTATAATGTCATGATCATGGATTCCATCTTGTACTAGGAAAGTTCCAGGACGAACTACCAACCCGCGCGACGCGGCAATTGGTACAAGCCGGCACACAAATTAATCACCGGGCTAAAAGCCAGGGCCATGGTTCAGATTCAGATGATTATAACTTTGATCAGTTGCGGCCTGTACACAAAAGCACAGCATAGCATTGCCCGGCGATCCACAGCGCGGTTTACAATTGAGATTTTAAGCAGGCTGTCTTAATCCGGGGCAGTCTGCTTGCTTATCCAAAAAATGCTGTTTCATCCGGTGTAAATAGCCGCCCGCACCGGTGCTGTGTAGTAAAGCAAATTGAGGTTCTCCCGCGCCAAGTAGACGCTTAATTGTGATTGTATTGGCGCCAAATTAAATGACAAATTGTGTTTAGCCCGATCCTGTGGATGCAAGGAAAAACAGACAGGGTATGATGGTGCTATGGAAAATATTTTAGAAGTTAAAGAGCTGAGCAAAGCCTATCACGGTGTTCCGGCTTTAATCGATATCAACCTGTCGGTTAAAGCAGGTGAAATACATGGTATCGTAGGTGCTAACGGGTCAGGCAAAAGCACCTTGATGAATATTTTATTTGGCAACCCAATAGTCCGGGAGACCGGCGGCTACCAGGGTGAAATATTGTACCGGGGCCGGCGCATCCATCCCAAAAGCTGCGGGGAGGCCATCCGCCTGGGCATCGGCATGGCTCACCAGGAATTCGCCTTGGTTCCGGACTTGACTATCGCCGAAAACATTAAGCTCGGCCGGGAAAGGACCTGGAAATTTACCGACCGCTTATTTGGCCCGAAGTATTCCTTTGTTGACCGCAAGCGCAATGCTGCCGGTGCGGCGCAGGTATTGCATAAGCTGGGCCTCGACGTGGATGTCGGGATTAAGGTAATCAATCTCGCCACCAACACCAAACAATTTGTGGAGCTGGCCCGGGAAATAGACCGCCGCGATATACAATTGCTGTTATTGGACGAGCCCACCGCGGTGCTCAGCAAGAGGGACGGCTTAAAACTGATCGAAGTATTGATGGAGATGTCACAAGCCGGGCTGGGGATTATATTCATTTCCCACCGGCTGGAGGAGGTAGGGCATATCTGTGACCGGGTCACAGTGCTGCGAGATGGAAGAGTCGTTTCCCGGTACAACAAAGGGGAAATATCCATCAGCCAACTGGCTCGGGATATGATTGGACACAGGGTAAACAAGGCCATCGCTCCGGCCAGGGATTTAAACACCCGCCCGGTAATTAGTTTTCGGCAGTTCTCCGTGGACATGCCGGGTGAAGCACTAAAAGGACTGGACCTGACTGTTTTTGAAGGTGAAATACTGGGATTGATCAGCCTTTCCGGACACGGCAAACTAGCTTTGGGGTATGGCCTGATGGGACTGTATCCCGCAGCCGGGGAGGTAATCTATAAGCATCAAAGAATAGACCAAATGGACGCCAGGGCCAATATCCGCAAAGGCATTTATGTGCTGCCGGACGACCGGCAAGGCCTGGGCATCCTCCCGGAGCACTCACTGGCGGACAATATCATTTTCACGGGCAACCAGGTTAAAAACCTGTTTGCCAAAAATATGGTCCGGCCTTTCGGGTTTCTAGATCAAAAAAAGGCGGACCTTCATGTTGGCCAACTGGTGGACGAGTTAGAGATCAAGTGCACTTCCATCAAACAAAAGATCAGGGAATTAAGCGGCGGGAATCAGCAAAAAGTCTGCATGGCCAGGGCACTGACCGTGGATCCCAAATTGTTGTTTGTGGCGGAGCCAACCAGGGGGATCGATATCTCGGCCAAAGAAAAAATACTCAAGCTGCTGATTGACCTCAACCGAACCAAACAGACCACGATTGTAATTGCGTCCAGTGAATTGGACGAATTAAAAAGAGTATGTGACCGGATCGCCGTGCTGGTGGAGGGTAAGGTCTTTAAAATCTTGTCACCTGACTCCCCGGAGGTCGAGTTCGGCCTGGCATTGGCAGATGAAAAAGGTAATCAATGAAATTAATGATGAATACCGATTGCATCAAACCGCCCCAGATCATCATTCTCATATTTTTAGCTGTCTTACTTGGCCTGGCCCATTTTTTAAAGATGGATTTAGCCGGCTTATTCAACGAGTCCCTGATCAAGTTGGTAATGAACGGGGTGCTGGTGCTGTCGCTGATTCCCATGTTGAATGCGGGTGCGGGTATGAACTTCGGCCTGCCCGTGGGCATTACCGGGGGCCTAATCGGTATGTGCATCGCCGTCAATTTCAGGCTGGCCGGGTGGCCCGGATTTCTTATGTCTTTATTATTGAGCGTGGTGATTTGCGGCATTCTCGGCTGGATTTACGGGCTGATCTTAAACAGGGTCAAGGGGCGGGAGGAAATTGCCGGTACTTTTATCGGCCTCTCCCTGATCCCGCTGATGAACTATTTTTGGACCCTGGCGCCCTTTCAAAACAGGCAAATGCTTTATCCCATCGGTGGCCAGGGCTTGCGCCCGAAAATCACCCTGGAGCCTTATTTTTATAATATCCTGGACAATTTTAGCCTGGTTAAACTCGGCGCATTGGAAATTCCCCTGGGCCTTTTGGGGTTCTACGGCCTGATTTGTTTGGGCTTGTACCTGTTTTTTCGGACTAAAGCCGGGCGGGCAGCTATGGCCACCGGGGAAAACGAAGCCTTCGCCAGGCTGTCGGGTATTGATATCGCCGGCGCCCGCCTGTTGGCGATCATCCTATCCACCGTCATTGCCGGTATCGGCATTTGTGTTTATTCGCAAAGCTACGGGTTTATTCAGCTTTACGACGCGCCGCTGGCCATGTACTTTCCGGCTATTTCGGCGGTTTTAATCGGCGGCAGCACCGGCAGAAGGGCTTTTATCTTCCAGGCGGTGCTGGGTGCCTACTTGCTGCAGACTATCTATCTTCTCACCGTACCTATTGCCAATGAGATACTGATTCCTGAGATAACGGAAATTTTGCGGACCCTGATTACCTACAGCATCATCCTCTATGCTTTATTGTACCGGGAGCGGCAGCGGGGGATCGGCCATTGAAGATTAACGCACAGGCTTATAAATTTTTTAATATTGAGATCGTCGTCCCTATCGTGTTCTTACTCCTGTCTTTTGGGGCCTGGCAATTTTCCGGGCTTTCCGGCGCCTTTGTGCTCAACCAGGTAATCATCAGGTTTATTCGCGACGGGATCCTGGTGTTGTCGCTGGTAATTCCGGTAGTGGCCGGCATGGGGCTGAATTTTGCCGTTATTGTAGGCGCCATGTGCACCCAAGCCGCCCTGCTGTTTGTGATCAATTACCAGGTGGCCGGCGTGGCCGGCATATTGCTGGTTATTTTCCTGAGCATTCTCTTCTCTTTACTGGCGGGAATTGCTATCGGCTATGTTTTGAACCGGGTTAAAGGGAAGGAGATGATTGTCACCATCATTATTGGCTTTTTGGCCAACAGCATCTACCAGCTGGTTTTTTTGGTGGGTTTCGGCACTTTTATCCCAGTAATAAATGAAGAAATAATCCTATCCCGCGGGATCGGCGTGCGCAATGCTGTGGATTTAAGCATGTACCGCAACACCATTGATAAGCTGTGGCTTATTAAAATCGGTGAAATAGAAGTCCCTTTATTCATGATCCTGGTGGTCCTCTTATTTGCGGGGATGATTTATTATCTTTTAAATACCCGGTTCGGACAAAAAATTAAAGCGGTGGGCTCCAGCTATGAAAAAGCGGAGATAGCCGGCATTAATGTGGACCTGATCAGAATCAAGGTGCTCATCCTGTCCACCGTGCTGGCTGCGCTGGGGCAGTTGGTGTTCCTGCAGAATATTGGCATGTTTGATGTTTATACAGCGCATATGAATGCGGATGTTATTTCCTGCGCCGCTCTTTTGGCCGGTGGCGCCAGCATTAAAAGCGCCAAAATACGGCACGCGCTGATCGGGGTTTTTTTATTCCACACCCTGTTCATTGTTTCGCCCCAGGCCGGCCAGAACCTGTTCCACAATGCCGCCCTGGGTGAATACTTCCGCAGTTTTGTGGCCTATGGCACCATTGCCTTTGCTTTAATTATCAATATTAAGCATGAGGATAAAAGACTTGTCGTGAACTCGTCCTGTCACTGATTGGCGTTTAGCGGAATGTCAGGGGGACGGGGTTGTTGACAACATTTAGCACGAAGCCGCCGTACTGTACGCACTCAGGGAAATGTTCAAGAATGATCTTGCCGGTTTAACAGTTAAATCACCGGGCGGGATGACAGACTCCGCCGGTATAATGACCAAACAATCTTCGCCGGCTAAAGAACCTCCCGCCGACAAGCTGGCAAGAATCCTTTCCGCCCAGTCCAGGGAGAAGTTTGTAAAGTTTCTCCCTGGCGCTTGAATACGATGAAATAGGGCGCAGGGCGGAATTGGAATTCGGGGCCGCTGATTTGGAAGTAGAACTCCGGCAATGCAAAGGGCTGATCAGGAGTTATATCGGACAACAACACTCCGACCGGCATGTTTACACGTTTCGTTCCGTCAACACTACCAATTCAAGGTAACCTTGAATTGGAAATGTTGTCAACAACCCCGTCCCCCTGACACCACGCCCCTGACACCCTTAATTGAAGTATTCGGTAATCCTGTGCCGCGCCTGGGCTCTTTCCAAACTGTCACCCGGCTCTCCGGCCACTTTATCAGCCTGCCGCTGCTGGACCAGCAGATATTCCTTCAGCTTAAACTGCAGCGCCGGATCATTGGTTTGTTCATATACCATCAAGGCCGAATCGACACCGGCCGGCCCGGAACGATATAATATCTCCACATCAAAGTTCTCCAGCGTTCCAGATAGATAGCGGTCCGCATTGTATCCGGCCACCAAGCTGTCGGGATTTACTAGACACAGCATACAGAACATAACCACCCCCGCCCCAACTGCCAGGCGAGTTATGGAGAATGACCATTTTTGCAGCGCTATAACTCCTACGCATATGACGGCCATAAAGATCATAAAAACACAGGGCAGCAGCCGGCGCATAGATAATCCGTAGGCCCCAATGTACAAGGCTATTTTGCTGAAGGCAGTAGCGATAAGCACCAGTGTGAGCATGGCCAGCAATGCGTTGAGTATCTTCAGGAACATACTATCCCTGCTATGTTGCTGACTCATGATATTGGCTGCCGTCAATACGAACAGGTTTATGATTGAGATACGGCACAGCTCAAAGAATCCGCTGCGGGCGTATTCCGAATAAATCTGCCACCCCTCCGGCCGTTGTCCGGCAAAGGCAGAGAAGAAATAAGGCGCCTGGCTCCCGATGAATACTATATAAAGCGTACACAACAAGCCCATCAGAATATAAACCGTAGTCACGGGCAGTATCCGCAAACCTGAAATCTTCTGAAGGGTGCTGTCCTTTTCAAACGAACCGGCGCCTCTTTTATGAGCGCTGCCGGCAACCAGACCGAAGATATAGGCTGCAATGGGAACAGCAAGAATGAGCTGCCAGAATGTTTCCCAAAACTTGTCGCCCAACCCCCGAAATCCGTCCAATATCCCGTTGATGAGTTTTGCAAAACCGCCGCTGTCCGCTGCCATCAGCAGGGGTAAAACCATAGCCGCTACAATAAAGGATAAGAACAAACCTAATGCTATAGAGGAAACTTGTCTTCCCCGCACAAGTTTGCTGCTGCCCAGAAGGGCCAGGCCCTTATACTGGCAGCCGAAATTGCTGAATGGAATAACTAACAAGGCATTATAGCTGTCCAATAAAAGCAGATCGCTGGTTTTACCCAGGATGAGCAGTCCGGTGGCACATAGGATCCAGTACGCAGCGCTGCAGAATAATAGCAGAGCGTGCCATGGAGCCAGGCCGTCGTTGGTCCATAGGCTGAAGCTTAGTCCGCTCAGCATCACCACCGCCAGCCAGAACCAGCCGGCCTTGGGGATCTGCACCCCTTTCTTCAGCATATACACGGTCACTGAGCCGCAGAATACCAGGGTGAACAAGGTCACTCCCCAGCCCTGCCAGGAGAACAATACCCAGCGGACAAATAGAAAGCCTAGGACAAAAGCAAACAGGGCGAAATAGCTGTCCCTGCGGTCGGCTGTAAAAGGCGCTTTTCCCTTTTTCAGTATGGGGACTTCCGGTGCGCTTTCCCCGGACCCGCCCAAAACCAAGGGTCCCGGGAACAAAGCTGCCTCATTTTTATTCATCGAAAGCTCATCCATATACCAATCCCTCCTCAGTCTTGGTCTGGTTTGTATTCGAGTATATCTCCGGGCTGACAATCCAGTGCTTTGCATATTTTCTCCATGGTAGAAAAACGAATAGCTTTAGCCTTGCCGGTTTTAAGGATGGAGAGATTGGCTGGACTGATGCCTATCTTTTCAGCCAGTTCGCTGGAGGACATTTTTCGTTTGGCCATCACTACATCCAAATTTACTACGATTGGCATGATCCTGCTCCCCCTCCCTATACTGTGTAATCGGCTTCGTCTTTCAATTCCACTGCCTGGGCGACTACATTCTTCACCACCCGCACGATCAAGCCCATAAAAGCAGCAGCCACCGCCATAATGAACCACGGATAATAGTAAAACAGGGAAATCAGAGCTACTCCCGCCCCTGCAAAACAACTCCAGGAGATCCGCCTCAACAATTCCACATTTTCGGCGGTAAATACTTGTCCGGTCTCGATCCGGCGCAGCAGTTTTAACAGACTATAGAGCAGAAAAGCAGCAGGAACAGATCCCACATAGATGGTTGCCATAAAAAACGCTGCTTCTTTTTCCTTAAGCCCGGCCTGCGAAAACTCCACAAACCAGTGGGTCAGCCAGGGCGCCGTCACCACTACAGCTAAAAGTAAACCCATAAAGAGCAAAACGCACAGCTTACTCAAAATGATGGATTTCTCGCTATTCCACATAGATTTCTTCCTTTCTGAACCGGATGGGATGCACCCTTGATTATTTGTAGTATAGCAAAGGTCTTATCGTTTTACAACTTATATTTATCGTTATTCAATAAATTTTATTCGTTTATCGTTTCTTGCTTGCCGGGATTGCAATAATGCCCTTGTTCATTTTAATCCACCTTGTGGTTGTAGTAAAAACCGCCGGCGCCATGTATTTAATGCTACCATGTCTGCGTTTATGATTATGGTAATGTAAATAAATTTACGCATCAAAATCAATAACGGGTTCTCGTAAGCTCTTTTAGAAATACAGAGCTTACGAGAACAGATTTCAATGAATGAAATCACAAAACTTTTTGAGCTTTCTTGTTCACAAGGGCTGTTACAATGTGCCATAAATAAAATTACATAACAAACAAAAACACATGAAATAAGCACCGCCAGCCAAGCACACCCTATGACCGGCACAACAATTTTTTTCATAGATCCGCATCTTGTTTTTACTTGGTTTTACAGACTAACGGTTTAAAGCTTAAGATTGAAGTCTTAAAGTTGGTTTGGTATAATTATAACGAGGTGGTTGATTATGTCTTATAATAGAACAGATCCAATAAGGGATAATATCAAGTGTTCCTGTAAAGGGTATAATCTTGACAAACTTCTGCAACCAAATATTCTCATTCTGCTGGCGGAAAAGAATCTCCACGGTTATTCGATTATTAAAGAACTTGAAAGCAAAAATCTCTTTCTAGGAGAAAAAGTAGATAATACGGGAGTTTACCGTGCATTAAAGACATTAGAAGAAAAAAAACTCGTCCGTTCTGAATGGCATGTGGATGATACTGGTACTGCCAAGAAAATTTACACCATGACCTGCGACGGGCACGAATGTATCGAAAACTGGATTAAAACCCTTGAGGCATATAAAAAGATAATTGATACTGTTATTAAAGACGGTAGGGATGCTCTAAACAGCTCATTAGCTATTAAGAACGATACGAAAAAGAAGGATGCATCATTCTTAAACACTCTTGAACTGATTAAAAGAGCAAAAGAAAGCGCTTTGGCTGGAAAAGTACTGGACAGAGAAAGCATCATAGCGCTTCTAAGTATTAATCCAAACTCCGAAGAATGCAGAGAATTAGGCCGAGCAGCAAGGGAAGTTGCCTCAGTAGTATGTAAGGACAGGGCTTATTTATGGGGAGCTATAGGGCTCGATTATAGGGCGTGTCCGATGAACTGTAGATACTGTTCGTTGGGAGAAAGCTGGGGGCTAGTAAAAGAAGAAAGTGAGTTCACCGATCAGGAAGTTATTGGAATAGCCCAAAAATATGTTGAGGAAGGCATCAGATGGATTGTGCTTCGCACCACACAGTTTTACGGCCTTGAAAAAATCATTGCATTAGTCCGGAAAATCAAGAAGACCGTGCCCGGCGAGTATGAACTTGTAGTGAATACCGGTGAACTTGATGAAAAAGTATTAAAAAAAATGGAGGATGCAGGTCTGGGATTTATATATCATACTTTGAGACTGAGAGAAGGAATAGATACAAAATTCAACCCGAAAGACAGACTTGTGACATTAGAAGCGGCTAAGGATTCCCCTTTGAAACTGGTATCTCTGGTAGAACCTGTCGGCATAGAGCACACGAATGAAGAAATTGCTGATTCCCTGCTGAACATTATCGAATATAAAGCGGTAGTAACCGGCGCCATGGGAAGAGTCCCGGTGAAGGGAACTCCTCTGGGAGAGATTCCCGAAATACCCGAAGAAAGACTTGCGCAAATAATCGCGATAAGCCGTCTGACAGCAGGCTTTAATGCGCCTGATATATGTGTGCATAAAGCCTCGGAACTCGCCATAAGTTGGGGAGCTAATGTGGTCGTTGTGGAGACGGGAGCCATACCACGGGACAACTGCCGCTTCAGTTCTGAAAATGAATGGAATGATTTCAAACCTGATAAGGCAAGAAGATGGTTTGAAGCAAATGGCTATCATGTATTTTCAAAAATTAAGTAAAAAAGGAAGCGGAACCATGAAAAAAATAATAATGTTTTTTTTATGCACAGTGTTGGTTTTCAGTTTGACTGGCTGCGGCAGCAAAGCGGAGAAAGACGCATCTATTCTTACAAAGGTGGGAACGTGGAAAACCGCCCAGACCATCCAACCATTTTTTTATCAGGACTATCTTGAAACCAATGATGTTGTAGAGGTAACTCCGTTTACGAATCCGGGAGATATGAAGACTGCTTTGCTGGCAGGCAGTCTTCATATGTGCGGAACGACTCTGGTTACGGCAATTACCGCCGCCTCCAAGGGCGAACCGGTAGTTGTGGTATGCGGGCTGTCAAACAAATGTTCGGCACTGGTGGTTGGCAAGGACTCAAATATCAAAACCGTAGCGGATCTCAAAGGCAAGAAAATTGCGTATGTGCCGGGGACAATGCATCATTTGCTATTGCTTGAAGCCCTAACTGGAGACGGAGTTGATCCGCAAAATGATGTTGAACTGGTAAGAATAGATTTCTTTGATATGGGTCAGGCTCTGGCGCAGGGAAATGTTGGCGCATTCTATAGCGGTGAGCCGTACCCTTCAATTGCTGTTGCTGAAGGTTACGGAAGAATACTCCAATATCCCGATAACAGTGAGGGCTTTGGAATTATTAATAGCGCCATGATTACCACAAAAGATAAAATCAAGGAAAATCCGGAAATGATTCAAAAACTTGTGTCCGCTCATGTAAAAGCAACAGAGTACTTAAATAAGGATAGAAATGCCTGGATTGATAAAGCTGCCGAGTTTGGGACGAATAAAGATGTTTTAGACGTTTCTTTGGACAATATTGAGCTATTCTGGAATATTGACGAGCATTATTTGGATGGTGTCAGGTGCTTGGCCCAGCGGATGAAGGAACAAGGCTTAATTACTGAAGTACCTGATATTGATGCCATGTTTGAGCAAACTTTTATTAAACAGGCTGAAAAGGAATTGAAATAATGAAAACAAAGAGTAATAGAATTGATCCTCTTGGCTTTGTTTTACCGTTGATTTTCCTTATTGTTTGGTATTCTGCCACTGCTAGTGGTAGAATACCTTCTTATTTATTGCCTAGCCCTGAGAGATTCCTTCGTTTTTTGGTTGATTTTGCCACAGGAACTGCTAAACTCTCTCCTTATTCCGGAACACTGATGGAGAATTTGACTGCAAGTTGTATTCGCGTGCTCTGCGGTTTTGGAATCGCAGCCTTCTTCGGTCTTGTATCAGGTTTTCTGACAGGCAGAATCAGATTGATAAAACGCATCCTTGATCCAACAGTTAATTTGATAAGGGCGGTACCTGGAATCGGCTGGCTGCCAATAGCTATGGTTTGGTTTGGGGTTGGGGAAAAAACGACAGTTTTTCTTATAGCATTAGCAGCTTTTTTTCCAATCTATATCAATGCCGCACACGGCGCCTCGGAGGTCCCGCTCTTGTTGATAAGAGCAGGCCGGATGCTGGGTGCAAACAGAATAGAATTATTCAGAAGTGTGATCTTGCCATCGGCAATCCCTTCCGTTGTGGTGGGTCTAAGACTTGGTATGGGCGTTTCATGGGCCTATCTGGTTTTGGGAGAGCTGACTGGTGTATCGAAAGGGCTTGGAGCTGTAATGATGGATTCAAGAATGCTAGGCCAAATTGAATTGATACCGGTGACTATGGTCTGTATCGCTATTCTAGGTAAACTTACAGATATGCTGCTGCTCTATTTTTACTGTATGATTTATCCATATAATGCAGGTGGAGTGAAATAACATGGCAAAAGAGTTGGTTTTAGATAAAGTTGGAAAGAGCTTTTTTCTGCCTTCAGAGTCTGATGGATTGAAGGTTTTAGAAGGTATTTCATTTGAAATTGAACAAGGTGAAATAATTGCGATTTTAGGGCCAAGCGGTTGCGGGAAATCCACGCTATTAAACATTGTTGCAGGCTTTGAAAAACAAGACAGCGGTCGGGTGTTATTTATGGGAAAACCAATAACTACTCCATCGCCTCAAAGGGGAGTGGTGTTTCAATCAGCTGTTCTGTTCCCGTGGCTTACTATTTATGAAAATATTGCCTATGGATTAAAGTTGCAAAGAAAAGATATTAAAAATATTAAAAAAAAGTGCAGTGAACTTATTAAGCTGGTAGATTTGGAAGGATTTGAAAACTATTATCCTGATCAGCTTTCTGGCGGAATGCAGCAGCGTGTAGCTCTTGCAAGAGTGCTGGTTTTGGAACCGCGGATGCTTCTGATGGATGAACCCTTTGCGGCCTTGGACGCCCAGACGCGTATGGCTATGCAGCAACTTCTGCTCACTATAACAGAAAAGATCAGTCCGACTATTTTATTTGTTACCCATGATGTCGAGGAAGCATTGATTTTAGCTGATAAGGTCTTTGTTATGAGCAAGCGGCCAGGCCATATAACGCGCGAATTAATAGTCCCTTTTAGAAGGCCAAGGGCGCTCTCACTAGCTGGAAGCATTGATTTTTCAAGAATGAAAAGCGAGATTATGGAGTTTCTATTTAATTGTTGAGGACGTAAAAATTTAAGCTATGTACCTTTCTTTTAGTTTGTTTTTTCCTTTCACAATCGCCGGGTGTTTTTCCGGCTCCGGGTGGAAGTAACAAGCGGTATTGTTCTCCCTGTTATTTGTGTTTTTTATACCTATCTGCATATATTAAAGGGTTAGTTTATTCACCAATATTACTGGAACGGCACGGGGGCGTAGGTGTGGTTTTGGCTTTCATAAAGCTATAACTTTATTGCATGGGATATATTAAATAGTTTTATCTAATATTGGATATGCATAATAGTTATTTATACTAAGCTGGTCCGGCAGTTTGGCGGCCGGAAGGTCCAGCTGTTTTTGCTCTGAGTAATTTGCATAGAGCTGCAAGAATTCAGCAACCGCTGAAATAGGCAATCTAATGTATTCGGTTTTGTGATGCATCGGTAAACTACGTATGAGTTTAATTGAGCCGCAACCTCTTTTGCTTCTCCTGCATCAATAATATTAAATCATCTTATCAATTAAGACTGATCAATAAAATTATTAGATTGCCCAGATAAAGGGGTTTTATGCTCAGCGTCAAATCCTATAAACCAGTATAAATTTGGGACCCTCTTATATTGCAAGTTGAGTAATTAATTAAATTTAATTAAAAGGAGACATGCTGCTATGGTTGATCATCGTAAGATGTGGGAGTCCCTTGGACTGGACCTGGAGTCACACGACCAGTTGATGAACGTATTGCCGACTTCCTACGGCAGTGTTTACATGAGCCAGGAAAACAGGCCGGAGGGCATGGAATATTTTGATTTTGTGGTCAGTGAGGTGCACGGCCAGCGCATTCAGGAGCTGCAGGACCACAAGGCTGCGGGCGGTAAAGTCATCGGCGCTTTTTGTGTTTACGTCCCCGAAGAAATTGTGCGCGCTGCCGGCGGGATCCAGGTCGGCCTGTGTTCAGGGGTGGAGATCGGCACAGCCCAGGCAGAAAAGGTGCTGCCCAGAAATATCTGCCCTCTGATTAAATCCTTTATGGGGTTCAAGCTGGGCAAGGTCTGCCCGTATTTTGAGTCCTGCGATATGGTCGTGGGGGAAACGACTTGCGATGGTAAAAAGAAAGCTTTTGAAATATTAAACGACTTTGTGCCGGTGCATGTGATGGAGACACCCCAGATGAAGCGCGAAAAAGACAAAGCCCTGTGGCTGAGCGAGGTGCAGGACTTTCTGGCCGCGGTGGAGGAGTATACCGGCAATAAGGTTACAGCAGAGTCATTGCGTCAGGCGATCAAGGACACCAACGCCAAGCGCCGGGCGCTCTTGCGCTTAAATGAGCTGCGCCGGCACGACCCCGTCCCGATCAGCGGCAAAGACTGTCTCTTGATCGAGCAAATCTCCATGTATGACGATGTGCCCCGGTTTACCGCCCAGGTCAACGCCCTTTGCGACGAGCTTGAGGTCCGGGTGAAGGAAGGAAAGGGCGTTGCTGTAACCGGTGCGCCGCGCCTGATCCTGTCAGGCACCCCGATGGCCCTGCCGAACTGGAAGGTGCCCCATGTTATAGAAACCAGCGACGCGGTGATCGTGGGCGAAGAAATGTGCACGGGGCTCCGCTATTTTGAGAACCTGGTGCCGGAAGAAGGGGAAACCCTGGAGCAAATGGTCGAGGCTATTGCCGGCCGCTACCTGGACATCAACTGCGCCTGTTTTACACCCAATGACGGCAGGATGGAAAGAATAGCGAGCCTGGCCGGGGAAATGAAGGCGGACGGGGTGATCAACTGCACCCTGGCTTTCTGCGACCCCTACCTGGTGGAGGCCAACCGGGTGACCAAGGCGCTCAAAGAGCACAATATCCCCCTTTTAAACCTGGAAACAGATTACGGGCTGGAAGATTCAGCACAAATTAAGACCAGGGTTGAAGCTTTCCTGGAGATGCTGGGAAATAGATAAGCGAGTCGCTCAAAAAGAATAGCCGGGTGTTTTGTATATAAATAATACAAATATTTAATTTACTTACCAGGAGGAAGTTATGAGAAAAAGAGGGTTTATTTTAATTACAGCTGTGATATTTGTTTTGCTGGTAGGGGTAGCTCCTATCTTAGCTGCAACTTCTTTTCCGATCTTTCTGGATGGAAAACAGTTAACTATCGATGGCGTTACTGAAGATGGCGTAACAACTGTTAAACTGCGCCAGTTTGCAGAAACCGTTGGCTTTGATGTGGATTTCAAGGACGGTAAGATTCTTTTGACTTCTAACAAAGAGGAGTCAAAGAAAGGCTTAAAGATCACTACACTAGCTGAAAATAAGAACGATAATCACCAAAACTTAATGAATGAATTCGGTTTTTCAGTATATATCAAAAACAGCGATGATCAAATCATCTTTGATACAGCTAAAAACGGTGGATTCCTGGCTAATGCGAAAACACTGAACATTGACTTGAGCAAAGCGGATTCCATTGTCTTGAGCCATGCTCACTATGACCACTGCGGAGGTGTCATGCCTTACTTTAACACTTATGATCCTTCCGGCAAAATTCTGTATGTTAAGGACAGTTTCTTCGATTTAGCTGACAATAAATATTACTACGATTCCGTTGGTCAAAAATTAGACTTTACAGATGGTACTCCTGGTTACTTTCCGGTAGGAATTAACTTTAGCGAGGCGGATTTAAAGGCAAAAAATGTAGCGGTGGAATACATCAATACCGATCGCATGCGCATTGGGGAAAATATAACATTATTTGGCAACTTCGCGCTGAGTGAGAACGATGTAATGGCGCCGAATATGCTTGAGCAAGACAATGGCCAATACAAATTAGATGATTTCGATGAAGAAGTTGCCCTGGCCATTGATACCGACAAGGGATTGGTGATTGTAACCGGTTGCTCCCACACCGGTATTCTGAATATAGTCAATAGCATTCAAGAGAGAACCGGCAAAAAGGTTTATGCAGTCATCGGCGGTTTCCACCTGCTGGATGCTACGGAAGAAAAAATTCAAAGCACCATAGACAGATTTAAAGAACTTGGTGTAGAAAAAATCGGCCTATCCCACTGCACTGGTCCGAAAGCAACCCAGATGTTCAAAGAACAAATGCCGGATCGGGTTTTTGTCAATGAGACAGGCAGCGTTTTCGAAGTAAAATAGGTAGAAATAATTAAAGCCCTGTATCTCCACATTGGGGAGACAGGGCTTTATAGGTCACATCCGGATCATAGGCTGATTGCAGGGAGTCGGCCGCAATATCTTTATTGGCTTTAGCTTCCCAGGTCTTATTTTCATTATCGAAGGTAGCTTTTGTAGTTCATGAGTATACCTCCGACAAGTTTCAGTTTATTTGCGTGTTATATAAATATTACGAATTAGCTAAACATCTTATTATTATCATTAGTTCAAGCTGTTCAATTTTTCAATATCTGGATATTGCTCAAGTAATTTTTCATTGGCAATTTCTACTTGTTTATAGTACTCAGCGTAGGAGGTACTTAGCCTTTTCATCGCAGGAATGAATATGTCATAATAGCCGCTCGTGTTATTGAATTCTTTTAGCAAAGACTGAATTTTGTACATAGGTGAATTTCTGAATTCCTCTGATTGTTTAAATGCTAAATACTGATCTAACATTTCCTTGTTTTGGGATAAAAACTCTTCTGGATTTTCAATAGAATGCTTTGTGCTTTCTATCATTTGAGTAATATTTTCGGTGCTTATATGCTTTGTGTTTTCAATTAAATATTCCTGCAAATCCTGCGGGAAGTTATGTGATGGTGCCTCATCCAAAAATGTCACAATTATTTGATATGCAGATCTTTGCTCATCTGTCACAATCGGTTCATTCAAAAAACGAGCAAAATGCAGGCAAATAAATCTACCATAATATCCTGGGAACGCATTCAATAACTTTTCCGTAACTGATGCGCCTTGTTCGATTGCTATTAATTCCTCTTCTATTTCAGAATAACTCTTGCCACAACTAAGTTCATCAAGTATAGCTTTCTTTGCCTGTTCTCTCTGAACATTCAATTCCTTTTGAACCGATAACTTTTGCAGCATACCTCCGGTTTCATCATCAAGTACTTCTTTGATTTCTTCTACGCTAATTCCCAATTTACGAAGAACAGAGATTTCCTTTAATCGTTCTACATCTTTTTTGCTGAAATCTCTATACCCATTCTCTAGAATGGCAGGAGAAATCAACCCTTGTTCTGTGTAATACTCAATTGCTTTTTTTGTTAAATTCGTTATTTTACTTGCGTCTTTAATAAACATATATATCACCTCGACACAATCATAAGCTAACACCGAAGGTGATAGTCAATAGGTAAAATAGAAATTTGTGTTTCACAATTTATATATTAACGAATTTATAAGAATATCATAATAGCACCTGATGCATAGAGTTTTTGGGTATTATCTTTGAAAATCCAAATGTCATCTATAAAATGCCCCAAAAAGCAGGGCTACTAAAACACTAAAGTACCGAAAAAGACTGCGCACAACTAATGGAGTGGAACGGCTCAACCAGGAAATACGGCAAGGATGTTGCGAATCATGTTCACACTTGCCAAAAATAAGGTAACTACTCAGGCTACCCACCTGGGGCTTAAAAATAAAGCATTTGCACCCAATATCGGTAGGCCATACGCCCAACTTTAAACATCAACGCAATTTGGGACAAAGGGATTCCCC
>ENA-UOOH01000198-UOOH01000198.1-fermentation-metagenome-genome-assembly--contig:-NODE-198-length-71755-cov-222.775411_pt1 | contig 71755 bp, 60 predicted proteins | sample MGYA00245778_ERZ724025 | MGnify/ENA primary metagenome ERZ724025 (study PRJEB28704, sample SAMN03018313) | fermentation metagenome | biome: anthropogenic terrestrial biome; feature: soil... | reverse complement strand
AAAATGCGATCTCGTTGGTTCCATGCACCATTTATGGCGTGCTGAACTCCTCCCCTACAGGTGAATTCCGTTCATTGACTGGGGCTGGAGGTGGCTTTGAAGGCTTCGTGGAAGCTGACTTCACCTTCCGGGTAAATGCCATCAAAAGCGATGGCGAAAAGGTACTTTAGAGAGATTCCTTCGTGGGTCAGCGTGGTAGGGTGGACGAAACCGACCTTGCCATAATAATCAGGGTGACCAACCAAGAAACAACCGCGCGCGCCTATTTCCTTGAGTCGCACCAAACCTTCGCCAATCAGTGCTTTGCCGATGCCCTGTCGTTGATTTTCCGGTAGGATCGAAACCGGACCCAAGCCATACCAGCCGGTGGTGCCATCGGAGATCGTGATGGGCGAGAAGGCGATATGCCCGACCACGCGACCGTCCATTTCAGCCACTAATGATATTGTGAGCGCACCCACCGCCCGCAGCGCTTCAATGATGAAGTGTTCGTTGAGGTCTGGAAAATTCAGCGGTCGGAAGGCTGCTACGGTGAGTTCGCTGATCACGTTGGAATCTTTAGGGGTTTCAGGGCGAATAGTAAAGACAGGCATGGGCATGGTGACCTCTTGTAGTGGGATAAGTATAATTATAGCATTGGCGGTTTACCTAGTCGACCTGTTTTTGACTGCCCGTCCTAAACGGAACCATTGGCAGACAGCACGATAAGCCACCTTCCCTATGATTTGATCTCACCTGTTGCCGTCCGAAGCATTTCTGCATACTCGTCGGGCATGTCACTTGACTCGATTGCCTTTGCTGTCTTCTCAACATCGTAATCTACGCGCATAAATTCCACTGACAGATCGCGACCTTCTGCCTGCAAAATTACATAACCGGCGCGCGGGTCGCCATCTTTCGGCTTGCCCACACTGCCCTCGTTGATCACATGGCGACCGCTGGGTAAGATGCGATGATAGGGTTTGTGGGTGTGCCCAACCACCAAAACATCCGCCTCAGCAAAGTCGAGTATTCGCTCCATGGTTGCATCGGGACGGTCGATGTAAAGGTATTCGTTGATTTTCCGCGGGCTGCCGTGAGCAAGCAGGACATTCAGATCACCCAATTGCAAAGGAATTTGAGGAAGCAAGGTCCGCAGAAAAGCTTTATTTTCCTCAGTGGTGTGCAAATTAGTCCAGGCAATGGATCGCTTGCCCAAGGCTTTCTCTTCGTCGGTTTTGTATGCGCAGCCGCATTCGTCGCTGGAGTTCCCAATCCCCTGGTCATAGTTACCCATGACCGTAGGGATCTGCTTGTCACGGATCAACTCGATCACCTCGTTGGGAAAGGTGCCGTAGCCGACCAGGTCACCAAGGCAATAACGTTCTTTGATTCCGCGTTGGTCAAGATCCTTCAAGACAGCCTGAAGAGCTGGCAGGTTGGCATGGATGTCGCTGAAAATGGCAATTCGGTTCATGAGTTAGTCTCCTTGATTTTTATTTTACAGGATGGGCTGAATGATTTTCCATTCATACCTGTACATGCCCGACCATTTCAGATATGCCTTCAACGCTCGTGACGTCAGGTTGAAGGGAGCAACCTGACCTACAAGCATTATTGACTCTCACCCGTTTGCCAGCACTCGTGATGTCAGGTTGAAAGAGCAACCTGACCTACAGATAGGACGCAAGCAGTAAAGAGAGGGTGGTAACTATTGACCATATGTGACGATGGTTTCGGCTTGCCGTTTTCCCTTCGTCAAGGTATCCTTAATGGTTGACAATTCGCATATTTTGAGATTTCACACGGAGCACTTTATGGATTTTGCCATTCTCTCTGCAAGTAACAACACGCATCGGGATAGCTGGTTGGATAAGCCGGTTTTCACCTGGTGGCCAGGTCTGACCATTGAAAAACTGCTGATCGTGATCATCCTGGCGCTCACCATTTTCACCCGCTTTTACGACCTGGGCGCCCGCACCATGTCGCACGATGAGATCAATCACGTGGTGCCTGCCTACAATTTCAGCAATTACGTTTATGACCCGGTGACACATGGTCCTTTCCAGTTCCATGCCCTGGCATTTTCCTATTTTATGTTCGGAGACTCCGACTTCTCCGCCCGTATTCCTGCCGCGACGTTTGGCATCGCCATTGTGGTCTTCGCCATTTTTGCCTGGCGGCGTTACTTGGGCAGGGTCGGCAGCCTGATCGCCGGAACACTCTTTCTGATCTCCCCCTATATCCTCTTCTACAGCCGCTATACCCGCAACGAAGTGTTTATTGTCTTCTGGGGGATGGTGATGCTGTGGCTGATGCTGCGTTACCTGGAAGATGGCAAGCATAAGTGGCTTTACTGGCTGGTTTTTATCACCGCCATGCACTACTCTGATAAAGCTACCTCGTTCATTTTCTCTGCGGAAGCACTGGTCTTTTTGGCACTGCTCTTTATTGGAGAGGTTTTGCGTAAGCAATGGCACAACGGTCAGGCAAAATCGCTTTTCAGAGTGGCAGTTATGGTCACGCTTGTTTTATTGCTCGCTACTATGAGCTTCTATGTGCTCGGGAAGAACCAGGTCGTTGATGCTGCTGCTGAAGCCGGTCCAAACCTTCCCCTGCTCATCAGCGCAGGGTTGACTGGGATTGCAGTTATTTTTGCATTGGTTACGCTTTTCAAAGGTTACGGATGGAAAAATCTGATCCATTTACGGAGTTTTGACCTGATCTGGCTGCAATTGATTTTGATCCTACCGCTGTTGACTGCCCTCCCGCTCAGATTGCTGGGGTTTGATCCGACGGATTACTCGCAAGCAGGTATCATCCGTTCCGGAATTGTGTTTGTGTTGCTGACACTGGTTTCCGTGTTTTTGGGGATGCTCTGGAACCGCAAGGTTTTCCTGCGCAGCATGGCGGTTTTTTGGGGTATTTTTATCCTCTTTTACACCACTTTCTTCATGCACGGAGAAGGTTTTTTCAAGGGAATAGTCGGAGCCCTGGGTTATTGGATGTCACAGCAAGCGGTGGAACGCGGCACGCAACCGCTCTACTACTATGCTTTGGTCCAAATCCCGATGTACGAATATTTACCGGCGTTTGGGGTGCTGGTTGCATTCGTGATCGGGCTGCGTAAGCGTCTGTTCTTCGGCTCCACAGAAGACCCTTTCACCTCCTTGCCAGTTGACGAGGTTGCAGAAGAGACAACTGAGGAAATTGAACCGACTGTATTTCTGGAAGAGGTCCTGGAAGAAGAAATTCTGGTTGAGACCTTGGAATTGGAATTATTAGACGCTGAGGAAACAGAGGAAGTAGAGCCACTGCCCTGGTATCAGCGCCTCTTCCCGATGGTCGAAGAAAACAGCGAGCAAGCCAAAGAACTGCCGACGCTTCTATTGCTTTTATTCTGGTCAGTAATGAGCTTGCTGGCTTTCACCGTAGCCGGCGAGCGCATGCCCTGGCTGACTACCCATATCACCATGCCAATGATCCTCACCAGCGGTTGGGCATTTGGTTACTTAGTCGAGAAAACCGATTGGCAGGAAGTCAGACAGCGTAAAGGTTGGCTGACAATGCTGCTGGCAGGCGTTTTCCTGGTGGCAATCGGCAGCCTGGTTGGCTCACTTTTGGGCAACAATCCACCCTTCCAGGGCAAAGACCTGGCGCAGTTACAGGGAACCAGCACCTTTTTGTTGGCGCTGGTTGGCACACTCGGCACTGGTATCGCCTTGTTCTGGTTGCTGAGAGGATGGAACGGACGCACCTTTGGTCGTCTGGTATTATTGGTTTTAGTCGCTCTTTTAGGGGTGCAGACTGCCCGGACCGCCTGGAGGGCAGCTTTTATCGAATATAACAATGCCCGTGAATTGCTTGTCTATGCGCACTCAACCGAAGACATGAAAAACACGGTTACGCAGATCGAGACCATTTCAAAACGTTTGTATGGTGATAAATCGATCAAAATCGCCTACGATAACGATGTGCGTTACCCTTACTGGTGGTACATGCGTGACTACCCCAATAAATTGGATTTCGGCAGCGAGGTGACTAAATCGCTGCAGGACTACCCGATCATCGTGGTTGGCACCTCCAATTTTGCCCGAATCGAACCGGTGGTCAAGGAAGATTATTACCAATATGAATACAAACGCATGTGGTGGCCAAACGAGGATTTATACCGAAACTGGAGCCTGAGCCGGATTCTGGACGATTTAAACTCACCGGCGAAACGCTCAGCTTTATGGGAACTGTGGTTCAACCGCGACTACACTGAGTATGCGGTGGCATTTAATAACCCCTCACTGACTCTGGCAACCTGGTCGCCGGCAGACAATGCACGCATGTTTATTCGCAAAGATGTGGCTGCGAAAATCTGGGAATTCGGCATCAGCCCCAAACCGGAAGAGCCAAAGATCGACCCTTATGCCAGCGGACTGATCAACCTGGAACCCGAATTGGCAATCGCTGTTGGTGGCGAGCTTCCCTTCAGTGCTCCCAGGGATATCGCTACTGCTCCTGATGGCAGCCTGTTTGTGGCTGACTCTCGTAACCATCGCATCGTACATCTCGACGCCTCAGGAATGTTCCTGAATGCCTGGGGTGGTTATGGCAATGTCCTGGACGGCGAAGTGCCTGGTGGCCTGTTCAATGAACCCTGGGGGGTGGCAGTTGGACCCGATGGGCTGGTCTATGTTGCCGATACCTGGAATCACCGTATCCAGGTATTTTCGCCTGATGGTGAGTTTTTGCGGATGTGGAGCAGTTTTGATGTTGCAGGAGTTCTTGATGGCTTTTGGGGTCCACGCGGAATCGCCGTGGACAAAGACAACCGCGTTTTTGTTACCGATACAGGCAAACAACGCGTCGTCATCTTTGACAGTCAGGGGAATTACCTGACCCAATTTGGTGGTGTCGGGCTGGACGCTGGCAATCTTGATGAGCCAGTCGGCATCGACATTGCAGCGGATGGACACGTGTACATCGCCGATACCTGGAATTATCGCATACAGGTATTTGCCCCGGACGCTGGAGGATTACAGTACCAGAGTGTGACCATGTGGGATATGGATGCCTGGAGCAGCGATACCCTGGATAACAAGCCTTTCCTGGCGCTGGACCAATCTGGGAATGTTTACGTGACAGACCCAGACCAGGGCAGGGTGATCGTCTTTACTGAAGATGGTGAGTTCCTGAAGGTTTGGGGTGGTTTTGATAATACCTACACCATGAATGTGATCAGCGGTGTCACCATTGGCACAGATGGAAGTGTATGGGTATCGGACGCGTTCAGTAATACCTTATTGAAGTTTGTGATGCCTTAGAAACCGAGAGTAAAAGGAAACGGGCGGGTTTGGAACCCGCCCGTACTTTTTAATGTGAGAACAGTTGGTTTTATTTCTTGTGTGCAGAATAGGTAATACTTAGCGCAAATTCTGGTAGATACACAGGCATTTCCTTGCTGATTTGGATTTCTGAAAAACCAGCGTTTTCGATTAAGGCGAGGTAATCTTCCTTAAGAATTGCATTGCCAACACATCCTATCAGTAACTCTTCGCTATCGGTCAATTCCTGGGGCAAGGGTTTCATCAATACTACATCGGAGACCATCAGCCTTCCATCTGGCTTTAGCACACGGAATGCTTCAGCAAAAACTTTTTGTTTATCTGGCGCAAGGTTAATAACACAATTGGAAATAACGACATCAACCGATTCATCTTCAACTGGCAGGGCTTCAATATCACCTTTACGGAATTCAACATTGGTGTAGCCACCAGTCATTGCATTCTCTCTTGCTTTGCTGATCATTTCATCGGTCATGTCGACACCAATCACTGTTCCCGTTTTGCCAGCTCTTCGGGATGCTAAAAAGGCGTCAAAACCTGCGCCAGAACCTAAATCCAGAACTGTTTCGCCTTCTCTGATTGATGCGATTGCCGTGGGGTTGCCACAGCCCAACCCAAGATTTGAACCTTCGGGAACCTCCCCCATTTCTTCTGGTGAATAACCTATGGAGCCCGATTGTTCCTGGTATGTTTGGGCGGTATCGCAACCGCAACTCCCATAACAACAACTACTGGAAGTCTGGGCGATCTTGCCATAAGATTTTTGCACAACTGTTTTGATGTCGATAATTTTTGTCATCCTTTAATTTTAACCGATTCGCAAAATATTGTAATATTGAGTGGAAAAATAGCGGAACGGGACAAGTCCTGTTCCCTTCAGAATTTGCGAAGGATCATGGTAAAAAAATTACTTCACCAGGATATTGGCTTTGTTATTTTCGAAAAAAGGGCAGGTTAGAAAACCGGCCCTTTTTCGTTCATTCTGATTTGATGAAGGTTAAGAAAGAAGTGGCAGGAGGGGTTTGGTTCGCTCATAAAGTTCGTGGTAGACCTGGTAGAGTCTTTTGTAGGTCTCTTTATCCGTTTTATCGGGTTTTAAGACCAAGGCAGCCTCATCCCAAATTCGCGCCTGGGAAGCATTCTCATAAACGCCAACGCCAATCCCTGCCAAAATGGCATCCCCATATGATGCGCCGGAGTTACCTTGCGGAATGCGTACATCGACCCCCGCAATATTGGCAATGATCTGCATCCATCCCTGATTTTTCGACCCTCCACCGACAGCATTGATAAATTTGACAAGGATGCCCTGGTCTGCCAGGCTTTCAAGATTATGCCGGATACCAAAACCTACTGCTTCCAGCAATGCGCGATACAGATCTGCCTGGGTGTGGCGCAGCGTCAGACCAAAGAATGCCCCCCGGGCTAATGGGTCGTTAATCGGTGTGCGTTCACCTTCAAAATAAGGCAGCGCGACCAGGTTATTCGCACCCGGGACAGACATATTCAACAATTCTGCCATTTGGGCGTAAGGATTCTGGTCCGATGCCTCTGAGTCGGGTGTGTAGATATTTTCCAGGAACCACTTGGTCAGGCTGCCGACTGTTGCCATACCGCCAACCACTGCATACTGATCCGGGAAGAGCCAGTTGAGCCCCCAGAAGGTGCGAGAGCGGGTATAGGTGCTGGTCAGGGTGATTATGGAATTACTGCTGCCAAACATACCCATCGTATCGCCAGCAGCATAATTGCCGATGCTGACAGCCTCGGCAGCAGCATCGATCGTTCCAGCGATGACAGGCGTACCAGGGTACAAACCAGTGATTCGGGCAGCGTCAGGGGTAACTCCTCCAATCATGTCCGTAGTCCAGTATTTATCGGGTAATTTTGCGGTTGGGTTGATGCCAGCAACGGTTTCATCGATCCAGGTACGCTTTTCGACATCAATGATCGGAGAGTAGGTGGAGGCAGTATAGTTGTCAATTGAAGCTACACCAGTCAGCCTGGCGACTATGAAGTTTTGGCAGGTTAAGAACCAACTTGTTTTTTGGTAGACCTCCGGCTCGTTGTTGTGCAGCCATAAAATCTTCGGCGCGACAGCTGAAGCAGAAAGTTCGCAGCCCGCCCGTCTGAATACTTCCTCCTCGCCCAATTCCTGCAGGTATTGTTCTATCTCCGCAGTTGCACGGGTGTCAATGCCATAAAGAATTGCCGGTCGCAGCGGATTGAAGTGTTCATCCACCGGCAAAACGCAGGGACCAATGCCGGAGACTCCGACACCGATAATTTTTTGAGGAGTAACCCCGGATTCCTGCAGCAGGTCCTTCACGATCTGGACAAACTCTCCCCACCAAATTTTCTCAGCATCCTGTTCCACCCAGCCTGGCTGGGGCAATGAAACACCATGGGGAATGGTTGACTGGGCAAGTACAGCTCCGTCTTTGGCTTCAATCAGAACGCCTTTGGAAGAGCCTGTGCCAATATCGACTCCGATCAGGTAGTTTGACATTTAGTCCTCCGTAGAAAGAAACAGATTGCCGGCGTTGCCAACAATCTGTTTCTGTTAATCGATAACATTATTTATGGATGGCTCTTACGAACCTTTCCGTGATTTCTTTAGGTCGGGTGACCGCACCACCGACGATTACAGCTGTGGCGCCGTATTCGAGCGCTTTGGCAACTTCGTGGGGATAATGGTAGCGACCCTCGGCAAAAACTGGAACTGGAAGCTTCGAAGCTATCTCTTTGACAAGGTAAAGGTCTGGTCCATCCAGTTTGGGAGTGTAGTCTGTATAGCCAGAGAGAGTGGTCGAAACCACATCGGCGCCTGAGATCATGGCAGCTTCTGCTTCTCCGAAGGTCGAAATATCAGCCATAACCAGGCAATCGGTCTGTTCATGAATCTTGCGAATGAGCTCCGGCACTTCATCTTCGGGATGAGGACGGAAAGTGGCATCGATCGCGATCACGTCCGCACCTGCATCAGCAATTGCCAAAGCATGCGCGATGGTTGCGGTGATAATCACAGGGGTGCCAGGGAAGACTACTTTATAAAGACCGATGATAGGCACGTCGACCGCTTCTCTGATGGCTTTCACATCCACAGGAGTGTTGGCGCGGATACCTTTTGCGCCGCCCCTGATGGCTGAAATGGCCATTTTTGCCATGATGTCCGCTCCAAACAAGGCTTCTTGTTGTGTTGCCTGGCAGGAAACGATCAATTCACCTTTTACTTTGGAAATGAACTTAGATAATTTTTCTGTTCTACTCATAGAAATTTCGCTGTTCTACTTAATTTTTACCGGAGCGTCTTTTTCGATCGAATCAATGGCAGCCAGAACCATTTTCAACGCTATGATGCCATCTTCTCCTGTAGCCGGGACGGGTTTATCGTCAAGAACACAATCGATGAAGGCTTTATCTTCCACATCCAAACCAGGAGCTGTGGAGGGGAATTTGGAACCAAATTCCGAGTACATTAAGAGACCCTGGCTGGCAAGGTCGATATCGAGGGAGCCTTTATCGCCAATGACGGTGAGTTTGAAGTCACGACCACCTGGATGGGCTGTAGTCAGATTCCAACCGATCTGGGCACAGACGAGGGTGCCGTCTTTAAACTTGAAAGTGTTAAAGGTTTCATTTTCCTGCGGGTAGCGCTTGGCCACACTGGTGGACTCGGCGGTATAAACCTGGTCAGGTTCTACTCCCAGCAGCCAATGTAGGAGATCGAAGTCGTGAATGCCAAGGAAGTGGAGCACACCAATGCGTCCGCCGAGGCGATCCGCCTGGGTAATAATGTTCATACGGCGGGAGTAGACGCTGATGATTTTTCCTAATTTTCCGCTCTGAATGAGCTCGCGTGCCTGGACATAGTGTGGAACAAAGCGCAGTGTGAAACCGACCATCAGTTTCACATTTGCCGCTTTTGCTGCGGCGATCATCTCTTCGCCGTCTGCAACGGTAGTTGCGATAGGTTTTTCAACAAGGATGTGTTTTCCAGCCTGGGCTGCTTCGATACAGATATCCTTGTGCAGATGATCGGGGGTTGCCACGATCACTGCTTCAAGCTCCGGGTGAGCTAACAGTTGACGATAATCGGTAAAACCGGCAATATCTGTTCCGGCGATGGCTTTGTTGACCAGATCCTGGTTCAGATCCGAAACCCCCACAATATTTGCTTCACGGAGATTTTTGAGCATGCTCACATGTTTGGCTCCGATGGCGCCCAATCCAATAACACCAATTCCTAAAGATTTCATTGTACTTCCTCCAATATTAAGAAATTCGATTTAAAGTAAGAATCTTCCAGGTTCCTTGTTGTTTTTCAAGGATACTGTAAGACGCATTATCAAGTAGAAAATTTGTAACAACATCAGTTTCTATGCCCATGAGAACTCCAATCATGGAGCGAATAAAGTCGCCATGCGAAGTAATAAGAACGCTTTTACCCTCAGATTGACTGAGAATGTCGGTCAGAACTACCCCGGCGCGTTCACGCACCTGTTGGAAAGTTTCTCCTCCAGGAGGATTGAACGTTGATGCAGTAAGTCCTTGTTCAGCAATCATGCGCTTAAAATCGGGGGCGGGCATTCCATCCCACTCACCAACATTCCATTCCTGCAAGCGCGGGTCAACTTGTACTTCGAGACCGTGTTCCTTGGCAATAGCAGCTGCCGTTGTCAGGGCGCGTCTCTTGTTGCTTGAATAAATTTTTCCAATATAGAATGGACGCAGATGTTCGGCAATGCGGGCAGCTTGGGCAAGCCCCGATTCGTTTAATGCACCATCCGATTGCCCTTGAAGGTAATGCTTGGCATTCGCCTCTGTCTGGGCATGGCGAACAAGTATGAGTCTGGTTACTCCTTCATCAGGCGCGCTCAAAAATGGATTATCTGGAATCATATTATTCTTTGAGCTTCTCCTCAACTTGTCCGAAAAATACTGCTAATACGGTCTGAACCACGCCCGGTCTGGCACCAAACATCAACTTCTGACTGACCGCATCCAACGGGTAAGCAAGAACGTCCAATTGTGTGGTCTCGGCAGTGGGAGAGGAATATTTGATCTCAAGCTTGCTGCGATCACCCAGGATTTTACCCTGCAGTTTTTTATCCATCTGGATTTTCAGAAGCTTGCCTTCTTCGTCATGCGAAAGGACTTTTCCCCCCAATGCAACAGCAACTTTCTTGCAGACAGCTATCACTTTCTCTGGTGGTGCTTCGTAAGTCTTTGTTAAATTCACATCATATTTCATAATTACTCCTATTTGGTCCTGACTTGTTGGCGGACCTCTTCAACGAGATCCCATTCGGGCATCCGGGTGCCGGATTGCATGGCAGAGGCTGTTCCGCAGGCAACGCCAAGTCTTAAGGCTTGCTCGAGGTCATAACCATGGTAAAGCGCAAAACTGAGTCCGGCCACCATAGCGTCCCCCGCACCAACCGGGTTGGCTTCCTGGATCTTAGGCGGCAGGCAAATTGCAGTATTTTTACCATCGGTCAGGAGAGCACCCTTATCTCCTGCTGAGATCGCGACAAACTTTGCACCGATTGAGCTGGCGATTACCGGGTTTTCAAGGATCTCCTGTAAATCAGTAATTTCTCTGCCAGTCAACTGGGAGAGTTCAAACAAGTTTGGCTTAACCAGTTTTGGCTTAGCCTGCACACCTTGTTTTAACGCCTCTCCGCTTGTATCCAAAACAACATCTCCACCCAACTCCATGATCTGTTTTGTCATTTGTTGATACACTGCACAATCAACACCCGGGGGTATGCTGCCAGCCAACACCCACAATGTGCCGGGTTTGGCATGTTTAGAAATGTATTGGTAAATGAGCTTTAATTCAGATTCAGAGACGGTTGGTCCCTTTTCATTGACCTTGATATGTTTACTGCCACCGGGGGTGACAATACTGACATTGGTGCGAGTCTCACCAGAAACAGGGATTGAGACCACGTCAATACCTTGTGCTTTCAAACCCACTTCAATGGTCTTCCCAGTCTGCCCACCCAGCAGCCCAACCGCTTTTGAAGGTTGGTTCAACTCTTTCAGCATACGCGAGACGTTGAAACCTTTGCCGCCAAAATCCAGCTGCACCTTTTCAGCGATCAAAACATCATTAAAACGGATGTCCGCAACGGTCAGCTGTTTGTCCAGGGCTGGGTTGAGAGTGACGGTGAAGATCATTTCTTATTCTCCGTGATTTTTGCAGTCACTGGTTTTGGTTTGAGACCCATGGTAAAGCCTATCAGCGCTCCGGTTATGGTTGTAAAGGCGATCAGCAATCCTTTGCCTCCCCATTCCTGAACCATGGGTCTTGCCCACAACATCAGCAGGAAAAGGAAAAACATAACAAAGGATTTAAGATAAACCACCAGAATTTGTTTGAAGGAATAGCCTTTTTTCCAAATCTGGATCACCGTTACCAACAATGCTGAAAGAAGGCTCAGCAAAACCACAGAAATAAACAGCACTGTGTTCTCAGTGGGTCTGTAGAAAAACCCGTAATAGGCGCCTAACGCTGCCCCAACCAAAACGTATTGGGCATACAGCCGATAAGCTTGCTTCTTAACTGGCTTATTGTCTTTACTCAACGATTCACTCATTTTTCCAAAACTCTTCTATTAATACTTTTTCGGCTTCCTGATTCCAGGTATGATCTGGTCCCATTTTTTCAGCAACTTTGGGGTAATTTTGAGCAACTTCTCCCAACGACAATAGGGGCAGGTCTTCAAGCTGGGGGTAGATGATGATCTTTCCAGTGAAGGTGCCTGCCATCATTGCATTCATACCGGCAACGGCTTGTTTGAGCCCACCGATCGCTGCGACACTAAGGTTAGGGGAAAGAGCCCCGGAGACGGACTTTGACATAACAGTCTTCTGGTCAAAAACAGTTGATCCGGAAGTACCCGTGATTTGCATATTGTTGAGAAAGATATTGTTGAGGTCGATTTGGATGGTAGTGCCATTAGGAACTCCGGCAAAGAAGGTGAGCATGCCATTTTTACCCAGGATCAAGGCAGCATTTTCCATCAATTTGGCGTTCGGTACGCATACGACCACATCATCTGCCATTTTCCCGCCGGAAAGTTCGCGGATGGTCTCAACAAGATCAACTCCCTCTTTATTGGTATTTACCAGGATGAGCTGCTTGCCATTCTTTTTGGCAATCGGATCGCCAGTCTGGCGCAATGCCTGCAGGCGTTCGTCGTTGATATCAGTCACAACCACGGTTTTGGGTCCGGGCACAAGTTCAAGTGCACGCTGAACATGCATCTGCCCCATCGGACCAGCCCCACCAACCACGACCAGCAATCCATCTGCCATCAGTTCCGAGCGGTTCCGCTCTTCACCGTAGGCAGCGCTGATTTCGGTGCCTGTGGTGCCAATATAAGTGGTGTAGTGATAGTGAACCCGACCGGCGTCGATCACGGTCAGACCCTCCAGGGGTTCATCACTGACGATATTAAGTGTGCCGCGAAAGGCGATTTGTTTGGCAACTTCTGAAACCAGTTCAGCACCTTTAGGCTCTAGCAGAATGATGTCATCGAAACCTTTACCATTCGTGTTTTCTCGTGCAAAATCCGCGATCTGGTCTTTATTCAACGCTCCTACCTCAACCACTTCAGCCTGGGCTTGGGAATGGACGAGCTCCAGGATTTGAGGTGTAGAGTTGCTCAGGAAAATTCTGGCTGGTTTTTCAAGCCCTTTTTCGAAGGTGAAGGTTTTATCCGAATGAAGAGGACCATCGATCCACATCAAGCCGCCAGCGAGGGGGCTCAAACGGCGCCTTTGGGTGTAAGCAGCTTCAACACATGCCCAGGGTTCGGTCAGAGCAGACTCTGAGTAGCCTAAATCATTCTGGACAGGAATGAGGTAATTCGGATCATCTGCATCAAAAATCTCTTTCCCAATCAGGTGGTATTGGATCAAGCCACCAGGAATAGTGTAGCCATAGGCTGTGGCAACCTTATTCACATATATATCCGGTTGGATAGCGAGTTTTTGACCGGGTTTGAATCGGTTTTGCAAGTTTTCGCCAACTTTCACAACGGTGAAAGCGGCTTCATGACCAAGCCTGGTAGGTTCGACAGAGAGATTGCGGTTGTAGAGCTTGGGGTGCTGCCCACCTTGTTTGATCAATTTAACATCAGAAAAGCATAAACCAACAGCATCGACTCTGACTAAAATTTGATCCGGACCTGGTTCCGGCATGGGGAAGAGTTCAGGTTTCCCATTGCGACCGACATTTTCCAAACCAGCGCCATACATGTTCCAGCCCATCACCTTCTCGGGCAGGGGATAATTCAATTCGATGTACCTGCGGAATTTCTCGTTCATGTCAACTCCTTTCTTAATGACAGCGATTAAGCGTCAAGAGCCTCAATGATGTCTGATTTTTTGGTGGTTTTTGATAGAAATTCGACACGCTCAATTTCGTCGACGACATTAGCAAGATTCTGCAAGATGCCGATGTGCTCTTCAAAAGTTGCAGCAATGCCAACCACCAGGTGAACAAGCTCTCCATCCTCCCAGGGTACGCCCTCAGGGATCTGGAGCACGGAGATGCTGGTTTCTTTGATGTAATTCAGATCGGGGAATTGCCCATGGGGAATTGCTACACCATTTCCGATCATGGTCGACATGGTTTTTTCACGCTCCAGCATTCCTAAGACATAAGGGGCTTCCACGCGACCAGCCTGCACCAATAACTCACCAGCGGCTTGAATAGCTTCTTCCTTTGTTTTGACTTTCGAATCAAGGTGCACAAGTTCTTCAGTTAGTATGCGTGACAAAAAAGCCTCCTCTAGGTATGCCTATGGCAATAATGTTTTCATAATTGTGGTTTGAGAAAGTGCTAATTAGCAGCGATTTCCTTCCCGTCTTTGATATCCTCGACCAGCTTGTCGAAAATTGGGTCATTAAAGAAAAACTTAAAACTCACCACAACTGCTTCTGGAGCTTTCGCTTGAACGGATTTCTTTACACCTTCATGGCAGATGATGAATTTTGTGTTCGGATCCAGATTGGTGACCGCTTTATGAAAAATATTAATATGCCCCAGTCCCGCCTTTTGAAGTTTTTTTTTCATGGCATTGACAGTCATCAAGCTCGAACCAATTCCGGCTTCGCATGCGACAACAATATCTTTTATTTCTTTTGAATCAATTTTGCTATTCATATATGTCTCCTGACCGTGTTCAGGCAACTGAGTTGCCTGAACACGTTTGTACTAAGCACTGACTAAATTACTAATTCTTTAATTATGCAGCTTCCTCTACGGTCTCTTCTTCTTCTTTGACCGGGAAGCGCTTCAAGAGCAAAAAGCCAACCAGGAAGGAGGCGACTGCACCAATCAAAACGCCCATCAACACCTGGAAATGCCAGCCTTTGGGGGTCATGGCAATATAAGCGAAGATTGAGCCTGGTGATGGGGTGGCGACCAAACCTGCACCGGTGATAACCCACCAGAAGTTAGCGAGGATTGCACCAGCATACATAGCCAAAATCATGATCGGGTGAGCCAGCACATAGGGGAAATAGATCTCATGGATGCCGCCCAGGAAGTGGATGATGATGGCGCCAGGAGCAGATTGCTTGAGCATGCCCTTACCAGCAACGGCATAAGCTAAAAGCAGACCCAAACCAGGACCTGGATCGCTTTCGAGCATGAAGTGAATTGCACGGCCAGTTTCCTGGGAAGCAACAGCGCCGAGAGGAGCCAGAACACCGATGTTGAGAGCATTGTTCAGGAATAGTACCTTGGCAGGTTCTATGATCAAGGCAACCAACGGCAGCAGTTTGATGTTGACCAGCCACTGCACAACAGAACCGAAGGCATTGCTGATAATGGTAACAACTGGACCAATCAGGAGCATGCCGATCAGCACAAGGATTACGCCGATGATACCCATCGAGAAGTTGTTGATGAGCAGTTCAAACCCAACTGGCATGCGGGGTTCCATCCACTCGTCAAATTTCTTCAGGATCCAGGCGGAGAGAGGGCCCATGATCATGGCACCGAGGAGTTGGGGAATGGAAGAGCCAACAACGGTACCCATGGTTGCTAAAGCACCCATGACACCGCCGCGCTGACCATGAACCATGTAACCAGCGGTATAGCCGATCAGGATCGGCAAAAGATAATTAAGGATTGGACCAACAAGAGCTGCGAATCTTTCATTCGGGATCCAGCCTGTTGCAATGAACATAGCCGTGATCAGACCCCAGGCGATGAAAGCACCAAGATTGGGAACAACCATTGATGCCATAAAACCGCCATACTTTTGAATCTTTTCTTTCATGATATCTCCTTGTAGATTTTGTTACGATGAGAACATAAAAAACGTTGCTTTAGAATTTAATAGTTATTCAAAGACCTCCTTTCAGTATTTGCCCCTGATTAATTTAGAAAAGCAGATATAAATTTGACGCTAAGTAATTATATACAAATAAAAAAAAGGCGCAAGATGAAAACCCAAATTCACTCCCATCGTCTCATCTGTTCTGATAGAATTATTTTAACATAGAACCTCATTCCTGGCAGGCTCACAAAGAAAATTTCTGAATTGTTAACGGATTTGACTGACTCATTTGTCAGAGTTCGCTAATCAACCTTTGGTGGGCTTGGCGTAAAATAACAGCATCCATCTTCTCGACCCTTCGATCGTAGGTCAAATAGCCATTAATTTCTGTTTCAATGTCTGTTAACTGAGTGTAAATGGCGACACAAAGACCCTTGGGGATGAGCGGTTTGACCTGTTTTTCCAACAAATCCAGGTAAGCGGTGGTCAGCGATTCGGCATCCAGGTAATGACCATATCCGAATCTTTTACGTTCTGTATATACATGGTCAGGTACCTGCAGGGTATAGCCCCCAAACTCAGTCACAGCCATAATGCGATGATCTGGGATGCGGGCGCTGAGCGGCTTGACGTAAACATGTCGGCTTTGAAAATCGCCGCCGCCCTGATCAAACCAACCGGAGGCATGGTCCACCAGGCGGGTCGGGTCTAGTTTTTTAACCGATTCGGCTATGCGAATAGCATGGAATTGCCCCCAACTCTCATTGAACGGCACCCAGACTGCAATGCATGGGCTGTTATAGAGCGTTTCAATCATGTCTTGCAGTTCGGCACGGAACTCTTCGCGGTTGTGCGGGTCTACACGTCCAAACCGCTGGAGCCGATGCTGGTCAAAGCGATGAATACCAGAGGTGAAGGTAAACAAAACCACTGCGTCTTTGGTGGTACGTCCTCCGTTGGGCATATCCTGCCAAACGATCATCCCCAGTTTGTCACAGGCATGGTACCAGCGCAGAGGTTCCACCTTGACATGCTTTCTGATCATATTGCAGCCAATTTTCTTGATGTATTCGATATCCGAAAGCATAGCCTCTTCCGAAGGTGCCGTATAAAGCCCGTCAGGGAAGTAGCCCTGGTCGAGAGGTCCGTATTGGAAGATGGGTTCATTGTTGAGGGTAAAACGCCAGAGCCCATTTTTATCTTTAGCTTTGCCAAACTTCCGCATCGCGAAATAACTCTGCACCTGGTCTACCAATTTTTCATCTTCCAGCAAAAGAACTTCGAGGTCATAGAGATAAGGATGATCAGGATGCCAGAGTCTGGTTTCCGGAATGTGAAAGACCAGCTTGCTTTTCAGATCGCCGCTGATCCGGGCGACCTCTTTGCCTTCAAAACTGGCAATTGCTTCAACCAGGCAATGGTTTTTCAGGGCGTCATTACTGACGCTCACCTTCAATTCCAGCGTACTGGTATCAATGGAGGGTGTGATCTTCAGCGAGCGTATATGTTTTTTAGGTAAGATTTCCAGCCAAACTGTTTGCCAGATTCCCGATACAGAGGTGTACCAGATCCCATGGGGTTGCAGACGCTGCTTGCCCTTTTGGTGCAGCGCTTTTTCAGTTTCATCCTGAACCGTGACGATCAGCTCGTTACTTCCTGCATGAAGGGCGGAAGTAACATCAAAACTGAAAGGCAAATAACCGCCCCGATGGTCACCGATAAGCTTCCCATTAACCCAAACCTGGCATGAAAAATCAACTGCCCCAAAATGCAGCATCACCAACTGGTCTGGTGCGTGCTCGACTTCAAACTGGCGCTGATACCAGAGTTTTTCATCCGGTTGAAGCACCCTTTCAACACCTGAAAGTGCCGATTCAGGTGCAAAAGGCACCAGGATCTCTCCAGTAAATTGAGCCGGTTGGGGTAAAGACGCAGTCTGGATGGTGTAATTCCACCATCCGTTCAGATTCTGCCACTTTTCACGCACCATTTGAGGGCGTGGGTATTCCGGCAAAGGGATAGGAAAAGCAGGCTGCCAGGGGGTGGTCAGTTTATTGATTTTGAGATCAGTCATCGGGCTTATTTTACTTCAGTTCGTCCGTTCTTAACGAATAGGAGTGGGATCAGTGCCAGCAGCCCGAGCAGGGCACCCACCTGGAAGATCATGCCGACTGGCAGGAAACCAGGTTTGCCCTCAAGGACTGTTGGTATGCCATAAGCAGTGATCAGGGAAGAACCGATGCGCGGTCCAATCAGCATAGGCAGCAAGACGTAGAAAATCATGCGTACGCCCAGGAAACGTCCGTGGCTGTCCTCGGGTAAAAGTTCTTTGATCCAGGAGTTGGCGACAATACCTGCTGACATGTTGGCAGCTTGCCAGAGGAGCCCGGTCAGTGCCAAAATCGGTATGGACCCATCCAGCGAAAACAGAAAACAGCCAAGGCTTGTGAGAATGATCGATATGGCAAGCATCGCCTTACGGTTGACCCGGTCTGCCAGGTTGCCCAGCGGAATCGCCAGTAGCCCGCTCCCGATGATCACCCCACCGCCAATGATGGCAAATTGGGATTTGGTAACGCCAATGGTGTTGTTGACATAGATCAGCATATAGGGGAACGCAACCTGGAAGCCAATACCCAAAAGCATGCTGCTCACTAGGATCAGGTTCAAGGTTTTATTTGCGAGAATGGTCTTAAAGTCGAAGGTCGAACGGATTTCCTGCCAGAAGCGTTTTTGAGGTTCTGTGTTTACAGTCAAAGGCTCATCCTTGATAGCACTTCCGGCGATCAGACCGACCACCATCACAATTCCGCCCAGCAAATAGAAAAAGGTGAAATATCCCAGGTTATCGATGAACACGCCGGCGGCAACTATGGAGATCAGCTGAGCGAGGAAAAGACAGACATTAAGGACGCCTTCCACCCTACCGCGTTGGTTATTTGGGGTGATATCGGCTGTCCAGGCATTGAATGCAGCGTCGTTGGCTGTCGAACCAAAAAAGGTCATCAGGCAATCGACCAGCACAACCATCACCACAGCCAGTGACAGGTTTTTGACAAAGGCTGTCATAGGAAAGACAGCCGTCATCAACCCCCAAAAGACATAGCCGATCAGAATAAAAGGTTTGCGGCGACCCCAGCGTGAGCGCGAGCGGTCGCTGAGCGTGCCAATCAGAATGGTAGTGAGTGTGGCTACGAGAGCGCTGGCAGCCACCATCCAGGCAACCGGGCGTGGGTCGGGAGTGATGGTGTCATAAACGAAGTTATTGAACCAGGTGTTCTCGACCGCCCAGGCAATCTGACCGGTGATGGCGAGGGCTACCATGATAGTCCAGGTGCGGGTTGTGATGCCTTTTACAGTTTTGGTATTGGGTTGGGATGATTGCATGAACGCCTCGGATTGAGTTTGTGCAATTGTAAGGGAAGTTGGAAAATTCGGGGGTAAAAAGGGAGTTTTCTGGTGATCGCCAGGGTGGGTTTTAAACCCGCGCTTGCCTATATCATTTTGGCTTGTATTATTCACCCTCTCCCTGAGAGAGGGTGGGGTGTGGATCTTTCCGTCCTTTTTGTCAGATTTCTGCTTTTCATGGGCGGGGTTGGAATTAGCCCCATACAACAGAAAAACACGAAGTGAAGAATTTTGCAGGTGGCAGGCTAAGATCCTTCATTCCGCAGGATGACAGGCAACGGGTATAATTTGGCATATGCCTGAAATTGTTGCCCTGGACCTTGAAACAACGGGTTTGGACCCAAAAAACGACTCAATCATTGAAATCGGTGCGGTGAAATTCAACGAAAACCGCACTATCGCTGAATATTCCAAACTGGTCAATCCGCGTAAACCGATCAATCAATTCATTACCAACCTGACCGGTATCACCAACAGCATGGTCATGAATGCACCATTCATTATTGATGTGCTCCCCGAAATTCGCGATTTCGTCGGCGATGCTATTATTTTGGGGCAAAATATCGATTTCGATCTCAGTTTCTTCCATCGCTACAAACAATTCACAGATAATCCCACCATCGACACCTACGAACTGGCAGCCATATTGATGCCAACCGCACACCGTTATGGTCTCGGTTCGCTGTCAAGACAACTGGGCATTGTGCTCACAAATGCCCACCGGGCGCTGGACGACGCCCGGGCAACGATGCAGGTTTATCAGCAGCTTCTCAAAAAAGTTACCAATCTGCCTGTCGAACTGGTGGTAGAGATCCTGCGCCTGAGCAAAGGTCTGAATTGGCAGGGCGAACTACCCTTCCGCTGGGCCTTACGCCACATGGCTGATCAAGGCATCCAGCCACGGCGACTCAGCCCGGATGATGAAGACCTGGTGTTTGGACTCGAGCGGTCCCCACGGACCAAAGGCTTGCAGCCAAATGAAACCCTGGTTCCACTCGATGGCGAAGAAATCGCCAGCACGCTTCAGCCCGGAGGTGCCTTCGCAAAGTATGACCCCAATTTTGAACATCGTCCGCAACAGGTTGAGGTGCTGCTCTCGGTTTGTAACGCTCTCAATCGTGGTGACCACCTGATGGTGGAAGCCGGAACCGGCACAGGAAAGTCGCTTGCCTACCTGATCCCGGCGGCTTATTGGGCGATGCAAAACGGTGAGAGAGTGGTGATCTCGACCAACACTATCGCTTTACAGGACCAATTAATAGAAAAAGACATCCCAGACCTGATCCAGGCGCTGGATATTGACTTGAAAGCCTCCGTCTTGAAAGGGCGTAACAATTATCTTTGCCCACGCAGACTTAAACTGATGCGCCGGAGAGGTCCCGAAAATGTGGATGAAATGCGTGTGTTGGGTAAGGTGCTGGTTTGGCTGCAAAGCAGTCAGTCCGGCGATCGGCGCGAGATCAACCTGAACGGACCGATGGAACGGCTGGTGTGGTCTCGCCTTTCTGCAGAAGATGAAGGCTGTAAGTTGGAGACCTGCCTGAAGCGCATGGGCGGCACCTGCCCCTTTTACAAGGCGCGTATGGCTGCTGAAAGTTCGCATATTTTAGTGATCAACCATGCCCTGCTCCTGGCGGATGCGGCTGCCGAAAACCAGGTTTTACCCGATTTCAACTACCTGATCGTGGACGAAGCCCACCATCTTGAGGCTGCCACTACGGATGCGATGAGTTTCAGCCTGCGGGCAGTGGACGTAAACCGCACAGTGCGTGAGCTTGGTTCAACCGAGCAGGGCATTTTGGGTCGGTTGGTGAGCATCGCTGCTCCAGTACTAATGCCCGCTGACCTCGCTCTTTTGCTTCAATCGGTAAATTCAGCATCCGAACGTGCTTTTCGTTTTGATACCGACATGACTGCCTACTTCAAGGCGCTGGATTACCTCATGGAAGAAGTGCGCGAAGGCAAACCCCTGGGCACTTACCCGCAAAAAACTCGCATCTTGCCATCTACGCGCATGATTCCTGCCTGGCTGGACGTTGAGATAACCTGGGAACAAGCCAAAGACGACCTGGAAGAATTGCTGCGTATCGTCAGGAATATTCGCATATCGGTGCAAGGTGTGGATGGTATCGATCAGGAAGATGCGGAAGATATATTTGGGGCGCTTGCGCGAACTACGCAAACTCTCAATGAGATCGACAGCAATCTTGAAAGCCTGACCATGAATCCGTCCGATGATCAGATCTATTGGGTAGAGATTGACCCTCTGCAGCTTCGTATGACCCTCCAGATCGCGCCGTTGCACATTGGCAGCCTGATGGAAAAGTACCTCTGGCACGAAAAATCCAGTGTGATCCTCACCTCGGCCACCCTTACTACGCACGGGGAGTTCGATTACCTGAAGCTCAGGCTGAACGGTGAGGATGCTCATGAATTAATGGTTGGTTCCCCCTTCGATTATGAGACCTCCGCCATGGTATACATCCCCCAGGACATTCCTGAACCGTCTGATAATTACGGTCATCAAAAAACCCTTGATGATACGATTATTCGATTGGCAAAGGCAACTGGAGGACGCATGCTGGTGCTGTTTACCTCGTATGCCCAGCTGCAGCGCACATCGCAAGACATCCAGGGACCCTTGCAGAAAGAGGATATCCAGGTCTACGAGCAGGGCGAAGGTTCCTCAGCGACTTCCTTGCTCGAGACCTTCAAGGAGGATCCAAGAGCTGTGCTTTTAGGAACACGTTCGTTCTGGGAAGGCGTCGACGTACCAGGGGAAGCGCTGCAAGTGTTGGTGATCGCCAAATTGCCCTTTGATGTACCCAGTGACCCCATTGTGGCAGCGCGCTCGGAGAGCTTTGACGATCCCTTCAACGAGTATATGCTTCCGGAAGCTATTTTGCGCTTCAGACAAGGGTTTGGTCGCCTTATCAGGACCCAAACTGACCGGGGAATTGTGGCAATTTTGGACAAACGTATCCTCAGCAAACAGTATGGGAGATTGTTTATTGAATCGCTGCCGCGTTGCAACACCATCCGCGGAAGTATCCTGAATCTTCCTGAAACTGCGGAAAAATGGTTGGGATTATAAGATTTTCCTGTAAAGGGTCTCTCTACACGGTTATTGACATTCCTCTCGTTCGTTAGTAAACTTTCCTCGTAAGGTTTGAAAGAATAAGTTTTTAAACGAAGGAGAATTAAAATGGCTTACAGCTTCAAAAATTCGAAAGGCAAAGAATACTTTCTGCACGTTACGAAAGTGAAACGCGCGTCTGGGAAAGAAACTGAATTGTATTTCTTTTCACCCGACATCCGAAAAGGACAGGAAGTTGATAAAGTCCCTGCAGGCAAGCAAGTGATCGAGCTGGCTTCCGGTCTTCCCGTTCTGAAGAAGAAGTAGTCTGATTCAAGCAGATAAACACCCCGCTTTTGCGGGGTGTTTGTTTTAAGCGCATCCATTCTTCCTCTCCAGATAAGTAATATTCTCCCCCAACATCTATGCTCTTTACACACAAGATGACAGACAAACAAAACAAGGACAAGCTGCTGGCATTGGAATTGCAACTAAACAGTCATGAAGTATCTGTAATTGAGGAGACTATTATGAAGAAATCTGCAATTGTCCTATTCGTGATCATCCTGCTGGTACTGGCGTTGGCGGGATGTAAGCGTTCAGCATCCAAAGCGCCAGAGGTGACACCGGAATATATGGAACAGGTGGGAACTCTTTTGCCAGTCGATCAACAAATTTTCAATGCAACCATGACCGCCCAGGCGATCATTGAAGAGTTCAATATGCCCACCCAAATGGTACCAAACGCCCAGGGCACTCCTGTGGCAATTACTCAAATGCCACCAACCCCCATCCCATCCCCGACCCCTACCAGTGCACCGACTCCCACCCTGCAGGCGCTTACCCGTCCGCAGAGTTGGGTGGTTCAGGGCGGCGAGAACGTCTACTGTCTCTCGCGTCGTTTTGATGTGGACCCGGGCGATATGCTTGCGATCAACAACCTGTACGCAGGCAGCATGCTGAACATTGGCGATGTGCTGCTGATCCCCCAAACGGGTTCATGGCCTGGTGGTGACCGCCAACTTTTGCCACACCCGGACACCTGGACTGTGACCCCCGGTGAGACAGTGTTTGAAGTCGCCTGTGCTTATGGCGACGTCTGGCCAGAGCATATCATCCAGGCAAACGGCTTAACTGAACCTTATGACATCAGCGGCATTGCTACGCTTCAGATTCCCTGATCAAAATCAAGTTAGAATAACAGGAGGCGCAAGCCTCCTGAATTTTTTAAAAGGAGCATCATGGCAGAAACAACCATTATTAGTCGGGAACAATATCTACAAGGCTATATCTTCGACATTGAAAAGGTGCATTTGCGATTACCTGACGGCAGAGAGCATACCTACGACCTGGTTGATCATGCCGATGCGGTCACAATTTTACCGATCGATGACGAAGGGATGGTCTATTTTGTCCGTCAATATCGGGTGGGAGCAGAAAAAGAGCTGCTCGAGCTGCCAGCTGGTGTGATCGATGATGGTGAGCAACCGCTGACAGCTGCTCACCGCGAACTGCAGGAGGAAATTGGGAGGGACGCGTCGCAGATGGAACGCCTTGGCGGATTTTTTATGGCTGCCGGCTATTCCAATGAATACATGCATGTTTTTTATGCCAGTCATTTACGCGAGAAGTCGCTTGAACAAGATGAGGATGAATTTCTTAGCCTGGTCAAGGTGGACCTACGCGAGGTTTTCGGTATGATCAGGTCAGGTGAAATCGAAGATGGAAAGACGATTTCCGCGTTCCTTTTGGCTATGCCGATGCTGAACGAATTGCTGATGGCGGCAAATGGTTTTTGATCAAATTTAATTAAAAAACTTACGCTTAGTTCTTGTTTACGAATGAATTTCCTGTCAGACTACCTTTACTAAACAGGTTTTTTTGAAGATGGAGGATCAAACTTGTACGGAGACTTGACCGCAGGTTTTCAATATTCATGTCTCTCCCATTTTTCAATGTCAGGAATTCGAAGAGCGAAAGGTTTGTGTGGAGATATTTCAGATATCAAGAGCGAGCTACCACCTGTTTGTCCTTAAACAGCTGATACACCATAAGACACAATAATCCCAAATATGCCAACGCCATAACCTGGTAATTGACTATTGGTCCAAACCCATATAATGCAGGTAGGTAAGCATTGGCGTTGATCAACCAGATTAGTAAGGGCACATAAAAACGGTCAGGGTAGATAAACAGAAATATCACCGCAATCAAGTCAACAGTGAACATATACCTTTCGTGCATGGCGGGCAGGAAGTAAGTACAAAGCATGACTGTTAACATCGTCACGACGATGTAATCTCTATTCGTTACGGTGACTTTGTCCGAAAACAAGATGATGTAGAAAACCATCAGAATTCCAAAAAGGATGATTATTCCAGTCTGGGAAAAATAGTTGTATTCATTTGGAAGCAGGCTGTAGAAATTCGAGTAATTCATAACCAAGGCAAGGTATTCACCTACCTGGGTGGAGTATGCACTAGTAATTTCAGAAAGAGGTTTGCCAAGGATCCAGGCAGGGATATAGATAAAAAAGTTAACCAATGGTATAAGCAAAAAATTAAGAGCCGAGAATTTTTTTTCTTTGAAATAAAGTAAAAACAACACAGGCAGGACGAACAATGCTTGTAGCTTGAATGCAAGAGCAATACCGTAGCTAACAAATGCCCAGGTGATCTTTTTCGTTAAGAAAAGATAGATAGCAATTATGATAAAGCAGGTATAAATAATGTCACACTGTCCCCAAACTGCGCTGTTGAGCAGAACAGGGGGGACAAACAAGGCCACCCCATAGGCTAAGTAGGGCAGTAGCTTGGTTTTGTCTAATTTGAATAAATGCCTAATGATTAGCATGATAAAGATTGCTGTGGTGAAATCAAAGAAAAATGAAACGGCTTTAATTTTACTTAGAAGCGAAAGGGGGAAATAATTGATGAATGCCAGGATATAAAGATAGGCAACGTTGTAATCGCTTTGTAGCGTAGGAATTCCAGCAAAACCGCCATTGAGTACCAGATATTCGCTCCATGGTCTGAACGAAAGGACATAATCACCTGCCGTAAAATAAATTTGGTCCTTTCGAATGAGCAATGCAAAAATCGTAATGATCAAAAAAAGAAATAGGTGTTTATAGTTTTGCAGGAATTGTATTACTGCACTTTCAGTTTTACTAATATCAATCGATAGATTCTTTTTCAACTAAATTTCCTCCTAAAAAATGGAGTTATGGTTTTTTTTCAAAAACCAACCCCGTAGAATCCCTGTAAATAAGATTGTAACCTGCAATATTCCCTGCGTCGGCGTCTCGATAGAACGACTGGCTACGTTCAAATTCATCCGGGTCTATGCCAGTGAGTCCCTCTTGCAGGTAATCACGGATACGCTGCTGCTGCAGGAGCAAGATGTCAAAATTTCCTTCGCGAATATATTCGTAAGTCATCAACTCAAATGAAGTATGTTTCTGCCAATTATTATCGTCCGGCAGGTAGAGGCGGTAGTCGAAGTAGACCGTCAAGGGTTGATCTAAATCTGGACCCAAGACCTGAGAGACTTTTTCATAGAACATTATAGATATGTTGTTATTCTCTCTCGCAAGATGAGTTTTAATGGTATTGATGTCCTGAATAATAAAAAAGGTACTCTGCACAGTAATAATCGCAAGGAAAACTATCAAAACTATCCTCGTTGCTGCCTTCATGTCGATCCACTCCTTGCGATCCGGAAAAGCTATCACCCAGGAAGAGAACATCGGCAAGGCAACAGGCAGCCAGTATTGATACTTGAAATGGCTAAAGAAAAAAATATAGACAGTCAAAGGCAAAAACCAGCTCAAAATTAAGACACTCAAAAATCGTCGCTGTTTGTTGAAAAGACCGATCAAAGCTAAAACAAAGGTGCTAATCAAAAAAATATACTCACCATAGTAATAACGTAAAGTTGAGGGAAAACTTTTCAGTCCTTTTTCATAAACAACACCGTAACCATGCGCAAGTAAATCAGCTTGTTTTTTGGCGACATTTAGGTACTCTGTTCTTGCCCAAGGAGATAGTAGGAACGGATTAGCTAGCACGAAGAATACAGCCAGAATAAGAATATATGCCAAGGAAGACAGCAAAGCTCTTTTCCATGTAACTTTCTTATCGACCAGAGCCCAGATAATTGTTAAGCCTACGGCAAGAAAAAAAAAGGCTCCCACTACTTTTGTGGCTATCATGATGCCGCAAATTGCTGCTGAGAGGAAAAAATATTTTCCGAGGGAACGGTTGTCAATAACCAAAAGTAAAAGAATTAGGGACGAAAGTAACACTATCATTCCATCTGGGTGAAGCCACAATCCATTTTGTAGCGTTGCGGGAATGATAAGCAGAAACATGTATAAAACTATTGACCTGAATGACTTGAAACCATCCTGAAGGTAAACAAGAATCAGAATGCCAATAAGCATTGGAAAAACAGAGACGATTTGGCGTAATGCAAGCATAAGTGTTGGAATATTCTGTAATTGACCAGCCAATTTAAATAGCAAAGCGACCAACCCTGAAAATCCAAAGAAGGGGAACCCGTAAAAGTAATATCCATAAAAGACAAACCCCCGCAAAAAGCTTTCCAGGTTTGCTTTAGGTGTGACCATTTCTTGTATAACAGGGAGTACTGCTGCTTCATCTGGTTCGAATATTCGAACCATCGCAAGGTTCGCAGAGCCAGTTTTGTTTAGGATGCCATACAACACTAAAAAAAACGCGCTTATGATAATCAGAAAAAGGATGATATGCGACTTTTTTTCTGTCTTCACAGGCTCATTATAACCGCAGCATGCCCCAATATGCGGTGATTTCTTATGGCTCCATTGTTGATGCTGAACGATTCGCCGATTGCTTCAAATGGTTGTTGATCAAGGATAAACACAAAAATGTGATAGGCTCCATTTTACTCCCTCATCAAAATCAGTTCGTAAGTATAATCATTGAATGGCTAAGAAGAAACAGTGGGTAATCTTTTCATTAGTATTGCTATCGATGCTTTCTTTTATAATCTATTCGATCCCAAACTCAAAAGCTTCTGAGAACATGTCAATGGTAACCATGTTTGAGCCGGACGAGTCTGCCATGGTCCCCATCATCAGGCGTATGGCTGGACCGCACGTAAATTTGGTTCACACTATCTACCGCATGGTAGCTTACGGGTTTTATCATTATGGATTCCCACATTTCGCCCCCTCAGCCATAATTCTCAAGCTTTTGACCTTTTTTGGGCAGGGAGAGAACTTGTCCCTGGTGATGCTCAGTCTGCGCCAACTGATCAGCGTACTACCGATGATTGCAAGCTTGTGGGTGCTGGTTTACCTGCAGGACCAGTTCAAGACCTGGCGGTCAATTGCCTTATTGGTTTTTTTGCTGGCAGTTCCGGCGGTTGTGCAAAACGGTTACTGGTGGCACCCTGATGGCTTGGTAATGCTTTTTTCCAGCCTGGTGCTTTATTTCTTATGGAAAGATAAGCGCACTTTCGGGAAAAATTTCTTTATTGCAGCCATTCTGTGTGGTATCCTGGTGGCATTGAAGGTGGTTGGGTTTTTCTTCTTTCTCACCATTGCTGTGGTTTTGATCTGGGGCTTGATAGAAAAACGACTGACCTGGAAACAATTCTTCCTCAAGGGCATCCAGTTCATCCTGATCATGGCAGTCGCGATAGTGGTCGCCAGCCCCCACTTGCTGATCCCAAACCACAGAGCTTTTGCCTTTACAGTCTTAAAGCGTGAAATATTTGAAACCTCCAAAGGTTATGGGATTTTTTATGAAAAAGGGCTGTTTTCGGCCTGGCCAACCATGCGTGCTTTTTATGGTGAGGCTGTTTTCCTGCTCACTGCGATAGGGGTATCAATCTGGAGTCTGTGGAATGAGAAGAGAAGGTTCTTAACCGTATTGATCCTGAGCTGGTTCATTCCCCTTTCAATCCATCTATTTTTCTTTTCCCATTTTAAGTATCAGTATTGGCTTCCTGTCGCCATCCCCCTATTTTCAAACCTGGCTTTTTTGCTGCCTGGGGGCAAGGGAGAGGGTGTCCAGCAAGACAAAAATAAAGTCGTCAAACTAATTTTGCTCCTTATAGTAGTTGTTCAGTTCGGGTTGTTCCTGGTGAAGGACGTCGAATTATACAAGGAACGTAACAACCGGGCGGAGAATAATCCGGCGATCCAGTTTTATGACAAAGCCCTGGTAGAACTGGCTCCGGTTACACAGGATAAACTGGTTTACTATGACTATCGCTTGTATATGCTTGAAAAACCTGGCTGGTTTATTGAAAATTCATTTGATTTATTGACCTATGATTACATCCGATCACGGAATTTTGATATCTTGTTCCTTTCGCAGCAGCGGATCCTGGATTATTTGCACCCGTCAGCAGTGGGTCTTGATCCTTCGACCTTTGCCCAAAGCCAGGAATTTTATCGTGACGCAAATGAAGAAACACTGGAGGGGTACAAACTTTTATTAAGAGATGATACGGTTCTCCTGTTCATCAGGCAGGACCTCTGCAAGAAATATTACAGTCCTGGTCGTTGCGACTGATCAGAACACTCCAGAATCAGGCAGCCTATCCATGTCTAAAGAATCCTTAACCAGCGATCAGACAGAGATAGTTGATGCCGTGGGCACCTCAAAAGTTTTTCTTTTGACCCAGAGACTTTGGCAGATCCGTCTGCTGAGGTTCCTGGTTGTGGGGGCGATCAACACACTTTTCAGTTACCTGGTATATGCCGTTTTAATTCTGATAGGCAGCCAATACAGCCTGGCAACCCTGATTTCCACCATTTTGGGGGTGATCTTCAACTTTTTCACGACAGGAAGAATAGTTTTTCGTATTATGGACAACAAACGTTTCGTCATGTTCGTCCTGGTCTATGCTTTCACTTATTTTGTCAACGTAATGTTTCTACGCTTGCTGATCGATGGTCTGGAAATGGATAAACTTCTCGCCGGAGCATTGGTCACTCTGCCAGTTGCTTTGCTCTCATATTTCTTGAATGCCAATGTAACTTTTAAAGACAAACCATCAAATCTATAACCAAACAACAAGGAACTGTATGCAGTATCCAGACCAACTAAACAAGATCTCGAGTATAAGTGCAGTTTTTCCAGCCTACAACGATGCCGGTACGATCCCCAGCATGGTATTGACGGCACTGCTTGCTTTGCGTCGGGTGACGGATGATTATGAAGTGATTGTGACCAACGATGGCAGCAAGGATAACACCGGCATTGTGCTTGACGAGTTAGCTTCACGTTACCCTGAGCTGAAGGTCATTCATCACCCTCAAAACCAGGGCTATGGCTGCGCCTTGCGAAGCGGTTTTACCAACGCCAGCAAAGACTGGGTCTTCTATACGGATGGCGATGGGCAATACAACCCGCTGGAATTGATCAATCTGACGCAGGCGGTGACAGAGGAGATCGATGTGGTTAACGGCTACAAGATTTCCCGCCACGACCCTCTGATCAGAGTTGTGATCGGCAGAGTTTACCACCATTTAGTCAAGATCGCATTTGGCTTCAAGCTGCGCGATGTCGATTGCGATTTCAGGCTTATCAGGCGGGAATTATTCGAAAATGTTGCTTTGGAAAGCCGCACCGGCACGATCTGCCTGGAAATGGTCAAAAAATTCCAGGATGCAGGATACAAATTTGCTGAGGTACCGGTGAATCATTACTACCGCTCCTACGGTCGTTCGCAATTTTTCCGTTGGAAACATTTATGGACAACGTTTGAACACCTGACGCAGCTCTGGTGGAAACTGGTGATTAAGAAAGATCATCTGTCTTCTGAAGAACCCAGAGACAATCTGAGCACGACTGAAGAAAGGCAAGTGTGAGTTATGGATTACAGCAGTTTCGAAGGGAAAAAAGTGTTGATCACCGGCGGGCTGGGTTTCATCGGTTCAAACCTGGCGATCAGACTGGTCGAACTGGGCGCCGATGTAACCCTGGTTGATAGTCTGATCCCGACTTATGGGGGCAACTTGTGGAATGTGGAGCCGATTGAAGGCAAAGTGCGAATCAACATTTCAGACGTGCGCGATCCATTCTCGATGAAGTATCTGGTGGCTGGTCAGGATTATCTTTTCAACCTGGCTGGGCAAACCAGCCATGTTGACTCCATGGAAGACCCTGCCACCGACCTGGCGATCAACGTCCAGGCGCAACTTCAAATTCTGGAAGCCTGCCATCATTACAATCCTATTGTGAAAATTGTCTTCGCCAGCACCAGGCAGGTTTACGGTCGTCCAAGGCAAATTCCAGTCAACGAAGACCATCCCCTCTCTCCGGTCGACCTGAATGGCGTGCACAAACTGGCAGCAGAACAATATCACCGCCTTTTCAATAACATATATGGAATTCAAGCCGTGATCCTGAGGTTGACCAATACCTATGGTCCCAGGATGCGTGTAAAGGATGCCCGGCAGACATTTTTGGGCATCTGGATCAGGCGGCTGCTTGAAGGTGAGCCGATTCTAATTTACGGTGACGGCACCCAACTGCGCGATTACAACTACGTGGACGATGTAGTGGATGCCCTTCTCAGTGCTGCACAAAGCAGGGATTGCTGTGGAGAGGCGCTGAACCTTGGGTCAGAAGAAGTTTTTTCGCTTACCGAAACCGCTAAAGTTTTTCTAAAGCTTCACCCAGAAGGTCAAATAAAGTATGTGCCCTTCCCGAAAGACCGCCTGGCGATCGATATCGGAGACTACCAGGGGGATTGCAGTCGTATTCAAAAGGTATTGGGATGGTCTGCAAAAACGAAGTTTGAGGATGGGATGCGCAAGACATTGGCGTATTACGAGCAAAATCGTGAGAAATATTGGTGAGAAATATGAGCGACTTAAAGATACCTTCCGCTGATCCAAAGGCTGACTATGCGCAGCATGCGGCAGAGATTTCGCAAGCCATCCAAAATGTCTTGCAGAGTGGTCAATATATACTGGGTCCGGATGTAAAGCTTTTTGAGGAGACTTTCGCCAAATTTGTGGGTGTGGAAAATTGCGTATCAGTCAACAGCGGTACTGACTCTCTGGTTTTGGCTTTGAAAGCATTAGAAGTCGGCGTAGGCGATGAGGTTATTACCGTCTCGCATACTTCCGTTGCTACTGTGGCGGCGATTGAACTTGTTGGTGCGCTGCCAGTATTGATTGACATCGACCCTGATACCTATTGCCTTGACCCCAAAAAACTGGATGAATTAGTCAGCTCCAAAACAAAAGCAATCATTCCGGTTCATTTGTACGGTCAACCGGCGAATATGGATCCAATCCTGGAATTTGCACACCTGAAAAAAATTGCCGTCATAGAGGACTGTTCACAGGCTCATGGTGCAACCATCCGAGGGAAAATGGTCGGTGGGTTCGGAGACCTGGCGTGTTTCAGTTTCTATCCCACAAAAAACCTGGGAGCCATTGGTGATGGCGGCGCGGTTGTGACCAACCGATCCGATTTGGCAGAGAAATTGCGCCTTCTTCATCAATATGGCTGGGAAGAACGCTACATCAGCAAGCTGGCAGGGATAAACAGCCGCATGGACGAACTGCAAGCGGCCATTCTGAACGTAAAGTTGCCTTTCCTGCCTGAAAAAATCCATCGAAGGCGGGCAATCGCTTCGATCTATGACCAGAGATTGGCAGATACCGGGTTTGTGCTGCCGAAACACCAGTCTGGCACAGAACACGCAATGCACCTGTACGTGATCCAGGCTGATAAACGCGATGAACTCCAGGCGTTTATGAAGGAAAATGGCGTGGGCACCGGGATTCACTACCCCCTTGCTGTGCACCAGCAGCCAGCATACCTGGGAAGATTGCGCGGTTCGAACGAACTACCTGTCACAGAAAAGATCGTACCGCGGATCCTTAGCCTGCCGATGTATCCTCAATTATCCGACGAAAATGTTCATCGGGTTTGTGATTTATTGGTAGATTGGAGCAAACATTATTGATTGGGTGTAGAAAAACTCTTGCCAAATCAAAAGTGCTCAGTTATAATCCAGATTCCTTGGGCGGTTAGCTCAGTTGGTTAGAGCGTTGCGTTGACATCGCAAAGGTCGTAGGTTCGAGTCCTATACCACCCACCAAAAACACCCATCATACGATGGGTGTTTTTTATTCCATTTCTCGTTATCTTTTGAACGTACTATCCAAACAAGGCTTTCTAATCTAGACTTATTGACACCTCAATGCATTTGCTATATGATATTGTACAAAGAAAGAGGGAGACAGACCAACCACAGGTCTAGAAAGAGAGAATTTATATGAAAAGAGCGTTAGTTACAATAATCAAAGTCGTATTCGGTATCGTCATTTTTGCTGCTATTTTGTACTTTTGTTTAAGCTTGTTTAATCTACACTTTGATCCGTTTTTCCAGCCTGTCGCCAGGTTTCTTTGCCCTTTGCTTTCACCAATCCAAAGAGTTATTCCCACTCTTTTAGGGATCGATATCTCACCATTGGTATTAATTCTTGTTTTAAGCTTAGTTCAGTGGCTTGTTGTTTCACTTTGGGGATCCTCAGTCGACGTAAAAAACTAAGTACCTGGTTTACTTCCAAACCAGCTGCAAATGATGTGAAACCTTAAATCTGCCATCAATGTGCCAAAAGAACAAGTTGTTTTTGTGAAAGCGTGACAATTGACAAGCAGCCATCTGTGATATACTTTCACCATTGCGAAGACGCAGGACGAGTAGTGTGCCCACCGACCCACAGCGAGGCGGAAAAAGTGAGAACCCGCCGGACGACCACACCAAAACCCCCTGCCAGCTTGAGCCTGAACCGCGTTTGAATAATTGAGCATTATCAAGCGCAAACTAAGGTAAACGGTCGCCCCGTTATCGGCAAATCGAGATGACTTTTGGAATCAAAAGTTAATCTGGGTGGAACCGCGTGAGAGACCTCATGCCCCAGGGCTGATGGTCTTTTTTGTTTAACACTTTTTAAAATACTGAGATTACACAGGCGGAAATCGCCTTGGAGGAAGAAATGTCACAAAAAGAAGAATATGCTCAATCCGAACTCTTTAGAGTTCGCCATTCTACCGCTCACATCATGGCAGAAGCGGTTTTGGAAATGTTCCCAACTGCTAAAATCGCCATTGGTCCCGCTATTGCGGATGGCTTTTATTATGACTTTGACCTGCCCCGCAGCTTGACCCCGGATGACCTTGAAGTCATCGAAAAGCGCATGCGCGAGCTGATCAAAGAAAAACAGGTTTTCACCTTGCGCGAGCTCAGTGCGGCTGAGGCGAAGGACCTCTTCAAAGACCAGCCTTACAAGCTGGAGCTTATTGAAGGTTTGGAGCATGGCGGAACTGACGAAGAGGGCAACCCAACCGATCAACCCGTGCCCATTACGATTTACAGCTCCGGCAATTTCACCGACCTGTGCCGAGGACCTCATGTGGAAGACAGCTCAAAAATCAATCCACACGCCATCAAACTGCTCAATGTAGCGGGTGCCTACTGGCGCGGCGATGAAAATCGCCCCATGCTTCAACGCATTTATGGCACGGCATGGGAAAGCAAAGACGCCCTCAAGGATTACCTCTGGCGCCTTGAAGAAGCCCGCAAACGCGACCATCGCAAGATTGGCAAGGAACTTGACCTTTACTCCACCAACGACGAAGTTGGGCAAGGACTCATCCTCTGGCATCCCAACGGCGGTATGGTGCGTTACCAAATTGAAAAGTTCTGGGATGAACAACATGTGCAAAATGGCTACGACCTGGTTTACACCCCACACATGGGCAAAGCCTCACTTTGGGAGACCAGCGGTCACCTCGGCTTCTATAAGGATGACATGTACTCACCCATCACGGTTGAAGGGCAAGAATACTACATGAAGCCTATGAACTGTCCCTTCCACCTGAGCATCTACAAGAGCCAGCTACATAGCTACCGCGACCTGCCCTTGCGTTATGCCGAAAAAGGCACCGTTTACCGCTTCGAGCGCTCTGGCGTTTTGCACGGACTTTTGCGCGTGCGTGGCTTTACCCAGGATGACGCCCACCACTTCTGTCGCCCTGACCAAATGCCCGACGAAATTGACTTCACGCTCAACTTTAGCCTGAACATGCTTCGCGCATTCGGTTTTACCAACTTCCAGGCTTACCTGAGCACGATGCCCGAAAAGTGCGTGGGCGAACCCGAGCAATGGCAAGCCGCTGAAGCCGCGCTGGAAGAAAGCCTCAAACGCATGGATGTGCCCTACGAAGTGGATGCCGGCGGTGGTGCTTTTTATGGCCCCAAAATTGACATCAAGGTCAAAGACGCCTTAGGTCGCGAATGGCAGCTTTCTACCATTCAGTTCGACTTCAACGAGCCGGAACGCTTCGACATCAGTTACATCGGCGAAGATGGTCAACATCACCGTCCTTACATGGTGCACCGCGCGCTTTTGGGCTCTATGGAACGCTTCTTTGGCGTGCTCATCGAGCATTACGCCGGCGCGTTTCCGGCCTGGCTCTCACCTATGCAGGTTGCCATCATTCCCATCGCCGACCGACATGTCGAATTTGCGGATGAAGTTGCCAAAAAGTACAAGGAAGCCGGCTTGCGTGTCAAAGTAGACGCACGCTCCGACCGCATGAACGCCAAAATCCGTGATGCCCAGAAGGAAAAAATTCCCTACATGTTGGTGATTGGCGATCGTGAAATGGAAGATAATCAGGTTGCCTTGCGTCGACGCAGTGGCGAAAACCCTGGCCCCATGGCAGTGGACGCCTTCCTTGAACTCGCATTGCAAGAGATTGCGGACAAAGTTTAGTGCCAAAAATATTGGCAAAACCAGTGTATTAGCAAAAGTTTTACATCCGCCGTTGAAAAACGGCGGATTTTTTTCATCTTCACTTTTTACTGGAAAAACAAACTGAAAAATGGTCCGTGATTACCACAACGCCAACCTTGGTTTTAGGATTTTTTTTAGAGGTAATCAGATACAGTCCTTGCGCTTGCGGTTTCCTTGGCAGAAAACACCTTATAAGCTTAAAGCAGGCTTGCCCTACGCGTGCGATTGTTTAAATGGTCAAAAACAGCATTGTTCAAGCGCTGATCGGTAAGCACAAACAGCGAATTTGCTTCTCCCGTAGTTGCCACGATGGAGTTTGCGTTATTCTTTGTTGTAATAAAAACATTCTGATAGATAACATCCCACTGATATGCCTGATAATTTGTCCATTTCTGCATTAGCGCTCTCAGATGCTCAATATGACGCAAATAGTGCTCTTTGCTATAACGAATCTCTTTTTTCAATATCAGGCTCATCAGGGTGATCAAAGGCATTTGTTCTTTTTCAAGGACCAATTCGGGTTTTTTTACAAATTCAATCGCTTTGTTTTGTTGAATATGCTGCGTAAACAGCTCTTGGGCAAGCTCCCAATAAGGCAACATAATCTCAAAGCTCTCATCATCCAACATTTCTCGCAACAAATCTTTAGGCATGTTGTAAAAATCAGGCACCTCATGATTGATAATCAATGGCGATTCTGTATCTTTAAAGGCCTCAATTTCCTGCCGGAATTCTGTGCCTCCTTCCAAGCGCAAAATCTTGACCAAGGGCAAACAGTGTTTCAAGAAAATTTCGCGTTCTTCTTCAAGCATCCTCAGCGCGGTTTGGTTCCTTGTAAAATAGCCCCAAGTTTCAGATTCCGAAGCCTGCATCGTAAAGCTGTTTAGCGCGCCCACCGGATAAGCCGAAAACAAGCTACGATTGTAAAGCGAGTCAGTCACCCGCGGATAATAATAAGCGCGCAGTTGTCCGGTCATATGCAAACGCATCCAGTAAGAAACCTGGGTAACAAGTTCAGTTACCTTTCGGTTTAAGAAAAATACCGCAACAATCTCTTTACCTTGGGAAGCCAGCTTTAGCATCAAATCCAGCCAGCTTTTGAGGTAACCTGCATCTTTTTCAAGCCAATCCCATGAATCCTCAGAATAAAAATAGAGTATCTTCACTTCATCGCTTTCAACAGCCATCTCAAGCAATTTCATCATCGCCTTGCGTTGATCAGCCTCACCAACATAAACAAAAGCATCGCTTTCAGGATGGAAGCTGTCTAAGCCATGTAAAAACATGCTAAAGCTTTTGCCCTGGATGGTTTGAGGTTTCTTCTCAAATTCACTGCCCTCTTTTTGAACAAGCCAGTCTGTTAAATGCTGCGATAGCGCTTTCCTGTCTGTAATCTCTCCTTGGTAATCCGTTAAAGTGAAGATAGCGGAAATTTGCTCTGGTGACTTGATTTCTGCACTTATATAATCGGATAATGCTGGTAGGAACTTCGTTTTTCTGGGCAATTTTCTTTGGCCCCGACGCAAACGGCTTAAATGGCTTTGGTCGATCGATATGGCATTCGCAAGCTTGACATTACTAACATAGGCAATCTGCATCAATGCGTTGAGTTTTTCAGCAAATGTTGACATTTTCCTCTCCTTATTGAACATTTACTTCTCTAATCACTTAGATGCTTAAAAAGACAAGGATATATCTTTGAGATTTGAAACAAGTAGAGTAAAATTCCATTAATACTGGTTTCGGAGTATTTATATGAAGTATACCATTTTTCAAGTAGACGCATTCAGTGTTAAACCCTTTAAGGGTAATCCAGCGGCTGTTTGCATCCTGCCAAAACTCAAAGATTCCGCCTGGATGCAGTCCGTTGCCCAGGAGATGAACCTCTCTGAAACCGCCTTCCTCTACCCAAAGGATAACGATTACCTTTTAAGATGGTTCACACCCACCACAGAGGTAGATTTGTGTGGTCACGCCACCATCGCCAGCGCGCATATCCTCTTTGAAAATGGACTTTACGATTCAGAGGAAACCATCAACTTCCACACTGCCAGCGGCATCATCAGTGCCACAACTTCAAATGGAACCATCGAGCTTAACATGCCACTCCTCAAGAGCAAGGACATCGAGATCCCACAAGATGCGGTTGAGGCGACTGGATTAAAGCCAATTGCTGCCGGCATCTCAGAAACCAACCAGCTCATTTTGGTGCTCGATTCCGAAAATGAAGTGCGCCAGTATGAGCCCGATTTGCGCAAAATTGCCCACCTGCCTTACATTGACCTCATTATCACCGCGGTTGCGGATGATGCAAAATACGACTTTGTATCGCGCTTTTTCTCGCCCCAAACCGGCATTCCTGAGGATCCAGTAACCGGTATGGCGCATTGCCTTTTGGGACCTTTCTGGCAACGCCGATTGGGTAAGGATCAGTTTTGTGCTTATCAAGCCAGCGCGCGCGGCGGCAAGGTTTGGGTCAAAGTGGCTGATGACCGCTGTTTTATTGGTGGTAAGGCCGTGACGGTATTCAAAGCAGAGCTTTTCCGTCAGGATTAAGACGCGCCTTTATTGAGCTGAGTTTAACAGTTATCACATGAGCCCGGTTTTTCCACCAGGCTCATTGTTTATTAAGCGGTGAACCCCTTTTTTGGCTCAAGTGCGGTTTTTTCAACTTCTCACAATGCATTCTACTGATTCCCTCGGTGTCCCACCGACACAAAACCAGCATACAAGACCGCTTGTGGAGGCGTCCCGCCGACACATACCCTGCATCTAAACCTTCGGCGAGACGCCTCAGGAAGCAGTAAGGGCAGATAAAAAGCTCACCTACCAACACCATTAAAAACTCAAAAAACAAAATAAAAGAAAAAATCGCTCGTGGAGGCGTCCCGCCGACACAAACAACAAACTTACAAAACCGCTCGTGGAGGCGTCCCGCCGACACATACAACAAACTTACATAACCGCTTGTGGAGGCGTCCCGCCGACACATACCCCGCATCTACACCTTCGGCGAGACGCCTCAGGAAGCAAAAAAGGAAGCCTACCGATACAACTCAGGAAGCAGAAAAGCGTTCTTTTCGACTTTCCTCTATGTATTCCACCGATGCCCTCGGTGTCCCACCGAAGGGCTTAATAAGCAGTAAGGGTATCTAAAAAACACCGCCCAAAGCCAATAACCGCTTGTGGAGGCGTCCCGCCGACACATACCCCGCATCTACACCTTCGGCGAGACGCCTCAGGAAGCGGAAAATGGAACCTGAAGAGACGCCTCAGGCAACGAGAAAGCGTTCTTTTCGACTTCCCTCTATGCATTCCACCGATGCCCTCGGTGTCCCACCGAAGGGCTTAAGAAGCAGTAAGGGTACCTAAAAAACACCGCCTTAAACTCAAACCGCTCGTGGAGGCGTCCCACCGACACACATACAACCAACTTACAAAACCAGCATACAAGACCGCTTGTGGAGGCGTCCCGCCGACACATACAACAAGCTTACATAACCGCTTGTGGAGGCGTCCCGCCGACACATACCCCGCATCTACACCTTCGGCGAGACGCCTCAGGAAGCAGGAAAAGGGAACCTACCGATACGCCTAAAGAAGCGGATAATGAAACCGGACGAGACGCCTCAGGAAGCAGGAAAGCGATTTTATCAACTTCCCTCTATGCGCTCCATTGATGCCCTCGGTGTCCCACCGAAGGGCTTTAGAAACAGTAAGGGTATCTAAGAAACACCGACTTAAACCAATAAGCGCTTGTGGAGGCGTCCCGCCGACACATACCCCGCATCTACACCTTCGGCGAGACGCCTCAGGAAGCAGGAAATGGAACCCGGCATGACGCCGCAGGAAGCGGATAATGAACCTGACTAGACCATTCAGGAAGCAGGAAAGCGTTCTTTTCGACTTCCCTCTATGCATTCCACCGATGCCCTCGGTGTCCCACCGAAGGGCTTAAGAAGCAGATAAAGACACATAAAAGCAATAATCCACCGCCCATACCAGTCAAAAAACCAACACATGCAACCATCAACCCAAACCGCTTGTGGAGGCGTCCCACCGACACACATACAACCAACTTACAAAACCAGCATACAAGACCGCTTGTGGAGGCGTCCCGCCGACACATACAACAAGCTTACATAACCGCTTGTGGAGGTGTCCCGCCGACACATATAACAAACTTACAAAATCGCTTGTGGAGGCGTCCCGCCGACACATACCCCGCATCTACACCTTCGGCGAGACGCCTCAGGAAGCAGGAAATGGAACCTGAAGAGACGTCTCAGGAAGCAGGAAATGGAACCTGGCATGACGCCTCAGGAAGTAGTATGATCAAACAAACAAATCCACCGCCCACACCAATCAAAAACCCAACAAACCTAATCCCAAAACATCGCCTTCTTTTCCGAAATCCGCCTTACCCTCTGTTATAATCACCACATACAAGCACACACCCACCACCAGGAGGCGCATGGAACTCTTAAAACAACGCATCTTACAAGAAGGCAAAAACCTCGGCAAAGGCATCCTTAAAGTCGACCGCTTCATCAATCATCAAGTTGACCCCAATCTCATGGACGCCTGTGGCGCCGAGTTCGCGCGCATTTTCAAAGGCACCCGCGCCGTCAAAATCCTCACCGCCGAAATCTCCGGCATTGCGCCTGCCCTCATGGCCGGCAAATACCTCAACCTGCCCGTCGTTTACGCCCGCAAAAAGAAGCCCGTTACCATGCCCAGTGAGGTCTACATCACCGTTGCCCCCAGCCACACCAAAGGCATCAACGTAGAGCTCATCGTCTCGCCCGAGTACCTCGGCAAAGAGCCCATCCTGATTATCGATGACTTCCTCGCCTCCGGACAAACCATTGTCGGCTTGGTTCGCCTCGCCGAAGTTGCCGGTGCCGAATTGCTGGGCATTGGCACCCTCGTTGAAAAAACCTTCGAAGGTGGCAGAGAGCTGCTTAGCCAATTTGGCGTGCCCATTCATTCGCTTGTTTCCATCTGCAATATGGATGATGGCAAAATTGAATTTACCGACGAATACGCCGTTTAGATCAAACACAGGAGCCTAAAATGACCGACCGCATCGCCATTCTCGACTTTGGATCACAATTCACCCAACTCATCGCCCGACGCATCCGCGATTTGGGCGTTTACACCGACATCTACCCTTGGTCTGCCTCCGTGCGCCAGGTTTTGCATGCTTGTGGCAAAGGCGATGAAGGCGACAGCGAGCTAAAAGGCATCATCCTTTCTGGCGGACCTCAATCCATCTACGCCGAAAATGCACCCTTTGTGCAGGAATACCTGCTTGAGATTGGGGTGCCGGTTTTGGGCATCTGCTACGGCATGCAAGCCCTCGCTGATGGGCTGGGTGGCAAAGTGGTGCATTCTGACCATCACGAATACGGCCTCACCGACATCACCGTCGTCAAAAACAACATCTTACTGCCCGAAGAGCACCTAAGCGTGTTTATGTCGCATGGTGATCGTGTAGAAGAAGTGCCCGCGGGCTGGGAAATCAGCGCCAGCTCACCTGGCAGCCCCATCGCCGCCATGGCGCACCCTTACCGCAAAATCTACGCCTTGCAATTCCACCCTGAAGTGCACCACACCGAGCACGGCAAACAGATTATCGAACGCTTCGTTTTTGAGCTTTGCGGCTGTGAAGCCAATTGGACTTCCAAATCCATCATCGAGGAGAGCCTCGAGCAAATCCGCGCCCAGGTGGGTGATGGGCGGGTGCTTTCTGGCCTTAGTGGTGGCGTCGACTCAACCATCACCACCGCGCTCGTGCAAAAAGCCTTGGGCGACCATATCACCGCCGTGTTCATCGACACCGGACTGATGCGCCTCAATGAGGGCAAACAGGTCGAAGCCATGTTCAGACCCATCCTGGGCGATCAGCTGGTGATTGTGGATGCCGCCGCGCGCTTTTTTGAGCGGCTCAAAGGCGTGACCGACCCCGAAGCCAAGCGCAAAATCATCGGCGAGCAGTTCATCCGCGAGTTCGAAGCCGCCGTAGCTGCCTTGGGTGATTTTGAATTTTTAGCGCAGGGCACGATTTACCCGGACGTCATCGAATCCCAGGGCGTTGGCGACAGCTCACAACGCATCAAAAGCCACCACAACGTGGGCGGCTTACCCAAGGATATGAAGTTTAAGCTGGTTGAGCCCTTGCGCCACCTTTTTAAGGACGAAGTGCGCCACATTGGGCTTGAACTGGGCATCTCGCCGGATCTGGTCTGGCGCCAACCCTTCCCCGGTCCCGGCCTGGCAGTGCGCTGTTTGGGCGAGGTGACTCCCGAACGCGTTGCCACCTTGCAACAGGCGGATGCCATCTTCCTTGAAGAGCTTGGCAAAGCTGACCTCTTGCGCTGGGATGAGAGCGACCAAACCCACACCGGCAGCTCGCAGGCTTTTGCAGTGCTTTTACCGGTGCGATCGGTGGGTGTGATGGGCGACCAACGCACCTATGGCGAGACGATCGCCCTGCGCGCCGTGACCAGCGTGGACTTCATGAGCGGCAACTGGTCCCGCCTGCCTTATGAGGTACTGGCAAAATGCTCGTCAAGGATCGTGAACGAAGTACCGAATGTGAACAGAGTCGTGTATGACATCACCTCTAAACCCCCGGCCACGATCGAGTGGGAGTAGGGAGAATTATAGACAATTCAACAATAGAAAACTAATCTGCGACCGAGAAAGAGATATTTGAGTAACGACCTAAAATTGGAAAGGAAAAAATTATGCAAAAAATTCTGCAAAATGTACTCAACAATTACTTACAAGCAAAAACTGAGGCCATAAAAGGACATGATTTAGCAAAATTTATTCGCCAAGACGCCATTCAAACAATATATGATAAAGCTTATATTGACCCTAATAGATATTACATAAAAGGGTCAGTTGGGCAAGGGCAATGGGCTACGGGACCATGGATTGCAATAATGGACCCTGAAATTACTAGAACACCCCAAGAAGGTTATTATATTGTTTATCTTTTTACTGAGGACATGAAAGGTGTATTTTTATCTTTAAACCAAGGTTGGACTTACTTTCACAACAAATACGAAGGCGACGATGCGTTAAAAAATATAGCAGCGGTTTCTAGATATTGGAAAAAAGAGCTATACTCTGCACTAGACGACTTTGATAATATTGAAATAGCCCTAAGGATAAAAGGATCAAACCACAGGCTCCTGCAAGGTTATGAAAATGGACACATTTTAGGCTTATACTACTCAGCCAACAATATACCGCCATCCTCTACCTTAGCCGATGACTTACGAAATATCCTAGGGGTTTATCGGGAACTAAAAGGCAAAATCAGTAACAGGTCTGTTACCGCTGTAAACGACAGTATTCTTCACGACACACAAGGCCTATAGTCTCAGATTTATAGCAATATTCAGATATTTCTTAAAGATTTCGACAAGGCCCAAAACGCAAGCCAAAGCTCCATGATATTACCCCTGGTCTTTTCGAAAGATTGGGTTAGATATGGGAGAGGATATGATCAAGAATTATGAATAGGAGATTTTAGATTGAGCAAGCTAAATGTTGATCAAAAAACAATAAAGAGTCTGTTAACGGATAAATCAGCAAATTTTTTAATCCCGGATTTTCAACGTCCTTATGCTTGGGAAGAAGATGAATGTCAAACCTTATGGGATGACATTTTTAGTTTTGCTTTTCCTGACAACAATATAGATTCATTTCAATCAAGTGATGAATATTTCTTGGGTACCATAGTCACTTACAAAAACGAGAAGAAGCAGTCTGAAGTAATTGATGGTCAACAACGACTTACCACTATTCTGCTATTGTTAAGGGCTTTCTATGACAGGTTTGAACATATGGGAGATAAGCATTCCATAGATATGCGTAAAAATATTTCTCAGTGTATCTGGCAAACCGACGAATTCGGAAATGCTGATATGAGAACCCTGAAAATAGACTCTGAAGTAGCTACTGATGACGACAAGGAGGAGTTTCTGTCAATCTTGAAAGATGGCGATCTTAACAAAAAAGCATCTAGTAGATACGTAAAGAACTATCGATTTTTTGAAAATAAAATTAATGATTTTATAGATGAATATCCATCTTACTTTCCATATTTACCTGCCCGCATATTAAATAGTTGCATACTACTCCCTATTGAGGCCGATTCTCAAGATACAGCTTTAAGGATATTTTCTACTCTTAATGATCGTGGCATGCCATTAGCAGATGCAGATATTTTTAAGGCACAATTTTATAAGTTTTATGAAAATAAGGGCTCAAAAAACAAATTCATCGAAGATTGGAAAGACCTATATGCAGTAACTGAAAGGATTTTCAATCCTAAATCAGGCACACCAATGGATGAATTGTTTACAAAATATATGTATTATGTTCGTGCGTCAGAAGGCATTAAGTCATCAACGACTGAAGCTTTAAGAAAGTTCTATGAGCACGACAAGTACCGCAGATTATTAAATGATCAAACCATCAGTAACTTAAAAGTTCTTTTAGATTTTTGGAAAGCTGTTGTTGAACAAGATTCCGAGAATTTTTCCGAAGATGTACTACGAAAACTTTTTGTTCTTAAATATGCCCCTAATGGCATGTGGGAATATCTAACCTCTGTCTATTTTCTATCACATAAAGATGAGAACGGATTATTAGACAACAAACTCTTTGATAAGTTTTTATCAAAAATAACAGCATTTATTTTCGCTTACTCGCTTACAAATCCAGGCGTAAATGCACTCCGCACACCTGTTTACGCAGAAATGATAAGAATTCTGGGTAATCCTAGATGTGACTTTAGTGAATTCAAGTTTGAGGAAAACCATATTCGCAATGTGCTTAAGAACTATAAATTCACAAATAACAGATTAATTACTCGGTCTTTGATTACCTGGTATGCCTTCACCTTTAAAGATCAAAAACTACCAGTTTCTGGCAGCAGTGGTTTCGACATTGAACATATATATGCGAAAGAACGTCAAAATAAAGAAAAAAAATTACTCAATCCAGAGAATCTTGAAGAGCTCGGAAATAAGATCCTTTTAGAAAAATCAATTAATATAAGGGCATCAGACTACAGATTCGAAGACAAAAAAAAGTACTACTTTGGTTATGAAGACGCGAGTGGAAAAAAGCATCCCGGGAGCATGATCCTAGAATTCAAAAACATAACACAATTAGATGACTTCAGTGAGGAAGAGATTTGCGAGCGCAATAAGATTATCCATGACAAATTTATAAAGTACCTTGAAGAAGAAGGATTGTTAAGATAATCAGAGGAGTCCTCTTTTCCCCAATAACTACTGCAAGGTCTCCTTATGTTATCCCCATAACACGCATGTGCAACGGGAACTCTGCACTATGCTTATTCTTCCAGAACAGCCTTTTGCCTATAATGATCTAAGCGCGCAAATAATCAAACATTAATATTACTGTTTAATAATTTATTATCTATTCCCCGGATTATTCTAAACACCAGATCAAACTAACCAAGAAGGATTCTTGACGCATTGCGAGCGATGCCTTAAAATTGAATCAGATCATGGTGAGGGGTTTTCATTTTATGTCCCTCGCACCAAATTAATTGTTCAACAGATTTCAATCGTATTTTCGTTCGCACCTCTTATTTTAGATATCACATTTCAATAGCCTTACCGTTCCTTTACACCCATCTTTTTGCCCAGGCACGCATTATTTGCCTTTTGTTCACACCCTATTATTCATCGTCCTGGCCCTTTCGATCGTCCATTTGTTCGCTCGTTCAGCATTTTATTAGTCCATTTCAACCTTTATTGTCCCTGGTCATGACATCCTTTATCGTCCTGGCAAACGCAACCGTTTTATTGTTCGCGACCATTATTTATAGCGGGAAGATGGTTCCTCTCCAAACAGTCATTCAAGCTAAAATTGAAAACATATTTAGGTGCATGGGTTCAATTGACAACTGCTTATATCCCAAAGAGCCTAAACAATGCCCCGGGCCAGAAGAGGTGCAGCAACAGCAAGATAACCGTCACCAGCGACATCACACGGTGGCCCATCAAGGCGCGTTTGTCCTTTTTCTTCCAAAATGCCAAGCCCAAAACGCCAGTTAGAATCAGGCTCATCAATACCAAAGAGCCGGTGTGCAGCCTAACCCTGCCAAGCATTCCAATGCCATGCACCGCTCCGAGCAAAACAAGCGCAAGACCCAGCGGCTTGTGGATAGTTCGCAATGCCTTTATCACTTTCAAAAGGACTTTACTTTTGCTTTTAAACACTTTGCTATGAAGCAATCGCAAAATGAAAGGGGAAATCATCACGACCAACAAAACCAAGGTCACCCAACCAAGAAACCGAAAATTCATAGTCACCTCCAAGCTAATTTACAAAAAAATAGAGCTGCCGAATGAACCAGCAGCTCTATTCTAAATGAAAATCTTTTATGGAACCAGTTTTCCGACTTCGGGCACGTCAGCCAACTTTGAAACACCGTGAGGAGAGATGTTTTTTATCTGCTCGGTCAGGTCTTTGCCAGCCTCATAGCCATTGTGTCCGCCGTTTTTCCAGGCGGGATGGTTGGAAACATCATAAATAACGCCATCAACAGCGATGTAGGCAGGCTGTCCGTCTTTGCCGTTATATTTTGCTAGTTGTTCCAGGGTCAATTCCATCATTTCTGTGGTTTCTTGGTCTGTGGTGTCCTTTGTATCATTCACGGCAGGTTTGCTGGGTGAGCATGCCGAAATCAGCAAAACGACAACGATCATCAAGATTGGGAATAGAAATCTTTTTTTCATTTTAGAAACTCCTTTTCATTTGGTTCAGTCTCATTTTTTCAATTCTTTGTTTTTAACGTCAACATCTTTTTTGCTTTGCGCTTGTGTCATCATTTTGCGCAGGCTTGATAAATATACAGATGTTTACTAATTGCCAAAATTATAAAAGGATGTTTTTTCATTTTCAAAATACAGGGTGATACATTCCCTATACACCAGCAGGCGCAAACCTTCGGGCGTAAACAAAATTTATATAACTCTGATATAAAATGAGCCCAATAAACATCCAATCCCTAAAACATGCAGGGATATAATTATAGCATCATCAAAGCTCAAAGGCACAGACATGAAGAAAAATAACACGCTCATCATTATTGGCAAGGTTCTCCTGTTTATCCTCGTATATATGACGGCGAGAACAATTGCATCCTTTGTGGGCGGGTTGATTACTGGCTTGATTAACCCCAACAGCAAACGCATGTTCGATATTGTGGGCTTGGCCAGCCTGATCATCCCGGTCATTGTCGTGCTTTTATTCAGCCGCTTTGTCCTCAAGCTCAAGCCCCAGGATCTGTGGCTAAAGCACCCCAAACCGGGCTTCAAGTACCTTGCCGGCTTTGTAGCAGGCGTGGTTCTGTTTGGTGCTTACATGCTGTTTGCCGTGCTCAGTAAGCAGCTGGCCTATGCCGGCCGAGGCGCGTTGAGCGTTTGGCAAATGCTGCTCTATCTACCAGCTTATGCCATCCAAAGCTTTGAAGAGGAACTGCTCACGCGCGGTCTTTTGCAACGGGTCATCAAGGATAAATGGGGCGTTGTCCCCAGCATTATCCTGCCCTCATTGATTTTTGTGGCGCTTCACCTGATGAACCCGGGCATCAACTTTTTCGCACTCTTAAACATCTTTTTGGTGGGCGTACTATTCTCGCTGATGGTCTACGCCACCGGCAGTTTGTGGCTGGCAGCAGCGGCGCATGGCGCGTGGAACTTTTTGCAAGGCCCCATCTTTGGCCAAAGCGTCAGTGGGGCGACAGGTTCAGGCTCGTTCTTCCGTTTTGAGGCGGTGGGCCAAAGCGACCTGGTGCTCGGGGGCAACTTTGGACCGGAAGGCAGTTTGGTAACGGCGGTGATTATGCTATTGGGTATCGGCTTCTACTTCTGGCAGTGGCGAAGACAGGTTCATTCTGCAACGTCGGAAGTAGCCCAGGCGAATGATGATGAAATAGAGTTGGGCTAATTTGCTCGCTTGAAGACATCAATTGGTTAAAAACACGAAAGCCAACAAGACAATTGTCATTCCTTGGCTTTTTGGCTTTATAATGTCCTATTTCCTCTTAAATAAATACCGTTAATGAAGTATCATGAATACAAGCAACATCCAAAGGTCATTTTATTATTACACAGGACATTTTGTTGAAAGGAAAACCCATGAAACATAAATTTGGCGTTATCGTCATCCTCTCACTGTTAGTCTCAATCACCCTTTCCAGTTGTAACATGTTGATTGATTTGCTCTCCACGCAGGATCCAACCGAGCCCGCGCCATCCGAAACCTCCGTTCCAACGAACCCAATGCCTGAAGTCACCCCTGGTCCCGAAGCCAACCCAACGCAAGAGCCCGAACCAATGCCCGAAGTTGATTATCTGCCGCTTTATCGCGAAAAACTGGACTTTTTTCATCACATCCTGACCAATGGCATTGAGGATTGGGATTACGGAACCGGTGAAGTTGGGCTGCTTGAATTTATCATGAACCTTCCTGAACCTGATGCCCTTGAAAGAGTCGGCTATACCATTCAGGATCTCAATGGCGACAAAATCCCTGAACTTCTCATTGTTCATGTGGACGAACCTGGCACTGATCAAGCCAAAGGCAAAATGGTTTATGCCGCCTTTTCTGCCACGCAGGGTCAGCCGGAACTCATCTTTGAAGGTTGGTACAGGAATGCTTATTATTACCTTGGCGGCGACAGAATCTATAATACAGCTTCAGCTGGCGCAATGTATAGCATATTTGGCACCTTACGCTTGTCTCCTGATGGGAAAAAGCTGGACTGCGAGGACTACTATTTTACTTACGAAAAAGATGAAAGTATGGAAGAAATTGGCTATTACCACAACACTATTTGCGAAATGGAAAAGTCAGTTTCGACTGAGCTAGAGGGTGGGCAAGAAGCCTTTGAGCAAACCAGCAGTGCCTTTGCGAGACAAATCCAAACACTGACCATCACGCCTTTTTCAAAGTACCAGCCAAGTGCTCCCTATACGCCCACAAAAGCCGATAAGCCTGTAAGCGTCGAATGGGTAAAAGATACACTCAAAGGCTACACCGATTACCACGAATTCGTCGCGGATACCACAGAACATCAGGTCCAGTTGCTCATTTCAACCGAGAAGCGTGTGGAGAATTTTAAGTTCCTGGGCCTTTTTGCAAGCGGTGCTGATGAAAACTATAATATCATCTTTGATATTGATGAGCGCTATGCCTTGGACGCCCTCACGCCGGAAAAACCGCTTCTAGTAAAGATGACTTTCTTTGGCGACCTGCCATCCTACGGTTTTTCTTTTGATGACGAAACGGGCAAAACCAGGTATTTTAGCATCAGCCTAAGTGGTTATGATGGTTCAATTATTGTGAATGAGTTTAGCAACGCGCATTAATCACAGGTAATTTGATTGATAAAACTTCGCGCGTAAACTCTTGGCGCGAAGTTTTTTTATCTCACTTTTTTATTCTCAGCTGCACATAGTACACAAGCAGCAATTGCGCCGTAAAAACGATAAGATTAGGCGCAAGCAAAACACACCACTTATCATAAAGAGCGCATCATGACCAAGAAAAACGCAAACAAAACGCAAGCCACTACCCAACCCGTTGAGGACTTCCTTGCGCCACTGACCGAAAGAAGAGCCGCCGAGGCACAGCAACTCATTGCTATCATGGGTAAAATCAGCAAAGAGCCAGCCACAATGTGGAGACCATCCATCATTGGCTTCGGCACCCAAGCTTACAAATCCGAATCTGGCCGTGAGGGTGATATGCCCCTGTTGGCTTTTAGTCCACGCAAAACAGCCCTCACCATCTACTTTTATGAGGGTTTCAATCCCTATGGTGAGGAACTTAAACAACTTGGCAAACACAAAACCAGCCTCTCTTGCCTTTACATCAACAAACTGGAAGATGTCGACCTCAAAGTGCTCGAAAAAATGCTCAAACTGTCTTATCAAAAATCGACATCAAAAGCCAAGAAACATGAAACCGTGCAAGACTACATTGACGCTATGCCAGAGCAAGCCAGACCTGCCTTTGATCAGCTACGCGCATTGGTTCGTCAGCTTCTGCCAGAAGCCAAAGAAGTGCTCAGCTATGGCGTAATAGGCTATAAAGTGGACGAAAAGCGCGCGCGGGTCTTTATTTCAGGCTGGAAGGACCATCTCGCCATCTACCCTGTACCAAAAGATGAAGCCCTGGAAAGAGAACTGTCGCCATACCGCAAAGGCAAAGGAACCCTCTGGTTTGCCTTGGATGAAACCCTGCCAATCGAGCTCATCACGCGCACGGTTTTAGCCTTAACGCAATAATTTTTCGGTCTAAGGATAATTAAATTTAAACCAAGCGTTTTCTTGACAAGCCGTAGTTAATTGGAAGAGCCTGCAATGAAAGCTTTTTCCGTTTCCATTTCCTTCAATTTACGGGTGATGAAGCGCAGGAATAGCGTGCCAGTGACGGCAGCGGCGGTGATATCTGCAATCGGTTCAGCCAAATAAACAGAAAACACTTTATTCGCCATAAAATGAGGCAAGACATACATCAAGGGAATGAGCAAAATCACCTTCCTGAGCAGGGCTAAAAACACGCTGGTGGTTGCGTGGCCAAAAGCGATAAAGCTTTGCTGACAGGCAGCCTGAATGCCCAGCATAAAGATCCCCGCCATAAACAAGCGCAAAGTCCAGGTCCCCGCCGCAATAAGCTGCGCGTCAGGCGTAAACAAGCCAATGAAGACGCCCGGGAACAGTTGCACCAAGGCGAACAAACTCACGGAATAGGTCACACATGCTTTTACCAAAAGCGTGATGGCTTGCTTGACCCGTTCGGTATTGCGGGCGCCGTAGTTATAGCTGATGATCGGTGTGGCGCCCTGGGTCAAACCGCTAAGCGGCATCCAAACAAATTGCATCAGCAAGCCATTGATGGCAAAAGTGCCCACGAAAAGATCGCCACCATATTTTGCCAGGGAAGTATTAAAGCTGATTTGTAAAAGACTCTCGGTCGAGTTCATGATAAATGGTGAAATTCCCAGCGCTAAAACCGGCAAAAGCACCTTTGGCGAAAGCCCCAGTTGTTCTTTTTTGATTTTTAAGATAGTTTTGTTACCGGTTAAAAAGAACAGAACCCATAAACAAGACACTGTTTGCGAAATTACCGTTGCAACTGCCGCGCCTTGCACACCCATTTTGAACACAAAGATAAACAATGGGTCCAGAAGGATATTCAAGCCCGCGCCAATCAGTGTGGTGCGCATGCTCACTGTGGCAAAACCCTGCGCAGCAATGAAAAAATTCAATCCCAGCGAAATCATCACCGGAATGGAACCCAATACGTAAATACCTAAATAGTTAGCCGCATAGTTTAGGCTCTGGTCACTCGCGCCAAAAGCTTTGAGCAAAGGCAGCTTAAAAATGCTAAAGATCAGCGTTAGAACCGCGCCGATCAAAAATAAAGCTACGGTACAGTGGTTGAGAATCTTTTCAGCCTCATCCCTTTTGCCCGCACCCATTGCAATGGATGCCTTAGGCGCGCCACCTGCACCAACTAATACAGCAAAAGCCGACACCAGCATCAGAATAGGCATACTCACACCAACACCAGTGAGGGCTATTGTGCCAATGTCCTGAATGCGTCCAATATAGACCCGGTCAACCATGTTGTAAAGCAAGTTCACCACTTGCGCTACCACCGCCGGCAGAGTAAGCTGGAAAAAGAGTTTTTTGATGGGCGTTTCGGCTAAGGCGGCACTTCGGTTCATCTCATCTCCATTGGTTTTTGAAGCATGGCTATGGCATACAGGATACCACGCTTCTTCAAAAAACACGGCTGGAAATGCAAATATCTATGGAATCGCCACTTTATAAAAACACTTGGAAGAGAACACTTGGGGCAAAACAAATGGAGGAGAAAAAACCAGCCTTAAAAGTCGGCTGCGACCCATAAAAGGAACAATAAAATTGGGTCGCAGCTTTCTTTTGGCAGTGAACCCCCTATAAAATAATCATAGTTTCAAGGAGCAATGAAACCAACAGTTTTTAATCCATTTACCCTTGCTTTCTGTTTTTTCGAGGCTTCAACCTTTCAGTGACTCATATGCCACCGTCAAACATCATTATTTTCAAGGTCGAAGGCCTTATTGCTTTTTCACAAAGGACAAAAGTACAGTCCAAGCAAAGATAGAGCATCACCAGTTCAACGCAATTTGTTAGTCTTAGCTAACATTCAGCAATAGTTTAATCCCATTCCAGAGTCTTGTCAATGTTTTTTTCGCATTTGGCCTAAATCACTTTGCTTTATATTTAACGCTTGCATGGATAACATTTTTTATAGCCCCTGGCATATTGTTTCGCTCATTTTGAAAGGTAAAAAACCTACGCCGTCAATGGTTCATACTCTCCAGCGCTGTCATTTTTATTACTGGCGTGTGGCATCTCTGCCAGGCACTTCTTAACTCAGCACAACCTCGGCGGGATACCTCGAGGATCAGAATAGCTATTCATTGGCATCCTGGCTTACACCCTCCCCAATTGGCGTGTGGCATTTCTGCCAGGCACCTCTTAACTCAGCACAACCCTCGGCGGGATACCTCGAGGATCAGAAGAGTTATTCATTGGCATCTTGGCTTACACCATCCCCAATTGGCGTGTGGCATTTCTGCCATGTGCGAACCCCATCTTCACGCTTGCTTTTCTGTTAATTTAACGTATAAAAACTGCCCCGCAGCTCTTCTCAGATTTACCCTTCTGTGTTACCTTTAAGGCGTAGGAACCTGATGACAAGGAGCATTCCGCGTTCAAGGTGACAGCTCTGTTTGGACTGGGTTCTTGCCAGTCTTTTTTTTATGGAGAAAAATATGGAAAAACGCATAGGCATCATCGCCATCATCATCGAAGACCCCAACAGCGTCAGCCAGGTCAACACCGTGCTGCACGAAACACCAGGTCTGGTTGTTGGACGCATGGGTTTGCCCAACGTTGTTGACGGCATTGCGGTAATCAGCATCGTCACTTTGGGTGATACCAACGCCATCAGCAGCATGAGTGGCAAATTGGGTCAGATACCCGGCGTGCTTTGCAACACTATGTATTCCAAACATCAAATCAAGGCATGACCGCTCTCGAAAAACTCCTCGCCAAGCAGGCATTAAACCTCGCCGATGCCGTCGACCTCCTCGAAAATCGAGAGGAATGGCAAAACGAGGTCTTTTCTGCTGCCCAGGCAGAGCGAGAAGCACAATTTGGCAATCGCGTTTACATTCGCGGACTGATTGAAATCAGCTGTTATTGTGTGAACGATTGTTATTATTGCGGGTTGCGGCGCAGCAATCCCAATGCCAAGCGCTACCGCCTCAGCCAGGAGGAAATTTTGCATCAAGCCGCGCTTGGCAACAAACTGGGCATTCGCACCTTCGTTTTGCAGGGTGGTGAGGACCCTTATTTCACCGATGACCGACTAAGCGAGCTGGTCAAAACCCTCAAAGCGTTATACCCGGATACAGCAATCACGCTTAGCATGGGTGAGCGCTCTGCCGCCTCTTACAAAATGCTGCGCGAAGCCGGGGCAGACCGCTATCTTTTGCGCCACGAATCCGCAGATCAAAACCATTACGCCCTGCTTCACCCAGAAGGCATGTCCGCCATTTATCGCCAATCCTGCCTGCGCGAGCTCAAAGCGCTTGGCTACCAAACCGGCGCGGGCATGATGGTCGGCTCTCCTGGGCAAAAAATTGAGCACCTGGCGCAAGACCTGCTCTTTTTGCAAGACTTGCAACCAGAAATGGTTGGCATCGGTCCCTACATTCATGCCCAGGACACACCTTTTGCTGAGCGAAGCGACGGCGATGTTGACCTTACGTTATATATTTTGGCACTCGTACGCCTGCTCTTGCCCATTGCCCTCATCCCTGCCACCACAGCTCTGACAACGCTGGACGAAAGCGCGCGCATGCGTGCCCTGATTACAAGCGCCAACGTGCTGATGCCCAACCTGACCCCACCCAACCATCGCGCGGACTACGCGATTTACGCTGACAAAAAGGCCGTCGACCTCGAATCTGTCGAGGGACTTGCCGACTTGAAAGCCCAACTCTCGCTACACGGTTTGTCCATTGATATGAGCCGTGGCGACACCAAACGGAGAAGAGATGTATAACCCCAAAAGCCCCCACGCTGAAGAATTCATCAACCACGATGAAATCCTCAAAACCCTTGATCTTGCCCGCCAGGCTCAACCAAAGAGCTTCTACGAAGCCATCTTATCTAAAGCCCGCGAGTACAAAGGACTAAGCTACCAGGATGTTGCCTACCTGATCCATTGCAAGGACCCAGACATCTGGCAAGACATCTTCAGCCTTGCCCGCGAAATCAAGCACCATTTTTATGGTCGCCGCATCGTCATGTTCGCGCCACTATACCTTTCGAACTATTGTGTGAATGGCTGTGTTTATTGCCCCTACCACCTGCAAAACAAAACCATTCCGCGTAAAAAGCTAACGCTCGAACAGGTGCGCAAAGAAACCCTGGCGCTCATGGATATGGGTCACAAACGCCTGGCGCTCGAAATGGGCGAACATCCCGTGCACAATACCATGGAATACCTCTTGGATTGCATAAAAGAAATATATTCTATCAAGCATGAAAATGGTGAGATCCGGCGTGTAAACGTCAACGTTGCCGCCACAACCGTCGAAAATTACCGCAAGCTGCACGAAGCCGGCATTGGCACCTACATCCTCTTCCAGGAAACCTATCACAAAGAGAATTACGAACAGCTCCATCCCACCGGACCCAAGCATAATTACGCCTACCATACCGAAGCGATGGATCGCGCTATGCAAGGTGGCATCGATGACGTTGGGTTGGGTGTTTTGTTTGGCTTGAACACATATGACTACGAGCTGGTTGGGCTAATGATGCACGCCGAACACCTCGAAGCCGTGTTTGGTGTTGGTCCACACACGCTCAGCGTTCCGCGCATCTGTCCTGCTGATGACGTTGACCCGACGACCTTTGAAAACGCGCTCAGCGACGAACTTTTTGAGAAAATCGTCGCCCTTTTGCGCATCGCCGTGCCCTACACCGGCATCATCGTCTCCACACGCGAGTCCCAAGCCAGCCGCGAGCGTGTTTTGGAAATTGGCGTTTCACAAATCTCCGGAGCCTCTAAAACCTCTGTGGGCGGCTACTCCGAGCCTGAGCTTGACGAAGAAAGCAGCGCGCAGTTTGACACCTCCGATAACCGCAGCCTGGATGAAGTTGTGCGCTGGCTGCTCGAACGTGGTCACATCCCCAGCTTCTGCACCGCTTGCTACCGTGAAGGGCGCACTGGTGACCGCTTTATGTCTTTGGTCAAAACGGGACAAATCGGTAACATTTGTCAACCCAATGCGCTGATGACGCTCAAAGAATATCTCGAAGACTACGCCTCGCCAGAAACCCGTGCCTTAGGTGAAGAGCTTATCGCCCAGGAACTAGAAAACATCCCGCAAAAGACTATTCAGCTTAAAGCGCGCCTGTACATCGAGAACATTCACGAAGGGCAACGCGATTTTCGCTTCTAAGGTCAGGCAATAAACATGAAAACAGTCCAAGCTGAACGTCTCCATATTGGTATATTCGGTCCGACCAACGTCGGTAAAAGCTCGCTGATTAATGCCTTGACTTTGCAAGATGTTGCCTTGGTATCTGCCACTGCCGGCACAACTACCGACCCGGTCTTCAAGTCTATGGAACTGCAAGGCGTTGGACCGGTGGTATTTATCGATACTGCTGGCTTTGATGACACCGGCGAATTGGGTGAAAAACGCCTTGAACGCACCAAAAAAGTGCTCAACCGCGTGGATGTCGCCATTTTGGTGATGAATGAGAGCATTGATGAAATCCGCGATTGGAAAACCGAGCTGGAGAAACGCGGTATCCCAAGCATTTTGGTGGTTAACAAGGTGGATTTGGTGGACTCTGCCCCATTGCTTGAAGCTGTAAAGACCACGTTTAAAGTGGAAGCGATTGCGGTAAGCACTGTTACAGGTCAGGGTATTGAGGCATTGCGCCAGAAACTGGCCACATTTGGGCAGAGCAAAGAGCGTTTGATCACCCAGGATATCGTTCAGCCTGGCAATACGGTTATTTTGGTTACACCCCAGGATAAAGCTGCGCCTAAAGGACGCCTGATCCTGCCCCAAGTGCAAACTATTCGTGAGCTGCTCGACCGTGGCTGTGTCACGCTGGTGGTTCAACCCGAGCAACTTGAAGCCTGCCTGGCAGGTCTTAACAAAGCGCCAGATGTGATTATCACCGACTCGCAGGTTTTTGAAAAGGTTTATCCTTTGGTGCCCAAAGAGTCGAAGCTGACCAGTTTTTCCATTTTATTTGCAGGATACAAAGGTGATTTAAACTATTTTGTTCGGTCGGCTCATGCCATTGCATCGCTTAAGCCAGACAGCCGGGTGTTGATTGCTGAAGCCTGCACGCATGCGCCAATTGAGGAAGACATCGGCACAGTTAAAATCCCGATGATGCTTAAAAAGCGTTTTGGCGAAAGTTTGCAGTTTGACTTTGTGCGCGGGCATGATTTTCCGACTGACTTGGTTAACTATGACTTGATTATTCAGTGTGGCAGTTGCATGGTCAACCGGCGCTCGGTCTTGCATCGTGTAGCTCAGGCTGAGGAACAAGGTGTGCCAATGACCAACTACGGCGTCACCCTGGCGTTTTTGCAAGGTATCTTGGGCAGGGTTAGTTACTAAGTCACTGGCGCATTACGACCCACAATTCTCTTTAAACGCAAAACCTTGTCTCGGCGTCCCCGCCGAGACGAACGAGGACACTTTTTTCGATCACACCGGTGTCCCCACCGTGCGTGCTATTGATTTCTTTTTGATCTCGCCGGTGTCCCACCGTGCGTAACCTTTGATTTCTTTTTTGATCTTGCCGGTGTCCCACCGTGCGTGCTCTTTGTATATGTTGCCCCAGGTGAATTATTTAGCACCCATTTAAACAACACCCATGATGTCGATTTTGATAATCGATAGCCCTTCGGTGAGGACACCGAGGGCATCTTTATAAAGGGATCTTTCATGACCTTTTGATAATGACACCGAGGGCATCAGATTAATTGCATGTGTTAAGCTACCCAGGACAATTCGATCTCGCCGGTGTCCCACCGTGCGTGCTCTTTGTATACGTTGCCCCAGGTGAATTATTTAGCACCCAATTAAACAACACCTATGATCTCGATTTTGATAATCGATAGCCCTTCGGTGAGGACACCGAGGGCATCAACATAAAAGGATTTTTCATAACCTTTTGATAGGGACACCGAGGGCGTCTGAATAATTGCACATGTTAAGCTACCCAGGACAAAAGTTTGCTCACACACGCTAAGACCGCCACGGATTGCATTTCCATATATCACCTTTAAGTCCCTTTAATCCTTTGGCATAGTAGATTCACCACAGGTCAATTTATCTAAATTCAAACGATAAGGAGAGAAATATGAAAAAATATTTAGCAGAATTCTTTGGAACTTTAGTATTGGTCTTCTTTGGCTGCGGAACCTCAGTCGTCCTGGGTGGTTTTTCAGGTGGCATTGAAGCGGGCTTTCTCGGCGTTGTTGGCATCGCGCTGGCATTCGGCTTGTCCATTGTCGCAGTCGCTTACGCCATTGGCAAAATTTCAGGCGCGCATGTCAACCCCGCCGTTTCCCTGGCGGTCTTGATCAAAGGTGGCATCAGCCTGACCGATTTCTTCGGCTACGTTGTTGCCCAGGTCCTGGGTGCCCTGGCTGGCAGCGGATTGCTCAGCCTGGTTGTTTCCAGCTCAGAATAACTGTCTGGCTTTGGTGCTAACGGATTTGGCGCACTCAGCGGGGTTGGACTCGGCATGTGGGGCGCCATCCTGGTTGAAGTGCTTCTGACCTTCGTCTTCGTGATGACCATCCTTGGCGTAACTTCCGACGAAAAAACCTCCCACATGGGTGGCTTGGTCATCGGCCTCACCCTGACCTTGGTTCACCTCATCGGTATCCCTTTGACCGGAACCTCCGTCAACCCAGCGCGTTCCCTGGCGCCTGCTATTTTCGCGGGTGGTGAAGCCTTGTTGCAGGTTTGGGTCTTCATCCTTGCTCCCTTTGTTGGCGCGGCACTGGCAGCTTTAGCTCACAAACTCTTTTTCTGCAAAGACTGTTGCAAAAAGTCTAAAAAAACAGCCAAGTAAGCTAAAATAAAAAAATCATCCTAAAGACCTCCAACCCACAATGGAGGTCTTTTTTCAATCCTTTTCCATAAGCGATCCTGCTATTAAACCTTCCGAATTTCAGTATATTAGAATATACTAATATGTGAATATTGAAAGGAACCTATGAGCCAAAACGCAATGCCACTTTCACAAAACGAAGCACATCGCAAAGCGATCCAAGCCAAAGCCAGGCTTCTAAAGGCGCTTGCCAACCCGGTACGCCTTTGCATCATGGAACAACTCGTCCAAAACGGCGAGATGAACGTCTCCGAAATGGTCAACTGTATGGGCGTTAGCCAATCGCTCATCTCCCAACATCTCGCCAAATTGCGCGACCAAGGTTTTGTAAATGCTGAAAGGCGCGGCACCCTGGTCTTCTATTCTTGCAAAAACAATGCTCTCAGCGAGCTTATTCAATTTCTAACGCATTCAGAAACACATTAAAAAGGAGTGATTATGAAAATTGTCATCGTAGGTGGTGTAGCAGGTGGTGCAACTGCCCTTGCCCGCATCCGCAGACTGGACGAAAACGCAGAAATCGTCCTCTTTGAGCGCGGTAAATATGTTAGTTTTGCCAACTGCGGTCTGCCCTATTACGTGGGTGGGTCCATTCCCACGCGCGAAGCCCTCTTTGTAACCACCAAAGAGAGCATGGAAAACAACTATGGCGTTGATATTCGGGTCGAAAGCGAAGTGGTCAAAATCAACCCAGCTGAGAAAACGGTTGAAGTTCATGATCGCGCCAACAACAAGCACTACACCGAAAGCTACGATAAACTCTTGCTTTCAACCGGTTCGCGTCCTTTCGTCCCGCCAGTGCCTGGCACCGACAAAGCCAACGTCTTCCAACTGTGGACTGTGCCTGATGTCGACAACATCGTTGCTTTCATTGAAGAAAAGAAACCTAAACATGCCGTTGTGGTGGGTGGTGGCTTTATTGGTCTCGAAATGGCAGAAAACCTGGTCGAACGCGACTTGCAAGTGAGCCTCGTGGAAATGGCAGAGCATATTTTGCCACCCATGGACCCAGAAATGGCAAAAATGATCGAAAACCACATGGTCGAAAAAGGCATAAACCTCATGCTCGGGAATGGCTTTGCTGGAATGTCTGAAGATGGCAAACAAGTTTTGCTGAGTGACGGCCAAGCCATTGATACCGATATGGTCATCCTTTCAATCGGTGTGCGCCCCAACAACGAACTCGCCAAAGAAGCCGGCTTGGAACTCAGCCCACGCGGTGGTGTCGTTGTTGATGAGTTTATGCAAACTTCCAACCCGGACATTTACGCGGTAGGCGATGTGATTAGCGTTAAAGATTATGTTTTAGGTACGCCGACCATGATTCCGCTCGCCGGTCCTGCCAACAAACAAGGACGCGCAGTCGCCGCTAACATGCTGGGTTTAAAACCCGAAAGTTATCCGGGCACGATGGGCACCAGCATCCTGAAAATGTTTGACCTCACTGCTGCAAGCGTCGGTGTCAATGAAAAAACACTCGCCAAAACAGGCAAAAAATACGGCGAAGATTACTTCATCGCGCTCTCTTACCCCAAATGCCATGCCGGCTACTTCCCAGCAGCCTTGCCACTGGCGCTCAAGGTCATTTTTGACAAAGAGGGCAAAGTGCTTGGTGCGCAAAGTGTCGGTTACGATGGTGTGGACAAGCGCATCGACGTTCTGGCAACGCTCATCCACTTTGGCGGTACGGTCAAAGACCTCAGCCAACTCGAACTCGCCTACGCGCCACCTTATTCCTCTGCCAAGGACCCAGTCAACTTCGCTGGTTATATGGGTTTGAACATTCTGCAAGGTCTCACCGACCCCGTTTTATACCGTGAATGGGCAGAAAACCCCGAGGATTACACCCTTCTTGACATCCGCGAACCTGATGAGACTCTGATTGGCTCCATCCCAGGCGCAGTGCTCATTCCGCTTTCCGAATTGCGCAAGCGCCACACCGAACTCGACAAAGACAAAACCTACGTCGTATTCTGTGCCGTCGGTCGTCGTGGCTTTATTGCCGAGCGCATGTTAAAACAGCATGGTTACAAAGTCAAAAACCTTGCTGGAGGTATTCAAAGTTATAAAGATATGGAGCAAGATACAACTATGGACAGCAACCTTTGCCATCAAACCGCAGTCCTGATGGGTGACGCGAAAAACATGCCTGCCGCAACATCCTCCGGCAATGTAAGCCACGTGCCCAGCGAGGCTGCAAAAACAGAAACTCTCGATGTGCAAGGACTCAGCTGCCCGGGACCAATTGTACAGGTTGCCAAAGCGCTCGAAAGCCTTAACCAGGGCGATCGGCTCGATGTCACCGCCTCTGACCCCGGTTTCACGCGTGATATTGCCGCTTGGTGTAAAAACACAGGCAACACGCTAATTTCAAGCGATGCCGGTAAGGGCATTTACAAAGCATTGCTACAAAAAGGCTTAGCTGGCGAGACAGCACTTACCCCCACACCTGCTGCACTAAGCATTGTGCCAGTCAAAGAAAAAACGATGATTATCTTTGATAACGACCTCGATAAAGCCATTGCCGCTTTCATCATCGCCACCGGTGCGGCTGCGATGGGCAACAAAGTGCATATGTTCTTCACTTTCTGGGGCTTAAGCATCCTGCGCAAACCAAAAGCACCGCCGGTGAAAAAAGACTTTATGGGCAAAATGTTCGGCATGATGCTGCCCAAAGGCTCCAAAAAGCTTGGGCTTTCGCAAATGAACATGGCCGGCGCGGGTGCCAAGATGATCCGTGGCGTCATGAAGCAAAAAGGGGTTGATAGCCTCGAAACGCTCATCCAACAAGCCATCGACGCCGGCGTGGAGCTTGTTGCCTGCCAAATGACCATGGACATCATGGGTCTCAAGCAAGAAGAGCTGCTGGACGGCGTGCAAATTGGCGGCGTCGCCACCATGCTCAATGATAACGACAATTCAAATATGAACTTGTTCATCTAAGTTACAGCACAAAGAAAAAAACCCTTCCATTAACGATAAATGGGAGGGTTTTTGTTATACAAATGACCAAGCTATCTTTTAACTGGACAATTTATAGCGTGTATTTTTCCCTTGCCCCTCTTGAGCAAGGATTCGCTCTGCTAGTAGTTTTCGAATTAGCCTGCTTGCTGTAGACCTACTGACACCGAGTAATGTTTCTATTTCCACTCTTTTTATGCTGTCATTCTCTTTCAAGTAATCAAGCAAAAAATCCGTGAAAGTTTTATCGTTTTCTGGAACAACATCAGGTTTGGTCTTCATAAATATGTTGGGTAATACAACCTTAAAAGCATTATTTGTTACTTCAATGGCCGGCTTTACATTAGACACTTTATAGGCGTTGAAGATTTTCTGAATACCAGTCCCATAGGCTTCAATCAAGCCCAGACGGTAAAATACATTCGCCAGTTTAGGATTTCTACAAACGGAAATGCCCAAAAAGATATCATCCAGAGTAATGCCTGCTGGTAACCCGCCGAGAGATACCATTTCAAGTCTATCTGAATAGATGCTTAACAAAGTACTAGCCTTAAAAGAGTAATCGCGGTGTACCAATGAATTCAGCAATGTTTCTCTGATCGCCTCAACACTATAAGCTCTACTATCTATCCTTTGTAAACCTTCAAACCTTGATTGAATTGGATTATGAATATCAACAAACTCATAGACGTCATTAAGTTGTTGTAGTAATGAACCTGTAAATTCACGACGGTCTTTAAAGTTACTTTGGTCAATGCCTTCAAAAACAGCAACCTTGATCGTATGTGCACATTGATCAGACAAGACTAGACCCAGGTTTGTGTACACATTGTCATAGCTTAAAAGTCCCAAAGTTTTTTTCTGGACTTCACCAAAATAGATATTCCTTTTGTCAAACTCCTGTTTGGTTTGCTCAAAAGTCAAGTCCTGATCAAGTGAACGCATACTTTCAAAGCTATCGCCATCCGTATCCTTAATCATTTTACGGATTGCTGAATCAGTGGCTGGTACAGAAGAACTGCCTTGGCGAACATAAACACCTTCTGGGCGCAAACCTTTTTTAGCCAGGTAATAGGGGCGGTTGGTACCTTGTTGAACGTTAATGACCAATACTCTTGCATTCTCAATTTCCCTTGTTTCGCAACGCACGAACATACTTAAATCAGGCTTAATAGCATCCCGCACCATATTATTAACTTGTAAAACAGACTCTTCAGGATCTTCCAGACCTAAAACCAAACCATCATCTCTGATTCCAACATAGATCGTACCGCCTTCAGAGTTTGCAAAGGCTAAAATTTCTTTTTTAATTTCATCTGTGACAATTTCTTTAAGCTCGACAGATTCATTTTCGACAAAAATCATGCTCCACCTCCATCAACAATCATTATTCTACTCATTCTACTCATTCGTGTCAAACTAGTGAGTAGAATGAGTAGAATGTGAGACGTTCCGTCTATCTAGCGAGCACCTCAGAACACTTAACGACATCGTTTTTTAGCGGTTTTGGCGAATTCTTCCTCGTTGGTTGCAGGATTATACCCAACCAAGCGCTTTCAATCAGGACCATCGCGGTGGTTTTAAGCATTCGAACCATTCTGCTCATTCGTCTCATTTGCTTGAGTAGAATGAGTAGAATGGGCAATATTCAAGCTCTTCTTGATTCCCTTTTTTCAAGCGTCTTAGACTTGGATTGGTATTCCTGAATATGCTTTCGTTATAATATATTCAAGACTCCAGCACCTGACCATTTGTTTTACGACCATCCAAAAGTCGAGTAAAAGGTTTGTTTGGCCTTATGGCAGTGTGGGGAGAAAAGACAAACATAAAAAGCCCGGATTGATGAGACCAGTCCGGGCTTTTCTGCTTTTATTACAACATGAGCTAAAAGACTTAAAGACCAGCAGTTTGAGAAACTGAAAGCAGCTAAAATTACTGGTCGCTTAACAAATCGGAAAAATCGACGATTCCCATTGGCACAGCGTTTTGTCCGTCAATAATATTGACTTGCGGCGCATAATAAATCATTTGATTCCGAAAATAAATTCGCAATGGCCCATATTCACTCGTCGCTAATGGCTCATAATCAATCAAGGTCGGGCTACTCTTATAGTCATCAAGCTGATTGCTTTCATAAGCTTGATCTAAATACGCAATCACCGCTTCATATTTCGGAAGCAAAAGAAAGACCTCCACAAGACCGTCATTTGCGCCTTCCTTTATGAGCACTTGATTAAGATATGGCTTGTCAAGCCCAAATTGAGCAAAGACTTCATTCAGCTTAGCAAGCGTTTTAGCCTCTTCCCCAGATCCTAGATGTCCAAGAAAAGCAGAGAGCATCAAAGGCGCGTCCTCAGCATGTGGGTCTATGCCCAACTTTTGAGAAAAGCTGGCATAAGACGGGTTGATTTCCGCCTTTTTAGGTGTAAGGTCCCGCACCATTCTTTTTTGCAAGTTACCAACATCGCCAACGAAGAAAAACCGAACAAGATAAACCAAATGGCCATCCTGGTCCAGGTAAACCGAAGGGCTATTCTCACCATACTCACCGGAGTAATGCTCCGGGTAAAGGTGTTGCAAAGAAGATCCTCTGTCACGCTGCACATGCGACTGTTCTGGAAAATCGTAACCGTAAAGGATGCTCCAATTATAGACATTCATCAGATAGGCATATTCCCGAGCCAATTCGTTCCCACCTTGATAATACAAGTTCTCATATTCTGTTTGGATCAATGCCTCCATCTGCTCAGCCACATCGGCTTTCGCCCAGCCAAATTTTTCGAGCATTTCAAAGCCATCCAACATTTTTCCTGTGCGAATGTCAATATTAAAAGGCTTAATACAACCAGAATGATTTAAAGTGCCTAAACGCGATTCGATAACAATCGATAGCACATCACCATTAAGGTAGGCTTCATACCTCACATCCAGGTCAGTTGTCATGGGGTCTGGTGATTCAATGTTATAGTCCTCAATCAAAACCTGAACAAACTCTTGCATGGCTTGGTTATACATCCTGGCATCTTCTGAATCGATGTTCAATTGAGGTAATGCGAAATATGGTTCGGTAATGTCACCATAACTGTTGGCGAAAGGTTCAAGGTTTTCAAGTTCAGGCAAATCCAATCGCCGAACCAAACCCTCAACATCACCGCCTAAAGGTGGGATCTGACTATCAGGTGTTGGCGTTTGAACAACTTCCCCTTCTTCGTCAGGCGAATCGTTCTCATTTTCTTTTTCTATTTGGGCGATTCGGGTTTGGGTTAGTCGTAACAACTGTTCAACCCTTTCTTCAACAGATGGAATAGGCGTTTCTTTTGCATCGCTTGGTTTAATAAAATCTATTACCTGGGAACACGACGTACCTAAAAAAGCGATGAGTATGAGGAACAATAATAATACTTGTTTGCCTTGCTTAACGTTCATTTTAGCCTCCTTATGATTTTTAAATAACAGTGCAATGAAGGGATAAGCCCTTTAATTAATTTTACTCCAAGAAAGCAACGAAACTGCCAATTACCCAGAGCAATTTTCAAGACGTTTTTCCGTGCCAAGTCAGATGATATTGTTACCGAACGTTGGTTGATAGGATATTTAATACTGTTACCAAGAGATCTTTATAATTTTGGGCGAATGAATACCTTTCTGCCATCGTGCCTCCTCAGTAACATTTTCTCTTGACCTAACAATCGCATTTCAGCAAATGTTTTACTTGAACTTATACAAATTTATTGAGGTTTTTATATGTTTATATATAATAATTAATTAATTTAAACTATTGTACCCTTTCCCACTATTTTTCGTCCGTAGCTTACGGACTGGTCGGTTAACTTAAAGTCTGATGTTCGTTGAGTCTTCACCAAACAAGACCTAAACGCTAACCGGTAAAGTCACCCTTTTGCTCAAGTTTCACCGCACATTCAAATTTTAGTCCCTATAAGTCAAATCGTTTTCTCGAACTTTTGTGTTCACCCAAGACGTCGACTTAGTTAAGTTAATTTAATGCTATTAGTCTCAGAAGAGAGGAATATTATGTCGTCAAAACACTTGCCCCTATTTAATATCATCGCAGTCCTGATCTTGATCCTGGCCAGTCTGCCCACGTCCAACCCCGCTGCTCAAGCCGAAACACCAATAATCCTGGAGGATCCTGTAGACGAGAGTTATCAAACCTATCCTCAACCTGATGGCTCAGAAAATAAATGGCATATAAGTCCTGAGAATCAACTCAACAGTGGTTACAATATTGGTTCCATTAGTCTTGGCGGAGCAGCATTTCAACTTTATGACACCAGGAGTGTCGCAAAGAAAAAATCTATTCGCAATAAATGTGTGACCGTCGCTACAGACTCTGCAAAGTTTGATGCCCAATTATATCTACCTTACAATGCAATTATCACCGGTTTTGATGCCTTTATATATGACGAAGATTCTGTTTATGGTGTGAATGTCAGATTGAAACGCTATTCTTACACTGGGCTTATACATGAAGAGATTGCATTTTTACAGTACAGTGATTACTGGCGTGACGGAAATTTGTTTATTTATAATTATGACCTTAACCACCAAGTAGACAACGATAACTACAGTTACACTGTCGAAGCAGGATTCTTTACTGGAGACTCAGTCTTATTGTGTCACGCTAATGTTTACTACATCACACCAAAAGACCCCATCTTCCCGATGGCTTTACCACTGATTAACAACTAAATAAGGATAGTAGAAAAGGCTGTGAGCTAAAACTCACAGCCTTCTTTGTTGTTTGGTATCAAAAAGCATCCTTTTTTTTCTGATCGCGCCGGTGCTGCTTGCGTGCAGACTTCTTTTGTCTGCGCCCACCGTGTGCCAACACCCTCCGCAGGCGTCTTTGCCCTGTACAACCAAGCTGATACCCTCGGTGTCCCACCGAAGGGTAAGAATAGCGATTAGCTTGACAACATTTTTGAACTTTTGGGCTAATGTGTTCCTTAACTGGCGCATGGCCTCCTCGCCATGCGCTTTTGTTTATTTATCTGGCACGTGGCGTCCTCGCCATGCGCTTTGATGTGATAGGCGAGGACGCCTGTCACCAGGCAATAAATCGCTTGCTCTAAAAAGAATTTATTCTTTGGGAGCCCTTTGTTTTTCTGCCTGGTCAGGAGACCAGGCTGGAACGAGTAAGTTTTGGCACGTGGCGTCCTTGCCATACACAACCAAGCTGATACCCTCGGTGTCCCACCTAAGGGTCATCAATTATTAAAAACTCCAAACTAGCATGTCGTCTAACTCAGTTCTAAAGATCAAACCTTAATAAAAAATCAATAGGCACGCACGGTGAGAACACCGGTGTGATCAAAAATACATTTGGCGGAGTGGTCAGATATGAGGATAAAAAAGCCAAGAAATTGATTGACGATATTTGTAGACTCCTGTATATTTAAGCAAATTAAACAATCGCACCTTATTCATCGTTACTTGTCCGTATTTAACGGACTAGCCGGAAAAAGCCTGCTGTATGGTCAGGATTATTGAAGCCAATCTAAAAGCTAACCGGTAAAGTCACCCTTGCACTCAAGTGTTATCGCACATTCAAACCTTTTGTTCGTATAAGTCATACCGTTTTTTGAACCATTGTGTTCACCTAAGTCACCGACTTGGTTAAATCAATTTAATACATTTAATTTAAGAAGAGAGGAATATTATGTCGTCAAAACGTTTACCCCTATTCAATATCATCGCAGTGCTTATCCTGATTTTTGTGAGCCTGCCCCAATCCACCCCCGCCGCCCAAGTGGACGAAGAGGCATACTACTTGGATTTTCCATCTGGGGATTCACCTAACTATGATCTCAGAAATTCACCCGCCTATTTAGAATATTTAGAGAGAGTAGAAAAAAACATCAAGATTTTCCGAATGCAAGATATGAGAGCTTCACCATTTACTATCCAGGGTCGGCTTTTCATTTGAGTGGCTTTAAACCAGCCAATAGATTTATAAATGTTGGAAGGGGCTGTGTTTATGTTGAAGGAAGCCAAGATGTTATAATATTACCCATTAGCTTTCCGGAAGGCTTCATTATCACGGATCTAATGGTTCTTTTAAAGGACACAGACACATCATCAGATATTTTGGTCTACCTCATTCGAAACTATCCTACCATTAATGAAGGTGAGCATGTAATATCAATGGATGATTATTACGATGTGGGCGGTGGATTCGTTTATGCTATTTCATTAGATACTCATGAAATAAAATATGAAGGTCTTAATTACGAACTTCATGTGCACCTAAGGTCAGGTAATTCCAAGCACCAACTTTGCCAGGCTCAATTTGTTGTTGGGCGCAAACTCCCGGCTGTCTTCCCAATGGCTTTACCACTGATTAACAATTAAATAAGGATAGTAGAAAAGGCTGTGAGCTAAAGCTCACAGCCTTTTTTGTTAATCGTTATCTGAAAGAATCTTTGTTATTTACAAATAGCTCACCACCATTTTGCCCTCCTGCACCTCGCGCACTGGCATGGGCTCATCGGTTTCACCAATCACCAGGCTGCAACAAGGCACGAAACCCTCAGGCAACTTGAAGCGTTTGACCAGTTCCGGGTTCTCATTCGCCAAATTGATCGCGCCCCAGATGTCACAACTGCCCAAGCCTAAAGCCGTAGCCGCCAAAGACATATTGTGCACAATCATCGCCGCGCTGGAATACTCATTGTTGTGAAGCACTTCCCCAACAGGTTTTGCCGAAACCAAAATCAACACCGGCGCGTCATACAGGGGGCTGCCTGGTCGAACCACCCGATCGCCTACGTTATCCACAATCGCCTGCAAAACGCCTTTGTCAGTTATCACAGTGAGGTGTATGTTTTCAAAACGCGCGCGAGCCACTGGCGAAGTCCAGGCCGCCTCCAAAATCATGCGCATCTGCGCCTCACTGGGTGCCTTTCCGGTATAACTGCGCACCGATTTGCGTCGTTTCATCACTTCAAAAAAGTCCATTTCTTTCTTTATCCTTTCATGTTTTTCCTCATTATCATATCATCCCCAGCCTTCTTTTTCATACAAAAGCGCTTCATAGCCCAATTTAAGTAATGAAAAAATTACGGGTGCGTTTTATACGATATATCCCTCATTCTATGGTATATTTCAAGCCATAGCGCTTAGTTTTGTGAGGTATTGCCATGAAAATTATTGCCGATGGACTGACTTTTGATGATGTCTTGATTCTCCCCGGATATTCCGAGGTTCTTCCCCGTGATGTAAATACCAGCACGCAATTAAGTCCCAAATTCAAACTGGACATTCCCTTGATTAGTGCCGGGATGGACACAGTTACCGAAGCCCCTATGGCAATCGCCCTGGCACAAGCCGGCGGATTGGGAATCATCCATAAGAACATGAGCATCCTGGCACAAGCCAAGCAAGTTACCCAAGTTAAGTCTCAAAAGCTTAAATGTGGTGCGGCAGTTGGCGTTACCACAGACCTCTTGGATCGCGCAAGCGCCCTGGTTAAAGCCGGGGTGGATATTCTGACCGTAGACACAGCCCATGGGCATTCCAAAGGCGTGTTGGATAGCGTGCGCATGCTCAAAAAAGAGTTCCCTGATTTAGCGCTGATTGCCGGCAACGTTGCCACCGGCGCAGCCACCCTAGCGCTCATCGAAGCTGGCGCGGATGTCATCAAAGTGGGCATTGGTCCTGGCTCGATTTGCACCACGCGTGTGGTAACCGGTATCGGTGTGCCTCAAATTACGGCCATTATGAACTGTGCTGAAGTCGCCCAAGAACACAATATACCTATCATCGCCGATGGCGGCATAAAACTCTCGGGCGATATCACCAAAGCTCTGGCGGTTGGTGCCAGTGTGGTGATGCTCGGATCCCTTTTTGCTGGCACTGATGAAAGTCCTGGCGAGCTCATCTTTGACCGCGACAAGGTTTACAAGAATTACCGTGGCATGGGCTCGATGGGCGCGATGGACAGTGGCAGCTCTGATCGCTACTTCCAAACTGAAACCAAAAAATTCGTCCCTGAGGGAATCGAGGGTCGTGTGGCTTACAAGGGATCTGTAAAAGAAGTGATTTACCAACTGATGGGCGGTTTGCGCTCTGGCATGGGCTACGTTGGCGCTGCCAACCTGGCTGAATTGCGTGAAAAAGCGCAACTGGTCAAAATCACCCAAGCCAGTCTGGTTGAAAACCATCCGCATGACGTGCTTTTCATCAAAGACGCGCCAAACTACAAAGCCTAAGACCGCTAGATTTAACGACCTGAAAGGAGCAAAATGGCAAAGCAGAGCGAAATCATTCTAAGCAAAGCTGAAGTTGCCAGGCTTCCAAAGTTGGCTCCGCGTGTTTCCAAAGTGCGCCATAGCTTGGTGCCGGCTGAAGAGCGCGACCTCAACGAGCAACTTATCCAAGCCGCCTGGGATAACAACCTGGCAAAAGTGAAAGGCCTGGTGCAAGCCAGTGCGGACATCAACTATCAGGATGGCAATACCGAGAGCGCCTACCAGATTTCAACATCCGAAGGCTATCTTGAGATGTTGCGCTTCTTCATCGAAACCGGCAAAATTAACTTGGCAATTCGCGATCGTTATAACGGCACCGGCACCATCCGCGCTGCTGAACGCGGCCATGCTGAGGTGGTTTATTGGCTCTGGACGATTGGTGACGATGCCGACCATATCAATAACCCCGGTTACACCGCCCTGATCGAGAGCATCATTTTTGGCAATGCCGATTACAACTACACTAAAACTGTGTTGATTTTGGCAGCCATTGGCGCGGATTTTAGCTTGCACAAAGCCACCGCTACACCGCTGGACGAAGCGCTCAAAATGGGTCAAAGCCATATTGCCAGAATCATTGAACGGGTTTTGGAAAGCCCCAAAATGAATCAAGCAGAAGCCCAAACCCAACTGCAAAATGCGATTGATGCAGAAGACATTGTTAGCGTGGCGATTGCTTTAAGGCATGGCGCTATCGTCAAACCCTCAGTTATGGAAAAGGCAAAATCTTCCGGTTACCCCATGCTGGAAGAAATTCTCGAGCTATTTAGCTGATTTTTCTAAGAAAAAGCCCGATAGTCTAGCATCATCTCTTGAGTGATCGTAAGTAACTTTTGGCTTCCGATGAAATCCGGCGACTCTCTATCGCTTTTTGGATGGCTTTATTGTGCGTCCATGGGCTGAGCCGTTTTTGCTCTATGAAAGGTACGATCGCTTTGTACTGTTTTGCAAGCGCGGTTGCAAAATACCAGGCAATCATCATGTTCACATAATAAGCGTCTGAGTGTATAGAAGCCACCCATTCAGGGTATTGCAGATCAAAGGCGTCGCCCAAATAGTGAGACATAAGCATCCCAACACCAAAGCGAACTGTGTACTCATGCTCTGATGACAAACACTTTTGAATATAGGGCAAAAAGTCAGGTAAATGCTTGGCGATGATTTTTGGCGCTAAAATGTCACAAGTCGCCCAATTGTCAATGTATGGCAGAAAGCCATCCAGTTCTAAAAGCAATCGCTCAAAATCCTTTTGTTGAGATAGTAACAATACATGCAGTTGATTTTCTTCAAAAAACTGGTGAGGTAAGTCAGATAAAAAAACCTCAAGGTCATCTCTTTTAAGCAAGTCCTTAGCCATCGAACGCAAAGTGGGAATGCGCACGCCAATGATCGTTTGTGGGTCAATCGTATGGATAAGCTTGGCTGTAAATGCCGCATAAGGCTTATCTTGCTCTGCAAAAAGCAGGTTTTGGATCTCTTTGCGAATCATTTTTTCTCTTTTAAGCTATTTTGTCGACCAAAACACGCACTTTTTCGTGATTCACCTGGCGAAAGGTGTTTTCTGCTGGGCTTTGCGCATCGCCAAATCGCAAGGTGGGATTATGCGCATTAGAATGGTCATAAAGGGTATCAGAAACGCCACCACTGTGAATATCAGTTGCGCCCGTGTAGGCTAACAAGTCGCGTATATTGTGCGCGCGAATGCCACTGCCGGGCATAACCACCAAACCATCACCAACATATTCGACCATTTGGCGCAGAGTTTCACGCCCATCCCAAGCCGAATGGGCTTGCCCACTGCTCAAAACCCGCGTCACGCCAGCTTCCGCCAAAACATCCAAAGCTTCGCGCCAATCAGGCACCAAATCAATCGCGCGATGAAAACAAACCGGCAAACCATCCGCGACTTCGACAAAAGCTTTGGTGCGTGCCAAGTCAACCCGTCCATCCGCGCGCAAAAAGCCAGTCACCAAAGCATCCGCGCCGTGCTGTGAAAAGAGCTGGGCGTCCCTTATAGCTACCGCAAAATCAGTTTCGGAATAGCAAAAACCACCCTGGCGGGGTCGAACCATCACCGCCACCTGGATGTCCGTTTTTTCCTTGACTTCAAGCAATGCGCCCAAGGTCGGCGTTAAGCCACCCAAAAAGAGCGAAGAACACAGCTCCACGCGGTCAGCACCGCCATGCCAGGCTTCAATCGCGTCATCTGCCGATCCGCAGCAAATCTCAAGCAAGGGATTATTTTTCATTTTCTTTAAAAGCTAAAAGGCTAGAAGAAATTGGACATAAACTGCCCGGTCACATTCACATCAGTGTTTTCGATGATGAAGGCGTTCGGGTCAATGTCTTGCAAAAGCCGTCGCATGCGTATGAGCTCGTACTTGGAGACCACCGTGTTGATCACAAAGGTGTCTTGGCCAGAGTAAGCGCCCTTACCATTCCAATAGGTCGCGCCTCTGCCAAAGCCTCTGGTAATGCAATCCAGAACTTTTTCAGATTTAGTTACCACCATCAAACTGATCTTCACGTTTTGATAATGGGTTTTATCCACCACAAAAACGTAAATCAGGGTGAAGATGAAAGAGTAAATCATCACAATGGGATCTTTACGGAAGAAAGCGTAAGCGTAAATAAGCAAACTGATTATCAGGTTTACCCGCCCCACGCTAAAATCTTTACGCTTCAAGCTGACATAAACACCCAAAATATCGGTGCCCCCGCCGCTGCCGCCGGCTTGCAAACACAAACCCGCTCCAAAGCCAGCAATCGCGCCGCCAACCAGGCTAATGGTCAGGTAGTCGGTCATCTTTGGCAAAATATCCACGATGGGAATAAAAGTCATTGCCGCGAACATCGAGCCAACCGTCAAAAGGGTCTTCATGAAGAACTTGCGGTTGATGGAGGTAAAAGACATGATAAACAGCGGTGTGTTGAGCAAAAACAGGAAAATACCGGTCAGGTCACGCTGAACGGGGACAACCATCTTGAGAATATCTTGAATCACTTGCGCCAAACCGGTCATGTTTCCAATAAACAAACCTTTGGGGAGCACAATCAAGTTGATGGCTGCAGAATAAATCAAACCGCCGAGAATACAAAGCAGAAATTCACCGACGTTTTTTAGGAAAGCTTTTCTGTTTTCTTTCCGCTGCTCAGGGCTAATGAGGTCCCGCGCAGAACGACCTTTTGATGGGATTTTAGGCTCTTTTGGCATGGCATAATGTTATCCTAAAGCCATGTAAGGGGCAAGTATTTCGCATTAGTTCATCTAAAATGTTACTGAAATGCTATCGTTAGGTCAAAAGAAAA
>ENA-UOOH01000196-UOOH01000196.1-fermentation-metagenome-genome-assembly--contig:-NODE-196-length-71964-cov-4.705558_pt1 | contig 71964 bp, 73 predicted proteins | sample MGYA00245778_ERZ724025 | MGnify/ENA primary metagenome ERZ724025 (study PRJEB28704, sample SAMN03018313) | fermentation metagenome | biome: anthropogenic terrestrial biome; feature: soil; material... | reverse complement strand
GGGTGGGAAAAAGCAAAGAGGTTTGACCGGGGAAGAACGAGCTTTGAATGTGAAGGAAAAGTTCATTGCCAATCCACACTATGATTTAGCGGGCAATACTGTTCTGCTCATTGATGATGTCATCACCACCGGCTCCACCGTAAAAGAGTGTGCCTCGGTATTAAAGTTACATATGGGCGTGCACAAAGTTTATGCGTTTTCCTTTACCTCCCCCTCGATACAGACCGATGTATAGAAGTCGGATCTGTCATGATCGTGCCCACAACGTTTATCGGCAGCGATGCCCGACAGAAGTTTACCGGGAATTTGAAGAGGTGATAACATCAAACAATTAGCAAACAGCATTACATCTTCACGTTTTATACTATCGATATTTATTCTATGTACAAAACTGTTTTCTCCTTTTTTCTGAACAATATATCTATGTGGTGACATCAGTGATTGGATGGACGGATTCGTTGCCAGACGCATGCATCAGCAAAGCAATGTAGGAGCAAAAATTGACAGTGTTGCAGATTTATCTTTTGCCTTGGTACTTTGCGCCGTAACGATAAAAAATGTAATATTTCCAGTCTGGATTTGGATTTGCATCGTTGTCATAACGTTAATTCGGATTGTTGCCTACGGAATAGGTTACTATAAATATCATACCTTCTCTTCTTTGCATACCTACATGAACAAAGTTGCCGGTGTGCTTCTTTTTGCGATTCCGGTTCTATATATGATAGTAGGTATGGAGAGCGCAGGTTCTATATTATGCATCCTTGCATTTACTTCCGTTTTTCAAGAATTGGTGATCATGATCAAATCCAAAGAATTAAATCGAGACAGAAAAAGCATATTCATATCCTAACTCCCCCTCTTCACTGGGGAAATCGATCCTGCGCGTACCGTACCGTTGTTAAAACTTTGACGGTTTAACTTGATAAAAATAGAATACGCTTTTCTTCTTGAAGCATGCTTTTTGCATGAACCCGGCTTTCTATGTTTAAATTTTAAATGTTTACCTTATTTTTCTTGTTTATTCCTAGGTTTTCAACATAAATTGCCAAATTGATAGGGCTCCCGCTTTTTTATTATGCGGGAGCCCCTTGCATATTTTCACCCTCTCCGTCATACCATGAAGCAGAAAGTCCAAGACGAGCGAAAAGATGGAGGTTTCATGATATGTTTGAGTCAACATTTCTCCCCGAAGGCATCCTGATTTCATCCCCGGAAAACAAAGAAGCTCTTTCCTCTTCTGCGGCATTGGAAAAAGCCATGCTCAACGAAACCGTTCTGGAAGCCAGAGCGATCTTATGTGACAACGAGCTGAATTTGCTTTTGGATATTTCCCCCTACCGCGCTATCATCCCCCGGGAAGAGGTGGCATGGACAGAAGATGGTATGCCCTGCCGGGATATCGCCATCATCACAAGAGTCGGTAAAGCCGTCTGTTTTGTCATCGACGATATCATACCCAGCGATGGCATCTCCCCACCCACCCTCCTACTGTCTCGTCGGCGAGCACAGGTGAAATGTATCCGGGAATACCTGAATCACCTTCTTCCCGGGGATGTGATTGATGCGCGCATCACCCATTTTGAACCCTTTGGCTGTTTTTGCGATATTGGATGCGGCATTGTTTCCCTTTTATCCATCGACTGCATCTCGGTATCCCGCATTTCCCATCCCTCCGATCGTTTCTTTGTAGGAGAATTCATCAAAGCGGCGGTAAAAAGCCGGGATGAACCTGTTGGCATCAGTCATGGACGGATTTCTTTGACACATAAAGAACTTTTAGGTACATGGAACGAAAATGCGGCAAAGTTCCAAATTGGTCAAACCGTTGCCGGAATCATCAGAAGCATTGAAAGCTACGGGATTTTTGTGGAACTGGCTCCCAATCTGGCAGGTTTGGCAGAATGGAAACCCGGCGTGGAAGTGGGGCAGATCGCCGCTGTATATATCAAAAATATCATCCCGAAAAAAATGAAAGTCAAACTGGTATTAATCGACAGCCATTCATCGGACAAGCCCAGAACCACCAATACCTATTTCATCACTTCGGGCAACGTGTCCAACTGGCGCTATGCCCCCGATGAATATGAAGGTAAATAAGAAAATGCCCCGCCTATCGGCGGGGCGCTTTTATGTTTAAACCCGAGCATGGGGCTCGTCTTCGGGAATTTGGATATTGGGAATATATTCCAGGGAATATTCCGATTCCACGGGAGGTTTGCGGATAAGCCATTTGCCGTTGGTGAAATCAGGAAAGCATACCGGCATACCGCCGGTAGCCACCGAAGCCTCACTTAAGCAAGTTACCGCCATCCAAGCAGCGGTGTCATACACATCGATGGGAGTATCCGTACCGGCTTTCACCGCTTCCAAAAATGCCCGCATGACCAGATAGTCCATGCCGCCATGTCCGGCTTTGACTCCTTCTTTTTTGTATCGAACCCAGAGGGGATGATCGTATTTGGCATACATATCCGCCATAGACGACCATTCTTCCTTGGTACCGTCCAAATAATAGCCCTTACAATCTTCGGCGTAAATGCCTTTGGTTCCCTGGAGTACATTGCAGCGGGAATATGGACGAGGGAGAGAAGTGTCATGAAACAATGTGACGGTTTCGCCCTTGGCGGTTTTTAGGATCGTGGTCACCACATCGCCGCAGGCAAAGGGCTCCCGGGCAGAGTGATCTTCCTGTAAATGTTCTTTGGCCCAGGCGGAAATACCCGCCGCTTTGCTGGCCACGGACACCAGAGATACAAATCGGTTGCCCCGGTTGATATTCAGCCATTTGGCAATGGGTCCCAATGCATGGGTGGGATACAATTCGCCATTTCTGCTTTTATAATTACGGAAACGGTAATGACGATTTTCAACTCCAAGAGACACTTCTCTTCTCAAATCATGGCGATAGCCGCCTTCTGCATGAACCAGTTCACCGAACAGTCCTTCCCGAACCATACGGAGCACCGCCATTTCCGGCTGGCCATAGCAGCAGTTTTCCAGCATCATGCAGGGAACACCGGTTTCTTCCCGGGTTTTCACCAATTGCCACAAGGAATCCAAACTGCATGCGCCGCCCACTTCCGTGGCAACATACTTGCCTGCCTTCATGGCATCGATACAAATTGGTACATGAGATTCCCAGGCAGTGAAACACAACACGGCGTCAATGGTGTCATCCTGCATGATTTCTTTATAATTCGTGGTGACTTTGGGGGCAGGTCTGCCGGCTTGCACCGCTGCATCCCGGGCGGATTCCACACGATCCAAATACGCATCGCATACTGCAACCAATTCTACATCACGCATCTGGAACAAGAGCCTTGTCTGTCCGATGCCGCGACCGCCGATACCAATGACGCCGACCCTGATTTTTTCTTTCATGGCGATTACCTCCCAACTATTCTTGTTGCCATTATAAACCGATAAAATAAGATTTGTCCATGCACGAAATCAATTCGGGCATGGACAAAACGCATATATCTGCTTATTTTACTATACTTAAACCGTTTAATACCACATCGCCTTCAACGTCCTGAACACCATGGAGCCGAATGGCTTTGATTTTCTTATCTGCATGGGGGTTCACCCATTCCTGGCCGTAAAGAACAACATTTGATCCAAACGGAGTTTTTCCAACAAACATAGGATCCGCAAACCAGGTGCTGGTGTAGCCCGTGTGTCTGAACAAACGGTTGGGTTTAGGCTGTCCGTAGCGGCGGTTCCAAACATGGACATTTCCGCCGTATTTGATCCAAACATCTTCGGTGGTACCGTCTTCATACACCACTTCATAGCTACCCATATTCACCAGTTCCGCCCAGGGATCTCTTTTTTCATGTCCTGTGGCGGTATGGAGGAATACCAGGGAGGCGCACTTGGAATCCACTTTGATTTCCACGCCGCTGTTCAATGCCCAAGCGCCGTTGAGATGAAACTGAATGCCCCGAAGGGTTTGTTTACCCTGCGGAATGGACAATGCCAACTCCAGCGGCAGATTGGATTTTCCATTCAATTTTACAGGATAGGATTTCTTGCCATGGAGACTGGGAGCCGCAACACCCCGTACCCTTTGCCGCATGTCCGGCGTCAAGCCCCAGACGATACGGTCATAGGTATATTTGTTTTTGCTACTGTAATGGGAAGACCACAGCATGTTCGCCACCATGAACAAGTCATACAGTTTGCCAACGCGGGCAACCTGGTATTCGTTCGTTTCCACCCAGAAGGAGCATTCGCCGCCGATCATGTTGGGTTTGGCGATACGGCTTTCGAACCGCGGATAGTGGCTGGCATACAAATTACCCATCATGACCTTGTAACCGGCTTCAAGCAACCGGTCTTCCAGATCCATTTCGAATCGGTAGTACCAAACAAAGTCCAGCATGACGATGTCCTTGGGCAGCATATGAATGACTTCGGGACCCTTGCTGTAATACAGGATGGAACCGGGCTGGAGCATATCCGCCCACATCATCATTTTCAGTCCTTTGGATTTCAGCTTATCGTGAACGGCAATGATGTGTTTGGCCAGTAAGGCTGCCGGTTCTTTGTCTTTGCACAGGGGGCAGAGATTCATCTGGTACAATTCATCGTGTCCCATGTGCACATATTCTTTGGGCCGGCAAACTTCCACGATTTCATCGATCAGATCAAATATAATTTCATAGCTTTTGGGATTGGATGGACAATAGCTGTGTTTATACAAGACGGTGGCAGGCTGGTCGGTATCCCGGGTGTCCATTTTGACATTGACAACACTTTCGTCCACCTCCGCGATATCGGGATGAGCGATGGTGATATATTGAACGTGGCTGAGAGACTGGATTTCTGGAATGGTTTCAATGCCGTATTCCCGGGCATACTCCACCAAATCCCGCACTTCTTCCTGCTCCAGCACTGATCCGCCGCCACAGGTACCGAAGGGAAGCTTGGGAAGTTCGCCTTTATTGGCTCTTTCATTGACTTTGATCCAGGCTTCAGTGATTTCGGGGTGGGATTGAAAGCGCATGCCGCCGGCAATATTCAAATAAAGGATGTTGTACCGTAACGAAACCAGCATGCTGCGAATCAAGCGTTTGTAGAAAGGAATCTGTTCTCTGGCAGGGAGCAAAATATGCACGCCGCGGAAAGGACGATAGGGTTTATCCTCGATAGAGCAGGCATACAAATTGCCGTCTTTCACCAACTGAACGAAGGTTTCCACTGCCCATAATAGGCTGGCGCGGCTTCCGCCCATCAACGTTGCACCCTCTTGGGAGATGTCCACGCGATAGCATTCTTTGCCGATTTTTTTATCCAGATTCAGATGAACAAAGAGACCTTCCTGTGCCGTTCTCATTTTTACATCCAGGCTTTCCTTTAAGCGCTCGGATAAATGTTTGGCGGCAAAAACAATGTCCTTGGAGCGTTTTTCCAAGGTAATACCCTTCAAGTCGGACAGTTTCATCACTGCTTCACCCAGGGTCATTTTTTCGGGAATGGGGAAGACCACGGGACCTTCCTCGATGGAACCGGGAATCTCCATGGACTGAATGGAAATGGGGGCAAAATCCCCGTCCAGCCTGACGATCATTTGATCGCAGAAAACACCCACGGGAATGTTCAAAAGGCAACCGGAAAACAATTCGCCGGGTTTGGCGGTGATTTTCCCCACAGGATTGCCGTCCACCAACACGGAAGCGGACAACACAGAAGAGCCCTTGGTCTGTTCCATCAGAACGGAATCAACATAGACGGTCTTGCCAAATTGCACGGCAAAATCCACGCCTTGATCATGGATCATCTCCCATTTCCAGGCATAACCGGTTTCACTTGTGCTGGGCATTTCCACCGTTGTGCCTCTTTTGTAGGTTTTGATGACAGGGTACAGGCCTGCTTCGGCAGCCAGCAAAGAACCAATGTACATAGCAATGTCCTCCAAATATGTATTCTTGGGGTTCGCTCTCATTGTACCTCCCCCCACCAAGTCTGTCAAGACAAACCCGGAAAAAACAACCTTTTTTCAGACCGTCGAAACAGCCCCCTAACCGCAAATGCAGGATACATTTTCTTGTGTTGTTATCAGAACGTGCAAATTTTGGTTACATATCACAAGTAGCATCCTCATTTTTTTAACCTTGCTCCTCGCCTTGCGCGGTTTTTCTTGGTCAGATAGTTTTTTGACAAGCGGATTTCTTTTTTCATTTTCGCCAAATTAAAAAGCAGCCCCTTTTCACATGTGAAAAGGGGCTGCAAAAAATGATTGCACAAAGCAAGACCCGCCGGGCCGTGAACCCATGATAAGAAACCCTGCTTTCGCAAGGGCGGTACCCTTTCTTCCGCGTACTGCTCCCAACATCCACCCGCAGAATGCAGGCGGGAGGTCTGCAAATGCTTTCCGAATATAGGTTCCATTTCATCTTTGTGGGTTTTATACACAGATTACACGCACCAAGCAGGCAGTGACTTACTCTTCGTCGTATCCGAACACTTCTTCCAATTCATTGTCAAAGGCATCGGCTACACGATCAAACTCTTCGTCATCATCGATGGTCACCAGAACTTCTTCTTCATTTTCCACCACGATTTTGAGAATAATATATTCATCTTCTTCACCATCAACAGGAACCAGTGCTAAATATTCATTGTCATCAAGTTCCAAACTGCCGATTACTTCAAAATCGCTCTCAATACCGTCCTCATCTGTCAAAGTCACGATTTCTGCTTCCAATTCTTCTTCTGCTTGTATGTTCTTTTCTTCTGCCATGTCAATCACTCCTTACTCAGCCCTGGTACGGGGCAGATGTTTCTTCCTTACCATCATACTAAAAAAACACCGGTTCGTCAAGAGGATTTTTCTGTTATATTGTATGCGAATTGTATACAAATATGTATAAAAAAGGAGAAAAAGCTCTTCGCCTTAAGTATTTCTTATCTGCAAAGAATCCTGTCCATGGATTGGCTGGTGTTATAAATGATCTGATCGCTGTAGTGGGTATAAGCAGGAATCATTTCCGCACTCACCCAATCGGTATACCCGATTTTGTCCAGGGCAGCTGTCACATCGGGCCAATTCACATCACCGGCAAGCAAATCCACAAAGCCGTGCAAGCCGCCGGCGGCACGACGATAATCTTTGAAATGAATCTTTTTGATTCTGTTGCCCAAAATGGAAATCCACTGTTCAGGATATCCGTTGTATACCACGTTGCCGATATCGAAATAAGAGCCGATATAGGCACTGTTCACTTTGTCGATGAAATCCCTCAGTTCCAGAGGAGACACCAAAAATTTGTTCCACACGTTCTCAAGGCCGATGTTGACCTTCCATTTTTCCGCAAAAGCAGACAATTCGCAAACTGCTTCCAAGGCGCGGTCATAGGCTTCTGCATAGTTGATAATTTCACAATCGGGAATAAAATCCGCATGAACCAATCCGGGGATGACCAGGATGGAGTCACATCCCAATATGGCAGCGCTTTCCAGTTGTTTTTTCACGATCTCTTTGGCATGAGCCCGTTTGGCAGGATCGTTGGAGGTTATGGGGTATACCCAGAATTGACCGGTTGCCAAGCTGTACAGTTCCAATCCCGCATCGGCCGCCATTTTCTTGATGGCAAGCAACTCTTTTTCTCCGGACTCCATGGAGACGGGTCCCGAGGCATCCAAAGACAGTTCAATTCCCTCAAAACCGGCTCGTTTGGCTAAATCAAAAATTTCCTTGTGAGATTTTGCAGGGTTGAAAGACCAAATGTTAATACCTTTTTTCATTGCGTTTCTTCCTTTCACTCGTCAATATTCATAAACTCCAAGGAGTTTGTTTTCAATTTGTTTTTGCTGATATCCGGTCCGCAAATGGTGATAGAATGTTTAAAATTGGTGTGGGCTTCATCGTCGTAAATATACAAAACCGCTTCGGTATATTCATCTAATGCCGCGTTTCGAAAAGAAACCCGGTTGTATCCGTAATTAAACTTCTGATCATCCCTCCCATAATAATCCGTCAGCGTTTGCACCTTTTTCACGACTTTGATCTGAATATCTTCGTTTTTCTCGTCCTTTACATAGGTGACTTCATACTCATCGGTATCCTGTGCCTTAGACTCGTCCACCGGGGTTTTCAGTTTCAATACATAATAGAAAGGGGTACTGCCTTCCATATAATCATACTGGTTGGTATTCACCCGCACGGTAAACTGAATTTGCGACGCGGTAGAAAGATACCGGATATTCCGAATCCAGATACCGGACTCCTTGTCGATGGAATAGCTTGGCTCGTACTGCCACACGATAAACATGGATTTTTGACTTTCATACAACTCGCTTGCTTTTTTGTCCAGTATCACCTTATCCGATAAATCCGGCTCACAAGACATAAACAACCGCACCATAATGATGCCATACGTCAAAATCACACAGCTCCAAAGAATGATCTTGACTGCTTTCCCAACGATCGTCGGGCGGTACTCATCGCGGTCGCCATCGTTTAAATCCATCCCGCAGCCCCCTTTGCATTCATACTATGATTGTAATATACACAATAAGATTTGTCAATTCATCCCCAAAAAACACAAAAACTTCACCGAATAATGCATACGTGGATGAAAGGAAATAAATGTCTGTTGTCAAATCGCCTCTTTTGCTTCAATAGAATTGTTTTTCACCATTCTTCCCGCGGTATCTTGCTTTTTTAACCTTTTCCTTATATAATAATCGGGTAAAATAATTTTGAAAGGACATACTGCTTTGAGCAAACTGGTTTTTCAAGAAAAATCCCCCACACAATCCGCTCTTGGCGGACTGTACGAATCCTTATCCCGCCGCACCCAAGCCTCTCCTGTGGGAAACTGTCCCCTGGACGTATGCGCCTCTTATCTGCGCATGTGCCGCGCCCAGAGTTGCGGCAAATGTGTGCCCTGCCGCATCGGCTTGAGTACATTGTCAAATTTGTTGGACAAGATTGCAGAAGGAGAGGGAGATGAATCCACCCTGGAACTTTTGGAAAATACTGCTTCTGTCATCGCCGACACCGCTGACTGCGCCATCGGCTATGAGGCAGCCGACAGTGTTCTCCAGGCCTTAAGCGGTTTCAGGGATGATTTTATATCCCATTTGAAAAAAGGCGTCTGTTCCGCCTCTTTTTCTTCTGTTCCCTGTGTCAGCCGCTGCCCCGCCCATGTGGATATTCCCGGGTATATCGCACTGGCCCGGGAAGGCAGATACGCAGATGCCGTTCGCTTAATCCGCAAGGATAACCCCTTCCCCGGTGTGTGTGGCTTAGTTTGCGAACACCCCTGTGAAGAATCTTGCAGAAGAACCATGGTAGATGCCCCCGTCAACATCCGCGCCATCAAGCGTTTTGCCGTAGATATGGCAGGACAAGTACCCGTTCCGGCATGTGCCTCTTCTACGGGCAAAACCGTGGCCGTTGTCGGCGGCGGACCTTCGGGTTTGACCGCGGCTTACTATCTCTCCCTGATGGGACACAAAGTCACCGTATTTGAAAAGAGAAAACGCCTGGGCGGCATGCTGCGTTACGGTATCCCCGCCTACCGTTTGCCCGATGCCTATCTGGACGCGGATATCAGCCGGATTTTATCCACCGGTATCAAGGTGAACATGGGCATGAACATCGGCAAAGATATGACTCTGACCCAATTAAAGCATGACTATGATAGTGTGTACATATCCATCGGTGCCCACGGCGACAACAAGCTGGAAGTGGATGGGGAAGATGGAAAAGGTGTTTTTTCCGCCGTGGAAATGCTTTCCCATATCGGGGATGGCGGCGCCTTCGATTTGACAGGCAAATCGGTGGTGGTCATCGGCGGCGGTAACGTGGCCATGGACGTGACCCGTACCTCCTTGCGGTGCGGCGCCAAATCCGTGAAATGTGTCTATCGCAGAAGAATTGATGACATGACCGCCATGGCCGAAGAAGTGGACGGTGCCATGGCCGAAGGGGCGGAAATCCTCCCATTGGCAGCGCCCGTCAAAATTCTGCTGGATGAACAGGAAAACGTAAAAGGGCTGTTGATTCAACCACAGATGATCAGCGTTTATGACCGGGGCCGACCCAAGCCCATAGCCGCCAAAACCGAGCCGGAAGTTGTTTCCTGCGATGTCGTCATTGTGGCCATCGGGCAATCCATCCAGTCCAAGACTTTTGAGAAGGAAGGAATTCCTGCCAAATGGGGCAAATTCCTGACAAATAACGATGCTTCTCTGGGCGAAGGCGTATTTGCCGGCGGCGACTGCGTATTTGGTCCCGAAACGGTTATTCGTGCCATTGAAGCCGGAAAAGTGGCGGCCCGCAATATGGATACCTATTTAGGATTCCACCATGAAATTACCGCCGATGTGGAAATTCCCGCCCCCGCCGCAAAAAGAACCCTGCCCTGCGGCAGAGTCAACAATGATGAACGACAAGCCGGGGAAAGAAAAAATGATTTTGCCTTGATGGAAAAACCTCTGCGTATTGAAGAAGCGGTCCAAGAATGTTCCCGTTGTCTTTGCTGTGATCATTACGGCATGGGCAGCATGAAGGAAGGACGGTGTCATTCATGGTAACAATAACAATCAACGGCCGCGTTCTGGAAGTCCATGAAGGATCCACCATATTGGAAGCAGCCAGAAGCAACGGAATCGATATTCCTACCCTTTGTCATTGGAAAGGGATCAATGAAATCGGCGCTTGCCGTGTTTGTGTGGTAGAAGTAGAAGGGTGCAGCAACTTACCTGCCGCCTGTGTTACCAACGTCGCCGACGGTATGGTGATCCATACATCCTCTCCCCGGGTGGTTTCCGCCAGAAGAGTGAATGCCCAGCTGATTCTCTCCCGCCACAATTGCCATTGCCCCTCTTGCGTGCGCAACGGCAACTGTGCTTTGCAGACCCTCTCCGCCAGCTTGAACATCACAGCCAATCCTTTTCCTGAAAAACAGATAAAAAACCGTTTTGACGCCGGAGATTCTCCTTTAATTCGGGATGATGATAAGTGCATCCAGTGTATGCGCTGCGTGAGCTGCTGCGAAAAAGTACAGACTTTGGGCATATGGCAGTTGAATGGCAGCGGCGGCAGAACCAACATTGCGATAAAAAACGGTGTAAAAATCACCCGGTCTGATTGTTCTTTTTGCGGTCAATGCATCACCCATTGTCCCACCGGTGCGCTCCGCGCCAGAGATGATACCGCTAAAGCGATTGCGGCACTGAAAGATCATAACAAAACCATCATTGTCCAGGTTGCACCCGCTGTTCGTGCCACTTGGGGCGAAAATCTGGGTCTGGATCCTGAAGTGGCGACCGTTGGCAGACTGGTTGCCGCCCTCCATACTATGGGCTTCCCCTATGTGTTTGACACCAACTTCACCGCCGATTTAACCATTATGGAAGAAGGCAGTGAGTTTGTTGCCCGGATGCAGGACGGAAAAAAACACAAATATCCTTTGTTTACCCCCTGCTGCCCCGGTTGGGTTCGTTTCCTGAAAGGACAGTATCCCCAATTGACCGACGATTTATCCACAGCAAAATCCCCCCAGCAAATGTTCGGAACCGTAGCAAAAACCTATTTGCCCCTGCTTCTGGATAAAAAACCCGAAGACATATATTGCGTTTCCATCATGCCTTGCATCGCCAAAAAGCGAGAAAGCGTTTTGCCCGTGATGAAGGATGCGGGCGTGGGACAGGATGTGGATCTGGTGTTGACCACCCGGGAACTGGTGAGAATGATCAAAGCCTTCCAAATTGACGTGCCCTCCCTTCCCGAAGAACATTTTGACAGTCCTTTGGGCGAAGCCACCGGAGCAGGTGTCATTTTCGGCGCCACCGGCGGTGTCATGGAAGCCGCTCTCAGAAGCGCCCATTATCTCTTGACCGGTAAAAACCCTGACCCTGATGCCTTTGCCTTTGCCCGGGGCAGTAATGGATGGCGTTCCTTCACCGCGGATATCGCAGGCGTTCAGGTGCGGGGTGCCGTGGCCTCGGGTTTGGGCAATGCCAGAAAGCTCATTGAAGCCATTCTTGCCGGCAAAGTCCGCTATGATTTTGTGGAAATCATGGCCTGTCCCGGAGGATGTGCGGGGGGCGGCGGTCAGCCCATCGCCTTTGGCGAAGAACGGGCAGCCGATCGTGCAGACACCTTGTACGAACTGGATAAAAAGGCTCCCAAACGTTTCTCCCATGAAAACCCCGCCGTCCAAAAAGCATATGCCCACTACTTCAAACATCCCTTGTCGGAAGAAGCCCACCGTTTGCTTCACACCGACCACCACGCCTGGGAAATGCCCTTTTGAGTACATAAAAACCGGTCCGCTTTGGACCGGTTTTTGATATTGTTTACGCATTGAATAACTTTTTCATCAAGTTTTGGATCCGTTCCCTCCGGATTTTCGTCTCCTGATGATCGATGCGAATCTCCACCACATCCCCCTCCCGAGCATCGGGAACCAACACACGGGGCATATCCGCAAAGGTGCCCGACTCCAGTTCTACCACGGCATATTCTTCTTCAAAACGATCGATGACTACTTTCATGATTAACTCCTATGCAAATTTTTGGGTGGTAACGGTACAATCCAATCCATCGGATTCTACCACAATGTTTCCGTGTAAATCCGTACGATAGACGTTGGCACCCACTTCCTTCCAACGATCCACCACCCAGCTGATGGGATGCCCGTAGGGATTTTTCGCCCCGCAGGAAATGATGGCATACTGGGGATTGATTTTGCTGACAAGCCGATCCGTGGAGGAGGTAAGGCTTCCATGATGCCCTACCTTCACGACATTCGCCTGGATATTCTCCAATATCAAATCTTCGCTTTCTGCTTCCGCATCCCCCATCAGCATAAAGGCATTTTGACCGAAGACCAAATGTAACACAATAGAAGTGTTGTTCAAATTGAAATCGTTTGCGTCATAGGGGGCAAGGGCCTTGATGGCATACTGTTCCGTTTCCACCAGCGTATCCCCCGCTCCGATAAACAGAATGGTGGATTCCTGCTCGAACAACTGAATCATCAGTGTTTGATAAACTTGGGTGGAGTGAAAGGCCGTGGTCATGTACACACAGCCCACAGGCATTACATTGAATACCCAAATCAAACCGCCGATATGGTCCCCGTGAGGATGGGTAATCACTACAAAATCCAAAAAATAATATCCTAACTTTTCTATGTAAGGAACGATTTTTTCTCCCATGCCTCTGAGAGATCCGTCGATGAGCATGCAACGACCATCCGGCAATTCCACAAAAGCGGAATCTCCCTGACCCACATCCAGAAAATGAATTCTGACAATACCGTCGGGCGTTTCTAGATCGGAATAGATGAGATCTTCTTTTTCCTTTTCGGGTGATTTGTCCCGGATGGAATCGTCAGGGTTTTTTTGCCCCCCATCCGGCGGCAAAATATCAGGGGGTATTTCTTTCCCGTAACAAGAAACCAGGAGCATACAAATTAGCAATAAGACGAATATTCTTTTCATATAAACCCTTTTACCTTATGATTCAGAATGGAAGAAAACTACGTTGGATGCACCGATCTTAGTCTTCAACCAAAGCCCCTCCCATGGTTCTTGACACAAAAGAAGCATTCGTATGTCCTTCACAAGGGTTAAAAGAATAAGAACGAGCTTTTTTATAAAACAGTGCCGTTTTGATAGAAAAACACACCATAACCGGTTCCCGCCGGCAGTCCCGCCGCCATACGATCCGCATAGGCTCTTCGCAACGAATTGTTTCTTGGGAGGGTTTTGGGATTGCCATTGTACCAGCGGTCAAACAATCGCCAGGCAAATTGATACCCTTCCCCTTCTTTTGTCATGAGAATATCAAAATCCTCCATAAAGGAAAGCAAGTTGGATGTAGGGGGGAGAAAATTTTTCTGTTCAGGATAGATCAGCCAAGAAGAACAAACAAAGGGAATCGGTTTTCCCGCTTCAAACTGATTTTGAAAAAAGTCAGCCGCTCTCTGGTAGGATTCCATTCTCACTTCTCGGGACAATCTGCCTCCTTTTGGAATATGTATATTGATGACGGGATCTTTGGGATGGAGAATATGCCCCTGCTTACTATAGTCCTCATGGCCCCAGAAGGGAATGATTTCATATTGCATTCTTCCCAGCGTAAAACGGCTCAGCCGGAAAAAACCGAAAAACCAACCGGCAACAAATGATCCGTTGATGCCATACACATCCCGGCACTCCTGCAGCTTGATGAATAAATCCGCCATGGAGTCAACATAAACGCTCTCTGCAATACCGGCCTTTTGATATTCCGTCCGCAGGGCTTTGGAAAGGCAAATATAGTACAACAGATGGACCGTAAATATGTGCGCCTTTGGACAACTTTTTTCCAGAGGATCCAGAGCCTTCAACACATCCCCGCCGCCAGAAAACCCTTGTTTGTAGAAGCTGTCCAGCGCACCGTCAAACACATCCGCCGATTCCTTTGATTCATGAATTTCCCTGTTACAAGCCAGAATATCTTCCAAAGCATCGGAAGGACAGTCATACCGCATACAAAACGATCGTATGTACTTTTCCATGTCTTCACCTTTATCACATTGAATTTACGGGGGGCTTGTCACTATTTTAAATGATTTTCTTTGTTTTGTAAAGAAACAAATGATGAACAATAAACAGTTTTATTTATTTTTCCGTTCTTCTATGATCCGGTATACGGTACATACCAGCACCGAAACACAAAATGCCCACAGCAGACTTTGAGACAAAGGATGGGTGAGAAAATACATGGTGGGATTGAATTGATTCAAAACAAGGAATACCATGAATACCACCGACAACGCGATGGTCAGGTGGGATAAAAACCGGATAATATAAATCATTTTTTTACCTCCGTAATGATCAGGCAATCGGAAACGGATCTGCCCCCACCCACAGGCTGGTTGACCACCTTGTCATGGTAAGTCATGACTGCGGATTTGCCCCCGTCCAGATTATATGCGGCAACGCATCCCAAGTCCTGAAACAATTGTGAAAATTCTTTCATGGATAGCCCTCGGGAATACCCGGTTTTCCGCCCGTCGACCAAAACAAAACAATAATGCCCCGGTTCATAATATCCAACGCCGCTTCTGGGATGCCGCCCGAGAAGATTATCAGCGGTGTTGAAGGTTTTCATGGCTTTCCCGTTGTCATCCAACAGCCTTGGACCGAAAGCCCACCCTTGCCATGCGCCGTTTGCAGCCACCACATCTCCATCAAACGTATTGGGCGAATAGGTAACCATGGTACCATTATAGTACAAAATACATACATCGGCTTCGGTATGATTAGCCCGATATAAAATCCCGTTTCGTATGACCACGCCATGGTTTTTATCGCTGGAATTACCGTAATAATCCCCCGTCATAGCAAGAAGAGCGCCGGAATCCGTATCCATTTCCAACACGGTTTGCCGTATGCCCGACCCATATTTGTTTTTTGCAAAATATGACTGAAAGTATTCTATGTCTGCCATATAAATATCCGCCACATAATATGTGACTAAGCCGGACCCTTTCCCCATGGTTCTTTTTTCCACTGTAATGGAAATGCCGGGGCTGGTGTAACCATTTTCCGTCGTTTGTACCGTTTCGGTGAATTTATCTCTATATTTTGTAAACCACGGTCCACTGCCCCAGGTAATTTGATCCTCATACTTTTCCCCGTTCGTATCCGGATCGGGATTTGGATCAGGATCCGGATCGATACCCGGTTGCGTATGCGTATCGGTATGGGTGTTGTTGCCCGAAATGGGTTTCCCTTCTATTTCATAGGCGGTAGGACGCACATGATGAAAATAGGCATGTGTCAACAAAATACTTCCAATTAAAAGAATGTCTAAAATAGGCAGCAGCCAAGCTGGAAAGAGAAATTTGCCTTGATTGTTGCTCCGACGAAAATCCATTATCGAGCACCTCCAAAAGTTTTTTTCTTAAACACAACAAGACGTTGTATACGCCAGCTTGCCGCAAATAACACCAACTCGGTCAGCAGTTTGCTGATCCATTTGTTATGAATGAGATAGCCCACGAAAAATTGCAGCAGCAAGGTGTTGACGCAGAGAATGCCCATCGCCAAAACGGCATACATGAAAGCCGTTTTAACTACACTTTCCTGGTTTTGAAACACGTACTTTTTATTGATATAATAATTTACGCCGGCGCTGATGACCCTGGCTGTCACGTTGGCTATGGGTACTGACCACACCAGGCCTCGGGTAAATACAATCATGATGCTATACAGCAAGAAATCAATTGCGAATCCAATCAGGGAGGAAAAAGAGAATCTGAGAATTTCTTTGTATATCCGATAGGAATCCCGGATTACTTTAAAATGGGAGGTGGGGTTGTGTTTGGCATAAACCGTTTCAATGGGAACTTCTCGAATGGGAATATGGCTGCGAGAACAATCTAACAGCACATTCATCTCATACTCATAGCGATCGCCCTTGACCGCCAGCATATAGGGGATCAGAGATAGGTCAAAAGCCCGCAAACCCGTTTGGGTATCCTGCATTCTGATGCCTGTAGCGATGGAAAAAACATCTTTGGTCAAAGAGTTGCCCACCCGGCTTCGCAGAGGAATTTTCCCCACAAATTGCCGGGAGCCCGTCACCAGAACTTGCGGTGTTTCCTTGGCTTGTTCGGCTACACCCATGGCATCGTCCACTTTATGCTGCCCGTCGGCGTCCATGGTCAAAACCACACCATCTTTATACTGTTCCCGAAGATACTTCAATCCGGTTTTGATGGCGCAGCCTTTCCCTTGGTTAATTGGGTGGGTTAATACCGTGGCATAAGCGGCAGCCTGCCGGAAAATCTCTTGACATTGTTCTGAACTGCCGTCATTGATCACGACGACTCTATAGTTTGTTTTATCGCCAAGCTCCCGCAAAAGCCGTACCAATGTTTCCTCCGGCTCATACGCAGGAATCAACACATACACCTGCTTTGTGTTTTGGCTATCTTTCTCCTCTGTTTTCTGTATCATCACGCACCTCGCTACACATTCTAATTTTCATATAGGGGACATATTATGCAAGTTGTGCGGTGTTTTTTTGCATGTAAAAACCGTTGGGCAACCTTGCAAGGTTGTCCAACGGATGCAAAATCATATGTTACACGCATAATACGCTGGCGGAAAAGTTTTCAAATCGTTGCATCCACCTACTAATTATACACGAAAATTTGAAAAAATCAATGGTTATTTGTCCATTTTTACTCGAATAATGACAGCCGTCATATCATCCTTGGCGCCCGTGGCAGGGTTTAGAGACGATTCAATAATTTTATTTGCCATATCAGCGGGTCGGGGCAGCATATCAAAGGCTAGGGTGCGAAGAAGTTTATCCGGTGCTTCTCCCCCTTCCGTCAATCCATCGGATAGCATAACGATCACATCACCGTCCTGCAGTTCCAATGTGGTTTGTTCTGCCCGCATGGTACGCATGGTTCCGGCGGGAGGGGTAGCGGAAAAGATTTTGAACAGATTTTCATCCCGGATGACAAAGGTGGGCGCCGCCCCGGCTTTGATAAAGGTTGCGATTCCCTCCATCAAATCCACTTCCAGCATATCCACGGTGGTATAACTTTCGTCGGGTTTGGACAAGAGTACAGTATTGAGCATTTCCAGGGTGGCGCTTTTGGTGGAAACGCAAGTCATCAGCCGTTCCACCACCAATCCCGACAAGCGAGAGGTCAACGCCGCATCGTGTCCACTTCCCATTCCGTCACACAGCACGGTGTAAAAACAGTCGTCGTCATTTTCAAAAAAGTTAACGCTGTCACCATTTAAGCATTCTCCTCGCTTGGCACGACTGGCTTTTGCACATTCCAACGAAAAATTCCGCTTCTTCTTCATGCGCATCATGGCATTGCCATCCCGGTAAATGAAGGAGGGAGAGGCAAATTGGCATCCAAAACTGGTGGAAAATACCGCCGAGATTTCCTCCGGACTGCAGGGGATTCGTTCGGGGGACACACCGAACACATCCACCACGGGAGATCGCTTGCCGTATACCGCAAAGGTGACCGGATCCAAATCCAGTTGCTCCAGGGCCTCTCGAGCGTAGGTTATATAATCGGCATTGTTTGCCGCATTTTCTTCCAGACCATCTGCGGTTTCATTCAACAGCCCCGCCAAAGCGCTGTATTCCGCCGCTAATATATCGGTACCGTCATCATGAATACGCCGCTTTCTCATGTCTCTATATCGCACATTCAATTGTTCTACCAGGGAGGAAAAACGGGTACATTTCATCCTGAACTGCCCAGACAAATCATCTTCTTTGATTTTACCCTGTTCTTTCAATTGTTTGGTCAAAATCATCACCGGTTCTTCCGAACTTACATATTCTTTACCCCAACACATTTTAGAAACGGGACAGACTTCGCAATGTTCTTGACAGCAACCGTTGATCATGGCAAATATTTCTTCTTCTCTGGGTTTTTTCAAGCGGGTGGAAATATCCGAAAAGGAAACCGACAACGACGAAAACGCTTCTGATAAATGGTTGATTTTTCTTTTGGCTTGTTCCAGTTTTATCACATTCTGGCGCAAAACATGTTTGTTGATTTCTTCCAATTCCTTGCTGTCCTTTGGCAAATGCGGCATCAATGGATAGAAAACAGCGATGCCGAGCAAAATATCTGTCAGCGCACTCCAAAGCGTCGTGTTTTCGAGACTCAACACGGCACAACCCATTCCCACCAGGAAAAAAGCAGCGATGGCACCAAGGCTGTTGGCAAAAAACAATCCGGCAAAAAATCCGGCGCACCCCAAAATGCCGCAGCAAGCACCGATTCCATACACAGTGCCGCCTGCCAGACCCAAAAACATCCCCACAAGGCCGCCGAAAATCGGTCCCCGGGAACGGGCTGCATGAAGCGTGAGAAATACACCCAGGGCAAAACCGGGACAAAAGCCCCCGATGGTAAAGCTGCCTAGGGTATACACGGCAGCAAATATCACGCCACCCAAGCCTACCTCACGGTTTAAGAAATGATGGGTGCCCGATGGGCAAAGAAGCCCGTCGGTGTAAATACTGCTGAATATATAGGCAAACAAAGGCGTCAACAGACACAGAAGCATAACGCCGCCCCAAGCCTGGGGAGAAAATCCTTCCAGCACAGCGGAGGAAATGGCAACACAAAAGCCCGCGGCCCCGGCAAAGGCAATACGAACCAATTGGGGTTCATCAAATTTCCTTTTGGTCAACACGCCGCGTATGGACAGGATACACAGGGCAACCGCTATGTAGATAAAGGAAGTTTTTCCCAACAATAACATAGAGACCAAACTTCCCGCCAAAGCAGGAGGCGTGGAAAAGGCTTTTTTTCTGCCGGCAGGTACACCGTCGCATTTGGCCTTTTTCCCCATGGCAGCACAAAAAGCCAGCCCCACCGGCGAAGCATTGCCCGGAAAGCTGGCAAGAGCGGCCATCAAAAACAGAGAGAACTGCAAAGCGATCCGCAGAGCAGATGTGACGGAAAATATGATTTTTCCCTCTCTTCTTTCCGTAATGGCCCCTAAAAACCTTCCTTTATATCGAATATACAATTCCCGTCCCGACTTAGTCACTGCTTTCCACCACATCCTCGACAATTGCTTGAGTGTGCAGTCGGATTTAACTTCCTCGAAATACACTTCGGGAGATTGGGTATTCTTTTTTAATTCCTGCATATCTCAGACCCTTCCTTCATAGAATTGTATTTATTTTACTCCGCAATTCCCGCAGTATTTGTCAAAGGAAAGGTCAAAAAAATCAACGCTTTTGGAAAAGAAAGAGAAAAAAGGGAATAATATGAAAAAAAGAAAAAACTACTTTACTTTTTAGCTTTCTTGTGTTATACTGCTATTTGGTCTATTTTGACCAAAGACCGCAACGCAGTTAGGGGAAAGACGGATTGTCATGTGGACAGCGTATTCACCCGCCCCTTACCGGGTTGACGGCGCAAATAATTTTGGAGGTGAATCCACCATGATGGAAAAAGAAATCAAACAGGAGATTATCAGCAATTACAGAGTGCACGAAACCGACACCGGTTCCCCTGAAGTCCAGATTGCAATTCTGACCAACAGAATTAACACACTGACCGAGCACCTGAAGACCAATCCCAAAGACCACCATTCTCGCAGAGGTCTTTTGAAAATGGTTGGCCACAGAAGAAACCTGCTGAACTACCTGATGAAAAAAGACATCAACCGCTACCGTGCCATCATTGAAAAACTGAAATTAAGAAAGTAATGCTTAGAATTGGCAGTAGCAAGAAAGGAACTTCAGATGTTCAAAAACTATAAAACATTTTCTTTTGATTTTGCCGGCAGACCACTATTGGTTGAAACCGGTAAGATCTCGCAGCTTTCCAATGGCTCTTGCCTGGTCCGGTATGGTGATACCGTGATCCTGGCAAATGCCACGGCAAGTGTCGCCCCCCGCGAAGGCATTGATTTTCTGCCCTTATCGGTAGATTTCGAAGAACGTCTGTATTCGGTGGGCAAAATTCCCGGCAGCTTTTTAAAAAGAGAAGGCAGACCCAGCGAAAAGGCCGTTTTGACCTCTCGTGTGATCGATCGTCCCATTCGCCCTCTCTTCCCGAAAGATCTGCACAACGATGTGTGTATTTCCCTGCTGGTTTTATCGGTAGACCCTGACTGTTCTCCCGAGATTGCCGGTATGGTTGGTGCTTCCATCGCCCTGTCCGTTTCGGACATTCCCTGGAACGGTCCCATCGGTGGTGTTTTTGTCGGTTTTGTTGACGGACAATTCGTGGTCAACCCCACAGCTGCCCAAAGGGAAGTCAGCACCCTGGAACTGACCGTAGCCTCTACGAAAGAGAAAGTGGTTATGATCGAAGCCGGTGCCAAAGAGGTCAACAACGATGATATGTTTGATGCTATCATGTATGCCCATGAGCAAATCAAACCGTTGATTACATTCATCGAAAGCATCGTGAAAGAAATCGGCAAACCCAAATTTAGCTACCAATCCTGCGACGTGGATGGTGAGCTCTATGAAGCCATTAAAAACTTCGCCATCGAGGATGTGCGTACCGCCCTTAACACCGACGATAAAACCGTCCGTGACAAGAACATGCAGGTCGTATTCGAAAAGATTCATGCCCGATTTGACGAACAATTTCCCGAACTGGTTTCCCAAATACCTGAATGTCTGTACAAACTGCAAAAATACGTGGTACGCAGATGGCTGCTGGATGAAGGCAAACGTGTAGACGGCCGTAAACTGGATCAGCTTCGCTCCTTGGATGCCGAAGTGGGCTTACTGCCTCGAACCCATGGTTCCGGTTTGTTCACCCGCGGCCAGACCCAGGTGCTCACCTCGGTTACCTTGGGCTCCATCGGCGACAGACAGCTGTTAGACGGCATTGACGATGAAGAATATAAGCGTTATATGCACCATTACAATATGCCCGGTTACTCTGTGGGCGAAGCCAAGGCATCCCGTAGCCCTGGCAGACGTGAAATTGGTCACGGTGCTTTGGCGGAACGGGCATTGGAACCCATGATACCTTCTCAAGAAGAGTTTCCCTATGCCATTCGTTTGGTTTCCGAAGTAGTTTCTTCCAACGGTTCCACTTCCCAGGGTTCCATCTGTGCATCCACCCTAGCTCTGATGGATGCGGGCGTGCCCATCAAAAAGCCCGTTGCCGGTATTTCCTGTGGTTTGATCACGGAAGGCGACCGCTGGATGACCATGATTGATATTCAGGGTTTGGAAGATTTCTTCGGCGATATGGACTTCAAAGTGGCAGGTACCAAAGATGGCATTACCGCCATTCAGATGGATCTGAAGATTGACGGTCTGACCCCCGAAATAATCAAACAAGCACTGGAAACCACCTGCGATGCCAGACTTTATATCTTGGATGAAGTCATGCTCAAAGCCATCGCAGAGCCTCGCCCGGATGTATCTCCTTATGCACCCAAGATGATCTCCACCAAGATTCATCCCGACAAGATCCGCGAAGTCATCGGCCCAGGCGGCAAGGTGATTCAAAAGATTGTGGCGGAAACCGGTGCGAAAATCGACATCGAAGACGACGGCAGCGTGTTCATCGCTTCTGTGGATCGGGAGGCCGGTTACAAAGCATTGGAACTCATCAACGCCATTGCTTTGGACCCCGTGGTGGGCACTGTTTACACAGGAACCGTTACCCGTCTCATGACGTTCGGTGCTTTTGTAGAGTTTGCTCCCGGCAAAGAAGGCTTGGTTCATATCTCCAAGCTGGATAAGCAAAGAGTGGCAAAAGTGGAAGATGTTGTTAACGTTGGCGATGTTATTAAAGTCAAAATCATTGAAATCGATGACAAGGGCAGAATCAATCTGTCCCGAAAAGACGCAATGGACGAATAAGTCCCTGCGCAATGCATATCCATATCCGCGCAGGTTTGACCTGCGCGGATTATTATTAAGGAGAATGAGACTATGGCTGAACTCCGTTGGAATCCCATGATCAAAGATTGGGTCATGATTGCATCCCATAGACAAAACCGCCCCCATATGCCCAAAGATTGGTGTCCTTTCTGTCCCGGCTCGGGTAAGGTACCCGATACGTATGATGTACATAAATATGATAACGATTTCCCCGCCTTGTCCACAACCCCTCCTCCCTGTGATTTCGATGCGTTGCCTGCCGGCAGTGAAGATGTATACGGTACCATGGCTCCCTCCTACGGCAAATGTGAAGTGGTTTTGTTTTCTCCCGACCACCACGGCAATATGTGCGATTTGTCCGATGCCCATATGAACAAACTGGTGGATCTGTGGGTGGAACGATTTGAAGCCTTGTCCCAAGACAAGCAGATCCGCTTTGTTTATATCTTTGAAAACCGCGGTGAAGCGGTGGGCGTGACGATGCCCCATCCTCACGGACAAATTTATGCTTTTTCCAAGCTGCCCAAAAAAATCGAGTTGGAGTTGGATGCCGGTAAAGAATATTACGATACCCACGGTCGCTGCCTGTTCTGCCGCATGAACGAGCTGGAGCAACTATTTGCCAAGCGGGTTGTCTATGAAAACGAGGACTTTTTGGCCTATATCCCTTATTTTGCCGACTATGCATATGGCGTTTACATGGTATCCAAATCTCACAAAATCAACATCACGCAATGCAATGCCCGGGAAAAAGAAAATCTGGGAAAAGCCATGCGTGCCGTATCCGGCGGATACGATGCCTTGTTTGATACTCGTTTTCCGTATATGATGTGTATGCACAACGGTCCGGTCAACCTGGAAAACCAGGATGAGATACAAAAACAGTATCATTTCCATATTGAATACTATCCTCCCCTGCGGAGCAAGGAAAAACAGCAGTTCCAGGCTTCCAGTGAAACCGGCGTATGGGCCCATTGCAATCCCACCGCCCCCGAAGAAAAAGCCGAGGAACTGAAAAAAGCCATTTTGCGCTTTTTGCAACAAACATAACTAAAAGCACCCGAAACAGGGTGCTTCAATCTGAAGGGACGTTTTTCAACGTCCCTTATGGTTCTTTCGCCGATTGACTTGGTTTTTTCACCATCCAACGATCTATCACATCTTTGAGCTGAGATACCACAATCCCGCAGAAAATGAGTGTACAGCCTACATATCCTCTGGCGGTCATGGTTTCGCCCAAAATCAACGCGCCCCCGATGGCGCTGAATACCGATTCGGTGGACAAGACAATGGCAGCAAAAGCAGGATCGGCCTTCTTTTGCCCCAGAATCTGTAGAGTAAATGCAACACCCACCGACATCAAACCACTGTATACGGTGACAGGAAGGGCAGCCGTTAGATTTTGCCACACCACTTCTTCAAACAATACCATGGATCCTAAACTTAAAACGGCACAGACGGAAAACTGGATGCAGGCAAAGGTCAAGGAGGGAACTTTGGACACAAAAAAATCCACCGCAATGATGTGCCATGCCCAAAAAAAAGCCCCGATGATCATCACCCAATGACCCCAACTAATGGAAAAAGAATCTTTGACGCTGACAAAATATAATCCCACCAGGGCCAACGTTGTGCCGCCGGCTGTAAACAGGGTGGGTTTTTTACGGAACAATATACCAAGTACAGGGACAAGCACCGTGTATAGCCCGGTTAAAAAGCCCGCTTCCCCGGCACTTGCCGTTTCTTTCACGCCATACTGCTGTAAAGTAGAAGCAGTAAATAAGGCCATCCCGGTTAACAATCCCGGCGGGACTGCTTTTTTTATTTTTTCTTTGGTAAGCTGCTTTCCCTCAAATATGAATATGACCGGCAAAAGGGACAACGCACCCAATGCGAACCGTATGCCGTTGAAGGTAAACATCCCGATGTGACCTGAGGCCACCACTTGGGCAACATAGGACCCCCCCAGATGAGGGCAGTGAGAAACAACAGGAAAATGGCCATGCATTACTCCGATCCACCTCCGCATAACTGTGCGGCGGATGATAATATATTGCTTTCTGTTTCAGGCAGATAGCCTGCTGGCAACTGATATATGGTTGTGCTTCGATCAGGCTCATACCCACCTTCCGGATACATTTTGGCAGTGCAGATATAACCATACACACCGTTGGAATATCCTGCCACCACCACGGTTCGGTTGGGCATCAAAGCCGAAATCTTCGCATCATATCCCCAAACCACTTCCCCCATCATGGCGACAATGGTCAACGAATCCCCCAAATCAATTCTCTGGAGCATAAAGGGGACTTCGGTAGCCAGTTCATCATAGTGGTCATAATACCACCGGTACACCTTATGCAGATAATGACCGCGATTTTCTTCGGCGAGGGTTACGTAATCTTCTTTTTTCTTAATGTTTTTCTGTAGCTGCAAGGAAAAGCGAGAGACTTTCACCGCCACATCCCCTTTGACGCTTTTCAGCTTGCCGCCGTCGATATAACGAATGATATCCTGGGCAAGCCGATTGCCCAGGATATAAACATCCTCATACCGGTTGGAAATAAATCGAGTCTGTGTTTCATCAGTGATATTGGCTTTGGCATCGCCGCCGCACCCTTGGACAAAAATAGCCGTTGCCCCTTCGTATCTGTTTTCGATGACGGTACGGGCAGCCCCCACAAATTCGGCGGAAATATAGTTGCCGTTGAGAATACTGGGATGACTTCCGAAGGAAAACAACACCACTTTGAAGCTGTTCCCCCGCTTTGCCACGATCACGTCACATTCGTTACAACATGCTTCGTTGGGGTTGGGTGACATTTGCATGGTACCATTCACAACGCGCCTGCGGTTGATAGCCACATTCTCCGCCGGTGCCGTGCCTTTGTATAAGCGGCAGGTTTCCAGATCGCCAGCGGCTTGTTGCATGCATTGGAAGGTCAATTCGGTCAAATAGGCATTGTAGCTTTCGCTGACCACACCAATTCCCACCGTGTTCTTCTGGGTGGTGGGTCCGGAGTGACTATGGCTGGCATTGAAGAGCAAATTGTCTTGAGGGATTCCCAGTTCACGTTCCACCCGTTCCCGCAGTTGTGCCATGATCTCCATATCCCAGCCCAAAATATCAGCGGCAATGACGGCGCACTTCACCCCATTGGCGGAAAATACCACGCAACCTACTTCGATATCATCTAGAATGCCATCATAGCCACGATTGTCATTTCCGAATCCCGCTAAGGTAATTTCATTTTCCTCTCGGGGGTTGATGCAAACCGTGGATACTCCTACATCCACATTTGTTCCTGTTTCTGTCTCTTGGTCTGTCTCACCGTTTTGGGGTTGTGTGTCAGGTTCCTTCGACCGGCAGCCGCAAAACAACAAGGATAACAAAAGCATCCAACCCATCATGCGGCGCATCCTGTTCTCCTCCCTGCGAAAACAATATCAATCCGTTTCCTTATGTTATATATTATCAAATATAAAAACCCGTGTCAACAGGTTATACGAAATACAAATCTTTTAATCCGTTGTGTTTTTTATTATGTAAGATTTACATATAATTTTACATCTTGTATTAAAAATAAATATGACATTTAGTTCTTGTTGTTAGTATTTGCATGGTTTAATCTCTTTATGCAACATACGCGCAGCGTGTGATTGTGTAGAAAAAACATCCTGCGAAAATTCCGCAGGGTGTTTGCAGCCAATATCACTATGTAGGGCTTACCATCTTCCGCCGTCCCCGCCATCGAAGCCGCCGCTCGTTTTGACCTTATTTTAGTTTATGCGAATAAAAAAGTCAAGGCACACAAAAAGAAATCGGTACATGTATACAAAAATTATTAAAAGCCTTGCAATTTATATATTTTTCTTATACAATACATATTGTAAGGAAATTCTTGCAAAAACATTCCCCGAAATAGAAAGGAGATCAGCATTATGAGCGAACTTGCAATCTTCGGCGGCACTAAGTCCGTCACCTTGTCCGCGGGCGATATGTTCAAATGGCCCATCATTACACAGGAAGATGAACAGGCTGTTCTGGAAGTCCTGCGCCGCGGCGGTATGTCTGGTACAGACGTCACGGTTGCGTTTGAACAGGATTTCTGCAACTGGATTGGCAGCAAATACGCCCTTGGTCACTCCTCGGGTACCGCTTCCCTGTTGGCAGCCATGTATGGCGTAGGTCTGGGTATTGGCGATGAAATGATTACCCCCAGCGTGACATATTGGGCTTCTGCAATCCAATGCTTTGATTTGGGTGCAACCCCCGTGTTCGTTGATATCGATCCCGTCACCATGTGCATCGACCCCAAAAAGATTGAAGCATCCATCGGTCCTAAGACCAAAGCCATCATGGTTGTTCATGCCTATTCCTGCGTGGCAGATATGGACCCCATTATGGAAATCGCGCGCAAACATAACTTAAAAGTCATTGAAGACGCTTCCCATGCTCAAGGCGCTTTGTATAAAGGACGTAAAGTCGGTACCATCGGTGATGTGGGCGCTATGTCTTTGATGAGCGGTAAATCTCTGGCGGTTGGCGAAGCCGGCATTTTGGTTACCGATGATTTGGAAATTTATGAAAGAGCCGTTTGCCTGGGGCACTATGAAAGAATGGGCAAACTGAGTTGGGAAGGCGCACCTTATTTCAAGCTTTATTCCGGTCTTCCCCTGGGCGGCTACAAATTCAGAATGCATCAGCTTTCTTCCGCCGTGGGTCGCGTACAGCTGGCACATTACGATGAAAGATGCGCTGAAATCGATAAGGCTATGACCTATTTCTGGGATCTGTTAAAAGATGTTCCCTGTGTATCTCCCATTATGTCCGATAAATCCGTGGGCTCCACCAACGGTGGGTGGTATGCATCTTTGGGCGCTTACCATCGTGAAGCCGTGGACGGCATGTCCCTGACCCAGTTTAAGAAAGCTTGCGCTGCCGAAGGCTGCTCTTTGGGAAGCGGCGCCAACGCTGCTCTCCATACCCATCCTTTGATGAAAACCTGTGATGTATACGGACATGGAAAACCCACCCGTGTCGCCAACGCCGACAGAGATGTTCGTGCATTGGACACATTACTGCCCATTTCCGAAAAAATCGCATTCTCTCGCTTCTCCCCCCCCTGGTTCAAACACTTCCGTCCCGCATTGATTGAACAGTATGCCAACGCGATAAAGAAAGTGTACGCCAACTACAAAGAACTTCTGGCCTCCGATCCCGGCGATCCTGAAGTTATGGGCGTTTTCCATCATACCAGACACTAAGATAATGAAAAAAGGGCCGCAAAAGCGGCTCTTTTTTTATATTTTCTTTCCATTATCCTTTGATGATTAAAGCGATAAATCGAAGATTTTCCTTCTGGGAATTTTTCATTCCATGTCCGTTGCCGGAAGTGCAAACCAACACATCACCGGCGTTCACGGGAATTTCTTTTCCGTTGTCATTGTAAATTCCCTTGCCCGACAGAATATAATAAGTCTCACTTTCTCCCTGATGCTCATGGTATCCCAAAGAACAATTTTGTTCCAACACCACGTTCGCAAACATGCCGCATTTCCCGGCGAGCACATCCTCACCGATCAATTTTTCCAACAACACGTGTCCTTTTCCGCCCTTTAGATTTTCGATCCGTACCACTGTACTTTCCCCCTCTGCTTTACAATCCCTTCATTGAGATAAAAAGCGCGATTTTGTTGCGCTTTTTATGTAATTTCATGCTTTGGTTCTACGCAATTTCGGGCTGTTTTCCAATGCAAAGGCGTGAATTTCTTCAGTTGCTAACGCAATTTTGGTGATCACGTCTTTGACATTTTTGGGGTGAATCCAGAAACTATCGTCATGCTCGGAAATATCCAGACTGTCCCCCAATTTTTTATAGTCATATTCAATGTGCACACTTTCCAACGCCTGGGGAGATAATTCCAAGAGTTTTTTCTTTCCGTAAGCCATGCATTCCAGGCGCAGAACTTCCACGGTATGCAATAATTTCCCGATTCCTTGTTTATAGAATCTTTTGGCATTGGGCAGCGTCTCCACATCCACTTCTCTTTCAAAGCGATAGGTCCCGTTTCTAACCTCGTTGCGTACATTCTGCCGCTCCCATCGATACCAATCGGGAATATGTGAAAATATAGTCTCGCCTTCCAGGGCTTTCAATTCTCCGTATTCGGTCAGTTCCCATTTCTTGTTGCAGGCATCACACCACAAATGAATCCCTTGTGCATTCATTTGGTATTCGGTACCGCAATGGGCACACTGATACAACAGACGGTTTAACCCAAACGCTCTTTGGGGATGGGCAATGCGAATATGATTATCCTGCTGATATCGAAAGTCATCGTAAATAAGAGCCTGATGAATCCACATATTGATTTCACCCGCCGGCAAATTCTTCACTTCCTCGGCAGTGGCAATCTGGGTGAGAGTAGCCTCCAAAGGCACCTTTTTATGGATTTTGTTCCACTGGGGACAACTCAGGAAGTTCCCTCTCATGTTCAAAACAACCACGGGAACACCCAGCATTCTTGCCAAACTACCCAGACTATCAGGCAGATACGACGTGGTTCCGTCAAAAGAATATCTTGCTTCCGGGTAAATACATACGATTGTTTTTAATTCGTTCACACAATATTTTAAATTACGTATTAAACTTAAATCATGAATGAATTTTCTTTTTCCGATGGTTCCGAAAAGCCGCATAATAAATTCGCCATTGTCCCGAATGCCATCCAGTGCCACCACATAATTGGGATTATAAGGGGCAATCGACCGAAACATCATGCGATAATCCATGGTGGAACCGTGATTGCATAGAAGCAAATAGGGAGGTTTTAGGCCTTCCATGTTCACTTTCTTGCATTTAAAACCACGCGTCCATAGATAAGGATACGCCGCAATCCATTTGAGCGGATACATTAAAAAGTTGGATTTTTTCGGCTTTTTTTTAAAGTCGTATCTTGTAATCTCTTGCATGGAAGGTCCTCTTTCTCAGGTTTATAAAATATGCAATGATGGATGTATTATATCATGGTTTCATCCTTTGTGCAAGGGATATCACGTATATAAACGGTCTCCCCCCATGTTTTTTTTACCGCCCCAATGGCCATATAGGATCATACATTAGGATACTCATAAAACAATCTTTTGTGACACTGCGTTTGGTAAATATCCAAGGATATCTCAGAAAATTTGGGGAAGACTTGATTCAAAATCAATTCATTGTTATGATATGAGATGAGATGAGAAAGAAAACAAATGATGAGAAAGGTTTTAAAACAATGAAAAGTAACACCCGCCCATTCCTGCCATTTATTTGGATGACCATCGGTTCGACCTGCGTTGCCGCCGGTGTATATTTCTTTATCATGCCCAACGGGTTTGCAACCGGCGGCGTTTCAGGTATTTCCAACATACTGGGCTATCTATTGCCCTTCCTCACACCAGCCTCGGTTTTGCTTACCTTAAACATTCTGCTTTTGATTCTGGGTTTTTTTATCTTGGGCAAGGAAACCAGTGGGAAAACGGCTTATTGTTCCCTGCTGTATTCCTTTGAAACCTGGGTATTTGAAAAACTCATTCCCATGTCAGCCCCTCTCACCGATCAGATGTTATTGGAGCTGATATACGCCATTTCATTTACTTCTGTAGGCGCCGCCATTCTATTCCATACTTCCGCTTCCTCCGGTGGTACCGATATCATCGCACTGATTTTGAAAAAATACACCTCTCTCAACGTGGGAAAAGCTTTGTTGTTCACAGACTTGCTCATTGCTTTGTCTTCGTTTGTTGTGTTTGGTATCCGTACCGGTTTATATTCCGTTTTGGGGTTATTTGCCAAAGCATTTTTGGTAGACAGCGTCATAGAAAGCATCAACAGCTGCAAGTATTTCACCATCATCACCGAACATCCGGAAGAAATCACCCAATATATCATGACGACCATGAAAAGAGGGGTCACAAGCCACCCAGCAATGGGCGAATATACACACCAGCCCAAAACCATGCTCCATACCCTTTGCCGCCGCTTCCAGGCAACGGAACTGAAAAAAACCGTCAAACGCATTGACCCCAACTCTTTTGTCATTGTCACCACCACCAGCGAAATCTTAGGCCGCGGATTCCGCAAATCTTTATAAATACAAACCGCCGATAAAAAACCTCGCGTTTATCCGTATTTTACTTTTTTTGAAAATCCAACTGCTTGCATCGGCAGATGCATGTAAATTTGCATATCATATAGGAGACGGCAATTCCCCGGCCCGAATGGTTGCACAAAAGAGTACATAGCCAAGTGCCTATTCTGCCAAAACGATTGTCTGTTCCCCCCTCTTATCATTTCCATCATGCGCTTCCAAGGGAAGCCCGAAAGGAGATTGCCATGAAAAAAGAGTATTCTGGATTCGAATTAAACGCAGAGAAACATGTCAGCCGTTGGGAAGGAATGATTATTTTTGAAGAAGACGAGCAAACCATTGAATCCTTAGACAGGGAGGAAGAGGAGGAAGAGGATTTTTGGAATATTCTTGATGAAGAAGAGCAAGAAGACGATGACGATGACTACGATGATTTTGATGTGTTCGATGAGGAGGATCAGGATTACGACGATTATAGCGATGATGAATAAAGCTTGGACAACCGCCGGGAACTCCCGGCGGTTGTCCGTTTCAAGATGGTTATTGCGTTACATTATCGTAGAAAAAAGATCTCCGTCATGGTATCTCCCGTGATTTCATACGTACGCCCGTCGATGATTTTCATGCCGGGTTTGGTGTTGTCCGAGGGAATAGATCCTCTTTCTATTTTCTCAATCCGAAGTGTAACCGGGGCAGGCACCTGATACACCTGCATTTGTTCAAAACGGCTCACGGCGGCTTTCGCCTTTTCTTTTAATACCTTTAAAGCGTTTTGTCGGTGAGGAAGCATGCCCCCGAACAAGTGGTTGGATACTTTCACTTGGGCATATTCGGCCCAGGGCAAGTTCTCTTCCACTTCCTGTTTGAGTTTATCGTCGCCCGATACCATCATCACAGGAAGTCCCCTATCTCCGGCCAACGCAGCGTCTACCGTCGCCTCTCCCACCGCCATGCCGTTGATCCAATAATTTTGAATCGCACTGCTGTTGTAGGTATGTTCCAGAATGGCCTGATGGGTACCTGCTTTTGCGTGGTAGCCAAGCAGAATGATGGCATCGCACCCTTCCACGTTGGGAAAGCGCACATCGCCGCAAGATCCCATGACCACCTCGTCCACAGCCAAAGACAATTTTTCATACAGCAGGGTATTGGCACTGCCGTGACAATCCCGGACAATGACCTTTTCAACCCCGGCTTCCTTCAATGCTTCCGCCACCGCGTTTACATCGGCGGTCATATACTCTCGCCCTTCCTGCATGCGTGTGCCGCTCATTTGCTCTTTGGAATAAATACCGCTGATCCCTTCCAAATCCGTCATGACATAAATTTTCATTTTCTGTTCCTTTCTGTCTTGATTTGATAATACCAAATTGGTATCAATATTATATCAATTTATACCTAATATGTATATATTTTTTAGAAAAATTTTTCAACCCCCTATTGACTTTAGTATAATAATGCAGTAAAATGATAAACAGATGAAATGCAAGAGGTGAAATATGTGGTCAACCTGAAAAGCACCTATACTGACCGGTTGTTTCAAGCGATTCTGTCTTTGAAAACCATCGATGAGTGCTACATGTTTTTTGAAGACGTCTGTACCATCCAAGAAGTGCAGGAAATTGCGCAGCGATACTGGGTGGCTTGTCTGTTAAACGAAGGGAAGATATACAGCGAGATTGTAAAAGAAACCGGCGCCAGCACGGCAACCATTAGTCGTGTGAATAAATGTCTGATTTACGGCAGTAACGGCTATAAAGTCGCCCTGGAACGTGAAAAGAACAATCAACAAGATACCATCGATGAGGAGAAAACCGATGAATGATATCACCACCGTTCTGCAAACGGATGAACAAGCTGTATTTGTATTGCGCGCACTTTACCGTCAATACGGATATTCACAATACAAAATGAGCAAATTCGAAGAATACGATTTATATGTGCGTAATAAGGACTTTCTTGTCAGTGATCGGGTCATTACCTTTACCGACATCAACGGAAAACTGATGGCATTGAAACCCGACGTTACCCTTTCCATCATTAAAAATTTTCACGATTCCATAGGGTCTGTGCAAAAGTTATATTATAATGAAAATGTGTATCGCATTCCCAAAGGCTCCTATGGTTTTCGTGAAATCATGCAGGTGGGCCTGGAATGCTTAGGTGATGTTGACAGGTACAATCTGTGCGAAGTGATTCTTCTGGCGGTACAAAGCCTGAAAACCATCAGTACCCAATCCGTTTTGGATATTTCCCACATGGGGTTTGTCACAGGCGTGTTGGAAGCGGTTCCTTTGCAGGAAAACCAAAAAAACCGTATTCTCCAATGCATCGGGGAGAAAAACCTTTCCGGCATACAAGCCATCTGCCGGGAAGAAGGACTGCAGGAAGAACAAACCGGCCTTCTCACGGGAATGGCATCAGCATACGGCAAATTGGAGTCCGTACTGGGGATGCTGCAGCCATTGAATATTAACAATAAAACCGACATGGCTTTGAAAGAATTGGAAACCATCTGCCACGTGCTGAAAAAAAGCGGGTTGTCGGATTGGGTGCAGCTGGATTTTTCCGTGGTCAATGACATGGCGTATTACAGCGGCATTGTTTTTCGGGGCTATGTGAACGGCATTGCCTCGGGTATTCTCAGCGGCGGACAATATGATAAGCTCATGGAAAAAATGGGAAAATCCGCCGGTGCCATCGGCTTTGCCGTGTATTTGGATCTGCTTCGCCAGCAATCCAGCGATGACGACGACTATGACACGGATGTTTTACTCCTCTACGATGAACAAGCCGATATGGCAACCTTAGTGGAAAAGGTACAAGAACTGATAGAACAGGGGCTTCGGGTCATGACCCAAAAGACAGTTCCCGATAAAATCCGCTATAAAAAATTGTATCGGGTCACAAAGGAGGGAATAAAGCGTGATTAATGTTGCGCTTCCAAAAGGAAGATTGGGAGAAAAAGTCTATACTATGTTCGATCAGGCAGGCTATCCCTGTCCTTCCATATTGGAAAACAATCGCAAGCTGATTTTTGAAAACGAGGCACTGGGTATCCGCTATTTTTGGGTAAAACCCTCGGATGTATCCATTTATGTGGAACGGGGTGCGGCGGATGTCGGCGTCGCGGGGAAAGACATCTTGTTGGAATATGCCCCCGATGTCTATGAACTTCTTGATTTGGGCATCGGCAAGTGCCGCATGGCAGTCGCCGCAAAAAAAGGCTTTCGAGATCATATGGAAAAAACCCTGCGGGTGGCAACCAAATTCCCCCAAATTGCCGGATGGCACTACCGCAAGCAAAGCCGTGACATTGAAATCATCAACATCAACGGTTCTGTGGAACTTGCCCCCATTTTAGGGTTGTCTGATGTGATTGTGGACATCGTGGAAACCGGAGCGACCCTGCTGGAAAACAATTTGGAGCCCATGGAAACCATCGTACCCATCAGTGCCCGGCTGATTGCCAACAAAGTCAGCTTTAAGTTTAAAAACAACCAGATTGAGGACATTTGCAATGCCCTTCGCAACCAAGTGAAGGAGTGAATCGTATGATCAGGATTTTGAAGGATCAAGACCTGCAAGGCAAAGATATATTGATGCGGGAACCCATCCGTGGCGGTGTGGAAGAAACCGTCAGTGGCATTCTATCGGATGTGAAACAAAACAAGGACAAAGCCCTCTTTGCCTACTGTGAAAAATTCGATGGGGTCAAATTGGAAAAACTGGAAGTCACCCAAAAAGAAATCGAAAAAGCCTGCGGTTCCATGGAACCCCGTTTTTGGGAGATTCTGAATACTGCCAAGAAAAACATCGAAGCTTTTCACAGAAAACAAGTAAAAAACAGCTTTGTTCTCACCGAAAAAAGCGGTGTTGTCATGGGACAAAAAGTCATTCCCTTGGATCGGGTGGGCATATATGTGCCCGGTGGTACCGCCGCCTATCCATCTTCGGTATTGATGAACTGCCTTCCCGCCAAAATCGCCGGGGTCAAAGAAGTGGTGATGGTCACGCCGCCGGGAAACAGCGGAATCAACCCGGCAATTCTGGCGGCAGCCAAGGTAGCAGGGGTGGACCGCGTGTTTCAGGTGGGCGGTGCCCAGGCGGTGGCAGCCCTGGCATACGGCACGGAATCCATTCCCCGGGTAGACAAAATCACAGGTCCCGGCAATGCTTATGTGGCGGAAGCCAAAAAGCAGGTCTTCGGACAGGTAGCCATCGATATGATTGCCGGCCCCAGTGAAATTCTCATCATCGCAGACGCTTCCTGCAATCCTCGCTATGTGGCGGCAGATTTGCTATCCCAGGCGGAGCACGATGCCAACGCCTGCGCCGTCTTGATCACCGACAGTGAAAAGCTGGCAAAGGATGTAAAAAAGGAACTTGAAACGCAATGGCATCCCCTTCCCCGCCGGGAAATCGCCCGCGCTTCCATCCAGGCAAACGGGAAAATTATTCTCACCGACTCCATCGAACGTGCCATCGAACTTTCCAACCGGTTAGCACCGGAGCACTTGGAGCTGTGCGTAGACAACCCTTTTGATTATTTGGATGCCATTCGCCATGCCGGCTCTCTTTTCTTAGGCAAGTATTGCCCGGAAGCCTTGGGGGATTATCTGGCAGGTCCCAATCATACGCTTCCCACAAGCGGCACTGCCCGTTTTTCCAGTCCTTTGTCGGTGGATGATTTTGTGAAAAAATCACAGTTCACTTATTACACCCCTGCCGCTCTTTCAAATGTAGCAGAGGATGTGGCATATTTTGCCGAAAAAGAAGGCTTGTCCGCCCATGCCAACAGTGTTTTGGTTCGTACGATAGGTGAAACACCATGAGCCGATTTTTAAACACTCAATACCAAACCCTTTCAGTGTATGTTCCCGGCGAACAGCCGCAAGACATGCCATACATCAAACTGAATACCAACGAATCTCCCTATCCCCCTTCCCCTCAAGTTCTGAAAGCCGTGGGGGTTGCCACTTTGGAAGATTTGCGGCTCTATCCCGATCCCACCTGTGCGGTGCTTGCTGAAAAATTAGCCACGCTGTATCGGGTGAATCCGGAAAACATCTTTTTATCCAACGGATCCGATGACATTTTGCAGTTTGCTTTTCTGTCTCTTTGCCCCTGCGGGGCAATTTTCCCCGATATTACATATGGATTTTATCCGGTGTTTGCGGATTTGCACAGTATTCCCTATACCAAAATACCATTAAATGAAGACTTCACCTTGGATATCTCTGCTTATTTTGGGGTAGAAAAAACCATTTTCATTGCCAACCCCAACGCACCAACGGGACTGTATCTAAACGTATCTCAAATTGAACAGATTGTACAAAAAAATCCCGACAACGTGGTGGTGGTTGACGAGGCGTATATTGATTTTGGGGGAGAATCCTGTATCCCTTTGATCAAACAATACGACAATCTGCTGGTCTGCGCCACCTTTTCCAAATCCCGCAGCATGGCAGGGGCCAGACTGGGATTTGCCGTGGCAAACCAAGCGTTGATTGAGGATTTGAACAAGATCAAATATGCCACCAATCCCTATGCCATCAATCGGATGACCCTGACTGCCGGAGAAGCGGCGGTGGATTCCAATGCCTATTTCATGGGCAACTGCAAAAAAATTATCCAAACCCGCGCCTATACCACAAAAGGACTGCAAACCATGGGGTTTCAGGTCTTGGATTCCAAAGCCAACTTTATTTTTGCTAAAAAAGAGGGGATTTGCGGCGCATACCTGTATCAAAAATTGAAGCAAGAAGGCATACTGATTCGTCATTTTGACAAGGATCGGATTGCGGCATATAACCGCATCACCATTGGTACCATGGAACAAATGGAGCATTTTTTATTCACGGTAAAAAAAATAATAGGTAGGTAAGATATGAGAATCGGACAAATAGAAAGAACGACCAACGAAACCGACATTACGCTGACATTAAACTTGGACGGAAGCGGGCAGGGCACCATCCGTTCAGGCAGCGGTTTTTTCGACCACATGCTGGCCCTGTTTCTCCGCCACAGCCATTTTGATCTCACCTTAGAGTGCAAAGGGGATACCCCGGTGGATTTCCACCATTCGGTGGAAGACATCGGTATTTGTCTGGGCAAAGCTTTTTTGCATGCTTTGGGGGACAAGAAAGGCATCTGCCGCTACGGCAGTATGCTGTTGCCCATGGACGAAGCCCTTGTGTTGGCGGCTTTGGACATTTCCGGGAGAAGTTATTTGGCATACGACGTGGAATTCCCCTCCCAAAAAGTCGGGGAGTTTGACACGGAACTAGTCCGGGAATTTTTTGAAGCCTTTGTGCGGAATGCGGGCATCACCCTGCATCTAAAAAAAATGGCGGGCGCCAATTCCCACCACATTGCGGAAGCATGCTTTAAATCGTTCGCCGGCGTCTTAAAAAGTGCCGTGTCGCTGGATCTTAATACCGATGACATTCCTTCTTCCAAAGGAATTTTATGATGATCGCCATCCTCGATTACGGCGTAGGCAACCTCTATTCCCTGAAAAGCTCCTTAGAAGCCGTGGGGGCCAAAACGATTGTAACCGGCGATCCCACCATCATCGGGGATGCGGATAAAATCATTTTGCCCGGTGTGGGCGCGTTTGCCGATGCCGTGGGGCAATTGCGGGATACCGGGATGGATGAAATCATTCACAGAGAAGTTCATGCCGGCAAACCCCTGTTAGGGGTTTGCCTGGGTATGCAGTTGCTTCTGGATGTGAGCTATGAATACGGAGAACATAAAGGTCTGGGCTTGATTCCGGGGGAAGTGCGTCCCCTTGCCGATTTCATACCCGAAGATTTCAAAATCCCCCATACCGGATGGAACCAACTACACGTTTTCAAGGAAAAGCACCCTCTTTTTCGTTACCTGCGGAAATCGGACTGTGTGTATTTTGTTCACTCTTATTGTGCTGTTTCCTGCGCCCCTTGTGTCATTGCCACCACTTCTTATGGGGCGACCGTGACAGCCGCCGTGGCAAAGGACCATGTAATGGGGTGCCAGTTTCATCCTGAAAAAAGCGGCAACGTGGGTCTACACATTTTAAAAGCCTTTTGTGAATGGGGAGAAAAGACATGATTTTATTTCCTGCCATAGATATTTATAACAACATGGCGGTGCGGCTTTTACGAGGGGAATATAACCAAATGACGGTATATAACCCCAATCCTGCCGCCGTGGCAAAGCAATTGGAAGCAGCCGGCGCCACCCACATACACATGGTGGATTTGGAAGGCGCCCGGGACGGGGATACACCCAACCGCGACATCATTTGCGCCATCGCTTCATCGACGCCTTGTTTTGTCCAGGTCGGCGGTGGCATTCGCTCTCTGGGGACCATCGAACGCTATGTAGAAGGCGGCGTGGATCGGGTGATTTTAGGAACAGCCGCCGTGACACAAGAAGGTTTTGTAAAAGAGGCAGTCAAACGATATGGGGATAAAATCGCCGTGGGCGTGGATATCAAAGACGGAAAAGTAGCCATCAAAGGATGGCGGGAAACCTCGGAATGGGGCTATGAAGCCTTCTGCCGCCGCATGGAAGAAAAAGGGGTAAAAACCCTGATTTGCACCGACATTTCCAAAGACGGTGCCATGAAAGGTACCAACCATGCCTTATACCGTGATTTATCTCAACAGGTTTCTATGCAGATCATTGCGTCCGGCGGGGTGTCCTCTCTGGAAGACATAAAAACCCTCCAGTCTTTGGGTCTGCACGGCGCTATCATGGGAAAAGCCTATTATACCGGAGCGATTGATCTAAAAAAAGCTCTGGAGTTAGTGAGGAATCAAACAATATGATCACCAAACGAATCATTCCCTGCCTGGACGTGAAAGACGGGCGGGTGGTAAAAGGCGTCAACTTTCTCGGTCTGGCGGATGTGTCTTCGCCGGTGAAATTAGCCCGCTTTTACAGCGAAAGTGGCGCGGATGAACTGGTGTTTTACGACATCACCGCCTCGGCGGAAGGGCGTTCTTTGTTTACCGACATTTTATGTGAAGTGGCAAAAACCATATTTATTCCCCTCACGGTGGGAGGCGGCATTCAATCCCTGGAGGATTTTGACCGTGCCCTCAAATGCGGGGCGGATAAAGTCAGCGTCAATTCGGGCGCTTTGAAAAATCCCCACCTCATACAGGATGCCGCTCAAAAATACGGAAATCAATGCGTTGTTCTCAGTGTGGATGTAAAACGGGTGAACGGGGTTTTTCGTGTGTTTGCCAAAGGCGGACGGGAAAATACCGGATTGGAAGCCATCTCTTGGATTTGCCAGGGGGTAGCCTTGGGCGCGGGGGAAGTGGTGGTCAATTCTATCGATACCGACGGGGTTCAAGGGGGCTTTGACCTGCCTTTACTGGAAGAAGTTTGTCGTGCCGTCCGTGTTCCCGTTATCGCCTCCGGCGGCGCGGGAAAAAAAGAAGATTTTGTCACCTTGTTTACCACACTGCCCCAAGTGGATGCAGGCCTTGCAGCTTCTGTTTTCCATTTTGGACAAGTAACCATTCCCGATTTAAAACAAACCTTGTATGAACACGGAATCCATGTCAGACGGTAAGGAGAAATGATTATGTTGGACACCCTGAAATTTGATGCAAACGGCTTGATCCCCGCCATTGTGGTAGATGCCGAAACCAAAGAGGTCTTGACGCTGGCATATATGAGCCGGGAAAGCCTGCAACTATCCATAGAGAAAAAGCTGTCATGCTTTTACAGCCGTTCCCGACAAAAACTTTGGCTGAAAGGGGAAACCTCGGGCCATTATCAGCACATCATCAGCATCACCGCCGATTGTGATCAGGATGCCTTGGTGGTGGCAGTGAAAAAAGACGGTCCCGCCTGCCACACGGGAACTGAGTCCTGCTTTACCCAAACTGTTTTTGAAAACGACGAGCTACCTCCATTTTCCTATGAAAGGCTCATGGCATTGATCCAAGGACGGAAAGATCAAAAAGCAGAAGGGTCATATACCACCTATTTGTTTGAAAAAGGGCTGGACAAAATCCTGAAAAAAGTAGGAGAAGAATCCACCGAAGTGGTTTTGGCTGCCAAAGGCGGCGATCAAAAAGAAACAATATATGAAATTGCCGATCTTGCCTATCATGTGATGGTTCTCATGATCCAAATGGGAATTTCCCTGGCGGATATCCGCCGGGAACTGGCTTCACGCCACGTCATTGATAAAAAAGTTAAACAAGAGAAAATGACCTGATTGCAAACTGGTTGTAAAAACAATTGACATTTGGCTATCGTTCATTTACAATGAAGAGAACAAAACATCAGGAGGTAACATATGCTTTGGGAAAATTTACGGGAGGAAGAATTTCCTTTTGCCATTGAACGTTCGCGTGGTGTTTGCTGCATGATCATCGGATCGCTGGAAAAACACGGGCAACATTTGCCGGTGGGATGTGATACCCAAAAAGGCGGTAAGATTTTGGAACTGGCGGCGGAACAGGAAGAAGCCGTGGTTTTCCCCCGATTCTATTTCGGGGATATGGCACCCAACCATTCCATGGTTGCCTCTCAAACCCAGTATGGGAGCATTGCCCTCTCGACCCGCCTTCTCTTTGATTTGCTGGATGAACTTTGTGATGAAATCGCTCGTAACGGCTTTCATAAAATCCTGCTCTTTTCCTCCCATGGGGGAAACACCGCCCTTCTCAGCCAGTATGTTCGCCATGCCGTCCATACCCGCAAATCCTATTTGGTGTATTACGGACACAACAAGCTGGTCATGCCCCCTGAGTTGTTGAAAATTGTACAGGAACGGGGCAGAGACGCCTTCCCCATGCTCACCGACGACGATATGTCCACACTCCGCTCCTACACCGAACAGAAAAAAACAGGCGGACATGCCTGTTTTGGAGAAACGGCTCTCATGTTGGGTACCTACCCTCACTTGGTGCACTTGGAGCGAATGTATGAAAACGACGGGCATTCCCGCCATCGTGTCGACCATTTGACAAAAGCGGGCCTGGACTGGGGCCTGAAATGGTATGCCAATTTCCCCGATGCCTATTCCGGCGACCATCCCGACGGCTGCACCCAATCCATCGGAGAAGCCTGTGTGAAAATTGCCGTGGAACGGGCTGCCACAATGATTCGGGTCTTAAAAACCGAAACAGAAACAGAAACCATTCATCGGGAATTGTCAACACTGTCCTGATTCATTTTTCCCATGCAATCACATATAGTATCAAACCAAACGGGATGCTGTTGAAGCATCCCGTTTGGTTGTATCATTTGTCATAAAAATAATGGATCCTGGGCTTTCGTGCCGCCGTCACTTCGTCCGGACGTGAAATCACGCCCTTGTAAGGAACTTGACGCAGCAAATGGGGCTCTTTCTGTATGGTCTCATACACTTTTTTAAACGCTTCCACAGCCTCATCCATGGTTTCTTTGGATTCCGTTTCGGTGGGTTCCACCATCAAAGCTTCCTGGACAATGAGGGGAAAGTACATGGTGGGGGGATGAATCCCCACATCCTGCAATCCTTTGGCAACATCCAGGGCAGAAACCCCAGTTTTTTGTTTGATGGAGGATAAATCCAGCACAAATTCATGCATGCAGGGTCTGTCGTACGCCACCGGGAACATCTCTTTCAATTGTGCCATCATGTAATTGGCATGGAGAACCGCATGATACGCCACAGCGGGAATGCCTTCCCGTCCCAAGGTCAACATATACGTCAGCGCACGGACAATCACCAAAAAATTCCCATAGAAAGACCGTACTTTGCCGATGGACAGGTCTTGATTCGCCCTCTTTTCCTGTTCCACTATGGAATTGGGCAAAAATGGTTGTAAAAACGCTTTGCAGCCCACCGGTCCGCTACCGGGTCCGCCACCGCCATGAGGGGTAGAGAAGGATTTATGCAGATTCACGTGAACACAATCAAACCCCATATCCCCCGGACGAACGATCCCCATGATGGCATTCAAATTCGCCCCATCATAATAGCATATTCCTCCGGCATCGTGCACAATGCGGGTAATTTCCAAAATATGAGGGTCAAACAAACCTAAGGTGTTGGGGTTGGTCAGCATAAGACCTGCTGTGTCATCCTGGCAGACTCGCCGCAAGGCGTCCAAATCCACGCACCCATCCCCGGCGGAAGGAATATTGACAACCTCAAAACCCGCCATGGTTGCCGAGGCAGGGTTGGTACCGTGGGCGGAATCGGGAACAATGATCTTTTTCCGTTTGTCATCCCCCCGGCTTTCGTGATACGCCTTGATGAGCATCATACCCGTAAACTCCCCGTGAGCGCCGGCGGCCGGCTGCAGGGTCACCCCATCCATCCCGGTAATTTCCGCCAAAAACTGCTGCGCCAGAGTCATCACTTCCAGGCAGCCTTCCACGGTGTGGGCGGGCTGCAAGGGGTGAATCGAAGCAAACCCGGGCAAAGATGCCATTTCATCGTTGATTTTGGGATTGTATTTCATGGTACAGGAGCCAAGAGGATAAAAACCGTCGTTCACTCCAAACGTCCGTTTCGCCAGCGCCGTATAATGGCGAGACAATTCGTTTTCGGTTAATTGAGGAAGCTTAGGGAGTGTTTCTCTCGTTTGGGATGGCAGATATATCGGTACATCACAGGCAGGCAATATGCTTTGCTGTCTTCCTTCCATGCTTTTTTCAAAAATCAATTCCATCTCATCCCACCTCCTTTAACACAGCAACCAGCTTGTCCATGTCTTCTTTGCTGTTCTTTTCAGTGGTACACCAAAGAATGGTGTTTTCATCCAAAGGCAATCCGCCCAAGATGTCGGCTTGTTCCAGCGCATCCAAAGCATTTTGCGCCCCCTTAGGACAAATGGTGACAAATTCATGGAAAAATGCACCCGGATAAAGGGGTGTATACCCGATTTTGGACAATTCCGTAGCTAGATAGTGGGCTTTTGATGTGCATTGCACCGCCACCTCCCGCAGTCCTGTTGCCCCCAAAGCCGCCAGATACACGGCGGCGGTCATGGCGCACAAGGCTTCGTTGGAACAAATATTGCTGGATGCTTTTTCCCGTTTGATGTGCTGTTCCCTTGCCTGTAAGGTCAGCACAAAGGCGCGCTGCCCCTTTTGATCCACCGTTTCGCCCACAATTCTACCGGGTAATTTCCGTACCAGATCATATTTACAAGCCATAAAGCCCAGGTATGGTCCACCAAACCCCATGGGGATACCCAAAGACTGCCCTTCTCCCACGGCAATGTCCGCACCGCAGGAAGCGGGTGTGGGAAGAATGCCCAAAGAAATGGGGTTGCAGCCCACAATCAGCTTGGCTCCCGCCTGATGGGTAACCTCCGCCAGGGCGGATACATCTTCTATCAATCCGAAAAAGTTTGGCTGCTCCACATACACGCAGGCAATGCTGTCATCCGGCGCGAATCCCTGCAAGTGGGTGCGCCCCTCTTTTTCTCCGGTCAAAACCACTTCCATGCCGTTGCCCCTACAATAGGTTTTTATCACTTCCAGGGTGTCGGGTTTGATGGTTTTGGACACAATGACGGTATTCTTTTTCCGCTCTTTGCACATAGCCACCGCTTCGGCGGCAGCCGTGGCACCGTCATAAACCGATGCGTTGGAAGCGTCCATGCCGGTCAGTTGACAAATGTCGGTTTGATATTCAAAGATTGACTGCAATAACCCCTGACTGATTTCCGCTTGATAGGGGGTGTACGCCGTCAGAAATTCCTCTTTGCCCGTAATGGCTTTGACAATGGCGGGAATGTAATGGTTATAAGCGCCGGCGCCCCGAAAAATCGAGGAAAACACCTTGTTTTTATCTGCCATTTTTTCCATTTTCGCCCGCACTTCCAGCTCGGACAATCCGGCAGGCAAATCCCATCTATCCGCCAGAATATGGGAAGGTACGGAGGAAAACAATGCCTGCATATCCATCATCCCTATGGCGGCAAGCATGTCTTTTTTTTCACGGTCAGTGGTGGGAATATAGTGTCCCATAGAACGCATCCCCCTTTTTATGTGCGGCTCTTTTCTTCTTCTACCAACGCCGCATAGGCTTCCGCATCGAACAATTCATCGGTATCGGTGATATTATCCACCGTAATAAACCATGCGCCGTAGGCATCTTCGTTGATAGCGCCGGGGTTGTCTGCCAGTTCGATATTCACGGATTTGACCCTACCGCTAACCGGGGATATGACATCGGAAGCCGCTTTTACCGATTCCACATCGCCGAACGCCTCTCCTGCCGTCACCTCATCCCCTTCTTCGGGCAGGTTTACAAATACCAGATCGCCCAAGGTATCCTGGGCATAGTCGGTGATACCGATTTGCGCGGTGGTTTCATCCAGAAACCGGATCCACTCATGGGTTTTTACATATTTCAGTTGTTCGGGATAATGCATCACAGTCATCTCCTTGTTATATTTTATTTGTTGGATGTTTTGTAAAAGGGAAGGGAAACCACCTGGCAAGCCACCCGCCTGCCCCGTACATCGGCTTCCATGCCGGTACCCGGTTCGCTGTATGCCACATCCACCAGCGCCATGCCCAGGGGATGATTCAAATACGGGGCAAACGTCCCCGACGTGGTATGGCCCACAAGGATATTGTCTGCATAAAGATCCATATGCTCCCGGATTATGCCTTTTCCCGTGACCTTCAACCCCACGCGGGTGCGATGTTTCCCTTTGGCAAGAATGCCTTTTTTACCGATAAACTCTGCCTTTTGCAATTTCACTGCAAAATCCAATCCCGCTTCCAGCGGTGAAATGGTATCATCCATTTCATGTCCATACAGGGGCATGGCTGCTTCCAGCCGCAAAGTATCCCGCGCCCCAAGCCCGCAGGGAATCAACCCTTCTTCTTTTCCCGCTTCCAACAGCAAATTCCAAATGGCTACCGTATCTTCAGCGGCAAGATACAGTTCATACCCGCTTTCCCCGGTGTATCCGGTACGGGAAATCATGCAGGTTTTTCCCTCAATTTCCCCGTGGAAATTGGCGGTGAAATATGAGGTGGGCAGCATAGCCGCATCGGTCACTTTGGATAAAATCGTACGGGCAGCCGGTCCTTGCAGGGCAAGCAGTCCCACGGTATCGCTGATGTCCGTGCATGTCGCCTTTCCAAAACAATGGCTTTGCATCCAGGCAAAATCCTTGTCCTTATTGGCGGCGTTGACCACGATAAAATATGCCTCGTCGCTGTATTTGTAGACGATCAAATCATCCACACAGCCGCCTTCTTCGTTGCACATCACACTGTATCGGGCTTTGTTCAGGGGCATAGATGAAAAATCATTGGTTAAGAGCGTTTGCAGATTGGCGGTGGCATCCGGTCCCTTGAAAAGGATTTCTCCCATATGGGACACGTCAAATAAACCTGCCTTTTCCCGGACAGCCATATGTTCGGCAATGACGCCGGCAGGATACTGCACCGGCATCAGATATCCGGCAAAAGGCACGATTTTCCCGCCCAGAGCCATATGGGCTTCATACAGCGGCGTTTTCAGTTCAGACATTCAATTCACCTCTCATACTATTGGGGGAAGGATGATAAATAAAAAAAGCCGGACTTCCCCCCTGGATTTGGGGTTGCGCCCGCCTCTGTCTTTTTACCTGAAAGATTTACTTCTTCGGTGCCGTGGCGATTTTGCCCGGTCTTTCCAGATGATCGTCAGAACCTGGTTCTTTTGCCTGAGAGTTCTTGGCGTAATCCCCTTCGGCGCCGCATGGACTGCAGTCTCTCCCAGATTCGTCATACGATGATAGGCAGCGATTTCTCACTTTTTATTATTATACACCCCACCATGAACCCTGTCAACCAAAAAGAACCATAAAATGGCATTATTTTTTTGTTGTCGCTCCATGACTTTACAAACCAAACGTATCGTTGTATAATCAAATTATAATTTACACACAGGTGTAAATACACATTGACATTTTCATAACGGGTAAAACAATATGAAGAGAATCAACATTTTCCCCATGGGCGATTCCATCACCGAGGGGGACGGAAACGGCAGCGCATATAAGTATGCTCTCTTTGAGCAATTGTATCTTGCAGGGGTAAAATTTTCTTTTGTAGGACCTTCCCGCAATGGGGATATTCGTCTTCCGGAAGCCTATGCGGGGCATGGCGGCCATTGCGGTTATGTCATCGGCACCGATGACAAGGAACCTACCAGTCTCCGCTTCAAACTGACCCAACCGTCGTATGCCCATGCTTTGAAAAGTGCACACATGATCTTGTTATGGATTGGCTTCAATGATAATGGCAAAGGGTATGATCCCACAACCATTGGCAAGCGGTACGACAGTCTGTTGGATGAAATCTATGCCATCCAGCCTCACCTCATTGTCTACTGTGCCACTTTGTTCCATAGTTCCCCCGAATTGAATCAATGGCTTTTATCCCGGGATTGGGAGACGTACAACCGGGAACGCCATCGGGAAATCCACATAGTGGATATGACTCGGCCGCCATATCGTTTGGATCGGCAAACAGGGGATTTTCCGGAAGACGACGGGCATCCCAACGAAGCGGGAAACCGAAAAATAGCCTCTGCATGGTTTGAGGCGATTGTGGACAAAATTCGGGAATTGAATGCCGAACAGGACGAAAACTACAGGGAACCAAAGCGTGTAACAGGCATTGAAGGCGACTTTTCCCCTCTGGTGCTCAGACCCTTGGAAGGAAAAATCCTCCACGCCCAGGTAAAGCCGGTAGATGCCCAGGTGAATACCATTCTCTGGACATCAAACAATCCCGCTGTTGCCTCTGTGGATGACTATGGAAAAGTACGCGCCCATCAAAAAGGGAAAGCAACCATCACAGCCACCTCGTTGGACGGCGGATTCACTCTTTTCTGTCCTCTGTCCGTGGCAGGGGAACCTGTGGATTTATCCTCGGGTATGAAGCTTGTGGTCCACGATACTTTTACAAAGCCGCTCCTTTGGGACGGGCCAACGGAAGTCATCAAACCTGCTTATCAAAAATTGTCTATGAAAGGCGTCATCGCCGGCAAGTTGTGTTGGAAAAAAGCCTTATCTTTGGGGCAGCAGGTTTATCTGGAAGTTTCCTGTTCTCAAGCCAACCACAGAAAGCATCAAGCAGACCATTATATCACGTTTTCCATCGGCAATGTAACCTTGCGGCTCTCGGGAGGATTGGAATCCATGGCTATTCTTCAAAACGGGAATTTGCTCCAAGAATCCTGTGTTTTGCAGCCCGTTGCCGTCTATGAAACCTATGGGTTGATGATTCAGCCCACCACCGCCACCTTGTATCTTCATAACGAAATGCAATTTTGTGTTCCCCTGAAAACCCCGTTACAAGGAAACACTTTGCACATCCACTGGTCCGGCCTGGGCAGAGCGGATTTTACACAGAATTTGATTGTTAAAACCAGATAACATACAAGTAAAAATGACACCCGATTCGGTGTCATTTTACTTGATCAGAACCTATATTTCTCTTATGACAGGTGAGTTGTATCCGTTTTCTCACCTGGGGTGCTTGCTTCTTCCGCAGGATATACACTCGCATATTGCGTGATGGCACTTCCGGCAAGGGAAGGGGCAGCCAAATCAGCCGATTCGGGGTCCGGAGGAAGTTTTTTCAGTTGCCAATATGCACGGGTGCCGATGATAAAATAATACATAATCCATACATGGAATACGATATCTAAAATCATGTCGGCGCGAAACGCGCCCATCATATCCCACACCATTAGCAAAGAATCAATCACAAATAAAATCAATGCCGTCATCATCCAGCCGGGACGCTTTTTGGAAAAGATCCAACAGAACAAAAATAGAACCAAGAAAATGACAATGATCGCTATACACAGGATTGCTCCGAATGAACCCGCCAAACGCAAATTTTCTTCCGTATACCCTTCGCCAACAATCGAAGCAGGATCAGAAACACAAGCAGAACCTATGATTGACAGCACAATGGGGACATAGGCAGAAAAAAGTAAATATGTGTTTCCAAACCAAAGCAATAGTACACTGATACAGGTAAAAACAATCATAATCAAGAGATTGCTTCTTGCGATTTTGTATTGATTTTCAAAATATGCGCGGGTTCCTTTTACCGGTTGTTGGCTATTTTTCATAAATTTTCCTCCCAATATTGACGAAACAATGTAATGATAGACCGCATAGATTGTTCGCGCTTTCATATTATCATGTTTATTTTATGTTGTCAACGAATAAACAATATTTTACTCAATGAAATAAACAATATTTTACTCAATGAAATAAACAATATTTTACTCAATGAAATTGAGGTCACAAAATGTGTTCCTATGTGATATGATATGATAATGCAAGTATGTGTATATAAGGAGATTAGAACGTGAAAAGCCATCCTGTTGCAACACTCATCCTGTTTTTTTCCATTTCGCTTCTTTTCTGCGGCTGCTCTTCGGAAGCGGAAGAACCCACCGCGGATACCCTAAAACTCAACGTTGCCACCTACAACATCAAGCACGGTGAAGTGGTAAAATGCAACTTCAGCCTCCTGGCGCAGGACATTACGGATGCGGGGCCTGACATAGTAGGTCTGCAAGAAGTGGACCGAAACACAAAGCGCAACGGCGGTGCTAACACCCTAGCAATACTTTCAGAAGAAACAGGACTTCCCTATTATGCCTTCGCGAAAACCCTGGATCTCTCGGTGGGTGAATACGGCATCGGCATTCTATCCCGATACCCCATCCTTTCTTTCAATACAGTCAACATCACCAGTGAAAACAGTGTGTTGAAAGACGAAAACCGGGCGGTGGGACACGCCGTCATCGACATGAACGGGACACAAATTCATTTCTTCGTCTCACATACCGCCTATAAAAATGCATCCCTCCGCAAACAGCAGTTTCGGGATATCAAGGCTCTTTTGCCCGAAGGAGAACCGTTCATCATCGCCGGAGACTTCAACACCCCCGACTTTACAGAATTTAACGTATTCGACGACGTTACTCTGGTCAACAACAAAAGGACCACCTATGGAACATTCACTGAAAATGATTCACCCATAGACAATATCCTCCTATCAAGAGACTGGAAGATTGTCTCCTCTGCGATGGCGGTTACGGGACATTCCGACCACAACCTCCTCTTAGCAACGATTCAATTAAAACAATCATACTTGCTCATGCATGTCGTTACAGAACACTAGCCCCAGATCCGTTGCAAAAAAGCAGAGGACACACTACCCGTCCCAAGAGATGATATGCAATTTCATTCATGATAAATGAATGGTATCAGCAAAAAATTTCCCACAATGCACCTTTAGATTACATCATATTTAAAATAAAAAGCAGATGGGTTTAAAGATGAAATAAGCACCTTGCTTCAGGCACTTTATTAAAACCCGACACCCAAAATGGGTGTCACTTTCATTGACTTTGTGACCAAAAAAGATATTCGGCCTGATACTCAATTTTACGTATCATTCTTCCCAAATACAAATTTTGGTTATTCCATTTGAATATAAATATACGATTTGGTTGCCACCCAACATGTTTTCTATCCAAAATTCAACACGCCATATTTTTTTCAACGGAATCAAAGGCAACGGCTGTTTTGTTTTATATTACGGTTACTGTTACTTCATTTTTGACCAAGCTCAAGACGTCTTCAGTGTTTTTGATTTTATGCACAGCGTTATTATTAAATTCCCCTGTTTACATACCCACTTCGCCTTTTACCCCATGTGATGAATCTGATTGATACGAAAAGGCTCCGACTCTATTCTCACAAACAAATTGTTGTACCTCATCATATAGACCGATATTGACTTTATATGTAATTTGAAACGATGTGATAGGCAAAGCAGTATATTATATTATTCCGTCATTGCAAAGCCAGAAAACGCCAAAGAATTGTATATTGCTGATTGCCCTCTCATGGGAAGAGGTCACCTGTTTTTGACTCTTATTGTACAAAAAGGCTTCTCCCGTTTCAAATGATAAATATATGTAGTTGGCAGAGCATGCGGTATCGGGGATCTCATGTGCTTTTAATTCTTCAGTAACTATTTTGTACAGTTCCTTTGCTTTTTCTTCCTCGATTACAAATTCATCGTTACCGCAGATCCGACAACACACTAAAAATCATTAATTTCAGAAATGTTTGCGTATGATGTATGATATAAATGTCGTTTCAACTGTAGGTGTATTGTCAGTACATCCAAGTAATATTGTAATTGAGATAACGATAACCAAAACCACACAAAAATATAATGATTTTTTGATTGTGAATATCATCTTCGTTCTGCTGCATCTTCAAAAATAATATCGCATGAGATTGTAAAGTACGCAATATTTTTTGCTCAAGTCCTGCCCATCTGCTAAAAAACGGGGGATGATATCTGTTTATTTTCACTGTGAATTCAGGCACGAAAAGACCCAGGAACCATTGTGGTTACTGGGTCTTTTCGGTGTGATATCTTTATTGGTCACACAATCTGGTTGCGGTGTCCAGACAATGCCGCAATATCAAGGTTTTTCAAGCCTTTTGTTAGTTGCGTGTTAGTTTCAGCATAAAATGATGGTATGCGAATATCGCAAGAATGGCTTGAAATCAAGGCTTTTGCCTGTTTTAGGCAAGTAAATAGTTCCAATGAACTTGTTGAACTAACCAAAATAAACACTTATTAAGCCGCATTATCTTTGGCGGCAAGAACATCTGCAACATCTGTAAGAGCAGCATTATGTATCCTGTGAAGCTGCTTTATAGAATAATCCATTTGTACAGCGATACTATCCCAAGTCATAAATTCAATATATCTGTACCGAAGAACCAGAACCCTTTTTACATCTTCAACACGATATATTGTATCTCGAATATCGGCTTTCAAGTTAAAATATTGAACCATTTCTTCATCCATTTGTTTTTCAAGGTCAACAAGTTTGTTGATTGCATTGGCAAAAGGTGCTTCATATGAAGGTGTTGCGCTCACCTTCTCTTTGGTCAAATCAGGCGAAGCAATACTTGTTGACATAGCACGAAGATTTTCAATTTCATTAATACCATTCTTTAATAATTCATTGCAGCGGTAAGCCTGTTTTAAATATTGTTTGGCTTTCATCTGTTTTTCAGTCATATAATCACCCCTCATGAAGTAATTATACCATATATTGTGCTGTGATTCAATATACAATCAATATATTGTGGTTTTAGCCCTCTACAATGCCCCCAGAATAAACATTAACCCTTTAGGTAGTGTATGTATGCCTAAAGGGTTAAAATGCTGTACAAAGGGATTGTAGAGCCTTACAGGGGCATCATGTTTTTTCAGTCGTTTCAAGATGTTCAAAGGCTTCATCAACCGTTGATATTCGTATTTCATCACCCTTGACCAATATCACCAACGGAACACCAATACAAGCTGCACAGCTTGAATCATAGACCGGTTCATAAACATCATAATCCTTCCACTGCTTCAAATATACTGCTGTTTCATATCCCTGTTCTTTGGCATAGGCGATTATTCTTTTATTGTTCATCCGGCACATACTCCAGTATATCCCCCGGCTGACATTCCAGAAGGGCGCATATTCTGGATATATTGACCCAAGAAATAGATTTTTTTTCCCTTAATGCTTGTATCACACCTTCTGCAAGCAGTTTTTCTTTGCGCAGTATATTAGTATTGTACCCTTTTTCTTTCAGTGCGATTATTACATCAATTTTATAAATCAATGGCATATCATCACCTGCTTTCAAATTATTTGGGAGCGGGTTTTTATTTACCTACTTTTCCACAATAACATTATAGCATATTACTACACAGATATCAATGTACAATTCACACAATTAATTACACAGAAGTTTGTGTAATTTGCCCATTGTAATTACACAGGTAACTGTGTATAATATAATCAGAGGTTGAGAGAAACAGCCTACTAAAAATAAGTGAGGTAATCAAAATGTCAACTATCGAATTAACAAGCAAGGTTAGAGAATTAAAGGAACTAAAACTTATGGCAGAAGAACTTGCTACTGAAATCACAGCCATTGAGGACACCATTAAATCAGAAATGACTGCAAGGGAAATAGATGAACTTATTGTTGATGTTTTCAAAATCCGTTGGACAAGGGTCACAAGCAATCGTTTTGATACAACATCTTTCAAGAAAACCCACACAGACCTTTATAATCAGTACACCAAGACCACAGAAAGCCGCAGATTTAGTATTGCATAAGGAAAGCCCCATACAGCAGCCCCCCACCAAAGGAACGCTGTACAGAGCCTTATAACCGCTATGGAGCGGGTACAAATATAATTATACCGTACCCGCTCCGATAATTCAATATAAAGGAGTTAAAAACACATGAAAAAATCGGTAAATATTGTTAAGACCAATAAACAGATGGAAGGAATAGATATCCGAAAATTCATAAATATGTACCTATGCCCAGATGAAAGTGGAAACCCGGTAATGAAATTCACTACCAAGAAAAACAAGTATATATTCCCTTTAGTAACAGCCTTTCAGGTTCATCTTTGTAATGAGTTCTTGCATTCGCTTGACAGCGGCATTGATATTGAATTTAACAACTATGAACAGTATTGTAGCACGATTTTTGTCTGTGGTTTATTGTTGGAAGAGAAGCAAAGGAGTATTCTTAAAAAAGCATTTCAAATGCTATCCAAATGAAAACACGAATTTATATATACGAGCGGGTACAAGTTGCAGCTTGCCCCGCTCAATCATTTAGTGGAAATTCAGCTTTGAGCCGGTCAAGAATATATTTTTCAATGCGCTTTTCAGCATCTGACAGAATACCTTCAAAAAGACTTTGCAGTTCCTCACTCGTCATTTCTGTTATAGTGCCTTTATCGAATGAATCAATACTTATACGGTCATTTTCAGCAATATTCATTGATAAACCCAATTCATCAAAATAACCCTTCAATTTGTCAAATAATGCAGCTTCTTCTGCCAATGCAACTTCATCATTCACCAATTGGGCAATGGAAACACCGAGAACATCAGCAATTCTTTTGAGCATTTCAAAAGAAGGTTCACGATTATTATTTTCATAATTTGAATATGTAGAAAAAGGAATTTTTAACCTTTTGGCTACTTCCCGTTGACTTAATCCTTGTGAATTACGAACCTCTCTGATTTTGTTACCAACCTGTATGTATTCATTCAAACCCATGTATTTACCACCTTTTTAATTTATTTTATCATAATATATTCAATTTTGCAAACATTTTTCAAATATCATATTGACATATTCAATATTGAATGCTATGATATTCATATCGAATACGAAAGGAGCTTATCAAATGAAAATCAATGTAAACAAACTATCAATCGCTATGGCAAGAGCGGGAATAAACTATTCCAAATTATCAGAACTATCCCATGTTTCAAGGGCAACAATATCATACATAAAAAACGGCAAAAGCTGCCGCCCTGATATTGTTGCAAAAATTGCGAAGGCATTGGGTGTTGATGTCACAGAAATTATTGAACAGGGGGAACAGTAGACTATGCAAAATATAATCAAGGGTGGTGAAGGTGTATGATAAGCGATATTTGTAAGGCACAAGGGAAACACCCATTAGAGCCGGAAGAACGCAGGGTTTATTATTCCCCTGATGAAGCTATCCCAAATTGGAATGGTGACGAATGTGCACGATTAAAAGCTGGATTTGTTAAAGGTGATGTTGATGACTATGACAAAAAGACCGGTGAACCAATAAATTTCATTAAGGGTGAGCGGCGCAGTGATGTAATCAAACGCATTTTAGATGAACAGAAAGTGAAATATAATCTTCTATTGACCGAGAGGGGCAAGCACTTTTATTTTAAATTACCCGAAAACCTAATTGGAGCGAAGAAAATCAACTGGTATTCAAATATTGGTATTGAGATGGAATATCATCCGGGCGAAGGTACAGCCAAAACACATATACCTTATAAGGTGAACGGAATCATGCGCCAATGGGCTGTTGGAAGCCTGTACAATGAAGATATTGATGAAATCCCATTTTGGTTATACCCACTTCAAAAATCCAAAGATAGACCCTTTAATCTTGATATAACGAGTGGAAGCCGAAACAGCGCACTATCAAGCTATTTATTCTATCTGGTGGAAAACAAGCAATACACCGCTGAAAATGCCTTTCAGATTGTCCGGCTGATGAATGACTATGTTCTTCCTGACCCACTCCCAAAAGATGAAATTGACACCATTTTGAGGGATGAAACACTTCATAAGCTGAAAGAATTGGAGCGAGAAAAAGCGGACAAGACCATTTCACATTCAGAAGTAGCACAGGAAATCATTGAAAAGTTTAACATCATCACAGTGAACAGTAATTTTTATAATTATGAAGGCGGTGTTTATAAACCTTTTGACGAATCAAAAATAACCGAACACATGACAACCTTTCGTCCGAAGCTGAACGGCAATTTTGAAAAAGAAGTGGTTCGCCATATCAGAGGATTGACCCGCACCGATTACCCAGAAGATGATGGAACAGTAAATATCAGAAATGGAATATTAACCTTTTCGGATGATGGAGCGGTCACATTAAAGCCGCACAGCAAAGATTATATTAGCTTTCGGCAGTTTAACGCTATTTATGACCCAAAGGTGCAATGCAAATTACTTGATGATTGTTTGTTCAAATGGTTCAGTGACGATTCAGAGCAAATTGAACTTTTCAATCAGCTTTTGGGGTATCTGATGATGAATCATGTGAATTATCAGAAAATCTTCTTCTTTGTCGGCGCACCGGCAACGGGTAAAAACACTTTACTGAATGCAATCGCCTGTTTTTGCAGGAAAGAAAACATATCAGCAATTCAGCTTGACGATATGGGAGCACCGTTTGGTCTTGCAACGATTGTAAATAAGACTGCTAATATATTTGCAGACTTGAAAAAGTCAAAGGTGATTGCTTCCGATAAGTTTAAAATGCTTGCAGACGGTTCACCGCTTAAAATCAACCAAAAGCATAAGCCGGAATTTACATACAGTTTCACCGGTAAGCTATTATTTGGAATGAATCAATATCCTGACTTTTCCAGTGATTTTGCAGGGATTGAAAGGCGGCTTGTGATATTCACTTTCAAGCACATATTCAAGCAGGATGACAAGGATTATAATCCACGATTGACAGATGACCTTTCCACAGATGAATGTATGTCTGCCCTGCTGAATAAAGCAATAAGCGGATATAAAACATTACTTGACAACAGGGGCTTCATCAGCACCAAAAAGAGCGGGGAAGCGTTAGCCGATTTTGTATATGCAAATGATTCCGTTCGCCGTTGGCTGCATGAAGCGGGGATTGATGAAGATACCTTATTGCATAATCCCATAAAAGACGGATACAAAGGGCTTTACCCTGATTACTGTGCATTCTGCATTAATATTGGGGAAACAGCGAAGCGGCAAAGAGATTTTTCAAGCGATATATGCACCCTGTATGGATTTGAACCATTCCAAAAAGAACAGCGGCTAAAAGGTGAAAGAATCAGGTATCAAATGTTCAGAAAAAAATAAACTGCCCTACTTGCCCTATTATAATATATAATTTTATATTTTTCCTATAAGCTGAAAATGTTTTTTGAAAATTATTTTTCTCTATATGGAAAACTGGAAAAGCGGCATTTTTGATAGGGCAAGTAGGGCAACTAAGAAAGGCAGGTGAAAAAGATGTCTGAAAACAGCAGAATTATAATGATGGATATGCCGGATGGTGGATTTCTTATTGCTGATGTTGATGAATTTATCAATGAGTTATGCACCAAGTCCAAAGAATGGCGGGATAATCTAAAAGGCAATATGATTCTTTGGTTTAAATTGAATGATGACCAGAAAGCAATTGAAGCAATCAATCAGATATTTGAAGAAGCAGCAAAGAAAATCTAACAGAAAATGATGATGGGGTGGGTGGGGGGCATCTAATAAGTAAAACTTCCCCACGCGCGCGTAAGAGAAACACTAAATTTATTGATGTTTGGAGTGATGAACAGAATGGCTTTTGTTAAAATCGAACAATTCAAAGATGTTTATGAGAAAGGGAAAAGCAGTGCTACCGGTATATTCGAAGATAAAGAAGTAAGGTTCTTTTTTTCAAAAGTCACAGTTGGTTATGGTTACCGACATTACTTTGTTTGTCCGGTTTGCGGTGGATATTGTATCAAATTATACTACAAAGACAATATATTCCGTTGTATAAAATGTTCTGGAATCAATGCATATGAAGGTATTCAACATACTACCCGGGGCGGGTATGATTTCATTATGTATAAAATGGAGCGGTTCGCAGCCAAGCATGGAATAAAAGTCGAAACCAAAGATGAATTCCAAAAAGGATTGTTGCAATATCCGTTTGATTATCGTGATTATAACCGTCCGTATAGGCGAAAGCGTGAACCATGGGAAAAAGCATTAAAGATTTTACAAGCATTAGAATCCATGAGAACGCAAAGCATTTTCTTTGGTAAGATATGGGATGCAGAAACAATCAGAAGTGTTGAAACCGGCAAGAACAAATATTTAGAATATCCTTTGCCTTTACTGTTAAAGTATTTGTATCCATTTGACGGAAAGCAGGTTGACACAAGCAAATTATTATAATCAAAGAAGGGGGTGGACAACATCAAATTACCTAACGGTTTCGGTTCTTGTTACAAGCTATCAGGCAACCGGAGAAAGCCATACATAGCAAGGCGCACAATCGGATGGGATGAAAATGGCAAGCAACTTTATTCTACTGTTGGATATTACGCTACAAGGCAAGAGGGATTACAGGCACTTGCAGCTTATAATAATAACCCTTATGACCTTATAATGTCAAAGCTGACCTTTGCGGAAATATATCAAAAATGGTTTGATGATACCTTTGACGAAAATGCCAACCGCTCTACTGTGAAGAATTACAAAACCGCATACAATCATTGCGCACCGCTTTACAATATGAAAATGTCTGATATTCGAATTCATCATATGCAGCAGGTGATTGATGGTTGTTCCACTGGTGGAGCGAATCGGATAAAGATATTATTGAACAAGATTTTTGAATGGTGTGTTCGGCGGGAATATGTTAGCAAAAATCAAGCTGAACATTTAACCGTTCCAAAGGTAGAGCAGAAAAGCGAACGCAGGTCATTCACCAAAGAACATATTGACCTTCTTTGGGAAATGGTTGATGGCAATCTATATATACCGCTTGTTCTTATGCTGATATATTCCGGGGTTCGTATCAATGAATTGCTACAACTGAAAAAGGAAGATGTCAGCCTTGATGAACAATGGTTCAGGGTGAGAGCTTCCAAAACCCATGCCGGAATTCGGATTGTGCCAATAGCTGATAAGGTTATTTCCTTCTGGAAGCAATTTATGGAGCAGTCAAGATGTAAATATGCCGTATGCACACCAGAGGGCGCACAGTTGACCTATGACAATTTCAGAAAGAATTATTGGCATCCGCTCATGGACAAGCTGAACATGGATTACATACCGCATGAAACCCGCCACACCTGCAACAGCCTTTTAATTATGGCAAACACTAACCCAACAATAAGAAAGAAAATTATGGGGCATAAAAGCCAAATGGATATTGGCGAAGCGGTATATGGTCATATTTATGTTGAAGAACTGCTGAAAGCAATCAATCAGATTTGAAAGGGTGGTGTGTATGGCAAAATTAATACCATTGTATAAGGTCAAGGCTTCTATTGGTGAAGCTGCCTTTGAAAAACTATTGCATGACTTTCCGGGCGGTAAGATTTATATTAAAAAAGGATTCCTTGATATTGAAAGCAGAAACAGGGCAATTTTAGCTGATTACGATTCAGGGGTTTCCCGGCTTGAATTAGCACAGGAATATGGTCTTTCACTAAGCACGATAGATAATATAACGCACCGCCGGGCAAAGTCTTAATCTTTGGCAATAAACACAACATATGGTGTTTATTATAGATTATAACCACCGTATATAGTATAATTAGATTGTAGGGATAACCTTCCATCCTTTTATTTGCCCCTGCTGATGGAACTATCTATTGGCAGGGGCAAATCATTAAAATAAAGTGAGGTAGATAAAATGTTTAGGAAATTAAAAACAACCGTTCAGCAATACGCTGCCAAATATGATGTGATTGCCGGTGTGTTATCAGAACAAAAGCAAAAAATCTTTACAAATGTCGATTGGAGTAGTTCAAAAAAAGACAAAGAATTTGCAGCTGCCAAAGAGGGTTTTGATTTGGCACATATTGAATTGGTCAAGGAGTATCAAGCTAAGGTTAAAGCGGATATTGATTCCATCAGAGTAGATTTCAAGAAAACTATTACTAATGAAGTCGGTGCAAATGAAATTGCCGAACTTAAATTACTGATGGATTGGAAATTATCTGAATTTGAGTTGCAAGCATACGGCGAAAAATATCAGGGTAATTATAAAGCCTTGCGCCTTCTCAAAAAAATTGCTGAAAACAATGGTTTTCAGTTTGTCTTTACCAGTGATGAAGATATTCTGTATGATTTGGGAACGCTACAAAGCTATTGCCTTTCTGCTATCAGCCAATACGAAGGGAAAACCGCAGGGCATAATAATGTCCGTCTGATTATTCATGGCGCAGGTATTGATATGTATGAGCAGAATTATAATAACTTCCTGAATCCGTTTATTGCCCTATGACAGATAAACATGGAAGCACAAGCTTCAAAGACTTCAAAAATATGACCGAAGTAGCAAGGCTTCAATTACTGAAAAGCAATCCGAAACTATATCATATCCTGCACAACCAATGGTTGCTATATAACAAAGGGGGTAGAAAATAAATGTCTAATATAGAATTTCAAGATAATAGAATCAAATGTAAAAATGCTTTAGAAGAAGCTATCATATCTTTCTTACATGAATCAGGTGGCGAATTAGCTTCACAAGCAACGAGAAACCAAAGACGAAAATCAGGGCAAACCGCCGGAAGTTGGGATTACATTGTCAATGATGACCTTCTTGAAGCGGTTGTTGGTAACCCTCTTGAAAATGCTATTTGGGAAGAATTTGGAACTGGTGAATACGCTTTGAAAGGCAACGGAAGAAAAGGCGGTTGGTACTATGTGGATGAAGATGGAAAAGGTCATTTCACGCATGGAAAGAAACCTTGTAGAGCATTACACAATGCCTTTACAGAGTTAAAGCCAAAGATTATCAAGAGAGCTGAAAGCGAATTAAAAGCAAAATTAGGTTAACCTTGACCCGCTTCCAAAGGATAACACCGAAGGGAGCGGGTTTTTATGCCTTTTTTCGTGATGGTTACCTGTTAGTTACCGCCGATTTTGAAAAGCCAATTTGTTAGTTATGAGTTAGTTTTTTGTTAGTTTCCCCATAGAAACTTACCGAGTTTTGCAGAGCCTTAAAATTGAACAACCCTTGTAAATACAGCGTTTAAGCTACATTACAAGGGTTGTTCGGTCTTGGTTGCGGGGGAAGGATTTGAACCAACGACCTCCGGGTTATGAGCCCGACGAGCTACCGGACTGCTCTACCCCGCGATATAGAATTATGGTGCCGGAGACCGGGCTCGAACCGGCACGGGATGTTTATTCCCACGGGATTTTAAGTCCCGGGCGTCTGCCAATTTCGCCACTCCGGCAACTCGATTTCCAACAGCCTAATTAGTATAGCACAAGTACATTTCATTGTCAAGGGTTTTTTATCAATTCATTCTAGAAAATTTTTATCAATTCATTCTAGAAAATATATCCAGCTGTTCATTTTATCTGTTTTTCATCAAGAATCGCTTGATATACCGTGTTTTTAGACACCACTCTATCCCTTGCCACCGCTTTCATGGCATCCATGCGGGACATACCCTGCTCCACATAAAATTTCACATGAGCGGCTATCTCCATCTGACTCCAGAAGGATTGAGCGTTCCCCTCTGGAATCCCTTCCATTACAAGCACATATTCACCCCGGGGATCATTCTCTGTATAATACGCAATAGCCTGTTCCAAGGTGATACGCAAAACCTCTTCGTTACGTTTGGTCAATTCTCGTGCAAGAGCGATTTGGCGATTGCCGGTCGCGGCGTATACTTCATCCAACACCTTTTTCAAATCATGGGGAGAAACATATAAAATGACAGTCCGTTTTTCCAACGCGATTTCTTCCAAACGGGCTTTTCTTATTTTTTTCTCCTCGGGTAGAAATCCTTCAAAAACAAATCGTGTGGTATCCAAGCCCGACAAAGCCAGTGCCGCAACAGCGGCGCAAGGGCCGGGCACGGCAAACACAAGGATTCCCGCCTGCGCACACAACTTTACCATGTCCGCCCCGGGATCAGAAATAGCGGGCATCCCCGCATCGGTGACCAAAGCACAGCTTTCACCGGCAGCCAGGCGGCGAAGAAGCTGTTCTCTTCTTTTTTCTTTGTTGTGTTCATAATAACTGATCATAGGCTTGGATATGGAAAAACAAGAAAGCAACTTGCCCGAAACGCGTGTGTCCTCGGCAGCCACAAAATCCACTGATTCTAATATATGCTTGGCCCTGGGAGATAAATCCCCCAAATTACCAATGGGCGTCGCCACCAAATACAGGGCACCTTTGACTATTTCATTTCCCATCTTATTTCCCACACTCCCATGCTTCCTACCCATTTAAAGCGCCCTTTTGGGCATGGTTGTTCCCACCCAAAAGGACAATAGCATCACCGTATTGACATGTTTACTCCCACGCAACAACGAAAGATGTTTTCTATCCGTTTTTGTTTTCATGTTTAAGCTTCTTTTGCGTTCTCATATTCAATTTACACGTATATAACACCACATGCTGATGTTTTGTTATCAAATCGTTATTAAAACGCTACCTCATTTTTGCTATTCTATACAGAATAATTCAAAGTGATTTGCAGTTCTCAAATGATCTTTTTAACGATTACCATCATAGCATAACTTACACCGTTTCGCAAGAGAAAATTGAATTGACATACAATGCTCAAACATTGCGTGAAAAAACAGTCTCCTTTTTTAGCTTTTAACATTATCCAATTGAAATGAAACGTGTTGCACCCATTACGGTTACAAGAAAATATGCCGGTATTATTGCCTCTGTTGTGGCTCAGATTACACCCATCCGGCACACCATTCGAAATTGATTTCGACATCGGAGATGCTATTGTTCCCGGGCAGGAGAAACCACCATTTTTAACGCAACTTGAAAATTTCAAGGCAACCAGCGTAAATATCTTTTCCATCGAAACCACCATTGTGGAAAAGCTCAATGTCATTCTAAGCCTTGTGGAGTTTTCAAGCTGGATGAAAGATTATTACCACATTGATTACCTTATGGGGCATTTCTCTTTTTCTTTCCGCTCCAACCGTCGATACCCAGGTCGCCTAAGTCTAAAATATCGCCTTCTGATAAAATAACAATAACCACCACGGTTAGTATGACAAATGAGCCAAAGCTTCCATATGAAATATCCTTAAGGACAGGGCGTTCATCATGGTTAATGGTAACACCAAAAACACAGATAAAAAATAAAGATACAAGTAAACAGAAAAATCCAAAACTGAAATAAGTTTCACCTGTTCTGATCCAGTAAACAACCGTGACCACTAATAATGCAAGATTTACAATAGTCGCTATAGAAAGCGTCACTTTTTTAGTTTTTGAATAAGTCTGCAACATAAGATAAATTGTCATCAGTATAGCACCGGAAGGTATCGCCGCAATGATTAACTCTAAAATATTTAATGATAAACCTTTTGTCAAATAGTAAGCGGAAACGGAAAGTCCACAACCTATAAAATTAACCAAGAAGCTAAAAATATATAAAAGCGAACACTTTTTACCCAAAATATGTAATGGACTTGCCGCAACCATAAAAGCTACACCGACAATCAATCCATACCACTTTGAGCATACAAAAACAGCAACTTGGGTTGAGAGTGCTAAAATACCGAGTGATGCTAGGCAAGGATTATGTTATATTGTTCCTTGCCTTCAGCGCATAAAATCGCTTGATTCACCGAGGTGAGAATCTCTGCACACCGGTCTTTCCTCTGGCCATCTATCGAGACTGTTAAATTATGTATGGAGCTTGCCGAGGGTGATTGGTGCGCTGTGTAGCACGTTAGGACTGTTCATCGTGCATTCCTCCTCTTCATACCGCCGTTTTAATAATGGCGGCGTATTCCTTTCTCATGTCTTCTGATTCCTCCGGCGTTCTGGCAGTTATCATAACTGTGATAACTCCGGGCTGCAGCTCTCGGCTGCATGCCGCCGGGGTTTCGTCTTCTCCGATTGTGATGATGTAGCGGGTTTTTGTGGGCCTCTTCAATTCAATTACCATACCTCCTCTCGCATTTCCTCCTATTGCTCTATGCTCTCCTTCTTGACGGAGCTGATCATGCTCCGTATGCCTCGCAGACGTTGCCATCGTTACCGCCTCCTCGCCTCGCCGCTCCAAGCTCCATAATGGCCTGCCGGACTTCCGCTTTTTCATCAGGGGGGAGCTCCTCCCGAAGTTTGCGGCAGAATGTCGACTCCGCGCATCCCAGACGCTTTGCAATCTGCCAATGGGCCACGTTTGCGTCCTTGGCCTCTCTCCTAATATCGATATTGGCTTTACTCATTTCGCGCCCTCCTTTGCATATAATTGTTGCTGTTGCTATTGACCTTTGATTAGTATTGGTGTAATATAGTCTTAGTATAAAGTCTTGCTGCTGTTGTTGTCAACTGGATAGAGCAAGTTCAACAATGTTGTTCAATTTCGGCATTTGTAGTGCTTGACCAGCGCTTCTTTGTCGATATTGTTAAACAAAAAGGAGGCCGAAAATGGGAAAAAGTAAAATAAACGAAACCGAGGCGCAGGTGCGCGAGTGCTTTTCTGAACGCCTTCTTGGTTTACGCAAAGGGCGGAAACTCTCGCAGGATGAATTCGGTGTCGCTTTGGGATTGTCCCGCGGCAGTATCAGCTATTATGAAAAGCAGAGCAGGACGGCTCCAATTGACGTTTTGTATGCCGTTGCGGATTATTTCAGAGTGTCCACTGATTTCCTGCTGGGTCTCAAGGAGGAGCCTGATCCGTATATCAAAGAAGTTGAGCCCGGCCGACTTGGGACCTCTCGTTATATGCCACCGCGTATGGCCGATGAAGTATCAGCTCTGGCAGCTCGGCAGTCTGAATTATGGAGCGCCTTTGCCCGATCGTCGCTATCACTTCCACCGGAGTCTAGATTGCGGGATAGTCTTTTCGTTGCCGTAATGGGTACGGTGGACGCTTACATGGTCGCGGCGCAGTCCCTCCAATCAGGGAAGCCCTTAGCGGAGTTAGTCTCTGCTCTCCAGTCTGCCGGGGTATCCGCCGAGCTTTCCATGTCTATCCTCGCTCAGGTCTCCGTTCTCCAAGGCAATGAGGCCGATTCTGGTCATGTGGATAGAGAATAGGCATAAAAAATAAGCCCCTGTCCGGTACCCGGCTGGAGCTCAGTGAAGGGAGGTGCTGCGTTGCCTGTTTATAAGGACGAAGAAAGAAAATCATGGTATGTCTGGTTCCGCTATAAGGACTGGTCCGGGACCGTCCGGCAGCATAAAAAGCGCGGCTTCGCTAAGAAATCGGAAGCCGCTCAATATGAGCGGGACTTTCTAAAAAAGCAAAGCGGCAGCTGCGACATGGCCTTCGGCTCCATGGTTGATCTCTATATGGAGGACTGCAAAACGCGGCTCCGCTCTACGACTTACGAAAACAAAAAGTATCTCATTGATTCGAAGGTCCTTCCAGCCTTGAAGGACTTGCCTGTCAATGCGATCACTCCGGCAGTTGTCCGAAAGTGGCAGAATGACCTTCTGAATGATGAGGCCGATTATTCGCCCACCTACATAAAAACGATAAATAACCAGCTGTCGGCTATCTTCAATTTTGCAAAGCGTTATTATGGCCTGCAGGTAAATCCTGCGGCGGTCGCCGGTTCTGTCGGTAAGAAGAACGCCGAGGCTATGCAGTTCTGGACGCAGGACGAGTTTCAGTGCTTCGCCGCTGCCATATCGGACAAGCCTGCCTCGTTTGCTGTTTTTAACACTTTATTCTGGACCGGCATGCGTTCCGGAGAGCTCCTCGCTCTCACCTTGGATGATGTGAGCTTCGAGGCTAAAACGATAAGCATTACCAAAAGCTACGCCCGGCTTAGCTGCGAGGATGTTGTTTCTCCTCCAAAGACGCCGAAAAGCCGCCGGGTGATTACGGTGCCCGACTTCCTTCTTGATGTCCTGCGCGATTACGCTGGCCGCTTATATGACTATGATCCTTCGGAACGGTTGTTCGCCTATACAAAAAGCTATCTCCATAGCGAAATGGTCCGAGGTTGTAAGAAGTCTGGTGTAAATAAAATACGCGTGCATGACCTCCGCCATTCGCACGCGTCGTTATTGATTGAGCTTGGGTTTTCTCCGCTGCTTATATCGGAGCGCCTCGGCCATGAAAACGTGGAGACCACTCTTGGTACCTATGCTCATCTTTATCCCAATAAGCACGGGGAAGTATCGGACAAGCTGAATGTCCTTTATGCCCCTGAAAATGGACTAAAAGGCAGCGAAAAACCGGAGAATTTTGAGTAATGCTTCCATACTGCTACCACGGCTATAAACAATGCCCCGGATTACCCTTATATTACTGGGTTTCGGGGCATTGTGGCTTCTATTCCCATTCAATGGTTGCCGGTGGCTTGGGTGACATATCATAAAGGACACGATTGACACCATCCACTTCAGTCAGAATGCGATCGGTAATTTTCTGCAGAACATCCCAATCGATCCGTTCAATGGAAGCGGTCATAGCATCCACGGTATTGACGGCACGGAGAATCACCGGATAGGCATCCAACCGCGCCCCGTCTTTCACGCCCACCGATTTGAAATCGGGCACCGCCGTGAAATACTGCCAAACTTTACCCGCAAGACCGGCATTTTCAAACTCTTCCTGCAAAATGGCATCCGCATCCCGCACTATGCGCAGGCGTTCTCTGGTGATGGCACCTAAACATCTGACACCCAGACCGGGGCCGGGGAAAGGCTGCCGATAGACCATGGAAGCCGGCAAACCCAATGCCACCCCGCAGGCACGTACTTCATCCTTAAATAAAAATTTGATGGGTTCTACCAAGTCAAATTTTAAATCCTCCGGTAACCCCCCCACATTGTGATGGGATTTGACCATTTTGGCAGTTTTGGTACCGCTTTCCACAATATCGGGATAAATGGTACCTTGGGCAAGAAACTCAATGCCTTTTAGCTTTCCGGCTTCTTCTTCAAACACGCGAATGAATTCCGCGCCGATGATTTTTCTCTTCTCTTCGGGATTCGATACGCCCGCAAGCTTATAAAGAAAACGGTCAGTGGCATCCACATAGACCAAATTGGCATGCATTTGGTTGCGGAACAAGGCAACGACCTGCTCGCTTTCCCCTTTGCGCATCAAACCATGATTTACATGGACGCATTCCAACTGATGACCGATGGCTTTGATCAAAAGCGCAGCAACCACGGAAGAATCCACACCGCCGGACAGCGCCAACAAGACTTTTTTGTTACCCACCTGACGGCGGATCAAGGCAACCTGGTCGGCAATGAAATTTTCCATATTCCAGTTTGCCTCGGCTTTGCAAACATCAAACACAAAGGGTCTTAGCACGTCCTGCAAATCCTTGTCGCAAGCAGGCATCGCACCTAAATCCATTGGCTTTTTCCCCTTGTGATCAATTACAAACAAGGGTTTTTGGCTTTCATATACACAATCGGCAGCGTCGATTTTCACACCATCCACAAGGTTGTTTTTACCGCCGTTTAATATGATCCCCTTAACATGGGAAAGAGAGGCCATTTCTTGTTCCAAAATGTCATGGGGATAAATTTCGCTGTAAACCCCCAAGGAACGGATGGCTCTGGCAAGACGGGAATTGTCCTCGCTTCCCAAATCCACAATCAAAATCATTCCCTGCTGCATAACGATCCCTTCTTTCAAACATTAAAACATTACAATATATTGATCCCGGTGCGCGCCCACCGATACATACTTGATGGGGCAGCAAACCGCCTTTTCAATGAAGCGGATATACGCCAGAGCGGCTTGCGGAAGCTCTTCTTTGGTTCTGCAATGAGAGATATCACACGTCCAGCCTTTCCAATACGCATATACGGGCTTTGCCGAAAACAAACGGTCCCCCGCAGGAAATTCCTCGATGATTTCCCCATTCACATCATAGGCAACGCAAACAGGAATTTCTTTCATGTGAGATAAAACATCCAACTTGGTCAAGGCAATTTCGGTAGCTCCCTGCATAGCAGTCCCATAGCGGGATGCCGGCACATCGAATCCGCCCACTCTTCTGGGTCTGCCGGTTGCCGCGCCGTATTCACCACCCGCTTCCCGCAATTCATTTCCCTGTTCCCCGCACAATTCACAGGTAAAAGGTCCTTCCCCCACACAGCTGGAATAAGCCTTCATGACACCGATGACGTTGTCCAGACAAAATCCGGGTACACCGGCGCCCACGGGGGCATAGGCAGCGATGGTGGAGGAGGAAGAGGTATACGGATATATCCCAAAATCAATATCACGCAACGCGCCCAACTGGGCTTCAAATATTATTTTTTTGCCCTCTTTGGCGGCGCGGGTCAGGAAAGCAGAGGTATCACAAATAAAGGGCTTGAGTATTTCGCCATAGGTATGGAGCCAATCCATCATATCATCCACGGAAACGGGGGCATTTTCATACCCTTTGTGAATCGTCAGGTTTTTCCATTCCACGATGCGTTCCACTTTGCTTCGCAGCGTATCGGGAGCGAGCAAATCCCCCATACGAATGCCTTTTTTCATATACTTATCCGCATATACAGGCGCAATGCCGCGACGGGTGGAACCAAACTTGGCATCCCCCAACCGATCTTCTTCTAAAACATCCAGCAATTTGTGATAGGGCATACAAATGGTGGCACAATTGCTAATGCGAAGATTTTCGGGACGAACCATCATGCCTTTATCCGCCAATTTACCGATTTCACCGCACAAATGGGCGATATCGATGACCATGCCGTTCCCCATCACATTGACGATTTCTTCTCGCAAAATACCGGAAGGAAGCAGGTTGAGAACAAATTTACCTTTTTCGTTGATGACCGTGTGACCGGCGTTGTTACCGCCTTGATACCGCACAACCATGTCATACTCCTGACTCAACAGATCCACCATGCGTCCTTTACCTTCGTCGCCCCAGTTGGTTCCTACGATTGCAGTCAGCATACTTTTTCTCCTATACTGAAATACTAACATCCATCCCCAGCAAAGAGGCGTTTTCCTCTAAAATCGGACGAATGATATCATACAAAAACTCCTCCGTTTGTTCTTTGGCACGGCCGATAAACTGTTCAACGGACAGAATCGAGTCCAATTCCTCCCGGGTCAGATGGAACCGTTCATCCGCCAGAATGCGATCCAACAAATCATTGTCTTTACCCCGCAGTTTGATTTCTTTTGCCGTTGCCACGGAATGTTCCCGGATGGCTTCATGCAATGCCTGCCGATCGCCGCCTTTTTTCACACAATGCATCAAAATGTTTTCGGTGGCCATGAAAGGCAGTTCTTCGTTGAGATGTTTACCCATCACGGCAGGATACACGCTCATTCCCCGTACAATGTTCAGCAGTAAGGACAAAATACCATCGATGCACAAAAAGGCTTCGGGAATGCTGATTCTCCGGTTGGCGGAATCGTCTAAGGTCCTTTCAAACCATTGCCCCGCCGCGGTCATGGCAGGATTCATGGCATCTGCCATGACATAGCGCGCCAAAGAACCAATGCGCTCACTGCGCATGGGATTGCGTTTGTACGCCATGGCGGAAGAACCGATTTGTTTGGATTCAAAGGGTTCGTCCACTTCTTTTAGGTGAGACAACAGACGAATATCATTGGAAAACTTAGCAGCAGACTGAGCAATGCCGCTGAGCACCGACATAATTTGAGCATCCACTTTTCTGGAATAGGTCTGACCCGACACGGGGTAAACAGCCGAGAACCCCATTTTTTCTGCAATTTTTTGTTCCAGCCCTTTGACTTTTGCATGGTCGCCTTCAAAAAGGGCCAAAAAACTGGCGCCTGTCCCCGTGGTTCCCTTGCAGCCGAGCAGTTTGATATGGTCCAGCTCAAATTCCAGCCGTTCATAGTCCATGAGCAGATCATGGAGCCATAGGGTAGCTCGCTTGCCCATGGTGGTGGGCTGGGCAGCCTGGAAGTGGGTAAATGCCAAGCAGGGTGTGTTTTTATATTTTTCGGCAAAATCCGCCACGGCATCCATCGCGTTAAGAAGGAGCTGTTTGACCAACTGCAACGCAGACCGCATTTGGATGATATCGGTGTTGTCCCCTACGTAACAGGAAGTTGCGCCCAAATGGAGAATGCTTTTTGCCACAGGACACTGTTCCCCATAGGCCAAAACATGGGACATCACATCATGGCGCACTTCTTTTTCGTACGCCTCGGCCACATCGTAATTGATGGTATAAACAAACCGCTTCATTTCGGCAATTTGTTCATCGGTAATGGGAATTCCCAACTCTTGTTCACTTTCGGCAAGGGCAATCCACAGTTTTCGCCAGGTGGAAAACTTATAATCATCCGAAAAAATCTTCTGCATTTTTTTGCCGGCATATCGCTTGCCAAGCGGGCTCTGATAATGGTCTCTCAAGAACAACCCTCCTAAATAAAAAAATCACAAAAATTCTTTTGTGATGGAATAAGCTGCATTTTCCAGTTCTACGTTAGTATAAAACAGAGCCTGATATTTGTCAAGACTTTTACACAATTGTGAACATTTACTCTTCCTCTCCTGAATCTAATTGTTATCACTTTACAGATATGAAAAAATAACATATACTGTTATAAGAATTGTACCCGAAAAGAGGTTAACCCATGCGTAGACGTTATCTATTTCTGACCGCTCTGCTGGTTTTATCCACCATGATGCCGGCATGTCAAGAGAAAAAGCCTTCAGAGCCTTCAAAATCTACCGATTTGCAAAACGGATCAGAAGTCCTTTCCGAGATTGATATTATGATACAGTTGCCGTATTTTCACCAAGAATATTTTAGCCGCTACATCGCCTATATGGAATCCAACCTGGATTTGACCCTTGAACAGGTGGTGACCCATGTCAATGTAGGCCTGGATTTCCCCTATTACAGTGAAGAAATCATGTCCGAAGCTCTGAACATTGGCACCAACTTATTCTTGGTGAATAAGTATCATTACTTGACTGCCGATTTTGTACCTGCCGGACTAGTGACCATTGCCAAAGACTGTACCACCCGCAATTTGTCTCTGTCTGAAGAAGCCGCCCGGGCATTTGAAGACCTTTGCCGGGCTGCCAAAAAAGCCGGCTATCCCATTTTGGGGATGTCCGCCTACCGCTCCTATGCTTATCAGCAAAACTTGTATAACAGCTACCTTGCGGTAGACGATCAGGCAACCGTAGACACCTACAGTGCCAGGCCCGGTCATTCCGAACACCAAACCGGGCTTGCCATCGACGTACAGGATAATACCCTTCCCTACAATCAGTTTAGCGAAACCCCTTCCTTTCAATGGGCACTGGACAACCTGCATACCTATGGCTTCATCATCCATTACACCCCGGATAAAAAATTTGAAACCGGATTTATGAGTGAACCCTGGCATTTTCGCTATGTGGGAAAAGAAGTGGCGACTTATTTGTATACCCACAACAAAAACCATCCCGATGACACCCTCTCCCTAGACGAATACATTGCCAGAGAAATCAGCAAACCCTATTCACTGGCAATCACTGCCGATTAATACGAATCCGAAACACTCTTTGCCCCCAAGCAAAGAGTGTTTTTTTGCGGTGCATCAGCGCGGCTGGACGCCGGTGGATGGGGGGATACCCTCCGCAGTGTGAATTTTTCTCCTTACAGCATATAAATACATCGATTTCAACACTGTTATTTTGCCCGAAACCCCACAGGTACTCTTGTGACTTCTTGCATTTTAAGCGAAAAATATTGACAAGTGAAGCATTGCCATGTATAATGTTTTTATCAATATGTGGAGGTGTTTTTCATGGCATATAAAATTGATGCAGATGCTTGTATCGGATGTGCCGCTTGCGTGGACGAATGCCCCGTTAACGCTATCAGCGATAAGGACGGCAAATGCGAAATCAATCCCGACGAGTGCATTGAATGCGGCGCTTGCGCAGACGTCTGTCCCGTCGACGCTCCCAAGGAAGCGTAAACAAAGCAAAAAGCGTGGGATTTTCCCACGCATTTTGGATTGTCAAGAAACCATCAGGCCTAGAAAAATCGTGCCAGGCGAGGCACCGGGTTTTGCAACGGCGCATACCGGCTGTATGTAACCGAAGTATGCATACCCTTGCAACGATACAAACAACATGCAGGATGCGTTTTGCGGGTGCCCGACTTTTTCGACGGCCTGAAGCGTGGGATGTTCCCGCGCTTTTTTCGTATGGGAGCCTATATGGATATTCGGAAAGACTATTTGTTTGACAATGTGTTCGTATATCAGAATCCTTCGTTGTATGCTTTCGGTACCGACGCCGTTTTGCTTGCCGCCTTTACCCGCATCAGACCCGGCAGCGTGGGTATGGAATTGTGTGCGGGTAACGGGGTTATTTCATTGATGCTGGCAAAAAGAAAAAAGCCCTCCCATATCACCGCCGTAGAAATACAGGAAGCCTGTGCGGATTTGGCAAAAATGAGCGTAACGGAAAACGCCTTGGAGGGGATCGTTACCGTTCTCAACGCCGATTTAAAAACGCTGTCACCTCCCCATCGGAAGTTGGATTTTGTAGTGGTCAACCCCCCCTATCGAAAAGAAAACGCCGGATTCAAAAGCGTTGAAGACAGCCGCCGCGTTTCCAATGCGGAAGTTCTCTGCACCCTGGATGATGTGGTAAAAACCGCATCCCTTCAGCTGAAATATGCCGGGGATTTTTACTGCTGCCACCGCCCCGAACGCCTGTGCGATTTGTTTTGCTCTTTGCGTTCTTTCGGTATGGAACCCAAGAGGCTTGTCATGGTGCAACCCCGCCCCGATACTCCTCCCCATTTGATTTTATGTCACGCGAAAAAATACAGCCGCCCGGGATTGCGGGTGCTGTCTCCCTTAATATTGTTGCAAGATGCAACGGGGGATGTGTTGTCGCCACAAGTACAAAAGATCTATAAAACCGGTTTTTTTTAACCCAATAAATCCCGCACCACCGCCGATGCCAGCAAACACCCCGCCGCGGCCGGCACAAAGGGCATGCTGGCAGGCGAAGACCTTCTCGTGTTTTCATCCCTGCCCCTTACACCGGTTTGAACAGGTAGTTCGTCGGAATAGACAACGGTTAGGTTGTCTATTTTTCTTTTTTTGAGTTCCCGGCGCATGACTCTGGCCAAAGGGCACACCGCTGTTTTGGATATATCCGCGATTTTCAATCGTTCAGGCATGATTTTGTTTCCCGTCCCCATACAACAAATAATGGGAACCCCGGCGGCTTTGGCTTTTTCCACCAGCAGCAGCTTGGATGACACGGTATCAATGGCATCCACAATGTAATCCAGCCGGGAAAAATCAAAGCTGTTTACAGTTTCCCCCTCCAATCGGCGGAAAAGTGCTTCCACGTTGCAATCGGGATTGAAGGCGGCAATTCTGTTTTTCATCGCCAGGGTTTTTTCTTTTCCCAAATTTTCTACGGTGGCAATGAGCTGACGGTTAAAGTTGCTCTCTTCTACCACATCACAATCCACAATCATCAAAGAGCCGATCCCCGACCGGGCCAAGGCTTCGATACAATAGGAACCCACACCCCCGATGCCAAACACGGCAACGCGGGCGGAGAGTAGTTTTTGTATGCCTTCTTCCCCCACCATTTGCCGGGTGCGGGAAACTCTTTGAGAAAAGGCGGGAAAATCGTTTCTGTTCATACGAACCTCCTGTCTGTACATCTGGGGATAGTATACGCGATTACCCTGTCTTGGTCAAGTGTATGTGTATACGAATCAGATGCTGTCCTGATTCCAATTCAAAAAGCAGCCGGCGTTTTTCTTTTTCCGGTTCTTTCGGGTGAAACATAAGGTCAAAAAAACAAAGGTGTTTGATTCTGCAGATGGGTATGGTCATAAATTTTGACAAAAACAATGAAAACTCTTGATTATAATGGAACAAAATGCTATAATTCTATATTATAATGGTTTATTATTTTGCCAAAGTATGGGCATTTTATAAAGAAAAGGAGTCTACTATGATAAAGCAGGACTTGGAATTTCTCAAAACAGTGGATCCCTCCGTGGCGAACGCCATGGAAAAGGAGCTTTTTCGTCAGATCGGCAACCTTGAATTGATCGCATCCGAAAACTTCACTTCCGCTGCCGTTATGGAGGCATCCGGA
>ENA-UOOH01000192-UOOH01000192.1-fermentation-metagenome-genome-assembly--contig:-NODE-192-length-72432-cov-9.790154_pt1 | contig 72432 bp, 64 predicted proteins | sample MGYA00245778_ERZ724025 | MGnify/ENA primary metagenome ERZ724025 (study PRJEB28704, sample SAMN03018313) | fermentation metagenome | biome: anthropogenic terrestrial biome; feature: soil; material... | reverse complement strand
AGGCTCCATTGCTTAAATTTAAAATATTTGTGTCTTGACAATGGGGTCCATCTTACCCAGTATATTAGTTAATTCTTCTATGTTTTTTTTAAGTTGGGTTGTAAGTTTGGTTGGAGCGGGTTTACTGGTTGACTGATTATTGAAATTCTTATTATTAAGCAGGCCCATTAACTTTATCTTATTACGTAAAAGCCTAAACATATAATGACCTCAAATCCACATAATATTTCTATAAGTTATATTTTTTACTAAAAAACTAAATATATGCAGAATGGCTTATAATGATAGGCCAGTTTCGCACGAAACAGCGCGTCCGCATTTACATTCCAGTTGATTAGGCTTGATATCCTGATAAATTATTTCAGCTAGGCGCAATAGTGGTCATTAACGCGGAAATACTAGCGATACAATGGAATAAGGCCGGGAACATTTTTTGCCGAATACCATATTATGTATTATAATATTAATCAAATCTAAATAGATTTGATGCCGAATCCAGTTTAGAAGACTGGAACGGGGGAACCATTTTTGGGGTGAATCCGGCTTTTTGCTGGTAGGGCAATCCCCTTGTCCGAACCCGTCAGCTAACCTCGCAGGCATAGTAGGGGAGGGTATAATATTTATAACCGAACAGATAATACACCCTCTTCGTTTCCAAAATATGAATACAAGGAGGGTTTTTGTTGTTAAGAGAAGATTTGATAAAAAAAGAAATCCAGGGGAAGAAACGCGAGATATCATTACGTAGAGCTGATAAGCTCAAGCAAGAAATTACCGATTATTTTCTCATCCAATCTACTATCGAGACTGGAATGCGAGTGCAGGAACGTAATATTCGCAACCGGGAAAGCATCCTTCAGTACTTTCAAGCCAGCAATAATGATTGGGATAACTGGGCATGGCAAATGAAGAATCGCATCAGCGATGTAAATGTGTTGGCTTCAATTCTGGACCTGAATGAATTAGAGGTGCAGGCAATTAAAAAGGTATCGAAACAAGTTCGCTGGTCTATTTCTCCCTATTACCTCAGTTTAATCGACTTCGATAATTATGCTGCTTCACCAATTTACAAGCAGTCTGTCCCCAGCCTGCTGGAATTGACTGAATATCAAGGCGAGGATGACCCCATGGGAGAAGAACTCACCAATCCAGCTCCCCGTATTACACGCCGCTATCCAGACCGGCTTATCATCAATGTGACCAACCAATGTGGTATGTATTGCCGCCATTGTCAGCGCCGCAGGAATTTTGGCGAAACTGATAACCATGCCACGCGTAAAGATCTGGAGGCGGCCCTGCAATACATTAGAGACAATTCAGAAATTCGAGATGTGCTTATCACCGGCGGGGATGCGCTCATGCTTAGTGACCGCACCCTTGACTGGTTGCTGGGAGAACTGGACGCCATTGCACATGTTGAGATTAAACGAATTGGCACCAGGGTTCCGGTTACAATTCCGCAGCGAATTACCGCCAATTTGTGTCAGGTGCTGAAAATGCATCCTCCCATTTATATTAATACCCAATTTAATTCTCCGCTGGAAATTACTCTGGAAGCCAAGCGAGCTTGTGACCGACTTATTGAAGCAGGGGTCGTTTTGGGTAATCAGGCAGTTCTACTTAAAGGGATTAACGATGATATCCATGTGATGAAGAAGCTTAATCAGGAATTACTGAAAATACGGGTTCGCCCTTATTATATTTTCCAGGCCAAAGAGGTAACGGGAACCACCCATTTTGTCAGCCCGGTTCAGACGGGGTTGGATATTATGAAGCATTTACGAGGCTATACTTCTGGTCTGGCTGTCCCGACTTATATTATTAATGCCCCGGGTGGCTATGGTAAGACGCCGGTTAACCCGGAATATGTATTAGCCATTGATGAGAACCAGGTTTTAATCCGTACCTGGCAGGGAAAAACATTCAATTATCCTAACCATGCCGCTCATAATCCTATTGATGTTTAAAGGAGCAGGATATGACCAAAGACGATGTTTTCAAGGATATAAATGAAAAGGGAATTGAATTTATTCGACTTCAATTTATAGATATCTTTGGAATTATGAAAAGCATGTCTATTATGGTTAGCGAACTGGAGCGTGCTTTTGCAGGTGAATTAATGTTTGATGGTTCATCAGTCGATGGGTTCGCTTGTGTTGAAGAATCCGATCAGTGTATTGTACCAGATCCTGACACCTATGCCATAATGCCCTGGAGACCACAAGAAGAGGGCGTAGCGCGAATGATTTGTGACGTATATACCACCGAAGGACATCCTTTCACGGGATGTCCTCGCTATATTTTGAAAAAAGCTCTGCGCGATGCAGAGGAAATGGGTTTTGAGTATAATATTGGACCAGAGGGGGAGTTTTTCCTTTTCCATGCTGATGAGAAGGGATATCCGCTCTTTGATATTCATGACCATGCAGGCTACTTCGACCTGGCCCCGGTTGATTTAGGAGAAGACGCACGCCGCAACATCATCCTTACCCTTAAGAAAATGGGGTTCAATATAGAAGCATCGCATCATGAGGTGGCTCCGGGACAGCATGAAATCGATTTTAAATATGGCGAAGCGCTGCGGACCGCTGACAATTGGATAACCTTTCGCGATGTAGTTAAAAACATTGCCCGCCAATCGGGATTATATGCCAGCTTTATGCCCAAACCCCTGAGTGGTGAAAATGGAAGTGCTATGCACTGTAACCAGTCGTTATTCAAAGATGGAGTGAATGTCTTTTGTGATCCCCAGGGTCCAGACGGGCTCAGTGACCTAGCCCGGTTATTTATCGGGGGTTTGTTAAAACATGCCCGGGGCATGGCAGCTATTGCCAATCCTATTGTAAACAGCTATAAGCGGCTAAAACCGGGTTATGAAGCACCAATTAATGTGGCCTGGTCTACCGGTAATCGTAGTACTCTGATTCGTGTTCCGAATGCTCGCGGCAATACTACCCGGGTTGAATATCGCAGCCCGGATCCATCTGCCAATCCATATATTCTCTTCTCCCTCATGCTTAAGGCTGGTTTGGATGGCATTAAAAACAGGATTATGCCGCCTGAACCCATGCATAGCAGTGCATTCTGTATCGATGCCTCTGAGTCAAGCGGGGGTGAGGTACAGTCATATCCACGCGACCTGCAAGAAGCACTGCAAGAAATGAGGCGGGACCCATTAATAATTGACACGCTGGGAGAACATGTTTTTAAAAGCTATCTGGTTAGCAAACAAAGGGAATGGGATCAGTACGCTGAGTGTGTACATGATTGGGAAATACGCAAATACCTCAAACGATTATGATTCGGGGCAAGTCAATTGGCCTCCCTTCTCAGGGGGGCTTTTATTATGCGAAATACTGGCTTTCTCCAAAACGAATCAGCTGGTTCACATCATTACCAATCTAAAGGTGCTTCCTATTCGCTATTAACCCACTAATGTGTGATTTTACTATGCTAACAACCTGCCCCGGGTTCGTGGAGAGCATAGTATAGATACAGCTGATGAATTTTAAGCGGATAAAAAAATATGCCCGCTTTAATCCATGGTATGCTTATAAAATTGGTTTTTTGTAGTAAACTGATAATAACATAATCAAATTACATCGATATTGAGGGGTATATATGAAGATAAAGAAGCATGTTATTGTGGCGGGAGGCGGGGCAGCTGGAATGATGGCTGCTATTTCTGCCCGAAGATTGGGTGCTGATGTCACGATACTGGAGAGAAATCCGCGGGTGGGCAAGAAAATACTGGCTACCGGAAATGGACGCTGCAATTTCACAAATATAAATGCTGACATTACTTGTTATCATGGTAATAATCCGAAATTTGCTTACACTGCCTTATCTCATTTCAGCCCTGATGATACTGTAAGTTTTTTTGAGAAAATAGGGATTGAGCATAAAGTGGAGGATTGGGGGAAAGTATTTCCTATGTCCGATCAGGCTTCAAGTATGCTTGATGTTCTGTTGTATGAACTGAATGAATTGGGAGTTAATATCGTATGTGATGCCCCGGTAAAAAACATAACCAGGAAAAAGGATAAATTCATAATCGAGCTGGAAAATGGGCAAGTATATCGGGGGGACAGGCTTATCATTGCTACAGGCGGCAAAGCTATGCCTTCCAGCGGTTCTGATGGCCAGGGTTATGATTTGGCAACCATGCTGGGGCATACTATTATAGATATTTTTCCTGCTCTGGTGCAATTAAAGCTGGAGGGATCATTTTTCAAACAAATTGAGGGAGTTAAATTTGTAGGGACTGCTGAAATTATTCACAATAATAAATCCGTTGCTAAAGATAGGGGAGATATTCTCTTTGCGAATTATGGGGTATCAGGACCACCTATTTTACAGATAAGCAGGAAGGCGGGAGAAATATTAAAGGAAGGCCAAGAAGCCCATTTAAAAATATTGATAATGGATATGATGTCGAAAGAAGAGTTAAGAAAACTTATTAACAAACGCTTTCTAATAGGTTCCAAGAAGCCGGTTGACTTTAGCCTGGTTGGGCTTATAAATAAAAGGTTGATACCTGTAGTGCTGGCAGAAGCAGGTATTAATGAGATAAAGCGTCCGGTTGGTAGTTTGTCAGCTAAAGAGCGAGAATGGATCATAGCTATTTTGACTGATTGGAGATTTAAGATCAAGGGAACCAAAAGTTGGCCCAGTGCCCAAATTACCGCCGGCGGTGTCGACACCAATGGCATAGATCAAAATACCATGGAATCTAAATTGGTCCCAGGCCTATTTTTCGCTGGTGAAATAATAGATATAGATGGGCTGTGCGGTGGCTTTAATCTTCAGTGGGCGTGGTCATCCGGATTTATGGCGGGACAAAGCGCGGCCCTATGAGTGCTCTAAACAACGGGAGGTTTATATGATCAGGCTTGCCAATATTAAAATAAGGATAAATAAAGCTGCCCAATTGGACCTGGAAAGACAAGCTTTACGGAAAACAATACTTTCCAAGCTCAAAATTAAGGAGCAGGAACTGATAGAATTTGCCATATTTAAGAAATCAATTGATGCTAGAAAAAAAGATGAAATATTTTATGTGTATACAGTAGATGTTAACGTTCGTAATGAGGAGCGAATACTCGGCAAATTCAATTCTGAAGGAATAACCGTCACCCCTGATCTATCTTACCAGGGCGTTCCATTAGGAAGTGAGCATATGACTGAACGACCAGTGGTAATTGGTATGGGACCAGCAGGTCTTTTTGCCGGATTAATGCTGGCTAAGAATGGCTATAGCCCCCTTATCCTCGAAAGAGGGGAAGATGTGGATACCAGAACCGCCCAAATAAATAGATTCTGGAGCAACGGCCGGCTTGATACTGAAAGCAACGTACAGTTTGGGGAAGGTGGTGCTGGCACTTTTTCGGATGGAAAACTTACTACATTGATCAATGACAGAAGGTGTCGCACTATACTGGAGGAGTTTATCAAAGCAGGTGCACCACCAGAAATATTGTATAAGAGTAAGCCCCACATAGGAACGGATATCCTCAAGGAAACGGTCAAAAATATTAGACAACAAATTATCGCCCATGGTGGAGAAGTAAGATTTAAAGCTAAAGTAACTGATTTTATCATAAAGGATGGAAATATAGATGCGGTCGTCATTAATGATAAGGAGAGGCTTAATGGCCAGGTTATCTTGTTAGCAATCGGTCATAGCGCTCGAGATACGTTTGAGGTTCTGCATCGAAGAGGCATAATCATGAGTCAGAAGCCTTTTTCCATAGGGGTTAGAATTGAGCATCCTCAGGATATTATCAATAAATCGCAATATGGCGATACGGCCGGATATCCCGGGCTGGGAGCCGCTGATTATAAGCTGGCTTATCATTCGAAAAGCGGAAGATCTGCTTATACATTCTGTATGTGCCCGGGCGGATATGTGGTAGCTGCTGCTTCAGAAGAACAAGGGGTTGTTACCAATGGCATGAGTGAATATAAAAGAGATGGAGACAATGCTAACTCAGCTCTCCTGGTGGGGGTTAGACCCGCTGATTTCCCGGGCCCACATCCCCTGGCAGGTATAGAATTTCAGAGAAGGTGGGAGGGGTTGGCTTATCAGCTGGGAGGAAGGAATTACCGGGCTCCGGCTCAGCTAACTGGCGACTTTCTGGTTGATCAGCTCAGTACCCAATGGGGAAGTGTGAAGCCTACCTACCAACCGGGAGTTGCCTTTGCCCTGCTAAAAAATTGTCTGCCCGATTATGTTATAGGAACGATTAAAGAAGCTATAGTGTATTTTGATACCAAAATCAAGGGTTTTGCTATGCCGGACAGCATTTTGACAGGGGTTGAGACCAGGAGTTCCTCACCGGTCAGAATAAATAGAGATGCTAATTATTTATCAAATATCCAGGGTCTGTATCCCATGGGAGAAGGGGCCGGCTATGCAGGCGGTATAATGTCATCGGCAGTTGATGGAGTCAAAACGGCAGAAAATGTTATGGTAAAGTATGCACCTCCACGATAAGTAGGCTGCCACCTAAATAACAAACCGGCCCGGAAATGGTTTTTATCCGGACCGGTTATTTTAATGGGTCGGAGCCTGTACTTTGACAAAGTTGGCAGCTTTTTAGGGTTATATTTCCGGCAAAATTGGTATAGACATAGCTATTAAAGCATTTTTCCCGGAAAGGTATATTACATGAAAAAGTTTAGAAATCCAACCATGGCAGTGCTCTTAATCCTAATCATTAGCCTGCTAAACATTAACATAAATCAAGCTCTGCCCTTATCGGTTAGGGAGATCATAAAAAGTGGTGAGCCCATTAACATACTGTTGTTAGGCATAGATGCCCGTTCGGGTGAAGTCAATGCACGGAGTGATACCATTATATTAGCGAGTATTGATCGTAAAATAAATAAAGCGGTTCTAGTATGGATACCTCGTGATACAAGAATATCTACACCTAATCGAAGTAAAAAAATCAACATGGTCAATCAACTCCAGGGACCCCAAGCGAGCTGCAAAGAAGTTGCCAAACTATTAGATACTAATATCGACTACTACATTCTTACCAACTTCTCTGGATTCGAAAAAATGATAGACACGTTGGGGGGAGTCTACCTGGACGTAGATATAAATCTGTCCAGTCCTTCTTCAGGTGTATATCTTACCAAGGGATATCAATGTTTAAGCGGTAAAGAGGCTCTTAGATATGTGCGTTTTAGAGAAAAGACGGATGGCGATATCGGAAGAACCCTGCGGCAGCAGAATTTATTGAACGCATTAATGAAACAAATAGTACAAACTGAAACTATAACCAAGATTCCTGAGTTATTATCAACGCTGCAGGAGAATGTAAAAACCAATCTATCGGTTAGCGATATGCTTTATTTAACCAACCTAATTACTGCCATAGATGACTGTAATATAGTGACTCAGACATTACCGGGATATTCCTACACAGATGCTTATTCAGGGGCGAGTTATTGGGAAGTTGACCGGCAAATATCCGTAAGCATACTAGACTCTCTATTTCACGGTCACAGATTTGAAGTGGATCTAAAGGAACCATGACGTGAGAATAAGTTTTGAAGCGGGGAGTCGTTCAACTCACCTCACCGCAGGAGATACTCGTTCTGAATAAGCAGGAGCCATTCAAGTTCCCTTGAAAATGGCTCCTGCTTCGTTACGTAAAACCCACTATGACTTCCCGAGGTTTTATTTTTCGCGTTTCATAATCCATTCAGCTATCTTGGGCGCCAGCAGATTTTGTGATTGAGCACTAACATACATTCCGATATGTCCAACCGAGAATGCAACCAGTTCTTTATCGGTGCTGCCAACCTGATCATTGAATGGTATGGTTGCAGATGCGGGGACAATATGATCCTGTTCACCATAAATTGTCAAAACCGGCATTGTGATGTTTTTCAAATCAACCACTCTATCGCTAATTTCCAAGGTGCCTTTAACTAGTTTGTTTTCCTGATAAAAATCCTTTATAAATCTTCTATAGGTCTCGCCGGCTTGATCGGGACTGTCAAGAATCCATTTATCCATACGGACAAAATTAGCAGCAGTATCAGGGCTATCCATATTATCAATAATATTTATATATTTATTGAGCATCAACTGGAAAGGTTTTAACATATCGAAACCTAGATTTAGCAATTCGCCCGGGATGACTCCATAAGTATCCACCATGTTGTCTATATTCATTTCCTGACTCCACTTGAATAACAAACCATTTTCGGACTTCGCTCCAGCCTCAAAATCAATGGGCGCAACCATGGTGACAAGGTTCTTGACCTTATTAGGATTTAGGGCTGTATAAATAGCCGAGAAGGTTCCTCCCTGGCAGACTCCAAGTATATTTAACTTCTCTGCACCTGATCTTTTTAAAACTTCATTTACCGCATTCTCTATATATACGTCAATATAGTCATCCAGGGTTACATATTTGTCCTGGGCAGTAGGATACCCCCAATCGATTATATAAAGATCCAGGCCCAGTTCCAAAAGATTTCTGATTACACTGCGGTCTTGCTGAATATCCATCATGTATTGACGATTTACCAGAGCATATATGATAAGAGTTGGAACTTTACAGACCTTTTTGGTTAAAGGCTGGTAATGAAACAACTGCATCTTATCTTCTTCATAAATTAAGTCTTTACAGGTCGTATCTGATTGCGGATCCCCCAAATTTAATAGCACATCTACACTACGAATTAGTTTTTTCTGAGCTGCAAAGATCTCATTGAAAGTTTTTTCCATATCCATTGACAAGATTACAGACATAAATTAATCCTCCTTTGCAGATTTATTGACGTTGCCTGATTTAGCAATATGTTTTGATTTTGTTTCTTTTAATGCTGCAAACTCTTCATATAGTACCGCAATCTCCTTTTTTAATGCTCTTACTTCTCTTTTTAGGGTATCTAATGTTTTGTAAACGCTGTCCATATCAGTTTTGGAAGGATAGGGTAAGAATTTCAATTGCTTTTCCAGAAAATTGTCGTACTCTTTTTTAAAGTTAACTCCAGCTTCCAATACCTGAGCAAGAAGCTTAGAAAATTCAGGTGTTGCAAATAATTTCAGGTATGCAGCTTCATTTTGCGGCCACCAGTATTCATAGAATTCCTTAAATGTTTTAGGGTTATTGCCTGCTATTATCATTTCTTGATAGTCTTTAATAATCTTTTCTAAAGTTTCTTGATTTACCTTAACCAACACTGCTACAAATCTATTTATTATATTGATGAAATTGATTAAGGCGTTAAACAGTTTCATTTGCTTCTGCATTTGCTCCCGATTCATTGAGAATTGGGGTATATCGAATATTTTCCCAAAGGAAGAAGCAAATTTGTCGCTCCACAGTTTATTGAATTCAATGTAAGCGGCCTGGTCTCCGTTCATACTTTTTACCAATAGATTTTGCAGGTGGGGTGCTTCCTCGAGCCAAGGTTTAGAAAAATTGTTGCCGGCAGCGGTAGTCATGGTGTATATATCCAGACTTTCATCAAAAAATTTTCGCATTTGCTCTGGTAAAAATGAAGCAAAGTTGTTGGACACAATTTTTAGATAATCTTGGTTCCATTTCTCATAGAAATTATTGGGATCGCTATCTTGCCCGGTTATATTCAGTTTTAAATCTTCCCAGAATTTATTAAGATTTTGGTATAGATTAGCTCCACTAAGCAATTTGTTTATGATTTCTTGTTGTGGATATGCATCATTAAATTTCTTGATGCCTTGCGAATAAAGATCAGTTGAACTATCAACCCACTTTTTAATCATTTCCTGAACTGGTTTCATGCTCTCCTCAAAAATGTTGGTGGTCTTGTCTTCAACCTTATCTTGGGGATTGATATCGATACTCTCCTGCCAAAAATCAAACGCTTTTTTCTGAAAATCTAACCATGAGCCTAATAAGTCCTTTTGAGTCATTCAGCTACCTCCATTTATAATTTTTCCGACTTGCTATATTTATTCAGCTAATTGATTTATATGACTAAATTGTGAGTTCCGGTACTGATGACCATCTGACCAAATCTTTCCATGAGCACATTATCCGCGATGGGCAGAAATATGAGAAAATGTGCGGATAAATCTACACCAATCCCATGAAATGAGAATTGGATAAAAATATGTTTGAGTAGGATTAACATGACGGGAATAGATCGGAATAAATGAAAAGAAATAAATAATTATGGGAGGACGTCTTATTGGTGGGGAGAGGTGATTCCCAAAGATGTTGTCATCGTTGTTTCTCAATTTTCTCAGCTAGCTCGTTCAAATACATCCAACGCTCCAGCAACTGTTCCAGAAATAATTCCAATTCTTGTCGTGCATCCGCCAACTCCTGTAAGAGCTGATAATCGCTGGCAGCTTGTTCAATTCTCTTATTAATAGCATCCAACTTTTCTTCGACTGCTGCAATTTCATTGTCAATTTCTTCAAATTCCTTTTGCTCTTTGAAAGAAAACTTCAATACTTTGGGTTTTACTACTTCATGGGAAGCATTTGTTTTATCTTCCGTTGGCTTAGTATATTTATTGGTAGTCAGTGGTTTAGGGGTAGATTGGATTAGGTAATCAGAATAATTACCCGGGTATTCTTCCAATCTTCCCTCGCCTTCAAATGAAATTATCTTGTTAGCTATGCGATCCAGGAAATAGCGGTCATGAGAAACTGCAATTACCGCGCCGGGGAAATCATCCAGGTAATCCTCCAGAATACTAAGGGTTTCAATATCTAAATCATTGCCGGGTTCATCAAACAAGAGAACATTAGGTGCAGCCATTAAGATACGCAACAGGTGGAGTCTTCTTTTTTCCCCGCCGGATAGCTTCTGCAATATATTCCACTGTGATGCAGGTGGAAACAGAAAGGTCTCCAGCATCTGAGATGCGCTCAAGAGCCTCTTGCCTGTGGATAGAAATTCACCAGCCTCGCGGATATAATCTATAACTCGCATTTCATCTGGCAGCCCGATACTTTCCTGCGGGAAGAATCCAATTTTTACGGTACTGCCTATTTCTACAATGCCCTTATCGGGGATGAGTTAACCACTCATTATACGCAGGAGAGTAGATTTGCCTATCCCATTAGGACCCACGATTCCCAGGCGCTCATTTCTGGAAATTATATAGGAATAGCCCTCAATAAGTTTTTCATCTTTATAGCTATGTGATATGTCCTGCAAAATAATGGTCTTCTTACCCAGGCGAGTTGCTGCCGAGGATATTTGCATGTCCTTGGGGCTCGTTGTCTGAAGATTCTCCTGCAATTTTTCAAAACGTTCGATGCGAGCCTTTTGCTTGGTGCTGCGGGCCTTCGCACCTTTGCGAATCCAGGCCAGTTCCTTGCGCAGCAGCGATTGTTTCTTATTGGTGCTTGCGGCTTCATTTTCTTGCCGATCCAGCTTTCTCTCCAAATAAACACTCCAGTTTCCAGGATAGCTGTACAGCTGGGAGCTTTGAATCTCAATAATGCGGTTTGTTACCCGCTCCAGAAAATAGCGATCATGAGTGACCATCAGCAGTGCACCCTTAAATCTTTGCAGGTACTTCTCCAGCCAGTCTATAGCCTGGTTATCCAAATGATTAGTAGGCTCATCCAAAACCAGTAAATCAGCAGGATTCATTAGCGCAGCTGCCAGAGCCACCCTTTTGCGCTGCCCGCCCGAGAGCTGACCCATCCGGGCCTCAAACTGATTAATTCCCAGGCGGTTAAGAATGCTCTTGGCATCGCTCTCCAAGGACCATATGTCCTGATCGCCTGAGTCGGAAACATTACTTAGTGTGGCAGCTAATACGTTGGCTTCGGGCTCGAACTGAGGATTTTGGGGGAGGTAGTTTATCCGCAGGTGCTTGGGTCTAATAATGCTGCCTTGATCAGCTTCTTCCCAGCCCACAACTAGTTTGAGGAGACTGGACTTGCCGGAACCATTGATACCCACAAGTCCAATTTTGTCGCCTTCCTCAATACCCAGACAAACATTCTGCATGATTAGCTTATCCCCGTAGGTTTTACTGATATTATCCATAACCAGGAGATTCATGTATATCATATTCCTTTACGAATTTATTATCCTTTATTATATTATAGCAAATGAAACAGGTGGACGTTTTTGTTGTGTCATTTTTTAAGGCTGGTTAAAACGCCTTACAATTATCTCACAGAAGCGCGGGAACATTCTACTTAAGGTTTCAACCATGCAGAGGTTGCGTTGCAAGTACTCCGTGAGCTGATACATATCATAATTTACCTTATACTAATATAGCGTACGAGCCTATTAAAAAGTTTTAAGCTAGCATATTTAAATAGTTGATCCCTAAACAAATTAAATGTAAGAAACTTTTAAGAAATCTATCCACTTTTTTGTCAGCCGGGCCATTTATGGTATAGATAAGGCTTACGGGTTCATTAGTTTGAGGATGAAAGGTGGTGATACATTTGGAAAAACAACGGGTCCTGGTGGTCGATGATGACCGGGAAATAGTGAATGCGATCGCCATTAACCTACAAAATGAGGGCTATGAGGTTCTGCAGGCCTATGACGGCCTGCAGGCACTGGATATGATCAGCACACAGAACGTGCAGTTGATTATTCTTGATGTGATGATGCCAAAATTGGATGGGCTGTCGACTACGCTTAAGATCCGTGCAGAAAAAAACATTCCTATTATTATTTTGTCAGCCAAATCAGAGGATACGGATAAAATTCTGGGTCTGTCCATGGGCGCCGATGATTATGTCACCAAGCCTTTTAATAGCCTGGAGCTTATGGCCCGGGTAAAGTCTCAGCTAAGGCGTTATCTAAGCCTGGGGGATGTCAACGTACAGACCAGACCGAACCTCCTGCAATCGGGCGGGCTATGTTTTGATCTGGAAAATCACACGCTAATGCTTGATGGCGATTTGGTAAAGTTGACCGCTACGGAAACCAAGATCATGGAGTTATTAATGCGCTCACCGGGGCGCATCTTCCCAGCCGAGGAGATTTATGAGCGGGTCTGGGAAGAGCCTGCCTACGGGGTGGAAAACACCGTTATGGTACATATTCGCCGTATCCGGGAAAAAATTGAGATAAACCCGAAAGAGCCTAAATACTTAAAGGTGGTATGGGGCATTGGATACAAAATTGAGAAAATCTAAACCGTTTACAGCTTGGCTGTGCTTTTTCCTGGCCGTTAGTATTATTACCGGCCTTCTTACTACTGGGTTTGCTGCCTTGATGCATTCAAGAGGAAATTGGGAGGCTTTGCAAGCTCCTTTTACAGACTATAAAAGCAGCATCGCCTTCAAAGAGCGAACCGGTAATTATTTCAACCAGCTTTTTTCCCTGGTAGCCAATCCTTCTTCTCATGATGCCGGCTACCTGGAATGGACTAAACAGTTATTAGACGATGAAGGAGAAAACGTCAAATATTATGCGATTGACAGAGATGCCGGCCTCCTGGCAAAAAATATCGAAGGTGACTTGTTACCAATTTCAGACGCAGGAACGATAGCGGACTTACAAGTTGGGTGCAAATACTTCTGGTATTTTGACGGGCATAAGATATGGGTAGTTGAAGACGGTCAACCGGTTGATATCGAGCGACTGGATAGCGGCTATCGGGGTATTATTCCCAATCTCAGAACTTATACCGATACCTCTGCCGAGTTGGCTAATAGCCAGATCTTGTTGGCAGTCAAGGATACCCTGGTGGAAAACCCGTATGGTCATTCCCGTTACTATGAGGAAGAGCAACTCCTGTCTGTGATTGGATGGATTTATATATCTCTCTTCGGGTTGGGTCTGGCTCTATTAATCTATGCGCTAATCATGCGCCGGGAAAAACACGAGTTTGATCGGAAATTGGCCTCCTGGTCGGGACAAATGTGGTTGGAAGTTAAGGTACTGCTTTCCCTGCTGGCTTTAAGCTTGTCGGCGGCATTTTTCTTGCATTATTCCGGGGAATATAGTGGTACGTTGGAATGGGTGTTAGGCATTTCCTTGTTCAGCTGCTTCACAGTGCTTGGCTTCTGGTGGTTTTATCTGATGGTCATTGATCTAATCTTCAACCGCAAAAGGTTTTTTACCCACAACTCAATTACTTCTCTCTTAGGCTGGTACCATAAATACCAAAAGAGGTATCCCTGGCAGAAGTTGATGCTGAAACGGGCGTATATGCTAGTGGCGGCCGAGGCGGTTATGGCTCTGATATCGGTGTTATTTTTATTCGCGGCCAGCGCGGAAGGAAGTTCGGGTTTATTCCTGCTGGCCTTATTAATAGCCGGCGCAGGGATATACCTCATTTATCGCTATCTACGTCGCTATAGCCAGACCATCAACGATCTGGGCCAACTTATGGATCACATTGAACTCATCAAAAATGGTGATATGGAAAGCAGACTGCAGGTGCCAACGGATGCTGATATTTATCCTGCCGCACTGAACCTCAATTCCATCCAGGAGGGTATGGAGGCTGCCGTCACCGAGAAGATGAAATCCGAACGCATGAAAATTGACCTGATAACTAATGTATCACACGATTTAAAAACCCCGTTGACTTCAATTATCAGCTACGTGGAGCTGTTAAACAAAGAAGAAGACCTGCCCGAGCACGTAAATGATTATATAAAAATTCTGGCCCAGAAATCAGAGCGCCTGAAAAACCTGATTCAAGATTTATTTGATCTTTCGAAAGCAAGCAGTGAGAACATTGCTCTGGATATGGAGCAGCTTGATTTAGCGCGCTTGATTAAGCAGACCCTGGCCGATATGGAGGAGCCGATTAACGCTTCTGGTCTCGCTCTCCGTCTCAATATTCCTGATGAACCCGTGTATATCGTAAGTGATGGCAAAAAGCTGTACCGGGTGTGGGAAAACCTGATTACAAATGCTCTGAAATATTCTCTGCCTGGTTCAAGGGTGTTTGTAGACCTGATCACAGATGGGGAAGGGGCTTTGGCCACCATCAAAAATACTGCCAACTATGAAATGAACTTTAGCGAAGACGAAATACTGCAGCGCTTTGCGAGAGGAGAGGAATCCAGAACCAGCGAAGGTTCCGGGTTAGGGCTATCCATCGCCCAGAGCTTCACCCAGATTTGCGGCGGCGAGTTCTCCATCAAAATCGATGGCGACTTATTCAAGGTTGAATTGCGTTTTAAGCAATTAACAAGTTAGGTGCCTGGCACCTAACTTGTTATGGTGACTATTAGTTAGCGGGAATACACGAATACACTGAGGCAGTAAACAAGCTTATACGCTGTCTGCGCTTTAATCTATAAAACAGAACGGAGGAATCTAAGCGCATGATCCAGTGAGCCATGATAGGGGACAAGGGGACAGGCACCTTGTCCCCATTTGGTTAAGAATTTGATAGAATTATACAAAGTGTATAAGTATGTCAAGATAAGTACGAAAAATGCGAAAGTGCAATATAGGAACCCTGGAAACAGAATTATGGAAAATAAGAACGGTAGCAAATTATTTGGAAGGAGACAATAAACTTGGAGGATATATGGATTTATGAAACACATACGGATGGTTACGAGGTCAGATGGAGAATTACTGATGTACTCCATCGGGAGGCCACTCCATTTCAAAAATTAGCGGTAGTAGAAACAGTTGAATGGGGCAAAGCCCTGATTTTAGATGGTGTATTACAATTGGCCGAAAAAGATGAGTTTATCTATCATGAAATGATTGCACATGTGGCTATGAACAGCCACATAGGTCCGGAAAAAGTATTGATAATAGGAGGGGGTGACGGAGGGGCCCTGCGCGAAGTAGTAAAACATCAATGCATCAAGCACGTAGATATGGTAGAGATAGATCAACGCGTGGTAGCGGTCAGTCAGCAGTATTTTCCCCAGGTTGCCAGTGCTATTGACGATAGGCGTGTAAGCCTGCATATTGCTGACGGGTTGGAATATGTCCGCGAAACTGCTGAACAGTATGATCTGGTAATAGTAGACAGTTCTGATCCGATAGGGCCGTCTGTCCAACTATTTAGCCAGGGATTTTATCAGGATATATATAACTTGTTGAAGGAAGACGGCATGGTAGTAGTCCAATCAGAATCCCCGGTATTTTTCGCTGAACCCTTTTTAAACTGTCAATCTAACATGAAGGCTGTATACCCCATTGTCGAAGTATATCTGGCCACCGTACCTACTTATGTAAGTGGCCCCTGGTCGTTTACAGTAGGCAGCAAAAAGTATAATCCCTGTGAAATACATAATGCCAGCGCTATTTTATCTGGTTTGAAATACTATAATGAAAGTCTACATCAGGCTGCCTTCTGCTTGCCACAGTTCGTGCAGGAGATGCTGAATAACGGGGGTTAGGCCTGACCCCTTTTCGCAAACATGGTTTTGGCACTTTTAATTGATAGACTGGTAAAACTTTTGTGTTTACTTAGCGTTTCATCCAGGGCGTTGACTAGTTTATCCAGTTGATCCCGGGTTGCAATCAGTGGAGGTTCTAGACGCAATACGGTAGGATTATGCAGAGTGTAAGCGGTTATTATATTGTGATCATTTAGTAGTACACCGCTGACCATAGCTCCTATGTTTTCTTGGGCAACTTCTGCTAGTTTGGCCACCTTATTTATGAGTCCTCCAGGAGTTTTGAATTCAATGCCTATCAACAAGCCCTTCCCGCGAATTTCCTTAATCATTGGATGTTTTTCCTCTAATGGTTTCAGTCTTGATAGAAAATATGCGCCATTATGGGCAGCTTGTTGGGGCAAATCCTTCTCGATATAAGATTGGATTGCAGCCAGCGACGCGGCACACTGGATAGACATGCCGCCAAAGGTGGTGGTGTGATATGCAACCCGTTCCATTGAGCCGTAGGCCTTGCTCCAAACTTCAGGGGTGGAAACAAATCCAGCCAGGGGAACTACTCCGCCGCCAATTGATTTTCCCAGGGCCATTATATCGGGGGCAACACCCTCGTGCATACAGGCAAACATTTCTCCTGTCCGCCCAAAACCGGTCTGCACTTCATCGGCAATCCAAAGCACACCGTATTTATCACATAATTCCCTCACCCGAATTAGATATCCGGATGGCGGTATATTTACGCCGCCTTCTCCTTGTATGCACTCACAGATAAATGCCCCTACATTTTTGTTCTTGAACTTGTGCTCCAGAACATCGGCATCTCCATAGGGAATCTGTTCAAATCCTGGCAACAAGGGTTGAAAAGGCTCCTTATATTTTTCTCTTCCTGAAGCTGATAGCGCACCAAAGGTTTTACCATGAAAGGCTGCTTCAGTGGATATAATTAACGGTTTCCCGCTGGCAATCCGAGCCGTCTTGAGTGCTCCTTCCACCGCTTCGCAGCCGGCGCTGGCGAAAAATGTATGACGCAGTTCCCCGGGGGTAATCGCGGCCAGGGTTTCTCCCAGGCCGGCTTGTAAAGCCGACAATCCTGACTGCATCAGGTTGGTAGTTTTCAGATCCCATATTTTTTTGATTGCTTCAATTACCTCGGGGGGATTGTGACCGAGATTCAAAGCTCCATAACCGCCGAGAAAATCCATGTATTTGTTGCCTTTTGAATCCCATACGTACATGCCCTCAGCACGCGGATAATTTTTATCAAAATTCAATAAGGCCAGATAATCAGGAAAGTGTGAATTGCAATATTTCTTGTGATTCTCTATCACGCGATTCCGATCAAAATTCAAAGCTTCTTTCAGGGTTACATATTTCATATCATTAAACCTCCGTTGGTATCCTCCGAACTTATCAACAAAGTAAATAGCAGCTATCCAGCACTCAGCATACAGGAGTAGAAATCGGCTGGGGGTGATTTTTGGTTGTTACAACATTAGCATATCATAAATTTGCGGGTGGTTCTTGACAACTCCAACCAACAGTCCAGAGCGGCCATCAACATGAGGACTAAGTATACCGGTAATGTAAGAACAGGTGTATAAAATGAAGACAATATAATCATAAGATTATCCAACCGGGGGTTTTATATTTTGCCTATTGAATCAGGGAGGCTGTATAATTGAAATGATTATTGATTGGCGAGAGAATTTACATTATGAAGAGTGATAGTAAGATTACGGGAAAGGGGATTAAATAATGCCTTATGCTTTAAAAATAGCTCTCCTAATTGTTGCAGTTATAGTCTTGGATTTTGTAATGACAGCTCTTGTTGTTGCGGCTCAGCTTAATCGCCGGGTAGGGGAAGAAGCCATAAAAGTATTGAGCTCAGCCAAGAACGATCAGAAGGAAGTAATAAGGGAAGCGGACCTAGCACAACTCCCCACTTCTGTACAAAAGTGGCTAAGACGCTCGGGTGTAATCGGGAAAGAAAAGATCCACAGCGTGCGGTTAATCCAAACAGGCCGGATGCGGACAGCACCGGGCAAAAACTGGATGCAGGTTGAGGCTGAACAGTATATAAATGTCGATGAACCGGGGTTCGTTTGGAAGCCCCGGGTACAGTATGCTCCTTTTATGAAGCTTCTGGGCATGGATAAATACTATCAGGGCCAGGGCAGTATGGAATTAAAATTACTGGCCCTGGTGCCGGTGGTAGAGGCCAAACCGGGCATGGAAATGGATCAAGGTGCACTGCTCAGGTTTTTGGCCGAGATGATCTGGTACCCCACTGCAGCTTTGAATGACTATATTGCCTGGGAAGAAATAGATGAAAATAGTGCCCGGGCCATCATGACCTGGGCAGGAGTCAGCGCGGGCATGGTATTTCATTTCAATGAAGCAGGTGATATGGTTAGTAGTGTTGCCCCCCGGTATCGGGAGGAAAAAGGGCAATTTATTTTGGACGACTGGGGGGGTATTGCCCGCAGTTATAGAGAGTTCAAAGGGATGAGAATAGTAAACCAGTGTGACGTTGTATGGAAATATAAGACCGGCGATTTCAACTGGCTGCAAATTGAGGTAACTGCCATTGAATATAATCAGGAGGGCTTGTTTGCCGCCAAAGTTTAATACTTTCACCAGGCTAATATCAACAAGATGTTTTGGGCCTGTTTACAAGGATTTCAGCTTGAGTATATTTAAAGATTTCATTCACAATAGGCGGCTCTCAATATTTTTATTTCTTCAGCATAACCTGGTACATCATTAGGAGTTTCTAAATAGAATGGCAAATGGCGAAGTTGGGGATGATTAATAATATTGATGATCGCTTCTAACCCCAGTGTTCCTTGGCCAATACGCGCATGACGATCTTTGTGGGTTGAGTACGGAGTGAGGCTGTCATTCAAATGAATAGCCTGTAGCTTGTTCAGACCGATTGTTTTATCAAACTGCTCCAACACTCCATCCAGGTTGTTAATAATGTCATAACCGGCCGAATAGATATGGCAGGTGTCCAAACATACTCCCATCTTCTGGGCTAAATCTACCCCCTGCATAATCATGTTAATTTCTTCAAAGCTGCGGCCCACCTCGCTGCCTTTACCGGACATCGTCTCCAGAAGAACCAGGGTTGTTTGTTCGGGGCGCAATATCTTATTAAGCAGTTGTACTATGAAAGCAATTCCGATATCCGCTCCTTGTCCAACATGACTGCCCGGATGGAAAGTGTATAAATTATTAGGTAGATGCTCCATGATGACCATATCATCCGTCATTATCAGCTCGGCAAAATCTCTGACATGTGGATCAGCTGAACAGGGATTAAGGGTGTAGGGGGCATGAGCCAAAAGGGGAGCAAATTGATGCTCCTGCGTTAACGCCAGCAGGGCAGCAACATCCTGGGGATCTAACTTCTTGGCCTTGCTGCCGCGTGGATTGCGGGTAAAAAATTGAAAGGTATTGGCGCCTATGCTTAAGGCCTCTTCTCCCATATGCTTATAACCTTTGGAGGTTGATAAATGGCAACCAATATTTAACATTAAATATTTCCTCCCTTATGATAAACGCTTGCGATTCTGTACCTAAACGGGGCAGAAACTAGTTCAGAATTAATTCCTTAATCACTATTTCACCTCAAATATTTTGGGTACTATAATACACTGACCGATGACAAAATAGTAGCCACAAGCTGCTCAAATGCAAAAAGGGCGACAACTGGTACTCTTCAGATATGGATGCATGTATAAACCGAGTACAATCTGTTCTAACCTAACCTGACTATATTTAAAATTCAGAAGAGCCGTCGGAAGGAAAGGATGAAAAAATATGATATTCGATGTCTCTAATTTTCTCAGAGCTTAAACGCTGCCAATACCTGACAAATTCAGCCTGCCATGGCATTTCCAGTTGTTTTTCCTCAGCGCTCCCCAGTGAATAATTAATTCCTCCGGTTCTTAATTCCTCAGTAAATACTATTCGAGCCAGAATGGATAGTTCTAAAGACCCCAGAGTGTTGAACAGAGCAGTATATTCGTCATCAAACAAACAGTCTGCTTCCAACACATCAATAAAGTCGCGTAATGAATGGATGTTTGAATTTATTAGGGCAGCTTTTTCCGCTCCATCCGAGCATTCTAATATTTGATCTACCATTAGCCTAAAATCCTCATCGCCCATATTGTTGCCCTGATCCCATTTAATGGCCACTGGCTGCGTTTCTTGCCTATCCAGAATAATTACATTCATGAGGTTGTTATGTTCGAGAGCATGGCAGAATCTCGGCATCAGTAATGATGGATATCGCCAAATGTAATTGTTAAGCGCCGGTTGATTTATGTTCAGATCTTGAATTAAAATTTCAATCGCTTGACTTATTAAAGATGAGTAATCAGTTTGGGGTAAACCATTGAACTTTTGCTTTAGTAGTTCAAATTGAGAGGGGGAAATACTTAAATCATTAGCGCTATTGCCAATTAATACTGAGAAAATGGAATTGGTCAGCAGGACTTCAAATAAATTAAACAGGGTTTCCCTATAATCGATACAATATACCTGACCATAATTAGTTAATAACTTCTCAACAGAATTGGAGGAGAAAAGGCTGCAGAAGCAATCTTCCATAGCCAATTTCTCCAGGTATTGTTTAATATAATAAATGCCTTCAATCTCCGTATCATCGAAAAGCAGGGGATAATCCATGCTGGTGATTGTATCCTGGGCGCTGAAGATAGGATCATAGGTGGCAAAAAACTCAGGCAATGCTTCATCAATAGTAGTGTGATAGGCATCCAGCGAAACATTGAGCTTGTTATCTGCAATCTTCTGATAAAGCTGATTTGTTTCATCGACACAAAGTTTCACTAGTTTAAGCCCTTCATTGTAGATATGTTCAATATTGTTTGTTTTTAGATATGTCAAAGCATCCTCAGGTTCTGAGAAAATCGATAATCGGGCATCAGTTGAGTATAGTATAGATACCAGAATGCTCTGGGCGGTATCAACTTTGAGAGACGTAGATTTACCTCTGGTATACTTAATTATCAAGCCCTTCAAAATAGACAACATTGCAGTCTGAACCTGATCAATACCGTGCTGGTCCATGAGTCCAATCTGACTCCCATAATCCAGAAGCGATAGAGTGTACCGATTGGACTCAATAACTGTTTTATTTAGAGAGGTTAGTTTTTCGATACCAGTATTCATTGCTACATCATTCCTCATGCAAATAATAATCAGATGATTGTTTCAAAATTCTGGTTAGCAATGCCAGTTCCCTGTTCTTGAGAAGATCAGTCGATCCTCGGCAGGATTTATCATACAGATGTTTCATTATATCTATCAAATCATCATCACCGATTCTATCTTCAGATTCATTTTTCACATAATAAAAAATGTCTACAAGATCACTAATTGTGGATGCATAGTCCTGGCTGTTTATATAAGGTGAATTACAGAAGACAAGTATCATTTTATTAATCACATCTATATCAAGTTCAAGCCGACCATGTTTGTGGAGTGACTGGTTTCTAGCTTCAATAATTTCTCGTGCTTCGCCTTCGGTTAAAACTAATCCGTGCCTTTGGGTTTCATGGTTGGTCCCCAGTACCTGGCTTATTTCAAACGGAGTAAGTAATCCTCCCGTTGAAAGATATTTGTCCAAGTAAATCATTTGAATTAACCTCACTTTCTAAGTAGAAGAGCAAGATAATGATAAAGATAACTTGACATAAATATATGAGTATGGTATCTTATATATTTACATTATAGTAGCTTACAAATTATATATTGCTTATGGCCGGGTTGTCAAGGGTAGTCGACATTTATAAATATTTTGCAGAGCATTTATGGACTGAAAAATAAATGGACAATACTTGAGCAAATACCTAAAATGTAATTAGATAATAGTTTTTAGAAAGTGTGCTGTATATGACTCAGTTGTCCAAGAACTTGATTGGCAAAAATGCCTTGCTGCTGGTATTATCTGATGAAGAATCTAATTCTGACCAGAGGTTCGAGAACCTGCATTGGAAATGCTGTGTGGGCAAGGTAGGTTCCATGGAATCCCACAAGGTAGTCGCGGCTATTGAGACTGCAGCCAAAAAGAACGGGATTGTTAAACCCAATCTATACCGCGAGACACACGCCCTTTATCATGCCATTTTAGAATCAATAGAGGGGGTAACCCGGGGACAGATACAATTGGGGTCAGTGTTAAGAACGGTTGGTTTGCGATTTTCGATCATCAGGGGTAATCCGTATGACAGCAATGAAGAAGGGGAATGGATTGCTGTGGCGCTTTATGGAACCATTGGAGCGCCGATTAAAGGTCTGGAACATGAAGTAGTCGGCCTGGGAATCAACCACATATAGTTCAGTGTTCAACAGGTTTTTAAATTAAATATCATAGAGCCTATAGTTTTATAGCAAATAGGGGGCTTTATTATGAAGGTCATTGACTTTTATTAATAGAGCCCTTTTTTATTTGCAGAAAGGGGGATTTGGGGAATGATTACATTAAATGGCTGCTCCTTAACAATTCAAGAAATTAGCGAGGTTCTCTATTCTAACCAAAAGGTAAATGCCTCTTTGGAAAGCCTCAAAAGAGTCGATATGAGTCGCCGGGCAGTTGAGGGGATAGTTGAAAAAGAAAAAGTTGTCTACGGAATTACCACCGGTTTTGGAAAATTCAGCGATGTGCTGATACGCGGCGAAGATACCGAAGCACTGCAATTAAATCTAATTCATTCCCATGCCTGCGGAGTCGGCGAACCTTTTCCGGAAATCGTAAGCCGGGCCATGCTGCTGTTACGTGCCAATACACTCTTAAAGGGGTTTTCGGGCGTAAGCAGAGCGGTAGTTGATATGTTGTTAAAGCTGATTAATGCAGGTATCCATCCGGTCATACCGCAGCAAGGCTCCCTGGGAGCCAGTGGAGATTTGGTACCTCTGGCGCACCTGGCTCTAGTACTAATCGGCGAAGGAGAAGTGTTTTACCGGGGGCAGAGATGTCCTGCCCTGGAAGCGCTGCAATCGGAAAACATCTCGCCTATTGTACTACATGCCAAGGATGGATTGGCTTTGATAAATGGGACCCAGGCAATGACGGCCATGGGAGCGGTTGCCTATATTGAAGCCGAAAAGCTCGCTTTCCAGGCCGAATTCATTGCCGCTTTGACGATGGAGGGTCTGCGGGGGATTATTGACGCATTTGACGAAGATGTGCAGTTGGCGCGGGGTTATAAGGAACAGGTGGATGTAGCCAGAAGGATGAGAATGATTTTGGCGGGCAGTCAATTGATATCCCGGCAGGGAGAACTGCGGGTCCAGGATGCCTATTCTTTAAGATGTATTCCACAAGTGTTTGGGGCTACCTGGCAGGCCCTGGGTTATGTTAAAGAGAAGCTGGAAATTGAGATAAATGCTGCCACCGACAACCCCTTAATATTTGATAACGGGAACAAGGTCATTTCCGGAGGCAACTTCCATGGTCAGCCAATTGCACTGGCTATGGATTTTCTTAAAATTGCCGTAGCGGAACTGGCCAGCATATCGGAACGTCGTATCGAGCGCCTGGTAAATCCTCAGCTCAATGATCTGCCCGCCTTTTTAAGTCCGCAGCCAGGCTTGCAGTCAGGTGCCATGATACTGCAATATACTGCGGCTTCATTGGTATCTGAAAATAAAACCTTTGCCCATCCTGCCAGTGTAGATTCCATACCATCATCAGGCAACCAGGAAGATCATGTTAGTATGGGAACGATTGCCTCACGACACGCTTACCAAATCATTCAAAATACTCGCAATGTCCTGGCGATCGAAATGATATGCGCATTGCAAGCGGTTGAGCTGCGCGGCGTCGATCATATGTCTCCAGTGACTAGAAGAATATTTGCAGAGGCCCGCTTAATAACTCCTGCAATTACCAAAGACAGAGTGTTTGCCCATGATATTGAAAAAGTGAAAGACTGGATGCGGGAAGATCGGCAGGATCTGCTGTGGGGAAATGGCTCTGAAAAGCCTGGTATTAAATTTGCTATATAAGGTATGGAGGTAAAATTATGAATAACCTGGATATATATAATGCCATGCAAGTAAGATTGGATGACAAGTTGCCGCCAATGCCGGAGTTCTTGCCGGATATAAGGAGAGCCCCGGATAGAGGTTTCAGCTTAACTCAAAGTCAAACTGAAACGGCGTTGAAAAACGCCTTGCGCTACATTCCCGAGAATCTCCATAAGGTGCTGGCACCCGAATTCATGGCGGAACTGGCTAAGTTCGGCAGAATCTATGCTTATCGCTATCGCCCCGCGGGGAGAATATACGGACGGGATATAGACTCATACCAGGGAAATTGTCTTGAAGGAAAGGCATTTCAGGTGATGATAGACAATAACGTGGACTTTGAAACCGCACTTTATCCTTATGAACTGGTAACTTATGGCGAAACCGGTTCGGTATGTCAGAACTGGCTGCAGTATAGGTTGATAAAAAAATATTTGGAAAAACTGACCCGTGACCAGACCCTGGTTATAGAATCCGGACACCCGGTGGGTCTTTTTCCTTCTTCACCCGCAGCCCCTAGAGTGATCATAACTAATGCCTTAATGGTCGGAATGTTTGATAATGAGACCGACTGGGAGATAGCTGAACAAATGGGAGTAGCCAACTACGGTCAGATGACCGCCGGGGGATGGATGTACATTGGACCACAAGGGATTGTCCATGGCACCTTCAACACCATTCTGACAGCGGGACGGCTGAAATTAGGGATTGCCCATGATGGTGATCTTAGTGGTAAATTATTTGTTACCTCAGGCCTGGGGGGGATGAGCGGAGCCCAGCCCAAGGCGATTGAAATAGCCAATGGGGTTGGTATAATAGCCGAAGTTGACTATTCTCGGATCAAAACCAGATTTGACCAGGGTTGGGTAACAAAGATAACCGATAACCTGGCCGAGGCATTTCAAATAGCAGGCGATTACTGCCAAAAAGGGGAAACCATATCAGTGGCTTATCATGGTAATATTGTTGACCTGTTGGAGTATGCAGTTAACAACAACATTAAAATTGATCTGCTGTCAGACCAGACTTCGTGCCATGCAGCTTACAATGGCGGCTATTGTCCGCAGGGGATAGACTTTGCGGAAAGAGTCAGATTGCTGGCCACAGACCGCGACCGGTTCAGGCAAGAGGTAGACAAATCCCTGCGCAAACATTTTGAGCTAATCAAGGTACTGGTAAACAAGGGTACCTATTTCTTTGATTATGGCAATTCATTTATGAAAGCGGTGTATGATGCCGGGGTTAAAGAAATATCCAGAAATGGCAGGGACGAAAAAGACGGGTTTATCTTTCCTTCTTATGTTGAAGATATCATGGGACCGGAACTGTTTGATTATGGCTACGGACCTTTTAGATGGGTATGCCTGAGCGGCCGGATGGAGGATCTGGAAAAGACCGACCAAGCAGCCATGTCCTGTATCAATCCTAATAGAAGGGGTCAAGACCGGGATAATTATATTTGGATCAGGGATGCCCAGAAGAACAAGCTGGTAGTGGGAACCAAGGCCAGGATACTTTACCAGGATGCCGAGGGCAGAAGGAATATAGCCTTGAAATTTAATGAAATGGTGCGCAACGAGGAAATCGGACCGATTATGGTGGGCAGAGACCATCATGACGTAAGCGGTACCGATTCTCCTTTTAGAGAAACCGCCAATATACGTGATGGCAGCAATGTAATGGCCGACATGGCCACCCAGTGCTTTGCAGGTAACGCCGCCCGGGGCATGAGCCTGGTAGCACTCCATAACGGAGGGGGAGTCGGCATCGGCAAAGCCATAAATGGAGGGTTTGGATTACTATTAGATGGCAGCGCCAGAGTCGATGAGATAATCAAATCGGCCGTGATGTGGGATGTTATGGGAGGAGTAGCCCGACGCTCCTGGGCCCGGAACCCCAATTCAATAGCAACCTGCATTGAGTACAATAATAGGTATACTGGCGCAGGGCATATTACTCTGCCATATATACCGGAAGAAGACCTCATCAAAGAGACTGTAGCTAAGGTATTCAAATAACTATCGAAATATATAGGGAGAGGGATGCTTATGTCAAAACTGGTGGAATGTGTACCTAATTTTAGTGAGGGCCGAGATCTAGAACTGATACAAAAAATTATCGCCCCATTTATAATAACGGAAGGGGTAAAACTGCTCGATTACAGTTCAGATAAAGACCACAATCGATTGGTAGTAACCATCATGGGGGTACCGGAACGCGTCAAAGAAGCCATAGTAATGGCAACCGGTGTAGCTGTAGAAGCAATAGACATGAGGCAGCATCGGGGTGCACATCCCAGGATGGGGGCAGTAGATGTAGTACCCTTCATACCGATACGAAATTATACCATGGAAGAGGCTGTGGCTTTGGCTGCGGATACAGCTAAAGAAATGGCCCAAAAATATATGCTTCCGGTGTTTCTTTACGAAAAGGCAGCTACGACTACTAATAGAGAAAATCTGGCTAATATAAGAAAGGGTGAGTTTGAAGGCCTGGGGGAAAAATGCAGATGGCGGAATGGAAGCCAGACTTCGGCCCCGACCAGATGCATCCCACTGCGGGAGCGACAGCAGTAGGAGCCCGAATGCCTCTCATCGCTTTCAATATCAATCTAAATACCGATAATCTGGAGATCGCCCAAAATATTGCCCAATGTGTGCGCCACATCTCCGGAGGGTTTCGATATTGTAAGGCCATGGGCGTTGCTTTGCAGGCAAGAGGTATTGTACAGGTATCTATAAACATGACAGATTATACCCGGACACCATTGTACAGGGTTTTTGAAATGGTGAAGTTAGAAGCTGCCAGATACGGACTGCAGATTATAGGCAGTGAGATAGTGGGCCTGACACCCATGGAAGCCCTCATCGATTCAGCAGCCTATTATTTGCGCTTGGAGGATTTCGGTATCAGACAGGTCATTGAGAACAGGATGCTGGAATAATGAACATCGAATGGCAAGATTGCGAGGTATAAAATGAAGGCAGATTTGATTATAAGATCCAACTCAATTATCACCTGCAGGGACGACGTTCCGTTGGAAATAATTAACGGCTATGTTGCGGTACAAAGGGATTTAATAATAGGAGTTGGGGGGGGAGAGGCACCACTTGAATATTATGGGCCCGATACCAGGTTTATTGAAGCCAGAGGTAAGACTGTCATCCCCGGATTAATAGATGCTCATACCCATCTGATCCACGGTGGATCCAGAGAAAATGAGCTCTTGCTGAAACTAAGAGGTGCTTCTTATCTGGAAATACTCAAGAGCGGGGGAGGAATCCTGAGTACGGTCGCAAATACTCGGAATGCCTCCCGGAAGGCATTGAAGGAAAAGGCCCGCCACAGCTTGGATCAGATGTTGATGCATGGAACAACTACAGTGGAGGCTAAGAGCGGTTATGGTTTGGACCTCGAGACGGAATTAAAATGTTTGGAATTGGCCCGAGAATTAAATGAAGAGCATCCGATGGACATTATCAGTACATATATGGGCGCTCATGCTATTCCCTGGGAGTATAAGGAGAATAGCAGGGGATATGTGGATTTAATGATTGAGAAAGTAATGCCCGCTGTGGCCCAACAAGGGTTGGCAGAATTCATGGATGTATTTTGTGAGGAAGGTGTTTTTTCACCAGAGGAAGCTAAAATATTAATGCAATCTGGTGCAGAATTGGGTTTTAAAATCAAAATACATGCGGACGAGATAATTCCTCTTCAGGGGGCAGAGTTGGCAGCACAGATGCATGCAGTATCGGCTGAACATCTGGTCGCCGCTTCTGATGAGGGATTGGATGCGATGAGTAAAGCCGGAGTCACCGCAGTGCTCCTGCCAGGAACCTCCTTTTATCTAATGTTGGATAAATATGCTGACGCCCGCAAAATGCTGGAGAAGGGGATAAGAGTGGCCCTCGCTACTGATTACAATCCTGGTACCTGCCCAACCGAAAATCTGCAGACTATAATGACTTTCGCATGCTTTGGCATGAAACTTTCAGCATCAGAAATCATTAAGGGTATGACTATTAATGCTGCTCATGCAGTGGATAGAGCCAGGGAAATCGGCAGCCTGGAGGTCGGTAAAAAGGCAGATCTGGTTATTTTGGATGCACCTAACTGGGATTATGTGGTTTATCATTTCGGGGTTAACCATGTAGATCAAGTTATAAAAAGCGGGACGGTCGTGGTCGAGGGCGGACGCATTATATAAGGGGTGGAATATATGAGTTTATTAATGGATATGACCCTGCATGACTTCAGTGAATTAGTGGTTAGCAAAGCACCTGCACCAGGGGGAGGGAGCTGTGCTGCGTTGTCTGGTCTTTTGGGCACAGCTCTTACCATGATGGTAGTAAATCTTTCTCTAGGCAAAAAATCATATGATGCTCTGGATGAAAGTGTAAGAGATAAAATTGCCCGGGATTATGAAGTCGTACAAAGGCTGAATGCTGAATTAACACACCTGGTTGACGAGGATACCAAAGCTTTTAAGCTCTACATGGAGGCACTGCAACTGCCGCAAGAAACTGAGACGGATAAAAATAGAAAAACCGTGAGCATTCGCCAGGCCAGCCTATACGCATTAAATATCCCGCTTCAAGTTGCCGAGATATGTTTATTGCTGCTTGAACATCAAAAGGTTATCGCTCTTTACGGTAATAAAAATGCCGTCTCCGATGTGGGGGTTGGAGCAGTACTTGCTTATGCAGGGCTGGAAAGTGCGGCTCTTAATGTGAAAATTAACCTGCCTGGTATTTGTGATGAGTCTATTCAGAAGGATGCTATGACAAAAATTGAATCCTGCTTGTTGAAAGGAGAAAGACAAAAGTCCCAGATTATTGAGGTAGTCAACCAGAGAATGGCGGAGATATAGGACAAAAGGAAAAATTTCATTGCAAAATTTGGACTACGGATGCTGTTTTTGGTAAAATCGTAAGCAGTGAAAAAGTAACACTATATTAAGAAAGGAAGATTGCGATGACTCAAGCTCCCGTAGTTACAATAGAAATGGAGAATGGCAACAAAATTTTGCTGGAACTTTATCCCGATATTGCACCCAACACAGTCAATAACTTTATTAGTTTGATAAACAAAGGTTTTTATGACGGAACCATTTTTCATCGGGTTATTCCCGGGTTTATGATTCAGGGTGGAGATCCGCAGGGTACAGGTATGGGTGGACCGGGCTACAGCATCAAAGGTGAATTTTCCCAAAATGATTTCAATAATAATCTGGAACATACCCGTGGAGTAATATCGATGGCCAGGAGTATGATGCCCGATTCAGCTGGATCCCAGTTCTTTATAATGACCGCCGACTCTCCCCATTTGGATGGGCAGTATGCTGCTTTTGGCAGAGTCATAGATGGGCTGGACACGGTAGATATGATTGTTAGTGTACCCAGGGACCGAAATGACAGACCGCGTGAAGAACAGAGAATGAAAAAGGTCACGGTAGATACAGTCGGCATTGAATATTCCCAGCCGCAAAAATCAAAATAACTCAGGGAAGAGATAAGATTCCCATTGGCAAGAATTTTTTTAGTTGATTCGGTAAAACTATACTTAAAATCTGCCTGGCAAAGCTGTTTTGCTAGTTGTATTTTCGCCCTCATACTGATATTATGCAGGGTGAGTACAGATACTATTAAATATCAATTTGTACTGAGAGGAGAATGTTAATGTCAGAAAATAAAGCTGTATTAGTCGAGGTGTTGCAGGGCACACAGGCAACGGGGGGAGGATGTAGCTGCTGTTCGGGTGGCTGTGCATCGGAAGCCGATTGTGGTTCACCCAAGGATTTTGCTGATTTGACTGCCCAATTAACGGATGAACTTAAGAAGGTTTACGGCGATAAAGTAGAAGTCAAATACGTGGATGTAGATGAAATGGGACTTGACAACTATCCAATTATGAATCAGGTCTTACAAATGGGTTATCCATATCCGGTTACACTTATCAATGGTCAGCCAAAATTTGCAGGCGGGATAATGACTGCAGAGGTAAAGCAGGTTATCGATGAGACTTTAAAGGGAGAAACCAACTAAAAACTAGTTATTGACCGTTGAGCCGGTTGATGCTAATATTATTAAAATTTAATATACTAAATTCCTTTCTTCGGGGATGGGTGAAATTCCTTATCGGCGGTAAAGCCCGCGAGCCTTTGGCAGGATTCGGTGAAATTCCGAGGCCGACAGTGACAGTCTGGATAGGAGAAGAAGGGCCGATGGGTGTGCGTCCAATATTATATGCATGCCCTGGTTTGTGCTCGCTTTTGCTTAAAAACCCCGACTTACAGTCGGGGTTTTCTATTTTCTACTACATTTGGTGTAGGAAGAGTTCATGATCAAAGGGTGATTTATTATTTCCGTTATTAACGATCAAAAATTCATGCAAAGAGCATTAGATCTGGCAGCTAAGGCCCTGGGGAGAACCAATCCTAACCCCATGGTCGGTGCGGTTATTGTTAAGAATGGGCAGATTATTGGCGAAGGGTATCATCATCGGGCAGGTACCCCCCATGCTGAAATTCATGCCCTGAATGAGGCGGGTGAGCAGGCTAACGGTTCAACATTATATGTTACTCTGGAACCCTGCAGCCATTTTGGTAGAACCCCCCCCTGTGCGGATGCTGTTATCAAAGCTGGTATTAGAAGAGTTGTTATCGCTACCCCGGATACCAACCCCCGGGTAGCAGTAAATGGCATAAGAAGGCTTAGGGAGGCAGGCGTTGAAGTAGAGGTTGGGATACTTCAGAAAGAGGCCTGTCAGCTTAATGAAGTATTCTTTAAATATATTCAGACTGGAGTTCCGTTAGTGGCGCTTAAAACGGCCATGACCCTGGATGGGAAAATAGCTGCTTATAGTGGGGATTCTAGATGGATAACCGGTGAGACCGCTCGAAAATATGTGCATCAGTTGAGAAATACTTTTGATGCCATAATGGTAGGTATCGGAACTGTATTAAAAGACAACCCCATGTTAAACACCCGCCTGGAAGAAGCGGATACCCGGAATCCAGTACGGATTATAATCGACGGAAGACTTAAACTCCCCCCTGATAGTAATATTGCCCGAACAGGGGCTCAACAAAGAACTATAGTTTTTTGTTCGTATAGCGCAGATATCAATAAGCGAACTTTGCTGAAAAGTCTTGGACTGGAGATTATCAGCCTCGATTGTGATCCAGATTTAATACCTCTTGAAACAGTAATAAAAGTTCTGGGTGAAATGGGATTGTGCAGTCTCCTGGTGGAAGGCGGGGGAGAGATTAATGCTTACCTGCTTGAACACGATTTAATAGATAAAGTATACTGGTTCATTGGTCCTAAGATTATTGGTGGTCGTCTGGCCCCCTCACCGATAAGCGGACAAGGTATCGAATTAATGAAAGATGCCCGGGAACTGAAATCAATGCAGATCCAAAGATTTGCACAAGACATACTAATTACAGGATATTTCAAGGAGTGGTGATTTGAATGTTTACCGGCATTATAGAAGAATTAGGAACTGTTCAACGACTGAAGCGGAGCAGTAATTCAAGCGAGATTAGTATTCAGGCCAGTAAGGTATTAGAAGACGTGAAACTGGGCGACAGCATTGCTATCAATGGGGTCTGTCTGACAGTCACCAGCTTTGATCGGGAGCATTTCACTGCAGATATGATGGCGGAAACACTTGCTAAGACCAATCTTAAAGATCTTGGTAACGGCCAAAAAATAAACCTGGAGAGAGCTGCACGTCTGGGGGACCGGATGGGTGGACACCTGGTACAGGGCCATGTTGATGCAGTGGGAACGATAGTGGAACAGCGAATTGTTGATATTGCAATAATATTTAGAATAAAGGTACCAGAGGAAATTTTAGATTATATAGTAGCCAAGGGCTCTATAGCCATTGATGGCATTAGTTTGACAGTTGTAAGCGTATTAGTTGATAGTTTTACAGTTTCAATCATACCTCATACTGCTAAGATGACGACGCTGGGATTCAAAAAACCGGGAGATACCGTTAACCTGGAAGCTGACATTATAGGCAGGTATGTGGAAAAGTTACTTAAGAGGAGTGGCGGAAAACATAAATCGCAGTTAAATTCAGAGTTTCTAGCTGAAAATGGCTACTTATAAAAGGGGAGGCAGTACAATGTTTAACACCATAGAAGAAGCAATTAATGATTTCAAACAAGGCAAGATGTTGATTATGGTTGATGATGAAGACCGCGAGAATGAAGGCGATGTAATCGTTGCCGCTGAGAAGTGCAACCCCGATGCAATTAATTTTATGGCCAGTCATGCCAAGGGTCTCATCTGTATGCCTATGACCGGAGAACGACTCGACGAATTGGAAATCCAACCGATGGTATTGGAAAATACCGACAACCATGAAACTGCTTTTACTGTTTCGGTAGATCATTTTACCACAACAACAGGGATTTCTGCCCATGAAAGAGCCGCCACGGTTAAAGGATTGATTACTGCGGAGAGCAAACCAAATGACTTCAGGAAGCCAGGTCATATTTTCCCTCTCCGTTATAGAGAAGGAGGAGTTCTCAGGAGGACCGGCCACACTGAAGGATCGGTAGACCTGGCTAAATTGGCGGGACTTTACCCGGCCACGGTCATTTGTGAGGTTATGAGTGATGATGGCACCATGGCAAGAGTTCCCGAGTTATTGGAGTTCGCCAAGGAACATGATATAAAAATTGTAACCATAGCTGATTTAATCCAGTATCGTCGTCGTAAGGAAAAACTGATCTTGCGCGTTGAGGATACCAAACTTCCCACCCAATTCGGAGATTTTACAGCCATAGCTTATGAATCGCTGCTGGACGGCAAGGAACATCTGGCCTTAGTAAAGGGACAATGGGAACAAGATGAACCGATTTTGGTCAGGGTACATTCGGAATGTCTGACAGGTGATGTGTTTGGTTCTAATAGATGTGATTGTGGTGAGCAGTTGCAAACGGCACTGTCCATGATAGAGAAGGAAGGTAAAGGAGTATTCCTGTATATGCGCCAGGAGGGCAGGGGAATCGGACTGGTCAATAAAATTAGGGCCTATAAACTCCAGGATAACGGCAGGGATACGGTGCAAGCTAATCTTGACCTGGGATTTCCTGAAGATCTTCGAGATTATGGGATTGGGGCTCAGATTCTGGTGGACCTGGGGGTTAAAAAGATGCGCATGATGACCAACAATCCTAAAAAGATTAAGGGCCTGGAAGGTTATGGGATGGAAGTTGTGGAGAGAGTTCCTATAGAAATGCCAGTTAAGGAAGAAAATCGCCGCTATTTACAAACTAAGAAGGATAAGATGGGACATTTATTGACCAGCGTCAAATAATTGAATTCATTCAAAATTCTAATAAAAAACGTATTCATCACTTATAGGAGGTAGTTAGTAATATGGCAAAGGTATTTGAAGGCAAACTCATAGGGGACCAGCAGAGATTTGCTATTGTTGTAGCGAGATTTAATGAGTTTATTACCAATAAACTGTTGTCGGGATGTTTGGATACTCTAACCAGGCATGGAGTTGATCGTGATAATATTGATGTAGCGTGGGTACCGGGTGCTTTTGAAATGCCCCTGGTGGCTCAGAAGATGGCAGGACGGGATTATGATGCGGTTATTTGCCTGGGGGCAGTGATAAGGGGAGCGACGCCCCATTTTGAATATGTATCTGCCGAGGTTACCAAAGGCATCGCACAAGTGAGTTTGAATTCGGGTGTTCCTGTTATCTATGGAGTAATTACCGCTGATACCATTGAACAGGCGATTGAAAGGGCAGGTACCAAGGCAGGCAATAAGGGTTCAGATGCTGGCAGTACGGCGATTGAAATGGTAAATCTGTTGCGCGAAATTTAAGAGCTACCCATAATGTATTAAAAAGCCCGTAATTATGGAAGTCTAAATTACGGGCTTTTTGGCTTGGATCTATTCCTGACATTTGACTATCAGGTCATGCGTTTAGGATATTGGACTGCCGACAAGTATCTTCTTAACTATATTATTTTCGATTTTGAAGAGTATATATTGATCAGAGCCATAATAAGCATCAAATATCTGGGGCTTTTCCTTATAATAGGTCTTTGTGTAGTTGCTGCCGTATTTTTCTACTACCTTATCAAACGAATCATTGGCCCTAATGCCCCGCGACGTCGCCAAATCGCTGGGACCGATATCCATTCTAACTACAACATTTTCATTGCGAGAAAAAGTCACCAAACAGTCCAAATTATTGGGGCGATATAAGCCGCTTCGGCCTAAATTCTTACCCTCCGGAAATATCTTCATGACTTCATCACGGGTAGATTTCCCGACGATGATGTCTCCTGAAAAAGATGGCACTACCATATCATTATCGCCTAAAATGGTTTGCTGATCAGGGGCTTCAGTGACGACATACGGGGATCTACTGGAAAGTAGCGAGAACATCAGGATAACAGCCACAAAAACAAACAATACAAACAGGGATTCTTTCCTATCAACCGCCCTCAAAAAGATATACCTCCTTAGTTCAATATCTGTGCGAAAATCAGTCCATTTATCTAATTATAAGGTTTGTCCCGTTGAATGGATAGCGGCAAAATCCTGGCAGTCGGGTAAGGAATCTCGGACAAAGCTTCTAAAACAGTCTTGACAATGCTTATCAGCTTGTAATATAATTTTCCTTGCTGAGAATATGTTCAGCTGACATGCGGTAGTGGCGGAACTGGCAGACGCGCTAGATTCAGGTTCTAGTGGGGGCAACTTCGTGGAGGTTCAAGTCCTCTCTACCGCACCATAGATAATTCGGGAGGTTGAGGCCTCCCTTAATTATTTTCTGGGGGGCGTTTTACTGTGCGGTAAATGAAATCTCCCGGAATTCTCCCGGAATGATGAAAAAACTAAATCCCTGGCATTACTAAACGGGCAAATCTCTCGGCTACATCTTCTCTCTTTTTAGGTAGAACATGGCCATAGGTTCTAAGAGTGGTTTCTACATCGGCATGTCCTAATCGCTAGGATACAACATTTATATACTCGCCATCCGAAAGTAAGATGGTAGCATGGGTATGCCTGAGTCCATGAAAAGTTAAATGTTTAGTTTTGACCTCGGGCAACTTTTCTGGTTTCACTTCAGATTCAACAGTTTTAGGCTCTTTGATCTTCGGAGGGCTGAGTAACTTATTGGCTAGGTTGATAAATCTACTGGTCTGGTTTCTTCGATCCATTGGACTACCGTCAGCTTCAGTGAACACTAGATTAAATGTGTTTTTCCAACCCGATCCGGCTGCCAGTTGCAGTTCATTCTGATTTTTACGATGCTGCTTAAGCACAGCTAAATCCGCATCGGTTACGCTTATGGTCCTGGTGGAAGAATAGTTTTTGGTTCGGGGTCGGTGCTCATATGATCCATCGCTATGTCGATCCAGGGCCATGTGAATATAGAGGGTCTTTTCCTCCCAATTAACATCATCCCATTTGAGACCAAGTAGTTCTGACTGCCGGGCACCGGTGTAGGCAGCAGTATATATTAAGGCGAAATCACGATGCTCGCGGCTGTCCTTAATAAACTCGTTTAACTCTTCTTTGGATAGCGAAACGATGTCCTGACCTTTACGTTGCTTCCTTTTATCCTTGCCGGGTTTTACTTTATCGCAAGGATTCTTTTCAATCATCTCCAGGTCAACCGCTTTGGCCAGAGCTTGATTGAGTATGCTATGAATATAGGTTACGGACCTATTTGACAATCCCCCAACCGCTTTAAGCTTTCCATCATTAAATTTATGATCATAAAACTTCTGAATATCGAGCGGCAGTAAATCGGATAGCGGTGCCTGACCTATCATGGGAATAATATGTTTATTAATCTCCCAGCGGTAGCTTTCGTAGATATTGCGTTCGAGGTCTGTTCGTTGGTGGGATTTTATACCTCCGGTGTTGGGCTTATATTGGGCTCCTCAGGGAATGCAACCTGTTATTGGCTTGGACAAGTCTTTAGAGAATGAACCCCGACTTTTACGGTGCGTTATGGGAAAGACCCATTTGGCTACTGCCTTGGGGTATTTAGCTCTGGAAAAAGGTTATGCAGTTTCATTCATATCCTTGGATGAATTGATAAAAGCACTTAAAACGGCGGATATTACTACAACCTCCAAACGAAGGATTAGGTATTTGTACAAATCAGATCTGATAATCATAGATGAGGTTGGATTTCTGCCGGTTACCAGGATGGAAGCTAATCTGTTTTTTACATTTGTTTCAGCAATGCATGAAAAGAACTCGCTTATCATAACGTCAAACAAAGGATTTACTGAATGGAGTGGCTTTTTGGGAGATGAAGTCATTACCACTGCAATTTTGGATCGACTGGTTTTTAAGTGCGAAGTGCCGACCCCGCTGGTATTATTTGCAGCTTGTGTGATGCCCTCCAACGCTGGCAATGATTATTCTTTCAAGGACGTGGATCTTAATATAGCTGGTGATATTATAAAATTACACTACTCATATTTCACCGTGGTAAATAACACAATAACGTGCGTTGATACAACCCTTAACAAGAACAGCATGCTGAGCGTAATCCCGAAACCGTAGTCGTTTGTTTGGTATTACGTAGGCAATATATGGCGATGATTTACCTATGTAAGCATGACATAGGTAAATTATCGCTATTTTTTCTATATTCTATTAGATAGACTTCGTTTATTTTCATATTGGCCACTAATCTTTCCGAGACAGACATTAATTCTTTTTGGTTCTGCATTTGGGTATAATTACTTCAAGGGGGCAAGTTTATGAAAAAGACGCCCGATAAAGTTGAATGTATTATTGCAAGTGTACAGGCATCAATGGCCGCCGAAAGTATGAACCCTAGCGCAGAAGCTCGGGCTATCGGTAAACAGTATTTAGAGGGGAAGATAAGCGGTAAAGAAGCTATTGCAAACTTTGGCAAGTAAATGAGTGGTGGACTTTTGGAGTATGACCTGAAGGATGATAAATATTTCCAGCCGACAATGTTCTCCAACTACTTACTGCTTGTATTGGTATAATAAAAGTATATGGTGATGCTGGAGGATGATTATTATTGATAGGATACAGAAATACTCCTACTGGGAAGATATAGCGACATATGATCTGGAAACAGCCGGAGCAATGCTGGCTTCAAAACGTTATCTTTATGTAGTATTTATGTGTCAACAATCCATTGAGAAACTGGTTAAAGGGTTATTTGTTATGTTTGGCGATCAAGAACCACCCAGAACGCACAATATAGCACAGGTCTTTAAACATATAGTGGAGGCCATTGACGGTGAATATAAAAATACTGAGGAATTTAATCGGAAGTTAGATCAATATAATGCGTTTTTCGTAAAATTGCTAGCATATTATATTGCAGAAAGATATCCTTCTTACAAAGAAAAACTATCTCAAGCGGTGGATCAGCAAGAAGCTACAGATGTTCTGGCTTTGACAGAGGAGGTGTTCATATGGTTAATATCCCTGAAGCAGTTCGCTCCGGCATAGAAAAGTATGTAGAGAGGATTAGACAAGAAATTTCTGTGGATAAGGCTATATTATTTGGTTCTTATGCTAGTGGCACTTTCGATAACGGAAGTGATATAGACTTGGCTATTTTCTCAAATTATTTCCAAGGGATGAGGAGAGTGGATAGTATAGCTTTTCTACTCGGCCATGCTATGGATTATGACCTCGACCTTGAACCCCTGGCTTTCACTCTTGATGAATATAGTGAGAGATTAGGTATTGTTGATGAGATATTGAAAACGGGAATTGAATTATAAACTAGCCCTCTGTATCAACCAATTTTTGGGCACATATAGCCTCCCCGGAATCTCCCGGAATGAATAGAAAAACGAGGGTATTTTTAGAGTATCCTGGACCCAAGCAAAAAACAAGAAAGCCTAAGTGGCCGGCATTTGCTAGGCATACTCAGGCTTTCAAAAACTGCCCAATGGGATTCGGGTTCTAGTGGGGGCAACTTCGTGGAGGTTCAAGTCCTCTCTACCGCACCATAGAGAATAATGGGAGGTTTAGACCTCCCTTATTTTATTTTCTGTTTTGAGTAATAAGCTGATTAAAAGCTGAGATTTCAACCTGCCACGGGACTTAGTTATATTTGTGTAAGGCCAGTTGGATCGGATAATTCCGCGTAGATAATTACCATAAAATATGTTAACATTGGGGAAATTAACAGGATTGGTGTCGGAAATTGCTTTATATAATAATAGGTTGCTTGGCTTTTGTTTTCTTGGTAATATTTGACCTCAATAAAATAATACTTTTTAACAAAATATTTAATCTATTCTTCCCAATCGGTATAGTTGTTTTAGGCATCTCAACCGTTGCTATCCTATTTGGTGATTTTGAAAGTTTCTATGTGTCTATTTATTTGCGATGGTTTTTTGGATTGATGTCATTGATATCATTACTTCTTATGTTATACTGCTTGTTTTTGGCATTACCGTTTGCAAAAACCTATCAGGAGTTAGAAAAGGAAAACACAGTTATTGATACAGGGGTGTATGCTCTTTGCCGTCATCCGGGTGTTATATGGGTTTTCCTTTTTTATGTTTTTCTTGGACTGGCCTCTGCTAAAGTTATGATGCTTGGGGCGGCTCTAGTTTGGAACGCAATGAATGTTTTGTACGTTTTTGTTCAAGATCGCTTTATATTTCCCCAGATGTTAACAGGTTATCAATCTTATCAGGAAAGGGTGCCATTCATAATTCCGAATGCTGACAGCATTAGAAATTATTTGTCATTACGCAAACACTAAATGGCTGTTTATAGTTAGGACCCACCAAGATTTTGTTTTCAATTCTGTTTAGCTACTCCGATAGATGTGTGAGGGACTATTATGAGTCATAGGATTAATAAATATAAAGCGAAGAGCAAAAGGAATTTCGATAAAAAAGCGAAGGACTACTTTAATACCTGTGACGGGATGTATTCCAGGTTAATGTATGCGGGAATTATTAAAAAAGTCAGCCAATTTCCATTCGATTCAGTATTAGATGTAGGTTGTGGCCCAGGTGAAATGCTTTCAATGATAATCGATGGCAATGATAGTATTCAAGCCTGTGGAATTGATTTTTCGGCCAAGATGTTAGAAAAGGCTGCTGAAAGGTTGAAGGACAAGGTCCAATTAATTTTAGGAGATGCTGATTGTCTGCCGTGGCATGATAATTATTTTGATTTAGTCATATGCAGCTTATCATTTCATCATTATCCTGAGCCTTTAAAAGTGCTAATGGAAATGCAACGTGTCTTAAAACCAAAAGGCAAATTGATAATTGCCGATCCATGGTGGTCGGATACAAAAAGATTTATCATCAACCTTTACCTTAAATCACCCTTAAACCTGGAGGGAGACGTAAAGATATACTCAGAAAGAGAGTTTAAGGTGCTCCTTGAACAATCTGATTTTATATCGATAGAATGGGAAAAGGTTATCGAAAAATATTGCATTGTTAGCGCAATAGCAAACAAATAATCATATCGATGGAGCAAACTGAAAATAATCGGCGTCAGGCATTTGGTAAAATTTACGATTTCTGTTGAAAAATATTATGGAATGTAATATGCTAATTTTATCTAAGTGTCGTTATATATAATGAAATAAAAATACATATTATCTTATTTTACCTATATATCGAACTGATGATGTTTGCTGGAAAGCCCATCCAGGGGTTATTCAAGTATGCTTTGGCTTGTGTAGAAACAAATATATGTCTAAAGGATGCAATTGGGGGTTCTCCGATGAATTTGGAACAGAAACTCCGAAACAAACAATATGATGAGATTTGGCAGGAGTACTGCGGCTTCCTGGATCTTTCGTTGCCTCAATATATGGAAATACAGAATCGTTTAATGCTCGAACAAATTGAACTCTATTCCAATTGTGAACTGGGCAGACGTATTATGAAGGGGAAAAAGCCGACCAGTGTAGATGAGTTTCGGCAAGTAGTACCACTAACCACTTACGAAGATTATGCGGATCTTCTGTTACCGAGGGTGGAAGAATCTCTTCCAGCTAAACCATTATTATGGATTGAGACCACCTGGGAAGGTGCTAAAAACCCAATAAAAGTCGCCCCTTATACCGATAGCATGGTCAATTGCTACAAGAATAGTTTGATGGCTTGTATGATACTTGCTACCAGTGATCATAAAGGCAAGTTTACCTTGAGAGGCGGAGAAAACTTTCTCTATGGAATGGCACCATTACCATATATCACAGGGATCGTTCCGCATGTTGTTGCCGGTGAAATATCAATGAACTTTCTTCCGCCAACTCACGAGGCTGAGTTAATGAGTTTCAGCGAAAGAAATAAGACTGGTTTCAAAATGGGAATGCAAAAAGGGGTAGACTTGTTTTTCGGTCTCAGCAGCATAATTGTTAAAATGGGTGAAAGCTTTGCCACGGGAAGCAGTGCTGGGGGAGGATTCAATATTCTGAGAAATTCCCCCAAAATGAATTATCGCTTGCTTAAAGCCTGGATAAAGAGCAAGCAAGAGAAAACTCCCATTATGCCTAAGGATATATGGAAACTAAAAGGCTTAATATGTGCTGGCACAGATTCAGCGACTACCAAAAATAAAATTGAGCATTATTGGGGAGTCAAACCACTGGAGATGTTTGGCGGTACTGAACCAGCTTGTATTGGCACCGAGACATGGAGTAAGAATGGTTTAGTGCTTTTTCCAGATGTTGCTTTTTATGAGTTCATCCCTAAGTCGGAGATGGAAAAGAACATTGAGAATCAATCCTATATTCCCAGTACATACCTGCTCGACGAATTAGTGGCCGGCAATCATTATGAGATTGTCATTTCAAATTTCAAAGGAGGAGCCTTTGCTCGCTACAGGACCGGGGACATGTTCCAATGCCTATCTCTAACTAATGAAAATGATGGAATTAATTTACCTCAGTTCAACTATATTGATCGGGTGCCTTCGATGATAGACATTGCAGGCTTCACTAGAATAACTGAAAATACTATCAACGAAGCTCTTAGAATCTCAAAACTTGATATAGATAGATGGTTTGCCACCAAGGATATAGACGAATTTAAGCGGGCTTTTATGCATCTTTATGTCGAAATTGGAGCTGAAGGGATGAATATTGGCCTCACTAAAAATATAATTACTGAACATCTATCCATTTATTTCCGATATATAGATGGAGATTATAAAGACTTGAAGTCACTGCTGGGAATAGAGCCTCTAGTAATATCAATAATACCGAGAGGCACAATCAGTCAATTTGCTAATATACACGGACGGATGCTCAGAAGAATGAACCCCTCGCCGTATGATGTTACTGATGTTTTGAGAATTGCCCGGGGAGAAAGTAGAAGAGAGGTGTGTTAATGCCCTTTTCACGGATATTCTTTTGGATAGTACCGATAATAGCATTAGGCAGCTATTGTTTGCTCATGCTCTTTTTGATCTTAGCCCAAAAGGATAAATATATCCGTTCCTTTATGCCATTTCTAGCTGCATTAATAATCTGGACTTTATCAGCTGTATTTATGCAAATTCAACTTTATCCAGGGGTGTTGTTTTGGAACAAGATAATGATTGCTGGAATGCTGGCCGTACCCTTTCTGCTCTATTATTTTGTATCTGTATTTGTAGGTTCCCTCAATATTATTAGGACTACCCTATGGGGGATCTCGACCGCTGCTGCGGTGATAATAGGTCTTTTAGGACTGGTTGTAACAGATGCAAGTGTAATAACCAACATCATATCAGTAAATGGTCGTGATTTTACAACTGTGGAGTTTATTTATCAACTGGGTACTATGGCTACTCCAGTTTATATTTATATGTTTATTATAATTGCGGCCATTCTTGTCAAAGTGACAGCAAGCATTAGAAAAGGCTATATCACTTTTGAGCGGATTAGTCTGATTGTTATCGGGATCACAATTATGTTTATTGGTTCACTTACCAACATCTCTCTTTCTTTAGGAAAATATCCTATTGACATATTGTCATGTTTAATCAATGCCATACTAATTGTGATTGCTATATATAAGTATCGTATGCTGGAGCTCAGGTTTATGATGACCAAGGGACTTGTTTTCTCGTTATTAGCAACAATTATTACCATAATATACATACATCTTGTTCTTTATTTACAAAGTATAACTGGTGATGTGTATCAAAATACTATTCCGTACATAACTACCTTTATGGCCCTATTGCTTGCGTTCTTATTTCAGCCCCTATACAGGTTAGCCAGTCAAATGGTAGATAAGATGTTTTATCGGGCAGAGTATTCCCGTCGCCAAGCTCTGAAAAATTTCAGTTCGGTAATTTCCAATAACTTGGATTTGAATAGTATATCCCTGGAATTAATTGAAGCAATACAGTTAGCTATTCGGGCCAAACATATATGCATATTAACCAAACACGAAGATGAAAAAAATTATTATATTTTTCAAACTTCGTCACAACTTTTTAAACCAGATTTAAAGATAGCCATAGATAATCCTATTGTAACGTGGTTTGCCTCTGATAATCCCAGTCTGTCCAGAGAACAATTGTATTCCCTGCCTTTTTTTAAATCCATGTGGGAAAAAGAGAAAAGGGAGATTTATGATTTAGGAATTGAGGTAATCGTACCAATAAAGAGCCGCAATGAAATCATTGGTATGCTGATGCTTACTCAAAAACATAACAGTACCGCCTATACACTTGATGACTTGGATCTGTTAACCTATCTAGGGGCTTCCACCGCAGTTGCTTTTGACAACGCCCGACTCTATACCCGTTCTCAGGCAGAGGCTCTGACCGACAGTCTAACCAAGCTTCATAACCATAGATATTTCTATAAAGCATTGTCTGAGCAGATGGCCAAAATAGGATCGTCTGAATTATCGATTCTCATGATTGATTTGGACTTATTTAAACTCTTCAATGATCTTTATGGGCATGTTGAAGGGGACAAGGCACTCGAAGTGATTGCTTCCATACTAATGAGAAATGTTGGGCAAAAGGGAATAGTCTGCCGCTATGGAGGCGAGGAATTTACAGTTATATTACCCTACCATGACACTAAAATGGCTTATGACCTGGCTGAGAAGATAAGGATAGATATTGAGAAAACCTTCTTTAGTGCTAACGATGTCACCCAAAGATTTTTAACAGCCAGCATTGGAGTATGCACCTATCCCCATGCGGCACCCAATGGTGAGGAGCTTTTAAAGCGGGCTGATATTGCCATGTATACTGCTAAAAACTCAGGTAAGAATAAGACTGTAATTTATACCCCGGAAACCACCACTGTGGAAACCTCTGAAGGCTATACTCGCGATTTGATTAATTCACGGCCTAATTTTGCCGCCACCATATATGCCTTGACTGCTGCAATAGATGCTAAGGATCATTATACTTTCGGTCATTCTCAAAAGGTGGCTGAATACGCAACTATATTGGCTAGCAAACTGTCATTGGATAAATCACATATCGAAATAATAAAAGAGGCGGCTCTCTTGCATGACATAGGTAAGATAGGTATACCAGAACATATACTGACCAAGACCGGCCGTTTAACTAATGAAGAATATGATATCGTAAAACAGCATGTAGAAATGTCGATAACCATTATTAAGCATCTGCCCTCACTGAACCACGTAATACCGGCAGTAATCGGACATCATGAAAGATGGGATGGCAAAGGCTATCCAAGAGGCTTAAAGGGAGAAAATATACCCCTATCAGCCAGATGCCTGTCCATAACAGACGCATTTGATGCCATGACTTCACATCGTCCTTATAGAACTTGCTTGTCTGTCAATGCTGCGTTGACGGAAATTGAAAATAACATAGGGACTCAATTCGATCCAATGCTTGCCAATATATTCATTAAACTAGTTCGTGAAGGGGATATTGTTGTGGATCAAAGCAAGCAGAAAATAAAAAGTGTAAGTTAATAATTTCTCCTTATAGTTGCATATTAAATAAAAGAACGGCCTGGGAACGGTTTTTACAGTTCCTCAGGCCGTTTTGCATTTATGGTTATGCCCAGATAAAAGTAAGAATAGCAGCAAACGCGGTAAATACAATAGCTATAAACACCGCGGTCTTTATAACTTGTGATTCAATCCCCATGGCATCAATGGTGGCGGCAGCATTCTGAAGTTTAGCAGGCGAGATAACACTGGCTAAACCACCTGCAATAGCGGTTCCGGCGGTTACTACTAGAGGATTAATATCTAATAATTTTGTAGTCATAAGGTTGTACTTGGCGAATAAAGCAATGGTGGAAGCTTCGCTGCCGCTGACAAACCCCCCCAACAAACCCAGATACGTTGCCGCAATGGGGTATAAGCCTTGAAAAAAACTTGCGGAACTACAGGCTAGAATCGAAATCATATTAAAGTCAGGATTAATTAATTGCCATTGACCAGGATTAGGCGTAAAACCAGAGTACATCATTACATAAGCGATAGCAAAAAATATGGCTGCTGAAAAGGTCGGACGCGGCGCCCTGCGTATCCATTTGGTGAATATATCTTTCCACTGTTCTGAACTTGGTTTAAGAAAGGGGATAGCGAGCAGGGTGCTAATAATAACCCAGGTATATGCATTCCACAGCATCCGGGTCATAATAGGTTTGCCACCGGGGATAATCGCCAGAGGCATAGCCAGGTCTTTAAATAAAAGGTTGTAAAGGGGAGGGTAGAAATTAATAAAGAGACAGCATGAAATCAATATTATCCAGGGACCAAGCGCTTTAGGCAATGATAATGTACGCTCAATTTCTAAATCTTGCTTTGTGATACAGGAGCGGTCAATGACTTTTTTGCCTAGTAATTTCATGTAGATTATCATTACGGCAATGGTGACTGCTCCACCCATGACCCCGGTTAGAACTATTCCTCTACCACCATGTGCAACTGCCATCGCGGTGAGTCCCATGCTGACGCCAGCGAGCAGACAGGGAACGAAACCTTCCTTAATTTTTGCCCATCCTCCTACTATATAAAGCATCCCAAAGCCAATCATAGTTGATATAAAGGGCATAAATTTAGAAAACACCAGTGCTGAATCGTTTAACGAAGTACCGGTCATATCAGAGAAAACCACTAGAGGAGCTCCCAGCAGAGCGTATGTACAAAGGGAATCAAATCCCAGTGCAGGCAAAGCAACCGCCACAAAGGTAGAATAACCTAAGGCGACCATGATCGGCGGAAGAATTGATACCGGGGTAGCACCAACTGCAACTAATAAAGTACCTATGCCCATGTTTATAATCATGATTTGAACAGTGTGATCATTTTTGGCAATAGTTTTAACGAGCACCACAATTCTTTTTAGGGCACCGGTGCTTTCAAGAAAGGTAATCTGGAATATTGAAGTTGCAACCATGAGAGAGACTGGAAATGAAGCCACAATTCCTGCCAGGCTGGCAGTCAAGCCCACTACCCAGGCGGTCTGAAAGAAGAAATACCCAACCACTACAGCTAAAAACCATCCTATGACACCACTGAGATCTGCTGGCCATTTCATTATAATTAGGAAAAACAACACAGCAACAATTGGTACTAACGTAAGTAGTACATCCATTTTGAATCCATCCTCCTATCCTACATTGAGCATATTAAAAAACCGGAAGCTCCACTTTGATTCTTACATACTACTGTCCTACACTTTAAATGGAAATAGCAGAGCCTTAAACATATGGCAAAATGATAACATATTTTGCTTTGAATTTGGCAAATAATTTAATTTTAATTTAGTTATTTGCCAGTTAATTTGGCCAACCAGGACTTATTCCTATCCTCTTGATCTTTACGCCATATCTTTATCAGTTCATCAATTCTGTCTTCTCTTTTTGCATCCCGTTCACTAATTTTGTATTCTAACTGCTCAAGTTTTTGATTTAACATCTTATTTTGGGAAAGTAATTCATCATTTTGTTCAACAATTCTGCGGATAGAGTTGCTTAATTCAATAATGTCGATATTGACTCCACTAGTCTGTGGTTGCAGGGCCGATTCTTGCGATTCTTCCATATTGTTAAGCGCCATTCTTATAGCGGTTGTATTGAGCCCTTTTTCATTTTTGAGCTTCAGAATTAAGCGCAGGGTCTCTATATCCGCTTCACTATAAAGACGGTCGCTACGTTCATCTCGCCTTATCTTCAATCTAAGGGCATGCTCAAGATAGCGCAAAGTATATTGTTCAATACCTAGCATCTCGGCAACTTCTCCGATTTTATAATAAATATTGTTCATCCAGTAACCTTTCCTCCCTCCATTTCATAAATTGTTATCAGGTGAGACAACAGGTTAAAAAGGTCATCAGAATCCCTTTTTCAACTTCACAAGTAATTGTTAAGCAAGGCACTGAGTTGATAAATTTCTTAACATCATTCTTAACCTTATTGTCAACCTGAAACTTTCCCCTCTTTTTTGCTCATAACGTTACACAGTTGCTAAACAAAATGATTCTGAAGCGAAGCATTAAATTCTAGCCCCTATACTCTTATATATGAGCATAGCCGTCCTTAAATGTTGGACGGCTGCTTTTTTTATTTGGATGAATTTCTTCCCGGGCGGAGTGCCAGGTGTGAATGGGAGGCTTTAATTCTTTTGCGGGTTTTGTGGCGGCTTAGGCGAAGCATAAATAGGAGTAGCAAAATAGAGCCATAGAAGCAATACCGTGCCTCGGTGTAGAGTTGATTAACCTGCAGGTAAGCTGATGTAAATAGAGTGATTCCAAACACCAGTGCAGCCGCCAGATATTTTATAGCCCTGGTGTTGGCAGCAATAGATTCGTCCAGGCTGGCAAGGGGTAACTTCAAAATGAGTTCGCCCCGGTCCATTCGGTTCAACACTTTTTCAGCCAGAGGAGGTATTTCAACCAGAGAAGTTCCTAACAGGGTGGCTTTTTCCTTGATAGTATCCCAAATACCGTTTTCGGCTTTAGCAAAGCCTTCCAAATATGGTTTCGCCTCATCCAGGAAATTGAAGTTGGGATCCAGTCCTATGCACAGTCCATATAGAGTTCCCAAAGCCCTGCCCAAAAATGTAAACTGGGCTGGAATTTGAAAGGGCTGCTCATACAGGAGTTGCTCCAGATCAGTGAGAAGCCCGCTAAAATCTGCTGAAGAGAAATCAATTCCGGTTCCCAGGGTCTCCTCGAGAAGTATTCCCACAGCTCTGGCCACCAGTTCGGTGTCTGCATCATAACGTAGGAATCCAATTTTTTTCAAATAACCAACTACCTGAATATTGTCACGCTTTACCAACGCCAATACCAGATCTACCAGTACACCTCGCAGCGATGGGGGGATAGTTCCGACCATACCAAAATCAACCATTACCAGCTTACCTTCTTCAGTCACGAATAAGTTGCCTGGATGGGGATCAGCATGGAAAAATCCATCAATAAGCACTTGTTTAACGTAGGTTTGAAGAAGTTTACGAGCTATTGCTGCACGGTTCACCCCGGCTCGGGAAAGTTCTTCGTAATTCGAGATCTTCATTCCAGCCATAAATTCCATGGTCAAAACTCGATGGGTAGTATAATCCCAGTAAATAGCAGGGAATAATACGTCATCGACGCGGCTGTTTTGGGCAATGGTTTCGGAATTATGTCCTTCCTGAATATAATCAAGCTCGGCCAGCAAAGTATCGGCAAATTCAACGTAGATAGCATCCAAATCGACGTTCCGCTCCCAATCGGTCAAAACTTTTAATAGATCAATAACCTTGCGAATTGCTTTCAGGTCAATACGCACCAAATCCTCAATTCCGGGTCGTAATATCTTAATAGCAACCGTTTGCCCATTGGTCAAAACGCCGCGGTGTACTTGTCCCAGGGAAGCCGATGCTAGTGGTATCTCTTCCACTTCAGCATAGATTTCTATCAGGGAACGGGAGAAATCTTCTTCAGCAACGCGGCGTATATCTCTAAAAGACACTGGCTGCACTTCATCCTGTAAACCGGCCAGTTCCTGGACGGCGGTCTGAGGAAGAACGTCCACCCTGGTACTGAAAAACTGCCCCAACTTAATCAACAAACCACCCAGTTCAACGGCTGTTTTGCGAAAACGACGCGCCTCGGCAACATAAAGTTCCTGACGGTGGGATTCCGGCCAGGACTTTTTATGCCACAGTTTCTTGAATTTTATGGAGTAGAAGGACCAGAATATACTTATAAATAGGTTAAGTACTGTAAAAAAACGCTTCAAACCAGCGAGTGAAGCCATATCCATCGCATATCACTCCGTTTCAACAATTAACTACATTATAACAGAGACTCTTTCCTACACAAATGAGTGCTGTCCCAGTACTAAATGACTTTAGCAAAGAACTGTTATTTTTTCGCAAGATAATTATTGAAGTATATATAACCAAATAGAAAAAGGACTCAGACCACGATGGTTCAAGTCCTTTTGCTATTTGGATCAATGGTGGAGACGAGGGGATTCGAACCCCTGACCCCCTCGTTGCGAACGAGGTGCTCTCCCAGCTGAGCCACGCCCCCACAGCAAGTGATATTATAGCATATATTTTGATTAAAGGGCAGAGTATTTCCCCAAGAGTTGTTAAATAAAAATTGTAGTATTAAATATGGCTTAAGCAGGAGAATAAGACTGCTTATCCCACCAATCTTCGGTCAAAGAGTCATAGATCTTCTCCATGGCATCCAGGTGCTCGACCTCCCAATTTGCCAAGCGTTCATAAAAATCTTTCGCGCCAGACAAAGCGGTAGATTCGGCAGCTTTACGGTAATAGTCGATAGATGCCTTCTCCATCAATATAGCGATGTGGAAAACTGATATTTCCATGGCATTATCTGTATCCATAGTATGGGCAGCTTTAAATATTTGCGGTGAAGGAGTACCATCGAGACTTAATTTATCAGCGTTAAAATCTGCGCCGGACATAAGTTGAGTTAGCATACCCCTTAACATGGTCTGATGTCTTTTCTCATCCTCAGCCAGGTGGAGAAATGCATTGCTGGTATCGTGATCTTTGGAGTCCTGGGCCGCTTTTTTATAGAACTTTTCGCCCTCAATCTCGTTTAGAATAGCAGTTTTAATAATTCTAATTTCATTTTGATCCATAACCATCCTCCTATCTTCAAATCTCTCTTTTTATTGTAACAAATATTAGAGGTCTGCATACATCATAATGGATGTTGTTCTTGCCGTAAACGGGGTTATGAAAACCAACTTGGTGTTCCACATATATAATAGTGAACGGCTGCCTCTGACATCAACGGGGTTATGAAAACCAATTTTGCTGCCTGAGATTATTTAAGCGGTCTGTTCAAGGTTGCATTAGTAGCCGCCAAAACCTGTTGCAGCAGTGGAAGGCTGTCACGTCCCAGGTAGGGATCCTGCCCGGCTTCAATTGCCTTTATAGTCTCTTCTATGGGAATTACCCGAAACATCCGCCGGCCATCTGCATAATAGGGATGAATGAAGGTCGGGGTATAGCTGACCCCGGTCAAGTTTGTATCGCCCTGGGTCAGGTTCTTGGTGAATTGCAGATTTAGTATAACTCCACTATTGCGTTCCACCCCATTCTGGTTGCCCATGGAATTGCCCATAGAGTAAATAACAAACTTATCCTGGCCATTAATTTTCATTATTTCCATGGGTTGAATAACATGGGGGTGACTGCCCAGAATTATATCGGCACCGTTTTGAAAGAATTCTGTCGCGAGCTTGCGCTGTTGTTGAGTTGGATATGGGCTGTATTCAACTCCCCAGTGCAGGATTAGCACCAACACATCTACATCCGGACGCAATGCAGATATATCGTTAATGATTTTATCAGGCTCCAAGAAGTTATAGAAATAGGGGTTATTCTGAGGGACCGGAATGCCGTTCGTACTATAACTGTACGCCAAATAACCTACCTTAACGCCCCGTATGTCCTTTATTAAAAAATTCTGTTTCTCTTTCTGGGTTTTGAATGTGCCAGTTGTGTCAAAACCCGCCTGGCGAAGCACATCCATGGTCCGAACAGCCCCCTGATAACCACGATCTAAAATGTGGTTGTTGGCAGTTACAACCAGGTCAAATTCAGAATTATGTAAAGCATTAGCAATACTGTCCGGACTGTTGAAAAGAGGATAACCAGTATACCCGGTAGAGGGTCCGGCCAACGCGCATTCCAGGTTGACAGAAGCGTAGTCTCCCTCCGCAATAAGGTGTTGGACCGGGGCAAAAAGGTGGTCAAAATTATAGGAAGCCCCATTCTTTCCAGAAGCAATTACCGTATTATGCATTAGAATATCGCCGGTAGCTGTGAGGTTAATGGTTGTGGAGGTTGCATTAACCGTTCGGCTATTTGCTTCGGGAGAGGAAATTATCATATAATGCTTTGAATACATACGACTTTCTAAAGTCAGTAATTCACCGTTGTTGACGAATACAATTCCTGATCCCATCCGTTCTTTATAGTGCCAACCCTTGCTTTCCATAAGGGATACAACTGGATCAATCCCGTCTGTAGTGCGGACTAAATATTCTTCCGGTTGGGTAGAGATAGTTTCGATAGAGGAGTTATTTAGAGCTAGCTTGATTGCTGCTGATGCGATCGTAAGCGGGTTGCCTTCTTGATTATAAAGGGGGACAAACCTGATAAATAAAAACCCAACCATAATAAATACGAAGGTCAGAATAAATAGTGGAATTTTTTTCAAATAATTACCTCCTGACAAATAATGTTTGGAAATTACTTAAGGGGTTAGATTGCATGTAATATATTATACCGGTTCATACTATAATTAATATTTTAGCTGATGAATATATAAATTACTTGCCCAGATGAAGCCAGTTAGGTAAAATAAATTATCGTATAACCTATAGGCTGATTACAAATGGAGGGGGAGTAACGATGACAGCTAACTATAATTTGAATAAAGATGATACGATCCTGGTTATTATAGACTTTCAAGAAAAGCTTATGAAGGCTATGGCACAGAGTGATAAGGTTTACAAAAATACCAATCTATTGTTGGTAGCAGCAGAGCAATTGGGGATACCGGTTATTGTTACCGAACAATATCCTCGTGGTTTGGGAAATACCGCGGATGATATCAAGGCAAATTTAACCGATTATCATTATGTTGAAAAGGTCACATTTTCCGCCTACGAAGGTTTAAAGGATATTCTCGCGGCTGGTAATAGGAATACAGTGCTTATGACCGGCAGCGAAACCCATGTATGTGTCTTTCAAACCACACGCGATTTAGTTGAGGCTGGATACTCAGTGCAAGTGGTAAAAGACGCAGTATGTTCTCGGTTCAAGGAGAATCACCTCAACGGGCTAGAACTCATGCAGGGTGCAGGAGCGGTTATTACCAATACTGAAACAGTACTGTTCGACCTAATGAAAGTGTCAGGCAGCCCTGAGTTTAAAGTTATTTCTCCATTGTTGAAGTAAGGAAAGCATTGTAAACTTGACAAATAGTATTTAAGCAACTATTATATTACCTTGGGCGTTTAATTCAAGAATATGCGCCCGAAGACTGGGAATACTGCTCTTTGCGGCATTACGATTGAGTATTGCCGTTAATTTTTGTTTTCCTACAGGAGGAGTGAATGGCAGAGATGCTAAGAGATTTAAGAAATATCGGCATAATTGCTCACATCGATGCGGGCAAGACCACGACAACAGAGCGCATCTTATATTATACTGGTCTCACTCATAAAATGGGTGAAACGCACGACGGCAAAAGTGTAATGGACTATCTGGATGTAGAAAAAGAACGTGGTATTACGGTAACTTCCGCCGCTACTAAATGCGTATGGAAAGGGACCAGTATTAATATTATTGATACCCCCGGGCATGTGGATTTTACAGCCGAGGTGGAACGAAGCTTGCGCATACTGGATGGGGCGGTGGCTATTTTCTGTGCTAAAGGCGGCGTTGAACCCCAATCAGAAACAGTATGGAGACAGGCCGATAAGTACAAGGTGCCACGGATAGCTTATATCAATAAAATGGACGCTATCGGTGCAGATTTTCACCGGGTAGTTGAGCAGATAACAAAACGTCTGGGTGGTAACCCCGTCGTGCTGACTTTACCTGTCTTTGAAGATGAAGTTTTTACCGGAATCATTGATCTTGTTAAGATGAACTATCAGACCTTCGCCGGAAGTCTTGGCAATGAAGTAAAGGAAACAGCTATCCCGGATGAATATATTGAAGAGGCCTTGAAATGGCGTCAGGAGATGGTCGAGAAGCTGGCTGAAACGAGTGAAAGCCTCCTGGAGATTTTTTATAATGATGAGGAAATTCCTGAAAACCTACTCCTGCAAACAGTAAGGGAAAATGTTATCAATGCCTCTATGGTTCCAGTAATATGCGGCAGTTCCTACCGCAATGTTGGTGTGCAAACGCTGCTGGACGCAGTAGTAAACTATTTGCCTTCTCCGCTGGAAGTTGGGATAACGAGGGCCACCGATATTGATAGTGGTGAAAACATTGAAATTACTCCTGATGGTGATGATATTTTCTCAGCTCTGATATTCAAAATAGTTAGTGATAGGCATGTCGGGAAATTGGCTTTTGCCAGAGTTTATTCCGGTTCGGTAAAATCTGGTTCTTATATTTACAATAGCACTAAAGGTAAAAAAGAGAGGGTTGGACGTCTGGTTAAAATGCATGCCAACCATCGCGAAGAAATAGAAGAGGTTCATGCTGGAGATATTGCTGCATTTATCGGTCTGAAAGATGTGGGTACCGGTGATACACTTTGTGATGAAATTAAGCCTCTTTTGCTGGAATCCATAGAATTTCCAGAACCGGTAATACAGATAGCGATTGAGCCTCGCACTCAATCTGATCAGAACAAGATATCGGAAGCGCTGGCGAAAATATCAGCCGAAGATCCGACCTTTAAGATGGTCTACAATAAAGAAACAGGACAGACTCTTTTATCCGGTATGGGTGAATTACATCTGGAGATTATTGCGGAGCGACTTGAGAAAGAATTTCATGTTGGCATCAATATCGGTCAGCCCGAGGTTGCCTATAAAGAAACAATTACCAGTACCGCTGAGCATGTCACCAGATTTGTCAAACAGACCGGCGGCAAAGGGCAGTTTGCGCATGTTGTATTAAAAGTCGAGCCAACTGAAGGTTTTGAATTTGTAAATAAAATAGTGGGCGGGGCAATACCCCGAGAATATATACCGGCTGTGGAAGCAGGGGTTAAACAGGCTCTGGAAGAAGGAGTCTTAAAAGGTTACCCAGTGGTAAATGTAAAGGTGACATTATTAGACGGTTCGTTTCATGAGGTTGACTCGTCGGAAATGGCGTTTAGAACTGCGGCGACTCTAGCAACTCGTGAATGTTTGAAGAAAGCTAATCCAAAACTTATGGAACCGGTGATGCGTTTGGAAGTTACCTCTCCCGAGGAATTTACCGGAAATATTATTAATAATATTAGCAACCGCAGAGGTAAACTGGATTCTATGGAGATGCAGAATAATACTCAAATCATCAGAGGATTTGTTCCTCTGGCTGAAATGTTTGGATATTCAACCGTGTTGAGGTCTAGTACCCAGGGTCGAGCTGGATTTTCTATGGAATTCTCGCATTATGAAGAGAGAAATGTAGCCTCTTAAAAGTGAATCACCTACCAGGGTGACATACTGATTACCGGAGTAAAAATCAAGACACGATTAAAAGCCCCTTCAATCAACGTTCTAAGCAGGTTGATTGAAGGGGCTTTTTGAACTAGTGCTGAAATTGTATTTTAAACCGCTATCATAAATTATCGATTGCTTTATAGCTTTTATTTAACTTCCCCTGCAAACCGCACAGTATCTGCCAGAGCTGTCAAGTCATCAGTTGATAAATCACCGGTGTATGTAACTGTAAACTTCTGGCCTCCCACCTGAATATCCCTGGTAAGAGTCGCAATATTTTCCTGGGTGCTAATATTTAATGTTTTAGCAACTATGGTTGGCTCAATATAAGGGGTAACGGTTAAGTGGACACTTTCCTTGCCATCCAAGCTGGCATAATCATAGATGTTCCAGTTATCCTCACTATTAAAATATTGAATCAGCTTAAAGCGCTGCGGCATATTTAAAGGACTGAGGGCCACATTAATACTATCAGAGGATTTATTTCCAGCATACATGATACTAGTGCTTTTGAGTAAGTCGGAGTCATTCTCTGGACTGGAGTCCATATAAATACTAGCCAAATCCCTATTATCAGCTCCGAGGGCAATATTTTTATCTTTGATGGTGAATTGTTCCCCTTGATTGCGGGATACAGCCGCAGATGCAATAGAAGGCGGCCTGCTTGTATCTCTTTGCGTTGGAGTAGATTTCACTTTATAGTTTGATTTATTCGCGGTTGATTCTTTTTGTTCTGTCTTTCTAATGGTCGGTGGGTCAAATTGATCGATCGGAGATGGTTCAGAATCTTGTTTGACAATAACATCTTGAACTGGTTGTTCATAACTGACCGACCCATATGTGTCGGCAACCTCGATTTCAGAATCTAATTGCGATAAATGTGGTATATACAGGCACAGAGCAATTACTGCCGCTGCTAACGCTAGTCCTCCGCCCAACCATATTTTGCGATAATAAACAGAAGTTATACCGCTTTCTTTAGGCGGGTTTTGAGATTGGCCATTAAGATCACCCCCGAGATTCAAAGCACCCATAACCATTGTCGTAAAAGCAGGGGAAAGATCGGGAATATCACTTGTATCTCTTAATATTTCATTTTCGACCAGTGTTAACTGGTAGTCCTGCTGACAGGTTTCACAATCTCTCAAATGTGATAAAATCTCAAGATGCGAGGGGGATGATGATGCTAAATCGTCGCAGTATTCGTAAATTTTATTATTAATATCCTGACAGTCCATCTTTATCCCCCTTTTCTTCCCAATTCTTAAGTAATATTTTCCGCAGAGACTTACGAGCCCGATGAATTTTAACCTCTATATTTTCTTTATTTACACCCAGAGTATCAGCTATTTCCTGATTATCTAAATCCGCCTGATAACGAAGCGCCAGCACTAATCGATAACTCTCCGGGAGTGCATTAAGTGCTGTTTTTATTTCCGCCTTTAATTCAGTTCTCTGCAGGAATAGATCCGGATCACCGTAATTATAATGATATTCAGATTCGTACTGATTGCTGTATGACTCATCGAAGTTTAATAAAATAATCTTGTTTTTCTTGCGCAGAGCACTGATGCAGGTATTTATGGCAATTCTATGTATCCAGGGCGCAAATCGCTTACTGTTGTCAAACTGATGCAGTTTTTGATAGACAGTAATGAAAACATCCTGGCTAATGTCCTCGGCTTCCTGGTATTGTCCGGTCATACGGTATATAATGGTAAACACCGACATTTTATATCGGTTAATAAGTTCTTCAAAAGCCGAAACTTCCCCACACAGAACCCGGGCGGTGAGCATTTCGTCGGTAAGCAAGTTGTGATCCTCCGTTCCCTCTATATTTATATACGGATTGTTGGTGAGTATCTTACACTGAAGACTGCTTAATAATAATAACATGAATTATAATTTACCTTAAGTGGTAATATGACCAAGAACCAAAACACTTTGAATCTTAAGTTGGTAAATTGAATGGGGGAGTTATGAAAATACTGGTTGATGCAGATGCGTGTCCGGAAAAAGAGATGATTGAGGAACTGGCTCGAGAATATAGCCTGGAATTAGTAATGGTGGCCAACATTAATCACATAATTAAGAGCAATTACGCCACAATAGTGGTAGTTGACGGTGCTGCGCAGTCAGCAGACATTGCCATAATTAATCTCGCTCGTCCGGGGGATATAGTAGTAACACAAGATTACGGACTTGCCTCGATGGCTCTGGCCAAAGGAAGTAATGCAATTGATCCAATGGGGAAAAGATATACCGAGGATAACATTGATGAGCTGCTTCTGCGCAGATATATTAATCAAAAAGCCCGCCAGGCCAGGGTGCGTATAAATGGACCGCGCAAGAGAACCGCATCCGACAGTGCCGTCTTTGCAAGCGGTCTGCGGGAACTCATTAATGATAGCAATAAACCCGGCTCAACCTAATAATTCGTTGCATAATCAAGTTGAGGTCTATAAAATATTGATAGTGAAAGTCTATCATTAATGATGTTAAGGTGGTTAATACCCTGAATATAGAAAGGAGAAACGAAATGTCTGACAAATGTAATAGCTGTTCTTCCAGTGGAAATTGTGCTGCTGATCCTTCCCAATGCGGGGTAGAAATTGAGAATACTCTCGTCGGTTCACGCAACAATATACGCAATATCATTGTAGTTATGAGCGGTAAAGGTGGGGTAGGTAAATCATCGGTTACTGGACTCATTGCTGCGAGTTTAGCCCGCATGGGCAATAAGGTGGGGATAATGGATGCAGACATAACCGGGCCAAGTCAACCCAGGGCTTTTGGTATCAAAGGACCGGTAGGAATTAAGGCAACTGATTATGGAATCATCCCTCCCGTGGCAGATCTGGGAATAACACTAATTTCCATTAATTTCTTTTTGCCTCATGAAGACGACCCGGTAGTATGGAGGGGTCCGATGCTGGCCGGTGCCGTTAATCAATTTTGGGGAGAGGTAGACTGGGGCGATCTAGATTATATGATTGTCGATTTGCCACCAGGAACCGGCGACGTGCCGCTAACTGTTATGCAGTCATTGCCTGTAAATGGGATTGTGATTGTTTCTTCCCCACAGGATCTGGCTATTATGGTAGTCAAAAAGACCATCAAGATGGCTCAAAAGATGAACATACCTATTCTAGGGTTAGTGGAAAATATGAGTTATGCAGTATGTCCGAACTGCGACGAGAAGTTGGAGATATTTGGCAAGAGCCAGGGGGCGAAGGTTGCCATCGATACTGGCATTGATTTCCTGGGTGGTTTGCCGTGGGATATTGCTTTAAATGCTCTTATAGACCAGGGTAAAATTACCGATTATGTATCTCCGGAAATAAGCAACATCGTCGATAAAATCATGATCAAATTGCCTTAAATTAATAAACAATCATCCTTGAAATGTGTTTATCCCTTTAAATTAAGTTTTTATTATCAGACCATTCTCCTATTGTTCTGATAATGAATTAGAATTATCGGTGAAAATGTCATTTATCGCATGAATTTCATTGACCGTTTCTAAGCATTGAATTTATAATAGATATAAGCTGGAAATAATTATTTCCAGCTGTAAAATATATTTTTCTTATAAGTTTAATATAAATAGGGGGTACAATGTATGGTTACAAGATTATTTATGGATTTGCGACGGATATTTGCCGATTTAGCTTCCACCTTAATATTAGGGAAAAATAAAGATGCAGCAGACATTGCAATGACTTTATCAGAAAAAAGCAGGGCATTGGCAGAAGAGTTGGCTAAATAGAGTTGGGTAGTAATATTCCTCTTTAATTTGGATAAATTGTGGAAAACGCCGTTATATAAACGGCGTTTTGGCTTGCCGAAAAAGTTGGCAAGAATTGAATACTATAGATTTATCTTGAGGTAGAATAATGATAGTATCTATATGGTAACTGCCTGCCTTAGAAATATAAGAACATATAAGAAAGTGGGGATAAAATATGATTAAAACTTTATTGTTAAAAGATCAGATTGATTACGATGCAACCCAACTGCATCCGCATTGGATATATCGTAATCACGGGGTTTTGGGTGATGCGATAGTGGCTTTTAATGGTGAAGTTCATGTTGCGCTTGATAAAATGGTGGATTTGACCGATGTCAGGGAAAAGGAATTCATCTATTCCCCCAGAATGTTAAATTTCATTGTTGAGCATTTTAATACTGACCTAGAAATGGCTATTTATAGGCAGCTCATTTTGATTGTAGCCATAAAGGAAGAATTGGAAGGGTATGAAATTAGGGTGCAGCGTATCGGAGATGATCTCTATGTGGAACGGGCTAAGCTGTCAGTTTCCGTTGCTACAAGTACAGTAGTATCAACCCTCATTCATGTTGGTCTTAACATTGAAACAGAAGGAACACCGGTTAAGACCGCAGGACTTAAAGAACTGGGAATTTCCGATATTTCAGCTTTTGCGGAAAATGTGATGCTGCGTTACAAACGAGAATTAGAGCGAATATACGAAGCACGCTGTAAAGCCAGAGGAATCGTTGTTGATAGCTAAACTAGCGTGGATTCCCGGCCCACTTGGGCATTGCAAGGCTGACATTGAGATATTCGTCTCCTGTAGAACCTGTTGCCTTGTAAATGAAGCAAGCATAACTTAAAATATATAAATGTGGAAAGGGGAAGCATCTTGGTTGAACAAGACAGCGGAAAACTGGAACTGATTGCCCATAAGAGCTTCCCAGCCAGTGACGAACTGGTGCGGGTGGTGGATTTTTTGAATAAGAATCTTAAAACCAAGAAGATAATGTTTGGTGTTAGTAAAGATAAGGAAACAAACCTGATGACTATTAATATATACGAGTTTTGATAAAGTGAATATTGAGGTGACTTATGAGCAAAGAGACTAAAGAGTTTCTTAAGGAGACTATCAGTGTAATAATCATAGCCTTTGTTTTAGCCATGATATTACGGAATTATGTTATAGAGGGAAGGGAAATCCCTACCGGTTCTATGTTGCCCACTGTACAATTGAATGATAGGGTTTGGGTGAACCGCTTTATCTATCACTTCAAGGAACCGCAGCGTGGGGACGTGGTAATGTTTCAACCTCCCGAATCGGTAAACTCCTCCACCCCTTACCTCAAAAGGGTCATAGGACTGCCAGGTGAAACAGTGGAAATGAAAAACAATAAAGTATATATAAACGATAAGGCCCTGCTGGAACCTTATGTGGCTGAACCCTTGGAGTATGAGTACGGACCGGTGCTGGTACCCGCTAATGGTCTTCTGGTGTTAGGGGATAATCGCAACAGTAGTTACGACAGCCATGAATGGAACGCCTGGTTGACCCAGGACAGACTGATGGGGAAGGCCCTGGCTATTTACTGGCCCTTAAAACACTTTAAGCTTCTGCCACGGGAGGTTTCCTTTGAATGAGAATTCTGCTGACTAATGATGATGGAATTAGTGCCCGGGGTATACATGCGCTTATTAATGAGTTGAATACAATTGCCGAAATTTATGTAGTTGCCCCGGACCGGGAAAAGAGCGGCACAGGCCATTCTATAACCGTATTCGATCCCATCAAAGCGGTTAAAACTCAAATTACGGGTATTAAAAAAGGTTGGCTGGTAGGTGGAACTCCTGTCGACTGTGTAAAATTAGCCCTAAGTCGACTCATAGATGAAAAGGTTGACCTGGTGGTTTCCGGTATAAACCATGGTTCTAACCTCGGAACCGATGTACTTTATTCAGGTACAGTATCTGCCGCAGCTGAAGGTGTAATTATGGGCTGTCCCTCCATATCAGTATCCCTTGACTCCTATCGTGATGATGTTGATTTTAGCTTTTCAGCGCAATTTACCCGGCGGGTAATCACAGCCGTTATGCCGGAAGGAATTGAAACATCAACGCTGTTAAATATAAATGTTCCCCTCTTACGTCCTGATGAAATTAAAGGTTTGGCCATAACCAAACTCGGAACAAGAAATTATGATAATTTGTTTGAAGAACGGCGGGATCCCAGGGGAAATACCTATTATTGGTTAGGTGGAGGACTTCGCGAAGAAGAACAGCATAAGGATAGTGATGTTTATGCTGTAGAACATGGTTACATCAGCATCACCCCTATTCATCTGGATTTAACCGATTACAAGTTGATGGAGAGATACAGGAGAATATCCGCAGCTTATTTAGAGTCTTTGCTGAGGAGTGATTAATTATCACATTAGTGAGTCTGGCTATTAACGTACTGGTTTTCTTCTTGCTTTTCAATTGGTCTTATCTGAAGAAAAGAAGGTTAAACCCACGTTACCCACCCAAACCTGTAGCCCAATCAATAGTATTTCCAGTGGGTTTAGCAATTGCTTATACACTGCTTATAGATGCCTATAAAGGTATTCTCTACTACCAGCTAATATTGTTTCTGATAGTAGCTGCTCTATTATTCTGGAAATTGTATGGTTCAAAGAACAGCGGCAGTTGAACAAGATTTATTTTGCTACTTCCCGCAAAGTATAGTACCATTTTTACAGCATAATTTATGAGGAGGTTATTGGATGAAGGTTTACCCTACTGACGGAATTCGCAATATTGCACTCGTAGGTCATGGAGGGACCGGCAAGACATCAATGGCGGAAGCCATGATTTATAATACCGGGGTGATCAAGCGGCTGGGAAAGGTGGATGACGGCAATACGGTAGCCGACTATCTTCCTGAAGAAATTAAAAAGAAAATAACCATTAGTACGGCCTTGGTTCCATGCGAATATAAGAACTGTAAAATTAATATACTGGATACACCTGGTTATGCCGATTTTTATTTTGAGGTGTGTGGCGCGTTGCAGGTAGTTGACAGTATGCTATTAATGTTCTCCGCTACAGCGGGTGTTGAAGTTCAGACTCAAATAATTTGGGAAGAGAATCCCGATATTCCCAAATTTGTTTTTATAAATAAAATGGATCGTGAGAATGCGGATTTCGATAAGGTATTAACTCAAATTAAGTCTACTTTTGCCGATAATGTAGTTCCTCTCCAGTTGCCTATTGGGGCTGAGGATAGTTTCAAAGGTGTGGTAGATCTGCTTACCATGAAGGCTTATATATTTGAAGCAGGGTCGGGCAAAATATCTATAGAAGAAATACCCGCTGATATGTTGGATGATGTAGAGATGTTTAAAATGGAATTAATTGAAGCGGCGGCTGAAGCTAACGATGATTTGCTGACTCGCTATCTTGATGGAGAAGAACTTAGTGATAAGGAAATATTAGAAGGGGTGAAGGAAGCTGCAGCTCTTGGTTCTACAGTTTTCGTGTTCTGTGGCTCAGCCTTGAAAAACATTGGCATACAGCCAGTAATGGATTTTATGGTTTCCTGCTCCCCAACACCCGACCGTAATTGTTTGATAGCAGGAAAAGACATTCAGAGTTTACCCTTAAGTGCTCAGGTTTTTAAGACTATTGCCGATCCCTACATAGGACGTTTAAACATGTTCCGTATATTCACGGGTAAATTGAAAGCTGATAGTGTAGTTTATAATGCCACCAAGGAAAAAGAGGAGAAGCTTACCCAATTACTGGTGATGACTGGTAAGGAACAGGCTGCCGTACCCGAATTGAATGCTGGTGATATTGCAGCTGTGGCTAAATTGGCAGTTACTAATACATCTGACACTTTGACGGTCAAATCAAATCCAACTTTACTCAACCCGATAGAATTCCCCACCCCTACGCTGAGTACGGCGATTGAGCCCAAGAGTAAAGGTGACGAAGACAAGCTTAGCGGAGCCTTGCAGAGGATAATGGAAGAAGACCCCACCATTACTGTCGAAAAAAACGTCGAAACCCACCAAACTATAATGAAAACTATGGGTGATACCCATATGGATATTATTATTGACAAGCTATCCCGCAAGTTTGGAGTGGACGTTATTACCAAGGATATGCGAATCCCTTACCGGGAAACGATCAAAACCACTGTGGAAGTCGAAGGAAAACATAAAAAGCAAAGTGGAGGTCATGGTCAATACGGACATGTTTGGATTAAATTTGAACCTAATGATGAAGAAGATTTTAAATTTGAAGAAAACGTATTTGGCGGGTCAGTTCCTCGCAACTACTTCCCGGCGGTTGAAAAGGGATTGATGGAAGCTTTGGACGAAGGCGTTTTAGCCGGTTATCCTGTTACCAGAATAAAAGCGACTCTCTACGATGGCTCATATCATTCCGTGGACTCATCAGAAATGGCATTTAAAATGGCTGCCAAGCTCGCCTTTAAAAAGGGTGTAGAAACTGCCAAACCAGTGCTTTTAGAACCTATTGTTAATGTTGAAGTAGAGATACCCGATGCCTACATGGGGGACATAATAGGTGACCTGAATAGTAAGAGGGGCAGAGTAATGGGCATGGAACCCGCGGGCAAAAAGCAAATAGTAAAAGCTCAGGTGCCGCTGGCTGAAATGAGCCGCTATACAATTGACCTGAAATCCATTACCCAGGGACGAGGTAAATTCCGTATGGAGATGGATCATTATGAAGAGGTTCCAGCTCAAGATGCTGAAAAAATCATAGCCAAAGCCAGGCAAGAAAAAGAAGAAAAAGATAAATAGACAGGCAAGTTGCCGGGTTAATGACAGGAGCGAAGGCCCAAGCAGGAGAAAGCCCGTGATTGATGCGTATATTGTACGTTGATTGAGCGGGCTTTTTAAATATTATTGAAGCTCGTTAAGCGCCGCATTCCTCTGAATTCATTCAGGGGTGGTTCAAAATAGTTTCTTCATCGCCTGAGAAGCTATAAAATACTCTAAGCACAATCTTTTTCTATCATTGTTAGCATCAGTATCAAGGAGTGAATAATAATGGAGATATTAACTCAGTTGACTGATTACATTAATATAATAGATGAGCCGTTATATCGGACAGCCTTTGGATCCATAGTTATTTTTGCTGCGTTCTGGATCTTGAGCATTATATTCAGTCGCTGTATTTTACCGACGATGTTAAAATATACCTCCCGAAAAGAAACCCCAATTGACAACAAATTACTGCTGGCATCTGAAAAACCTATAAGGGTTTTGCTTATTATTTCTGGTATTTATTTAGCGCTGCTATATTTACCGCTGTCACTATCGCTGGATTCATTCCTACACAGGTGCTTCCGGTCAATGATTATTATTATACTGGCTTGGGAAGCTAATAATATCACTGGAACCGATTCTATATTTTCAGAGGAATTGAAAGCCAAATTCCAATTAGATAGTCTATTAATCCCACTATTCTCTAAAATAATAAAATTTATTATTATTGCCATGGCCATTGTACTGGCGGCCCACGAATGGGGCTATGATGTCAACGGATTTATTGCTGGCCTGGGCCTGGGTGGTTTGGCTTTTGCACTGGCAGCGAAAGATGCGCTGGCCAATATTTTCGGGGGAATAGTGATTCTTATGGAAAAGCCCTTTACAATTGATGACTGGGTGGAGACTCCGAGTGTAGAAGGCACTGTCGAAGACATCTCGTTTCGCAGCACTCGCTTTAGAACGTTTACTCAGGCTCTGGTTACAGTTCCTAATTCCACCCTTGCCAATGAACCTATCAGCAACTGGTCACGGATGGGGAAACGCAGAGTTACCTTTAACTTGAGTATAGATTATGCTGGTCCCAGGGCTAAAATTGAGAAGTGTATTCAAGAAATACGTAATATACTCAAAGTACATCCAGAGATTCATCCCGAAACGATACTAGTTTACCTGGAGAACATTAACATTAACAGCCTTGATATTCTAATCTACTTTTTTACCAAAACAACTAATGGGGAGGAATACCTGGCCATAAAAGAAGATGTGAATTTTAAAATACTGGACATATTGGCACAAGAGAATCTATCTCTGGCTTTCCCAGGGAGGCACATATATTCTGAAATACCAGTGGGAGAGAGAATAATTTCACGGTAAAAACATTTGGCAAACCTATATATTTATCTCCATCGTTTGGCTGAGTATTGATGGCAATCCGATGACAAAAGCCGCCGACCTGCAGACCTTCGTCGATAAACAAAAGGTTGGACAAACCCTTCAATTGGATATTTTGCGTAATAACATACCACTTAATATTTCCGTAACATTACAAGAAAAGCCGTAAAAGCGTTTTATCCAAGTAGATTCTGTGGATAATTATAGTAAAATAATGTTGGGGTACAATCATAACCCTGAGAACCATACATTACAAATGTTTAGAGGAGTAATCTATGAGCAAAAACATAATAGTAGCGGATGACGAAGAACGGATGAGAAAATTGGTATGCGACTTCTTGAAAAAGGAAGGGTACGCAACCTATGAAGCTCAGAATGGCCGCCAGGCTCTTGAGATTTTTGCTGCCCAGGAAATAGATTTGCTTATTTTAGATGTAATGATGCCGGAATATGATGGCTGGGCTGTTTGCAGAGAAATCCGCCAAAGTTCACCAGTACCTATTATCATGCTAACCGCCCGTGGGGATGAGTCTGACGAATTGTTCGGATTTGATCTCGGCGCAGATGAATATATTTCCAAGCCTTTCAGTCCGCGTATACTAGTGGCCAGAGTTCAAGCATTGCTTAGACGCACAGAAAACAAAAGCCTGCCTTTACGTTCTCTGGGCAGCTTAAAGATCGATGAAAGCGGCCATTATGTATATATAGATAATGAATCCATTGATCTCACCCCTAAAGAATTCGAATTGCTGCTCTATATGGCAGATCACGCCGGCAGAGCCCTGAGCCGCGAACAAATTTTGAATGCGGTTTGGAATTATGATTATTATGGGGATATCAGGACTGTTGATGCCCATATCAAGAACATACGATTAAAGCTGGGAGCCAAAGGTGAATATATACAAACCGTACGGGGAGTAGGGTATAGATTTGAGGTACCGTCATGAGAATATCTATCCACACCCGTCTTTTTATAACCGTCAGTCTCCTGATCGTATTTTTTGTAGTTTTTTCCTGGCTGATGAATTCAAGCTACCTGGAAAAATATTATATACACCAGAACAAGCAGCAACTTATTTCAACCTCGGAAAACATCAATAAAAATTATAATGGCAATGTGGCAGACCTGGCACTGGAAATAGAGAAGTTGGAGAGAATTTCAGGCTTAAGTATCCTTATACTTGATAAAAATTTCGCTTTGAAATATTATTCCCTGGGAACCACCAGTATTGAATCTTCTGGAATGGGAAGGAAACAACTTCGCAAGAATGATTCCTTAATTCCGCTGGTAATAACTTACCTTCCTTCACTCCAGGCAGGGGATAAAGTTGTCGCTGTGAGCCAGGATCAGAATTTACAGATTGGGTTACTAAATGTTGTTTCCATGCTTAATAACGGTGATTATCTATTACTTAGTACGCCTCTGGTTTCACTTCAGAAAAGTGCTGCGGTTGCCAACCGCTTTTTTCTCTTTACGGGCTTGATAACTATCTTAATAGGATCTATTGCAGTCTACTTTTTTGCCCGACGATTCACCCAACCAATCCTGGAGTTGAACCATATAGCCCAAAATATGTCGAAACTCGATTTTTCCAACAAATATGTCTCCAGCAGTCAGGACGAACTGGGGGAACTGGGAAACAGCATCAATTCTTTATCTGATCAGTTGGACAAATCAATCTTGGAATTACAGGCAGCTAACCTGCAACTGCAAAAAGATATTGAGCAAGAGCGCAGAATAGATGAAATGCGCAAGCAGTTCATATCCAATGTATCACACGAGTTAAAAACTCCCCTAGCCTTAATTCAAGGCTATGCTGAGGGTCTGAAACTTAATGTGGTCGAAGATGAGGCCAATAAAAATTTCTATTGCGATGTAATAACTGATGAGGCCGCTAAGATGAATAAAATGGTCAGAGAGTTGCTAGATTTATCCCAGATTGAAGCCGGATATTTCCCTTTAGATAAGGAGCTTTTTAACATCTCCTCGCTGGTTCAAGATGTACTCAACAAATATGAATTAATTCTTAATGAAGAAAGAATATCAGTAACAGTCAATAGCGTTGCTAATACAATAGTTGATGCAGATAGGTATCGAATTGAGCAGGTATTAGTAAACTACCTGAACAACGCTATAGATCACGTTAACGATTGTAAGCAAATACGAGTAAATGTAGAAACTGTGGAAAGTAAGGTTCGAATTACCGTTTTTAATAGCGGGCCCCCAATTCCAGACGAATCATTAAATAAAATATTCACCAGTTTTTATAAGGTGGATAAAGCCAGAACCAGAGCTTATGGCGGGACAGGTTTGGGCTTATCAATTGTCAGAGCAATCATGGAAGTGCACCAAAATAATTATGGTGTTCATAATATGCCAGACGGAGTGGAATTCTGGTTCGAATTGGATAAAGTAGAGCCTTAACCTAAAAGATACCCTTGAAATTTCATTGATTCTTCATATATCCTTCACAATCTTGCAGCATACTAAAAGCGGATCCCAGATATTAATTATAAATCTAGAAAGGAAGGTGAATAATGGGTAACAAAGAAACTATCAAAAAGTTCTTAGGTGGACTTATGATAGGAGGCTTGTTGCTAGGTGGAACTGGTTTCGCTCTCGCAGCTAATGCGGCCGATACCAGCAGCACTAGCAGCTCTAACACCACTATCAACGGACCCAGGATGCCAGGGATGAAAAATATGAACTCTGAACTAATGCAATCCGTATTCGATTCACTGGTTTCCTCCGGCACTATAACCCAGGCACAAGTAGACCAAATTCTGGCCAAAGAGAAACAGTTGGAGACAGAACGCCAGAAAATGAGGGAACAGAGGGAAAACATGACTCAGGCAGAACGTCAGGCTAACCGCAAAGAAAATAAGCCTGAAAAAGCCAAAATGTTCACCCAACTAGTAAACGATGGCACTATAAATCAAGAACAGGCTGATGCCATTCGAACGGCAATGCATGAAAAAATGGCTGCCCAGAGACAGGTAGAGTTAAATTCAGCAGTGAGTGGGCTGGTTGAAAAAAATGTTATTAACACCGAACAATCAACGGCCATTTTAAGCAAACTGACCGAAATGCAAACTGCGCGTCAAGCACAAATGGAAGCTATGCGGGAAATGGCTCCAGAGCAACGGCAAACTTATATGAAGGCGAACAAACCACAAAAAGTCAATCCGTTCGACGAACTGGTTGCGGCCGGTACACTAACCCAGGGACAGGCAGATGAAGTATCCAAAGCGTTGGGACATTTCAAGAGTGGAAAAGGTATGCTTCAGGGACGCGGAAATTGTGAAGGTGGATTCAGGGGCTGCCTTAAAGAAGATATCAAGTAATATTAGGATTTGAATTAAATACAGCTTCGGAAAATATAAAAGCAAGGAGTGGTTATCTGACCACTCCTTGCTTTTATAACTCTAAACCGAGATCACTAGCACCTCGGATTATAACTCACATTGCAGTATGCTGTTAGCGAAAGGAGAAAAAACTATTAAAGTAACCCCCAAATTTATTCCACCTATACTGTGGGGGGGGCAGGTGAAACTTTAATACCCTCTAAATCACTCGAGTTTGTCATAAAAAAACCGCGCCAACCAGCGCAGTATAAGGTGTTCTTAATGGCAGGGGAGACAGGGCTCGAACCTGCGACCCTCGGTTTTGGAGACCGATGCTCTTCCAATTGAGCTACTCCCCTGTAACTTTTTCAACTCAGCAAAACCCATTTTATCATAAATATGAATGCGGTTCAATATAATTATGCAGGTTGAATCGAAAGTTATTTAATTGTATGCTTAACATAAGCAATATTCAGTATATGATTAATCCACAATAAACCATATCATTTTGGGGAGGTTGAGTAGTGCACAAACAGAAAATATTAGTGTTAATGGGAGGTTTTTCAGAAGAACGAGAAGTTTCCTTAAGAAGCGGTGCGGCCGTATTAAATGCATTAAAAAACCTGGGCTACGATGCAGATGCTCTAGATATTAAGCGTAGTTCAATACAAACCATAGTAGATTATGATCCCGACCTGGTATTCATCGCACTACATGGTAAGGATGGTGAAGATGGTACTGTGCAGGGATTACTGGAACTATTAGACATACCTTATACCGGCTCGGGGGTAGCCAGCAGCGCTATTGGTATTAATAAAGTATTAACCAAGAAACTGTTGACCTATGAAGGAATTCCTACCGCACCATTTTATATTTTAAAGAAGAATGAGTTCAATTCTTCGCTCCAGGATATTCAATCACTATTAGAAAGAATTGGGTTGCCTATGGTGATTAAGGCTGCTACCCAGGGTTCAAGCATAGGGACATATATTGTGCGGGAAGAAAAAGATGTTCTTAAAGCAATTGAAGCCGCTTTTGTCTATGACCCTGAGGTTTTGGTCGAGAAATTCATTGATGGCACAGAGGTTACCTCAACGGTCATTGGTAATGAAAGTACAGAGGTTCTACCTCTAATAGAAATAACATCGGCCAACGAGTTTTATGATTTTGAATCCAAATATACTCCTGGCATGTGCAGTCACATAATTCCGGCCAGGGTTAATCAGGATATACAGAATAAAATTGCCAAACTTAGTCAAAGAGTATACAAGTCACTAAATTGCCGGGGATATGCGAGAGTGGATTATATTATTGACAAAAAAGGTAATCCTTTTGTTCTCGAAATTAACACTATTCCTGGTATGACTGAGATGAGTCTTGTACCTGATGCAGCGCGTGCAGCGGGCATAGGATTTGAAGAACTGGTGGAGAGAATTGTGCGGTTGGGGTTGGAAATCCCATCTCGCATGACAAAGTAGGGTTCGTTAAGTTCGGCAAATACTGACTTATTGAGTATATATTACATATGTTTAGACAATAAACATATGTAAGGTTTTGCGAATCGGATTGATACAAGCAATTGTTTAGGGTCAGAAATTATCATTATTACAAGAGGAACATTCAGGAAATAAAGATGAGACAAGCAAATGGTGGCATGGGGGAAATAATCCATATAATTTATTAATTACTTTATCGAAAGATTTTCATTAGGAGGAAGTCAATTGGACAATCAAACCAACAGGGGATTTTTAAAAATCCTGATCATTGTTATTCTTCTCGGAGCTATATCCAGTTTGACCGCTTACTATGTTGACTGGTTATGGTTTAAATCGGTAGGCTTTGAAAGCGTTTTTAGCACTACTTTAATCAATAAAGTGGGGTTAGTTGTCGGTGCCTTTTTATTTTCCTTTTTATTCTTCTGGTTAAATCTTCACCTGACAAAACGAAATGACCATCCGGAAACGGAAAGACCAGATATGACTGAAGAGGGTCGGGATATTATTTATCTTAATCCCGAGCTGACTAATTGGGCCCGTTTTCTGCAGGGCAAAAATAGAATATGGGTTTTTCTGGCCGCCAGCCTATTCGGAGCCTATATGGTCAGCAATACTTTGGGAAATCAGTGGATTATCGTACAGCAGTTCTTCAATAAGGCTGCCTTTAGTATATCTGACCCAGTCTTCAGCAGGGATCTGGGATTTTATTTTTTCAATCTCTCCTTTTATCATTTTATTTATAGCGTCTTGATGTTGTTGCTTGTTTTAGCAGTTATTTTTGTAGGACTTGTATATTTGATTAATGCAACTGCTGAACTTTTTATGATGGATTGGAAGCGTTTTACGTTCGCTAAAGGTCATCTGGCAATTTTAATAGCCGCCATATTTGCTCTGAAAGCTTGGGGCTATAAGCTAGCTACATTCGATATTCTGTATTCCAGTCACGGAGCGGTTTTTGGAGCCACCTATACGGACATATATGCTCGCTTGTTAAGCAACCGGGTTCTTATGGTGGCAGCAATTGTAGTGGTGATCGTGATTATTGTAAATATTTTTGTTAAAAGGCTTAACTGGATATTATACAGCATCGGAGCCTGGCTGGTAGTAGCTTTTGTTTTGGGTAGTATTTATCCTACAGTTATACAGAAATTGGTGGTTCAGCCCAACGAATTTAATAAGGAAAAACAGTATATAGAAACAGGCATCCAGTTTACTCGCCAGGCTTATGAGCTTAATAAGGTCGAAGGTAAGGATTTTAACATTGATTATAAGCTGACCATGAATGATATTAAGAATAATGATGCTACCATTAATAATATCCGTTTATGGGATTGGCAACCGCTGGGGGATACCTACAAAAGCTTACAGGAACTACGCCCTTATTATGTATTTAATGATGTAGACATTGATAGATATATAGTAGATGGCCGCTATCGTCAGGTCATGCTCTCGGCCCGGGAAATTGAGCAAACACCTGAACAGGCTAAAACATGGGTAAACCAGCGCCTCATGTTCACGCACGGGTATGGTCTGGTAATGAGTCCTGTAACTGAGATTGCTCAGGAAGGCTTTCCGCAGTTCTTTATAAAAGATATACCGCCTCAATTTGCTACGGATATCCAGATTACCCAACCAGAGATTTACTTTGGAGAAAAGACCGACAACTATGTAATGGTTAATACCAAACAGGATGAGTTTGACTACCCCATGGGAAATGAAAACGTTTTTGCTCAGTATCAGGGCAATAATGGTATTAAAATAAACTCATGGGCGCGGCGCTTGATGTTAAGCTGGGTATTAAAGGATTATAAAATGATTCTTTCCTCTGATATTACTAATAGCAGCCAGGTACTCATAAATCGTAATATCGTGTCAAGAGCTAAAAAGGTAGCCCCTTATCTGGGCTACGATGATGATCCCTATATAGTGGTGAATAACGATGGTAAATTATATTGGATATTGGATGCTTATACCTTCTCTGACAAATATCCTTACTCACAACCCTATGATAGTGCCGGCAATAATTATATTCGCAATGCAGTTAAGGTTGTTTGTGATGCCTATACGGGCGAGATGGATTTCTATGTCTCTGATCCCGAAGATCCGGTGATTCAAACATATCAAAGAATATTTCCCAATCTCTACAAACCGATCACGGAAATTCCTGATGGTCTGAAATCGCATATCAGGTATCCGGTGGATTTATTTTCTATACAAGCGGAAATATATCGTAGTTATCATATGAGCGATCCGGGAGCATTTTACAATAAGGAAGACATCTGGGTCATACCTACAGAATTGGTAGGAGGCGCCGAAAAGCCGATTGAACCTTATTACATTATTATGCGTTTACCCGGGGAAAATGAGGCAGAATATATCCTTATGTTGCCTTACACCCCTAATGGAAGACCCAATATGATAGCCTGGATGTGTGCCCGGATGGATGGAGAAAACTATGGTAATAAACTGGTCTACCACTTCCCCAAACATGAAACGGTATATGGCCCTATGCAAATTGAATCGCGGATAAATCAGGATACTGAAATTTCAAGACAGCTTACCTTATGGGATCAGAAGGGATCGAGTGCACTAAGGGGCAATCTTTTGATTATACCAATAAATAATTCTATCCTGTATATAGAACCACTTTATCTGCAGGCTCAGACTAGTGTAATGCCTGAGTTAAAGAGAATAATAGCTGCCTATGGTAATAAAGTAGTCATGGAGGAAACGTTGGATAAGGCACTAATTGCTTTATTTGGCGGGGAGCAACCGTCTGCTGCTGCCCCAACTACCCCATCACCAGATACGTCTGCTCCCGGGATTACCGTATCAGAACTGTCTAAAATCGCCCGGCAATACTATGATCAAGCCAACGAAAGCCTTAAATCCGGTGATTGGGCCGGATATGGGGAAAACATTAATAAATTGAACGACACCATCAAAAGACTTGAAGAGATAGCCACTCTATAAACAGGAGGGTACGATGCATATTGCAAGCTAAGAATTTGAAGATAGTATGTCTGGGGGATAGTATTACCTGGGGATTTCCATTCGGTCCCGGGTATTCATGGGTCCGTATGCTGGATGATGCGCTGGAGGGTGAATTCATCAATCAGGGTATAAATGGCAATACCACCTCCGATATGTTAAGACGTTTTGATCAATCTGTACTTAAATATAATCCCTCCCATGTAATTATCATGGGGGGGATCAATGATGTGATATGTCGGGAAAGTTACGATCGCATTACAATAAACTTAAAGACTATTGCAGAAAACGCCCAGACGGAGGGGATAAAGGTAATCCTGGGAACCCCAACCGGAGTTGATGATCCAGAAGTAGAAAGACTGCTGACCCGCATACGCAGTTGGATCAAGAATTATGCCTCTCAAAATGATATACCGGTTATTGATTTCGCAGCAGCCTTTTTTGACAGCAATGGCCAAATTCGCGATGATTTACTGTTGGCTGATGGAGGACATCCGACCAAGGAGGGCTATCAGGCCATATTCGACCAGATTGATTTCAAAATATTTAAGAGTTTTGCATAATGAAAAAATCCGACCTGTCATTGTTATGAATACTAACGGTCAGAAGGGCACATTAAACTAAGAGTGGTAA
>ENA-UOOH01000191-UOOH01000191.1-fermentation-metagenome-genome-assembly--contig:-NODE-191-length-72458-cov-3.953123_pt1 | contig 72458 bp, 65 predicted proteins | sample MGYA00245778_ERZ724025 | MGnify/ENA primary metagenome ERZ724025 (study PRJEB28704, sample SAMN03018313) | fermentation metagenome | biome: anthropogenic terrestrial biome; feature: soil; material... | reverse complement strand
CACTCTTTCCCTACACGACGCTCTTCCGATCTGGGATACGGCGACCGCTCCCAAGAAGCTTAATGGGAGCCCCCTTGGGATCGAATGGAACCTTTGAATAGTCTCCCTTTTGTACGGTGAAAGAGCTCTCTGGATTTTCCATGTCGAGGATGAGCCCATAGTTCCAATAGCTCACTGGGTAGACTTCCCAATCGGCAAAGGGCTCTTCACGGCCGATTTTCACCCATTTTTCTTCTATTTGTAACCCATATAAGAGTGGTCCCCTGTAAACAGAAACTAGCCCTTCATGACCTTCTGTCACCCGAATTTCCATGGGGAAATGAAGCTGGACTCTATCCCCCTCTTTCCAGACTCGTTCGACAGTAACGTACTGGCCCGTTTGAACCTGCCTAGCTTCTTCTTTATTGACCTTTAAGGTTGCTCCATGGGCCCATTTGGGGATTCTAAACCTCACGGGAAACTTCGTTTCTTGTTCGAGGGAAAACTCCACATCAATGTTCTCATCGAAGGGATAGTTTGTAGCTTGACGTACACGAACAGGAACGTCAGTGGCTACCAGTGCAGATACCTCACAGGGACTATACATATGGAAGGCTAAGCCTTGATCGGATGTGTTCATCACCATGCTCTTTACGAGTTTAGGCCAGCCTTGGTGAAGGTTAGCGGTACAACATCCAAATTCGGGCTCAAGGCCATAGATGTTCGACCAATCCCCATTATTTGTCCAGTCTCGCTTCGCTACATTCGCAACAACCTGGTTCACCTGCTGATCATATTGATGGGCACACATGTCAGGACTAAACGTAGCAGGGAAAGCATTAAATGTCACCGTCTCCAAAATGTCACCATATTCAGGATTTCCCGTTACACGAATTAGTTCTTCGAGAGAAAACATGTACTCTGCCACCGCACACAGTTCTGTTCCTGCGGTGGGTACAGTCCCATTGAGATGTTCGTCACCACTCCAAACTCCATTTGGTTGGCCATGGGCTTCCATCAGATTTTCGATACACTTCATGGGCGCATCGAAGTGTTCGGGGTTTTGCGATTGGGGATAAAAGACGGCCGAGGTCTTAATGCCCATGGTTGTATTGACAACATGGTCAAGGAGTGCAAACTCGCCCCTTACCTCCGATGCACGCTCAAGACTTGTGTAGATACTGGCCCAATCTGTTGTCTGCTCGAAGACCAGCGAAGCTAAATCCAATAAGTACGCATGCCCCGTTATATTATAAAACCAGTGAATGACCAGAATGTTTTCTGCACCGCGTGCCTCGCCCCATTTATCAAGTGGCCGTGCTTTCAGTTTTTCTAACTGATAACGGAAGTACCTATCCATGAAGTTCAGAACTCTCTTGTCGCCGGTTGCTTCGTAGTAGTTGGCCAACACCTTGAGCATAATCATGCGGGGCCACCAATCGAGATTATTGGTCGGGCCAAACTGACCGCTGGGCTGTTGACTATTTAAGGTCCAATCCACCCACCGCTGGGCTTTGGCTATTAGATAGGGGTCATCTAAGACATAAGCCAGGGGGATCAAACCGTCACAATAGTATGGACCCCGCTCCCAAGATTCTCCTGTGCCACCGAGCCAACCACTATTTAGTCCACAGTCGGGCCAGATCTCATCTAAATGACCAGTGAGACCAGCTGCCTGCACCTCGAGTTGGTTGAGGAGCCACCCCTTTGGCCGAATGCTTCCTAAGGGTAGATGGTTAAATGGCGTCTCTTTCAACGGTTCATGGTTAGGGGGTAATTTTCGTAAGTTTGACATGTACGCATCCTCCATCCATTTAATCGTTTAAATTGAGTTTAATCGATTACATGAAATTTAATTCACCAATATAATTCAACGTTTATAGGCATATTCCTTTTTTCTTTTTTACTTTCTTTAAACCTTTGTGGTAGAGTTAGTTAGCTGGCACCCTTGGCCCGTCCTAAGATGGGTTGTTCACTTGAAAACGCACCGTATCCGTAAGCCTCACTCCGTTTTGGAGAGTGACCCAAACCTCTAGTTCGTGCCATGAGCGGTTCCTAAACACGGTGGTATCGATGGAACCTTGAGGTAACTTACGATCTTGATAGATCTCCTTCCCGTCAAAGTGGAGTACCACATCTTCAATGCGATTGTCCTGCAAAACCAGGTCAAGCGCGAGGGTAAGGTCTCCCGAGACCAGCTCCCCTTCCTGGGGACTAACAAAGGCCACCATGTTCGCCATATAGTCCACCACCACGTCATCGACTACGAGGGCGTTGCCACGATAGACTTTCCCTTTGTCCCTGGGCAAGACAACCAACACCGCGGCCTCCTTCGGGGCCACAGTCACTTCGTTTTCTGTATGAAACTCCTTCGTCACCATATCATAGAGTAGACCACCTTCGGTGATGGTCACTTCATCTTCGGTGGCATTGTAATACAAATACGTGGGATAGGCGTCCCTTGCTCCAAAGTCTGTTTTGAGGAGATCAAGCTGCAGGACTTTTCCATCCCACGCATTGATGAGGCCTCCTAAAAATCCCACATGAGAACTGCCGTAAAGGGCATAGTTTGTAGAAGCCCACTGACCCTTCATGGCATCACCTGTGGCATAAGGAGTCTTTCCATGCTCTTGCTTTCTCAAACCCTCATACGCAATCGCACCCTGACTAAAGGGAAGCCACTGGGGATTGGACTGTAGCTCAGAGGGGATCTCATCTGGATAAAAGAGCCGGGCATTATTGACAACCTGCAAAGCCCACTTCCCCAGACTATCTGCATAACGGGGATCATAACGCACTGCCGGCAAAAGACTGGCAACCATTTGAAAGCTATTCATGGCAAAAGCATAGCCACCCCCATCTGTGCGGCTTCCCACTAGGCCATGAACATCATAGTTGCCCCAGCGATCAGCAATCACACCCCAGCCTTTGCGCACATCGGAAGACTGAAAACACCACTGCATCAACGTATGTAGATCGATCTGCAGGCCCTCCTCGGCATTCAACCGCGCCGCACTATAAACTCCATAGGGTAGTAACACTTCATAAAAAGGATTCGTATCTAGACCTGTAAGATAGAGCAGACACTTTTTAGCTCCCTCTAAAAAGCGTTCATCTCCCAACTTTTGATAAGCCTGATAACAAAGCCAGGCCAGCCCCGCGGCTCCGTCTGCCTCCATTTGCCAACTAAGTTCGATGGGCTCTTGCGCCATAAAGTCATAGCCAGTAAAGCTAAACCTCTCCTGGGACTCAACCATCTCCAAATATCTATAAGCGGTCCTAACTGCAATCTCATGCATAGTTAGGGACTCTCCACTCGTGGAGAGGGTTTCAACTCCCCCTAGTTCAGGGTAGAGATCAAGGGCCATGAAAAAGAGCATACTGGGGAAAACCGTATACCATAAAGAACCTGTATTGCCACTGGGGTTATTGAGAACCAAATTCAGTCCATTTCTGTCGTTGTAAAATTCCTTTAGCATCAGCACCCAGTTTTCACCATGCTGATTGCTCTTATCAATTCCCACAAGAGTGGCGCCTATAACTGCGGCCATAAGGTTGATTGCTTCTTCACTACCAGACTGGGCCCGGTAATCGCCCACATACGAAGGGAGAAAAAAACTCTTTTGCTGAAAATTGACCTGACCAAGATCCCAAGAAATTAAAGGCAAGAAAGGCCCCTCTTGGCTAAAGTCAAAGACGAGCCCATCGTATGCACGGGCTGTTTGCTTCCAGTCTCGCACCTTAAGGGGCTCGGGCCGGTCGGGCATCTTGGAAACTAACGGAATCTCCTTTTGCACCCTGGCCCATACGCCTTGGGGGAAGAAAAGTAGCAGGCAGATAATCATACACAAACACTTGCTAGCCATAAGAACCTCCTAAAAAGGCCCCCAGAAGCTGAGGGCCTATCGTTACTATTGATTATATGCTTGATCCAGCAGAGACTGGACGATGGGTGCAACTGCATCCATCTCACTCTTGGCACTTGTGGCCCCCAAGGTGGCCTTGACCAAGGCTTCGTTCAGCTCCATGTCTAAACCAGGAATATTATCCCATAGTCTAGCTTTGTGCAGCATTTCCTTAATGGTCTCCAGAGAATCCCAATCCCTTACATAGGGCAAGAAATACTCCACATACTCTTCTTCATAGGCATCCAGATCCCGATACTTGCCGGTGGTTTCAAAGAGCATATCCACCAACTGAACCAGTGCCTCAGGTTCTTGACAGGTGGTGGGCAAGACAAACATCTCAAAACCCCACACCGGGTTCACAAAATCATCAGCCTTGGGTCCCATGGGGAAGAAGACCCAGCCATAGTCAAAGTCAACCTGGTTAGCATGATCGGGCAAGCCATAGAGATCCAGACGGAACATGGCTACCTTGCCCTGGTTAAACTCTGCTCGAATATCGTATTTGTCCCCAACCATCACAGCACGGTGCACCTGATCGAGCTCTTTCCAAAGCTCAATAGCTTCAATAGCTTCAGGATCGTTCATGGCATAGACTGCTTTCCCGTCTACAAGCTTCATCATTCCGCCGCCATTAGCGTACGCTGCCATCTCCTGTTCGACCGGCCAGGGATCGAGGCGCGCACCCACGCCGTAAACATCAATGACTCCGTCGCCATCGAGATCTTTCGTCAAGGCAATGGCCAATTCTTTCATCGTATCCCAGTTCCATTTACCCTCATTTTGCAGTTCGTTGGGGGTAGGCAAACCGGCTTCGACGAATAGATCCCGGTTGTAAATCCAACCTTGGGCAGAACCAATATCCATATTCCGCTGATAGCTACCGTTCACAGAGATACCATAGCTCTTACCCTGATAGCTGGAATACAATTCCCGCATGTTCGTATGGGATCCTGGCAAGTTGGCGTAGTAGTCTTCTGTCAAGACATCGTCTAGAGGGAGCAGACCACCGTTTCCTGCCAAAAGTGGGAGCCAGCGATTGGACACATAGAGTAGATCGCCAAGTGGATCTCCTGCCACAATGCTGGTCAGAATGCGGTTTTCTGCTCCATCCCATTCGATTTGGACAAACTCGATCTTTACATTAAAGGCTTCCTCCACTTTTTCCAAGCGTCCGCGCCCTTCGCCATCTGTAAAGTACTCCCTCATACCGTCTCCGACATGGCCCGCGATCTTGATGGTGCGATCGTTAAAGTCATACTCGGCACCCAAGACCGGCATACTCAACAATACAACAACCAAAAGCGTTAGAACCAAACTCTTCCTGTTCATGTAGATACCTCCTGTAATTTGGTGTTCGTCCTTGTTCCATCATTACCCTTGAGCTAAACACCCCCTTAACCGACCAGACCAGTCTTTTCAATACTCTCGATAAAGTATCTCTGCAGGAATGCATACAAGAACAAGACTGGCAGAATGTACAAGAGCATTCCCGCGTTGTTCACCAGTTGAATGTAAGTCCCTTCCACCGCCTTATTGGCCCAGGGATAATTGAACTGGGAATTGATGCGCAGTAAAGCAATCTGCAAAAGATTGCGTCCTTGCAAAAAGAGATCGGTATAGAACAGATCGTTCCAATGCCAGACAAAGGAAAATAAGAATACGATCACGGCAATGGGCGTAGCATTGGGTAGCATAATCCGAAAGAACGTTTTCAAATGACCGGCACCATCCACATAGGCCGCCTCCTCCAGGCTGGTAGACATACCCCGGAAGAAATTGCGGGTGATAAAGATAAAAAGTCCGCTCCTCTTGGCTGTCCCCGTTAGGGCCATGAGGACCATAGGCCAGAAACTCCCAATTAAGTTCACCCCCGGCTCGGGCAAGAGGCCAAAGAGGTCGAAATAGCGAAAGTTCAAAAAAAGTGGCACCATCACCATCTGGGGTGGAATAATGATCGACAGGATCACCAGGCCGAAAACAAGATTCGATCCAGGATAGCGCCAGCGGGCAAACCCATAACCAATGATCATGGTGGAGGCCAGTTCAAGTGTGCCCAAAAGGAGGGTGACCCCAAGGGTGTTGATCAGTGCCTTAGAATAATCCAACATCTCCCAGGCCACCTGGAAGTTGATCTTGGTAATATTACGGGGAATCCAGTTAACCGTGAGATCAAAGAGATCATCTGGATGCATCACCGCAAAAGATATTTGACGCAGAAGGGGATAGAGAATAATGAACCCAATGCCCACAATCAAGCCATAGCGAATTAAGTGCCAGAGCCCATTTTGAAGTCTATCAAGTCTCATAGTGCACCCCCCGCCCTGCAAAAAATCCTGTGATCGATAGAATCACAACGATGATACTGAAATAAAACCAGGACATGGCGGTACTGACCCCAAAACCCGCCCCGGCCCAAGCGGTCTCTTGGATCAGCTCTAGGAGCCGATTGTCCGGCGCCGTAAAGGAATCCACTATGGTATAGACCACATTGACTAGCATCAAGGGGGAGATCAACGGAAAGGTGATTTTCCAGAAAGACTCCCAGGCTGTAGCCCCTTCCATATCAGCTACTTCATAGAGTGATCGGGGAATGGATTGCAGTGCGGCCAAGGAAATTAAGATCTGAATGCCCGAGGAGCGAATGATCACCGGTACCTGATTAATGGCCTCAAAAATGAAGTTCACAAAGGCCAAGGGCAGCTTTAAACTGACTAAGGACTCCCGAATCACACGGAGTGGAATCAAACCCGATTCACTCAGACTCATGGCCTGCTGCATATAATCGGCCTTTTGCATCTTGAGGGTAATCTCAGCCCCCATGATCACAGGAAGGAAGAAGATCACCCTGGCCAGGGTACGCCCGGGAAACCTCTGGTTGAGTAGGTTGGCTGCGAAGAAACTGAAGACCAAGATCACGGGAATGCGAGCGGCCATGGTCACCACCGTTTCCATAAAGACCTGCCTGAATTTGGCATCCACCAGCAAAGCATAGCGATAGTTCTGAAGACCCACAAAATCCAGGACATACCCTGTGGGAACAATGGTCAGTTTACTCACGCTAAAAATGATCGACTGGATAAAGGGCCAGGCCAAGAAGGCCCCAAACCCCAAAATGAAAGGCAGGGTAAATAACAAGCCCAGCAAGCTCTTCTGCGTCTTTAGACTCAGTCTCCGAGATCTGCGCATCTTAGTTCACTCCCCTCAAGCGCACAAATGTTCGCGCTGGAATGACAGTATCTGCATATTCCCCATCGTTAGATCCAAAGTTAACCACAATCACATCGCCACCCTTAAAGGTTGTCACAGATAAATCTGGACTCACTTGACAAAACTCCTCAATGGGCTCTGCGCCCAAGTCTCCCAGCTGGGCTTGGTACTCTTGGTAAATCCGGACCCCTGCCTTGAGCCACTGTTCTTTCTGCACGCTTAAAAGCTGGGCATACTCCGTCTCCTTGAGGATCGCTGGATCTTCCCAAATCAGCTTGAAATAAAGGCCGCTGGCGGTTTGGGCTGACCGTAGGATGCTTTCCTCAAGGTTTACAGCAAGATTCAAAGGCTCTCCACTATAGTCCACAAAGCCATGGAGCACCATCTGCATGAAAGGCACCTCAGCATCGGTCAGATTATAGCCCGTGCTTGTTTGAGGAACATTCAAGATGGAACTGACATAGCCCAAAGCTAAGGCATTGCCCCCATCTACCTGCAGTTGCAGACCCTCACCGGCAAGTTTAGCCAGTTCTTCTTCGATCGCCTTTGCAGCCTGGGCTCTGTCGACCAGGCGAGTGTCGCTTCGCTGGAGATCAGAGTGGACCTCCTGACCGAAGCTAGGCAGAGCCAAACCTCCCAAGGCTAAGGGGTGAAAGTCTTGCATAAAGTTCTCCACTAAGTCAGGTAACACCCGGGTAGATAAGGCGTAGCGCAGGGGCTGCGCCAGAGCCCTATTTGTCACCGGATCAAACTCTGGGAGGGTGGCATAAAGTCCGTGTACTGCCCGGGCCGCATCTCGGCGGGCGTAAAAACCCTGCAAAATCCCTGAACGCTGCACCTTGAGAAACTCGGCGGCAGGATAAAACGTCACATCCTTTTCTTGCAAGAACTCCCCTAAGGCCATCAGCCCCTTGCTGTCGCCGAGTCCGGGAGCCAGTTGCACCCCCGCTGGGTAGCGGTGATGAATTCCTCCGCTGAGCCAGCCTGCATAGCGCAGACTAAGGTTATTAACCCCGGCGTCCCAGAGCTCTTCCACCATGGCCTGAGCCTGGGCAAAGGTTGTTAAGGGAAGCTGCACCTCTCGAGCCACGCCCATAATGGGCTGGATCTTAGGCACCACCCCCATGACTTCCAAGAAGAAGGGTATCCCCTGCCCCTTAGTGAGGGGATTCAGCACGCCTCTATCGATTAAGTATTTTTGGTATCGGCGGGCCATACCGCTGTAGGTGGCATCAGAGCCTGAGAGAAACTCATAACGCACCGTGAGATTCCCTTGATGGGCTCTGGTCTGATAGAGATTAATCTGCGTAAATTGATCTAAACGTCGAGAGCTCTTAGGGATGGTTTGAAAAGCCGCATAAGCTACATTATACGCTGAAGAGGGTCTGGCAATATCTGCCCTGATCTGGGCCAAAGCTTCCCCTTGTTCAATCACAGCTAAAAAAGCCTGATCGCCGCGCTTCATTCCAAAAATGGGAAAGTGGTTGGTTTCTTTAGCATAGGGGATCCGCTCTTCGAGGGGCAAAGCTCCGTCCCACCCGTACACAGGCTCACTATAGAGGGTTTGGTCGACTTTACCATTGTTCAGGTAGATCAAGGCGCCGCTACCGTCGGGGACAAAGATATAGCCTTCTTCTGTTCCATCTGCTGCTCCGAAGAACCGCAGCAAAGCAATACTTGTTAAGGGACAGGAAACCAGCTCTCTACTGTGATCATATTCCAAAATTTCTTCTCCCGGGGCTGCATCCCACATCACCGTGTAGGCTGTAGGCTGATCTTGGGGATAGACCACCTCATGCATGGGAACTTGCACAAGGAAGCTCTCTCCTTCCAAACGGTATTCCACCGGCACAAAGAAGCGTTCGACCAAGGGAACCGGGGGATCCAGACGGTTGGCCACATGATCAAGGGCCAAATCGGAAACTTCATAGCCAATTTTCCGGAAAATTCTCTGTAGCTGATCCTGCAAGAGGGGTGCCAAGCGACCCAAAAGGTAACTAGGTTCTTCAGCCAGGTGGGCAAAGTCCGCTGGCGTGAGATCACTCGCGGTAGTGACATCCCTGCGGTAACCCGTGGAGCGCTCCCCTTCGCTACTCCCCAAGAGATATCCGGTAAATTTTTCTAGTAATCCATAGAGCACATCCATGCGCCGTTTGGCAATCTCTTCTTCGAGCTTGCGTAGCTGGCTTGCTTCAGTCGTCTGCTCAGCTTGGTTCAAAAGGAGTAGATAATCTTCTGTGAGGGGCACAATAATCAACTCTCCAAAGAGCTTTTGCTCCAAGGTGCGAGCTGCACCTGTCACCCTAAGTTCAAAGGGGTGGGGCTCTCTAATCTCAATCGGTGTGTAATAGCGGAGCAAGGTCCCTTGTTCACCTGGAGAGACCTGGCTGAGAATGTCCCTTTTAAAGCGCTTGGCCTTGACCATCTGGGGTACACCCAGGGCCCTTGCATCGTACTGGGAACCCAAAAGGTACTCCACCCGCACCCCATTTTCTAAGGGGATGATCTGGGCCTGCCCCAGCTGGACGCTATGGGTGTAGCTGTTCATGAGCTTATCAGGGCTCGTGGGCGCGTCATAGCGAATCTGCACCACATCATGGCCCATTCCCTGACGCATATTGCGCCCCTGGGGATTAGAAAACCACAGCGCATCTGCCCCTTTATCCCAGAGGGCAATTTCTGTTGTCTCAGGATGAATGTACAGAGCTAAATGGGCATTTTCGGCCACCAGTCCCATTTCAGACGGTAGGTTAGCGCCGCAGAAGGAAGTCCAGAAGAAAATGCATCCAATGGCCAGGGCTAATCGAGCTAAGGCGCGCATGGTTTCACCTCACAATCTCAATATAAGCTCGGCATAGACCGAGGAAATAAATCCTGCCACCACATTCAGTACATTAACAAATAGCAAACCAAGGAAGAGCACGATGCCAATTCCCACAATGGTCAAAAGGCAGGTCCAGAAATTCTTTGCTGTGTCGTAATCATGAATGGTCATGGTCCCGATAAAGATCAGGCTCGCCGTCCAGAGGGCGCCTGTAATTCCCAAAAAGTGATAAAAGGTACCCTCTTGGAGGGTTAAATAATTGCTGACTACAGTCAACGGAAGGTTGATCACCACAAAGGGAGTTAAGGCATAGCAAGTGGCAATCACGATGTCTTTCAAGGTCCCCTTGCCATCCATCAAAGTAGTTAAAGCCCAGTTGACTATGGCCCACAAGAAGAAAGGCACCAGGACACTAATTACCTCCACCACGATGTTGAGCTGCGAGAGATCCCGGGGATTAAAGATAAAGCCGGTATACTGGCGCATCACCACATAGGTGACAGCCACAAGGCCCAAAATGCTGAGGGCTGCTCCCATGGTGCCTCGTTTTTCGTGCTTGAGATCCCAAAATCCGTCAATAGGGTGGAAGATCACATGTTTGGCATAGGTCAAACTCGCCCAATAACCCTGGGGATTTCGCACTGGGACAAAGCCCGTGGCCGCGACCTCACTCTGCTGCTCTACGCCTGGCCTCAGGGCCTTTAGGCGCGGCCTCAGCTTAACCCAAGCCACAATTGCTGCCATCAGAGCAAAGATACCGAGCATTACCTTTCCGAAGGATGCAGCCATAACTTCCCGGCGATAGAGAGCAAAGGCCGTGGAATACTGGGGACGGTTGTTCCCCAAGCGAAAGTTCATCATGGCATCCGCGAAGCAATCTTGTCGCAGAAGAGCTGTTCCAATTCCCGTATAGGCCATATCAAAGTTGAAGTTGTGCTGCAAAACCTCAGCCCAAAGCTTGGCGGAACTCTCGTACTCTCCCCCCTGGTAGTGACCAATGGCTGCATGAATCAGCTTTCCATACGTTGTTGGCTCATAGACCAAGATGCGATTGCTACCGCGGTCCACAAGCAGAATTCTGTCCTCCAAAACATCTAAGGCCACAGGGACCTTTAGGGTATCGCGGGTGCTCCCCAAACCTCCAAAGACGTAGAGAAGGTGCCCGTCACTTTCGTAGGTGAACACCCGCCCCCGCTGGCGATCTAAGACTGAATAGAGGCCATTTTCTCGGGCCACAATGTCCACAAAAGAAGAGGAACGGATCGTTTCAGAGAGACGGTATTCTTCTGCAGTAGGGACATCGCCAATGGGCTCAAAAAAGCCATTCCTACGAAGAACATCGGTGCCACTGGGATTCAGGCGCCGCACCTGGTTATGCTCTGCCACGTAGAGGAATCCCCGTTCGTCTAGATCCAAAGCACTATACTCCGTAGGCAGAAAAAGGGCCATACGGCTGCGCTGTTCCTTGGTGGCAATGCTGGCCCAGAAGCGCTCCAAGATAGTGGGTCGCACCAAGGGTGCCCCAAGAAAGCCGCGAAAATTGCCGTCCACATCAAACTCGATCAGACCATCATAAATCCCATCAGCTAAGACGTAAATGCGTCCGCCTTGGTCCACCGCAACCTTAAAGGGCCGGTAGTTAAAGCCTTCTGGAAGGGCTCCTTTAAGGTCAGTCTGGGGAGGACCAATCACTCGCACGAAATCTCCAGAGGCTGTGAGCTCCACCAAACGGGCATTGTCCCTGTCGGCAATATAGAGACGCCCGCGCTCAGTGACATAGAGGGCTACAGGTGCGTTAAAGGAGTGCCACACACCTTCCATCTCGAAGCCTTCCATCACCTGGATCAACTGGAAGTTGCCATTGAGCTTCAAGATACGGTTGTTGCCGGTATCAGCGATGAATATGTCCCCTGTCTCAGAAACCACCACATCTCGGGGTTCCCTGAGGGGGGTTGTTCCCAATGAGGAACCGTCGACCACAACGTCCAGGCTGTAAGCTTGGGCTGCGGGTACGGGGTTTCCGTAGTAGTCAAAAGTGTAGCTGGCCACAGGAGCGGCTACAGCCACTGCACTTGCGCCAGATAGAAGCGCCAGAGCCAACAGACACCAGAGCAAATTACGCACACAGATACTACACACTTCCTTCCCCCCTTCCCCTATTCTTTCAAGCCAGAGGTACCCATGGTTTGCACCACGCTACGCTGGTTGATCACAAACACCGTTATGGGAACGAACATCATCACTAAAGCCACCGCAGCTCCAACTCCCGCCCGGGCAATACCGCCAGATACGATTTGGTTGAGTGCATAGGGCAGAGTTTTGAGATTCTCACTGTAGATAAAACTGCTCCCCGTATTCCCCCACAGACTCTGGAACGAAAGGATGATCAGGGTGAGCCAGGCTGGTCTGACCGTGGGCATGGCCACCTGCCAAAAGACCACAAACTCACTGGCCCCATCAATACGGGCTGCTTCCAAGAGGCTGTCGGGGACCATTTGGTCCATGAATTGCTTCATCAAGAACAGTCCCAAGCTTGAAGCCCAGGCTGGCACTATAACGGCAGAATAGCTGTCGATCCAGCCTAAAAAGGAGATGGTGAGGTAATTGGGAATGGCCGTCACTTCCGGGGCAAACATCAAAGAAAGTACGATTAGGCTAAAGATCACCCGGGAACCGGGAAAGCGATGTTTGCTAATGGCAAAGGCACAGAGGGAAGCAAGCAACACATGCCCCGCCGTTCCAAAAGCGGTGATAATCAAGGTATTCAAGAAATAGCGGGAGATGGGAACCCAAGAATCGGCCATAAGGACCGCAAGATCTTTGAAGTTATCCAAAGTTGGGTTATGCACGAAAAACCGCGGTGGAAAGAGAAACAGCTCATTTAGGGGTTTAAAGGCGCTGCCGATTACATAAACCATGGGTAATGCCATAAAGGCACCCAAGATCACTAGCATAACTAGTGCTGCAAAGTCACCCCCCGACGAACGGGTCACTCTCTTGCGATAAAGTGGCAGTTTCACAATCTTTCCTCCTTTCAGCCCTGAACACCTCAACCTCAACCTCAACCTCGACCTCTAACCGATTTTCCCCAGGAGACGCTGGATAAGCTTCTGTGTTCCGACCATGATGATGAAGAGCAGAGTTGCCATGGCCGCTGCATAGCCCATTTCAAAACGGATATTTCCATAGTCCATAAGATGGGTAATTACAGTATGTCCCGCATAGTCGGTGCTAGGGAAACCCACCAGGGATACGATATTTTTTCCCGCCGCAAAGGACGAAGTAATAGACATGATGGCCCCGAACATAAGCTGAGGACGCATGGCGGGAAGGGTGATAAACCAAAGCTCTTGCCAGCGGTTGCCCACACCATCCAGGGCACCTGCCTCATACAGAGTTTCGTCAATACCCTGGAGCCCAGCGATAAAGGCTAAAAACGATGTGCCCAAACTCATCCAGAGGGTTACCAAGATTGTCACCCACATCAGAGTATCGGGATTGGTGAGCCAGCGCACGGGTTCATAGATGATCCCCCAACGCAGCAAAAGGCCATTGACCCAGCCATAAGCATCACCGCTAAACAGGATGGTCCAAATCATAAAGACATTGCCCGAAATGGACGGGGCGTAAAAGAGCAAAGTCAAGAACGTACGCACCATGGGCCTCAATTCGTGGATGAACCAGGCCAAAATCAGGCAGAGAAAATAGCTGACGGGACCAGTGATAGAAGCAAAGAGCATGGTGTTCTTAACAGCAATCAGAAAGATGTCATCGGCAAAGAGAAGCTTGACGTAGTTGTTCCAACCAACCCAGATGGGGGGCTGGAGCATATTGTAGGAAGTGAAACTAAGAACGATGGAAATAATAACTGGAATCACGGTGAACACCAGAAACAACAAGACATAAGGGGCGGCAAAAAGGTAGGAGATGCGCCACTTCTTCCAAAAAGCTTCCCCTCTCACGGCCTGCTTCCCCCTTCCTCGTCTAACCCCAGCTCCGCCCGTTTCGAGCGGATTTCTTCATTCATCACCCGATTGTAATCCAGGAGGGTCTCCCGAATGGGGGCCTGTTTTTCGACAATGCGGCGAAAAGCGTTATCCAAGTGCCGACCCACCATGTAACCGCCGGGAACTTCTGGCACTCCCTGCACCCAAGAAAGCTGTTCTTCTAGCTTGCGGTAGTCTTCCAGTGGCCAGGGCAAGTTTCTCAAAGTGGTAGGATTGGCCGTAGGATAGCGGGCGGCTTCACCCATGAGAGCTTCTAGATCTAGGGCATACCGGGTCTGGGTCTCGGCCTCGGACCACCATTTGAGAAACTCCCAGGAGGCCTCTGGATCCGAGGCGCTACTAAGGATTACACTGGCGGTACCGCTCGCGGGAACTGTGCGATCGATTATGCCATCGTCCCTCACAACTCCGGGCACGGGAGCAAATCCCCACTCACCCCTCAGCTCTGGGGCGAAGACAGTCAAGGTATTGTACAAGGTGTAAGGAGCGATGACCAAGGGCATTTCGCCGAGGCGAAAACGGTTTTCCGCACTGTATTCCACCGGCAAATTATAGAGCTCATAGAGATCGGTCCAGAATTGAAAGGCTTCAAAGGCGGTCTGGGTGTGGAGATTGGTCTCTTCAGCGTCTTCCTGAAACAGGTCTACACCTTGCTGGTTGAGGAACATCAAAAAGGTTAACACTCCCTGGCTGGCCGAAAGACTACCTCCTCCTGCAGGGGCTTCACCAATATTCCCTCCGACACTGCGATTGATCACCGTATAAGGCAGGCCAAAGTTCATGTTGTCTTTCTGAAGCTCGGGAATTATGTATAGTACCTCATCCCAGCTTTGGGGAACCTCAAGTCCGAGCTCTTTTAAGATATCCTGTCGATAAAAGAGCATGAAAAAGGGAAGTTGCTCAGGGAGGGCAAACACCCAGTCCCTGAAGGTAAAGGGTTCTAAAGCCGCAGGGTAAAAGCGTACGGCTATCTGGGGAAAGTCCGAGAATTCGGTTAGATCTACCACAGCTTCACGGAGTCCAAAGTTCATAGGCTGGCTGGGATCCACTCCTAAAGCTACATCGGGTCCCCTACCGGCTAGGGTAGCCTGGAGCAGGATATTCATGTTTACCAATTCTAAGTCCACTCGAATCCCAGTTTGGGGAGTAAAACTGTCTTCAATAATGGTCTTGAGGGCCTGGGCCTGATCTCGCCCTGTACCAATCCAGACCTTAATGGTGCGCTCTCCGGAAGTTTCTGGGTTACGATCTCCTAGGGCGCTGTAGTCATGGGTAAAGGAGGCGGCAAGCTTGGAGCATTCGTGCCTCACAGTCTGCCACAAAGTAGGGCTGGCTTCAGGAAGCTCCACATCTGGGCTGGCCACAAGGAGATAGTCAATTTGCAGGGGTTGCTCCATAGTCTGCAAAATCCAGGTCCCCAGGGCACTGAGATTATCGCGATACTCCTCGAGGCGAACTTGTATAGATTCAGGCGTCGCTGCCATACTTTCTAGTTGTAAAGCCAGATTGCGAACTGTGAGCATATGGCCACCCCGCTGCTGGGTGCCCTCTTCCAAGTGATCAGCAAGGTCGTGGAGGAGGGCTGCTTGTTCCGCCATGTGCACAAGGACTTCGGGAATACGCTCGGCTAATTGATAGTCACGCAAGGGATCGGGATCAGGAGAAATCACCATAATGATTCTCCGATAGATCGAGTTCAGCTCATAGAGGCTGGTTTCCACCGCCTGGACTAAAGCAGCCTGATCTCCTAGGACAACTTCTAGGGTTAGTTCATGGCGGCCCTCGGTGAGGTAGATAAGGTACGGCTCATTTTGATGACCCAAGACCTTCATGTAATAACGGGTGGAATAGGGAAACTCGACCGCACAGAGTTCTGCAAAGGGTACTTCTCCGTCCATTAAGACCTTACGGTTACTAGAGATACCCCGGCGAATATTCTGTTTGGCCTTGAAGGCAATTGTATAAAGTCCGGACTTTGGAACGGTAAATTCCCAGGTAATCCACTGACCGGGCTGGTTAAAGCGCCATCCGCCAATGGAATTAAGGCGAATCTGGGCTGGGTGGTAGGGTTCCATGGTGGGATCGCCAGTATCAGAAATGGCAAATAAGGTAGAATGGGAGCGATAGAGTGCGTCTTCTCCCTGAATTTTTAGAAGGAAGCCGCGGGTTTCCTGGCTAGGCCAGCTCTCCTTCACTTTCTGGTACAAAGAGGGCTGGTTCACTTGACCAATCAGTAGCCTCTCAATTACGATGGGTTCTTGGTGAGCCACGAGACGAATTGCTGAGGGACCTTGGGGCAAGTAGAACAAGAATGGTTCTTGGGTATAGCCCCTAGAATCCACGAGAGGCTGGGTTCGCCCCATAGGATACTCCACTTGTGCTGGGCGAATCTCATTTCCCAGGCTGTCTTTAAGGGTAGGTCCTCCATCGCCAAAGGTGCGGTGAAAGATGAGATAGCGAGCCTCAGCAAAGGGACGTTCTCCGTTGATCAAAAGCTCCTGTTCCATACTGGCCCCGCGGCCTGGAGCTGCCAGATACATCAAGCTGATGTTGTATAGACCAGCCTCTGGCACATCGATCATCCATTGGATATAGCCTTCCTCTGCGATCAGAACGTTTCCATCAGCCAATTTAGAAGCATGATGGGCATTTGAGAAGTCACTCGCCAAAAGGGTAAGCTCTAGCTCTGGGCAGGGAGCTTGCGAAAAGCCTGCTAGATACTGGCGATAACCTAATTCACGGCATAAGGCTACGCCTGGACACAGTACCAGTAGGACTAGGATCCATAATGTAAGCACTGTCAGACTCGGTGCAAAGCGTTTCACGAGTGTCCCTTCCTTTCCCAAAGTTCAGGTTTTCAAAAGATGATTTTGTCCATTTCAATCCCGGCCACACCGATAACCCTGTCGGCCCCGCCATAGTACACATAGAGAAAGTCATCTTTGATCACCTGGCCGCAACTAAAGACAACATTGGGCACATGCCCTGCTTTTTCCCATGCCAGCTCAGGCCCGAGGATGGGCTGGGGCAGACGGCGCACCACTTTCGTTGGGTTCTCTCCATCTAGGAGGGCTGCTCCTAAACGATAGGTTTTCTGATCATCTACCGCATGATAAAGCATTAGGTAGCCTTGATGGGTCGCAATGGGTTGGCCAGCAAGGCCGATCTTATTCTCTTCCCACCCATTGGGAATGGTCTCCATGATAATCTGGTGGTCGTGCCACTCCTTGAGATTATCAGAAAAGGCGCACCAGATATGGGGTAGGCGGCGATGGAAAAGCATGTATTTGCCATTTATCTTGGTTTCTAGAAGGGCTGCATCCTTATTTGATTCATCAAGGACGATGCCGTGCCGTTTCCAGGTGCGCAAGTCCTGAGAGGAGGCCATGGCAATGCGATGATCGTCCCAGGATCTACCCCCAAAGGCGGTGTAGAGCATGTAAAACGTATCGTCTAGTTTGCTAAGGCGTGGATCTTCTACACCCCAGGCTTCTTGTTCTCCAAGGCCTGTGAAGATAGGATCAGGGTCCCGCACAAAGTGGATTGCATCATCGCTCTGGGCGTAACCGAAGCTAGAGATGAATTTCTCTGTTGCTCGGGGCTCAGAATGGGCTAGACTAGCGAAGTCTCGATCCGAAGCCCGATAAACCATGCACACTTTCTCTTTGTGCATCGTGACCCCGCAATTGAATACTGCCCCGCTTTCCCAGGGACGTTCTGTTGGTTCCATGATGGGTGAAGGGGATAAACGCTGTAGTTTGAGCATCCATGTTCCTCCTACTGTAACTGTTTTACGGATCTGCGAATGATTAGCTCTGTTCCTAGGGTGATTCGCAAAGGGACATCGGCATCTCTGCCTTCTATGAGCTCATGCAATCTCCTGGCGGCCATGGCACCCATTTGGCGCTGATGAATATTGACGGTGGTCAGAGGAGGCGTGACATGCTCACTGAGCTCCACATTGTCAAAGCCAACTAGGGAGAGATCGTCTGGTACTCTTATGCCTGCAACCTCACACGCCTTTAAGACACCTACGGCCGTGCTATCATTGTCTGTGATCACTGCCGTTACCGGCATGCCCCGGTCCAGAAAAGCGCGCAAACCTTCTTGCCCTTGCTCCACTTGGGGACCAGGTTCGCTGTGGAGCCAGGACCAGTCACGGCTATGGGTGATTCCGTTTTCCCTCAGAGCAGCTCGGTAACCGTCATATCTCTCCTGCAAAGAACGATGTGATAAGGGGCCTCCAATGAATCCAATGCGCTCATGGCCCTGGCTCACGAGATAATTGACCAGACGCATGATTCCGCCCCGGTTGTCGGTCACCACACAATCTACGCTCATATCTGGTTCCCAATTATCCACTAGCACAACAGGAATCCCTTGAGCTTGGGCTTGGCGAGCGATCTCGGGATACACGTCGGCTCCGACCAGAATCAGACCATCTAGTTGGCCAGTGTAATGCAGTTCCCACAGACTTTTGTCGTGGGGATTAGAGATGGTTTGAAAAAAGACTTTATACCCGTATTTTTGGCATTCGCTTTCCACACCCACCATAACGGTGCCATAAAAGGGGTCCGCAGGAAGAGACTGAAGCCGGGAGTTGAAAACAATACAGATGCTCTGATTGACTTTTTCATTCCCGCTTGCTGGTTTGATCTCATATCCAAGTTCGCTGGCCTTTTCCAAGACCTGCCTTCGGGTTTGAGGGCTAACTCTGCCTTGGCCCGTTATAGCACGCGATACAGTAGTCACGGATACTCCCAATTCTTTCGAAATGTCTTTTAGGGTTACTCCCACGTTTCCGCCTCCTAAATCTTGTCTACCCCATAGCGACGATGTGATAGAATGCCCCAGTGTTCCTAGTGCTTATTGCGCAATTTGCGCAATAAGCAACGAAGGAGCTTTGTTCTTGTGACCATTCTTCTGTGTATGTTAGGTAATTCCTCCTTATTTTTTGATTTTGTTGGGTTTTTCGCGTGTTCTAGCCTGGAAATTGCACATTACATGCGCAACTATGGCGCAATTTGTTGCGCAAACGTTGGGATATCGCTACAGTTCTCCCAAGGTACCATTACCCTTCCGCTGCCCCGAGACTCCGCGGAGGTCGTGATGTTTACCGGCAAAAAGAGACCCCTTTACCAAAAAGGCAAAGGGGATATATGGGAAATATGGAAAACCTGGTGATGATCAATTTAGAGGAATTCTAAAAAGGGATCTGCCATGTCTAGGCAATGGGCCTCAGCATCACTTATGCCAGCATAAAACGTTGCGCGCCCATTGGAGAGGCGCCGTAGGCCACCACTAAAGACCACATCCTCTAAATCTGGCCGTTTGCTGGGTCCATCTGGAAAATCAGCCCGCGTGGCGATTAATCTCATGGGAGATGTCTCTAAGTTGTCTGGATCGAGGCAGAAAACCATGGGATAGTAATGCCGAGCGCCCTCATGGTCAAAGCAGGCGATGTGGCCCAGCACACCTAAGAGCGCGTTTTCTAGAAGATGGACCTCATTGGCCCCACCCCATTCTTCCGGCACAAACTGCTCCAGTAATGGGGCATTATGGATGGCACTTAAAGTCAAGTGTTCTAGGGTTTCCACCACAGTAAAGCCAATTGTTCCTCGCCCGCCCATTTCCCCCTGGGGTCTCGTAAAGACTCCGATCTTACCGTTGGCTAATTCCACCACGCGAAGATCCTTCATCCCATCTGGACCAGAAGCGAATTTCTTCAGACCTGCCATAGTGGTGCCGCGATAAAGGTTAGTGCGCCAACCTAGAGAGCCTGGAACGGAGGGATGGGGAAAGGTTTCTACACCACCGAAAATGATTTCATCACCAATCCGCGTAACAAAAGGATCCTGTAAACGAAATACTGGTGTACCAGGGCGAGGAGACCAAATGCCATCTTCTTCTACGAAGAAGTACACCGCGGATTCTTCGCTGTCTCTGGCTTCGACTCGACCTGCTATAACCAATTCTTCTTGATCCCAGAAAGGAGCCGTGATGTTATAAACATCCCTATCTCCTATACCTGTAAATTGTAGCTTTCGTCCCTCTAGTTTCTGACCTTTTTGCTTGAATTCCTCCAAGAGACTCCTACAGGACTGCCTCATCACTCCACCTCCAGATCAACTGCTTTTGCTGCGACACCTTCTTTATGTGCACTCTATTTCCTCTATTGGGGGGGACTGTCCCTAACATTTATCCCTTGATGGCACCGGCCGTTAATCCCTTGATGAATTGCTTGGACATCAAGATATACAGGATGATAATGGGTAAGGTAGCCAGAGTCAGAACCACCAAGACCTTTGTCCAATCCGTTTGGTAGGTTCCAAAGAAATACGTGACACCCAGCATAAGCGTACGATGGCTTTCCTTCAGGTTGAAGATCAAGGGGAACCAGATATCATTCCAGATATTGATCAAATTTATAATGGCCACCGTGCCAAGGGCGGGCCTAACTAGGGGAAGAATGACGTTGTAATAGATGCGCAGGCGTGAAGCCCCATCGATTTCTGCAACCTCAATCAACTCCCGTGGTAGCTCCTGAATGAAGGTTGTCAGCACAAAAATCGCCATAGGAAGACCCCAGGCAATATAGACGGGAATTAAACCGTATAAAGAACCCATCAAACCTAAGGAACGGACAATCTGGAAAATATTGATGGTTCCAAGCCTGATCGGGATCATGATCCCCGATAGAAACAAGAGATACACAAACTTGGAGGCCCGTCCCTTCCAAAAGGCCAGGGCATAGGCGGCAAGGGAGCCGATAAAAAGCGTAATAAAAATCGTAAGCCCCACAACGAAGAGAGTGTTCCAGCAATAGACTAGAAAGTCACTGTCTTGGAGCACATAACGATAACCGCTGAAATTTGGGGTAGCTGGAAAGGTAAAGGGATTTCTAAAAATATCGAGCTGTTTTTTTAGTGAGTTCACAAGCATTGTCCACACCGGAAAGAGAACTACCAAAGACCAGACCAGGAGAATTAGATAGTGTACCAGTTTGATGCGTCTTTGTTTCATTGCTGTCTGCTCCCCCTCTCCCTGGAATAGAGCCAAAGGGATACTCCGAGAAATAAGATAAAGAAGATGACTGTGGCAATACTCGCACCTACACCCATGTTCGGCTGGGCTACGGGGTGCTGCCCGGCAATTCCTATGCGATAGAATAAGGTACCCATGATGTCGGTGGAATACTCCGGTGCTCCCCTGGCATTTGTCATGGCGAAGACGATGTCAAAAGCATTGAAGTTTCCAACAAAGGTCATAACAGAGACTAAGCCTATTACCGGGGTCAGGAGCGGTAGTTTTATCCTCCAGAACATCTGTGTGGCCGAAGCGCCGTCAATACTGGCCGCCTCGAGAATATCCTCAGAAATACCCTGGAAGCCAGCGAGAAATATCATTGTGGGAATACCCACCCATTGCCAGGCGGTTACGAGCCCCACCATGATCATGGCTGTCTCGGGTTTTCCCAGCCAGGGGTATGCCTCAAACTGTGTAAACCCAAACTTAACCAGAATCTGGTTCACCGCGCCCCAGTGGGGGTTTAAAATCAGTTTCCATAAGAAGCCTGTAACCAGAACCGACATGGTGGCGGGCAAAAAGATAATTGTTCGAAAAAAGGAACGGCCTTTTAGGCGGCCTGCCAGTATATTCGCAAACATAAGACCAAGAGTGTTTTGGATTCCCATGCAGATAGCAAAGAGAATACACGTATTTTTAAGAGCACCAATGAGTCGATCTTTAAAGAGTGGATTGGTGAAGAGCTCGACATAATTTTGAAGACCTACAAATTGTGACGGCACCAAACCTGTACCCGTATAGAAACTAAGCCGCATGGAGTTGAACAGCGGAAAAGCCATAAACCACACATAGATAACAAGCGCGGGTATGGTAAAAAAGAACCAATGATCCTTCCGAAACCGTTTCTTTACTTGCACCATAGGACGTACTCCTTAGTGCTTGGTACAGGGTTTCCCCCGTACCAAGCCTTTGTAATTCGCTTTCTATTTCTTAAATTTCTGTGTTGGTGTAAACCAGGTTTCCAGGCCCTCCTGCAGGTAGTCAGCGGCTTCTTGGGGAGTCATACTACCCTTCACTACAGCTAAAGCCGCGGTCTGGGTCAGAAGGTATCCATCTGGTTCCCCTGACTGGAGCTCGGGCCAGACAAAGCGCGCATCAACATCTTTGCCTTCATGGAGGGCATAAAAGTCATTAGCGTGCTTATCCTGTAGCGTAATGGAGGTCTCGTTCAGTGGATAGAATCCGGGAAGCTCATCGGCCAGAATCTTAGCTGCTTCTACGGTGGTAAGCCAGCTCAAGAAGGTCAAGCCTGCTTCCTTGTGGGGAGATGCACTGTTTAGGCCCAGACCAGCATCGGGGTGGAAAGTGACAACAGTGGACCTACCAGCTGGCGCAGGGGTGGCAAAAACGCTCCACTCAAAGTCTGGCTCTGAACTAACAAAGAAGGCCACATCCCAGGAACCTCCAAAGAACATAGCAGCCCGGCCCAAGAGGAAAAGCTGTTGGGCATCATAATAGGATACACCTTCTTGTCCTTGTGGCAAGTAAGGTGCGATGTCTTGAAGGGCCTGAAAGGCTGCTACCATTTTGTCATCATTAAATGGTACCTCTCCCCTCTCATACTCGAGCCTGGCTTCCCTTCCTCCCACAAAGTCAGGTAGAAGGTTCATGAAGACAATTTCGTTCATGTCCCACTCATCTTTAGAACCGTTGGAAAAGGGAATCACGCCTGCAGCCTGCAATGTCTCCGCTACTTGTAGGAGCTCTTCCCAGGTTTGAGGTATTTCCAGATTGTGTTTGTTGAACAAATCCACATTGTAGTAAATACCATGGGAAACAGCTATGAACGGCACCGCGAACGAAACACCGTCTAGACCCCAGGCAGCCAGGGATCCCTCGGAGTAATTCTCTTCAAGTCCCGCAAGATCCGTCAATGGCTCCAGATAGCCTTCAGCAAATAAATCTTGCCCTACTTTGAAGGAACGAACATACATCAGATCAGGTCCCGTTCCCCCGGTTAGCTGGGTGCGGAGCACCGCGTTATAGTCCGGTGGATTGGTGGGGTTGAAGCGGATGCGAATGTCAGGATGACTCTGATGAAAGGCATCGAGCAGCCTATTCACTTGTTCCACATCATCCACCCGCCAAGAGCCTAAGGTCAGTGTCACCGGCTCGGCACTAGCCCCCAGTGCAGAGGCAAAAAGAACTCCCAAGACGGCTACTAGCAACAACAAGGTCAGACGCTGTTTTTTCATTACACTTTCCCCCTTTTTTAAATCTCCGTAATATATTGTTAATACAACGCAACATATGCAAATCCTGCCTAATTTTGGGGACTGCCCTTCACACAATTCTGTCACGCGCTTACACCAGATATTTGATCTGGGACTGGGGAAAGGCCTGCCCCAGCTGGTCTTGGAAAAAGTCCCTAATCTCCGCCATGGTCTCCTTGGGATAGACCCACTTACCATAACCAAATTGACCGTACTTGTACTGGCGCTCCTCTTCGTCCATGGGGAGAGTGCTCTCTGGGAACACCTTTTCAATATTTGACTTGGCCTTCTTCGTAAAGCGATGGGTGATCAACTCAAAGCTGGGGTTGGAACCGTCTGAAAGTAAAGAAGCGAGCTTTTCGATGACCTTCGAGTACTCTTTCTTCCAGTTCTCATAGGTAATGATGGGGGCAATCAGAAACCCGAAGGGATAGCCAGCAAGGGAAATTTTTCGAGCAGCCTCGATGCGCTCCTTGAGGGGAGCCGTTCCCTTTTCGTATTCACCAATAATCTTCTGGGTATTGAGGGAAAAACGAATCTCGGTGTGCCCATTATGGGGGATTTGTAAGAGGGAGTCCACATCTCCAAATTTCGTCACAAAGCGGAAGCGGCCAAGATCTGTCCCTGCAAAAAACTCAATGCTCCTTTCCAAAGATCCCGTCAAATATTCCACCGGAATGGGATCTGACGTCGCGGCCCCTTCAAAGACTGTGATCTCCGGTGCCCGTTCATCAATATACTTTTGGGCCTGTTCTAGGATTTCTTCGATATTCACATACACTCGGACGGCTGGCTTTGGCCCTAGGGTTGTCTGCAGGTAACAGTACTCACAAAAGCCTGGGCAACTCGTTGCTAGGGGAAGCTGATAATGGGCCGATGGCTTGCAGGAAGAAAACTTCAAGGTTCTCCTCACGCCTATCACCAAACTTTGTTTGGCCTGAACATATTTCTCTCTAGGGGTCTTTCCGGGAATCCCCGTGACCCGATTATGGGAAGGAGTGGTTTGAATCTCAATGCCCAATTCCCTAAAGTGCTCGTGGAGCTTTTTGCCAAGGGGGTATTCTAGGGCAGAGGGCTCAAAAATTGCTCGCCCGGGAATGAACTTTTTCATGGGATCACCTGGCCGTTTTTATGTTTTCATAGTGGAAAAAGCAAATAGAAGCCTGGGTACCCACCGAGGCTTCCATCATGATGGAGACTTATTCGGACCTGACTTTGTTGTCACCAAACAAAAAGGTAAGACAATACACACCTGATAGACCCACTAATGTGTAGACAATCCTACTTAACATAGAGGCGGTTCTCATTGTCTCCCCGCCTAGAAGAGCTGTGACGAGATCCCACTGAAAGAGACCAACCAATAACCAGTTCAAAGCCCCAATAATAACTAGGAGCAGAGCAGCTCTGGACAGCCAATTCACGACTTCACCCCCTTTGGTGGACTTTGTCCTATTATTTCCCAAAATCTAGACAGCATACACCAAGTTATGCCAAGAACTTGCAGATAGAACCCAAAAAACCGCAGTTTACAGCGGAAAAGACTGTATTCTGCGGCATTCTATCCTTCTTGGGCTTATGGTGGAGAGCTGGCAGATTCTCGGTTCTGGCCAACTCCCCAGACACTTAGGAGGACAACCACGGCGCCAAGAAGCTGAATAGGGGCGAAACTCTCACCCCTAAAGAGAACTCCGGCCAGGACTGAAACCACTGGGGTCAAATTGATGAACACTGCTGATTTCGAAGGCGTAAGGCGAGAAAGAGCATAGTTCATGCAAAAGAAGGCGACCACTGACGAAAGGATCCCGAGATACAATATGGCCAACAGAGTGTCTGGGCTGATAAAAGCCGAAAAATAGCTTGGAAGACCCGAAGTTCGGACAGATTTCCAGATACCCAGGCCGTTAAAGAAGAGGGCCCCTACCCACATCATCATGTACGTTACTTCCACAGGAGAAGAAGTGCCAGAAGCCTTCTTGGAAAAGATCTGGTACAAAGCTCCCGCCAGGACAGCTCCCAATAAGGCAAGAATGCCCGTGAGTTGCCCGGAACCTCCTTGAAATCTGGGAAGAGTGATCAAGACTACCCCACCCGCGGAGGCGAAAATTGACAGCCACTGCCAAAGAGTCAGTCGCTCCTTTAGAATCAAGGCTGCAAAAATGGCTACCGCAACGGGTATGAGGGCAATCAAGATACCCGACTCCGAAGCAGAGGTGAGATCAACACCAATTGTCTCGAAAATGAAGTAAAGGATGGGCTGGAGTATGGCCACGAGCAAAAGGTCCTTAACCTTTCCAGAGGTGATCTCCACGTTGATGCGTTTCGAAACCCTCAGAGCACTCATAAAGATGGCGGCCACTAGGAATCTTGAGCCAAGAAGTTGGAACATATCCAGACTGTCTAAGGCTGCTTTCGTGAACAAAAAAGAAAAACCGAAAATCACTGCAGACGTGGCGGAAGCCACATACGGCAATCTACTCCCTATTTGCTTCTCCAGAACGACCCCAACCCTTCTTCAACCATGAATCACGATCCTGCCTTGCGTACCCAGAAGTTGAAGACCCCCACCCTAAGGCGAGGGTCTGAACTTTAGGACCAGCTAAATAGTCTAGTCGTGAGCTTGGTCACTTGACACCAGCCACCTTAACCAGCCAGTCTCCCATGGCTTCTAGAGCAGCAGGGGCTATGGTCTCTTCAATGAGATAGTACTCATCAGGCAAACCGGTTGCGGCTGTCTGGAAGAGATGGTTGAGATCTTGAAGTTCGAGGATTGTATAATTTTCATTTCCACCCTTTGCGAGGGCTTCTTCAATAAGCCTAAGGTTGGGATCTGCAGGAACCTGTAGGTCTTTACTTCCGTTTATGGCCAGCACTGGACAATCTACTTCGGTCAGGGCGGGCAAAGGATCGTAGGTCATGAAAAACTGATACCAAGGCGATAGAAGTTGATCAATCTGCATCATGATGGCGGTCTCCAGATCGCCTAAGGCTGCAACTTCTTCTTCAGATAGCTCCGCGAAAGGTGCCAGCATCACATTTCTCATCTCTTCTACTGCTTGATCCACATCATCAACATTTTTGGCTATTACCAAGAGTGCTTCCTGCATGGCCTTCTGCTCAGCTATTACTTCTTCTGGAGCTCCACTGGCCCGCAGGAGTAAGTCTATCTGCAGGTAAGCGATCTCTTCACCATTAACAGCAGGACCTGCCATGAGCACGATAAATGCCACGTCCGAACTGGCATTAGCGGCCATAGGAGCAACCAGACCGCCCTCGCTATGTCCGATGAGGCCAATTCGGGCAGGATCAATTTCGGGCCTTGTTTTTAAGAAGTCCACACCGGATAGGGCATCACCGGTAAAATCTAGCGTGGTGGCAGAGGCGAAGTCACCAGTGGATTCACCAACGCCCCTTTCATCATAGCGTAGTACAGCGATTCCCCGTCTTGTGAGATAGTCTGCGAGAACAAGAAATGGCTTGTGACCCATTAACTCTTCATTGCGATCTTGAGGCCCTGAGCCACTAATCAAAATCACTACAGGAAATGGACCATCACCTTCAGGTAACGTGAGAGTTCCGGCCAGTTCTATACCTGCTTCTCGGTTAGGATACCTCACTTCAACTTCACGGTATGGATAAGGAGGTTGCGGCTCCTGGGGACGATTGGGTCCAGTAAACTCTGCTAGAGTTCTCTTTAGAGTCATGGGTATTTGCATACCGCTCTGCTCCCAGACACCTTCTAAGGCTGTACCATCGGGATTGAATTCACCAGAATAGATACCTGAAATAAGTGACACATCAAAGGCTACTACCCCATCTTGGTTGCTTACCTGACTGATGGGAATCCCCACAGCGCCTTGTGCAGGAACGTCAACGGTTCCTGACCACAAGTCATCTCCCTCGGAGGCGATGTGAAAAATCATCTCAAGTTCACTACCGGGAAGCTCTAGAGCACCTGCCCAGGTACCAACAAGGTCAACCCCTCCCTCAGCGGCTGCGGCCGACAGGGGAATAGCCATTGTGGCCAGTACCAGTACTGCGAAAAACAACATTTTTTTCATGTGTTTACTCCTCTCTTGGGGAAATCCCCTCCATTACTCCGTCAACACACCTTTAGGGTACTACCTGCCGTGGTTTTTTCGATGACAATCTGCCGATCAATCCTCTCCTTAAGCTCTTCTACATGGGAAATTATGCCAATCAGGCGGTTGCCTTCAGCCAGTCCCACCAGAGTTTGAATGGCCTGTTCTAGAGATTCTGCATCTAAGGATCCAAAACCTTCATCTACGAATAAGGTGTTAATTTCCACTCCCCCTGACGAGCTTTGGATCACATCAGAAAGTCCCAGGGCCAGTGAAAGGGAGGCCTTAAAGGATTCTCCTCCTGAGAGAGACTTCACCGAACGAACCCTCCCCGTATAATGATCAAGAACATCGATTTCAAGTCCCGTTTGGGAACGCAGATCAGCGGCTTCTTCTCTACGAAGGAGTTCAAAACGGCTATTGGTCATTGTCTTCAATCTCTTGTTCGCCTCAAGGAGAATTTGGGTGAAGTAAAAGGCCTGGACATATTGTTCGAAGGCCAGTTTCTGCTTACCTGCCAGCTCACCGCTTGCCGTCTTGGCCAGGTTACTAAGGAGGAGGTACTCCCTTTGGAGATCGGAGAGCTTTTTTAACCCTTCCTGGACGGTTCTTTCAATGGGCTCATTGACACCAAGGCGGGTGTGCACCCTCTGGAGAGCCTGGTCCACCCGGTTCTTCTCCTCTTCGAGTTTTTCTTTCAAATCCTCTAAAACCTTCAAATCAGGTTTAGTCTTGTCCTTCGTTTCTTGGATCAGCCTCCCATACTCTTGTTCCACCCTTTGCACTTCTTGTTCGTAGTCCCTTGCGGCTTCCCTAAGATCCTTAAGCTCTAGTTCTGTCTTTAAGGCATTTTGGTAAGCCTCTTCATCTGGAAAACCGCAAGCAATCCGCTTCTCGGTAAATTTCACTTCCGCCGCTTCCCTTAACTCCATGGCCTTTAGGAGGCGTTCTTTGTGATCTTGAAGGAGGGTTTGATTGTTTCCAAGCTTTGTCGTCAGATCCTGATAGGCCTTCTCCGCTTCTTGAAAGGCTTTTCTTAGGGCGGTCAGTTCATCTTGCCAGATCTTTAGAGCCCTTTCTGCTTCCCCTTGATCTTTGTAGTCCAAAGAAGCCTGGAGGGCTTCTAGTTGACCAGATTTTCCAGAAATCTCTGCGACCAAAGTGCCATGGGCGGCATCCTTTTCGTCCCGTTCCCCTTCGTTTGCTTTGAGGTCTTCCTCCAACTTTTGCAATGCCCCTTGCATATGTTTTTTGCGATCTAAGTCCTCGTGGAGCTCCTTAAATAGGACCCCGTTTTCTTCAGATCGCTCCGCGTTTTCACTCTGGGCCGCGGCAAGTTGACCGGAGAGTTCCTCAAGGGTAATCTCTGCAGATAGATGGAGAAAGAGGTTTTGAGCACTAGATCTCAGCTGTTTTTCCGCCTCTTTGTGTTCTGTTTGTTTGGTGTTCAAGGACTTGCTCGCTTGATCTAAGGTGTGCCGGGCGGCCTCCACCTTTCCTTTGAGTTTCTTCAGCTCCGCCTCACTTGGGGCCTGAGGGTCGGGGGTGGCCTTCTTCGGATGGGTTCGCGAACCGCACACAGGACAGGGTTCATCGTCCCTTAGGGCTGCAGCCAAGACACCAGCCTGTTCCCTAAAAAAGGCCTTTTCCTTTTCTAGATAGTCCCCCTGGAGCTCCTGATAGGAAGCTTCAGCCCCTTGAAAACGCTCCTTGGCCCCTGAAGACTCCAAAACCAGTTTCTGTAGTCTTTCGAGATTGCTTTCTAGGGCAAGGAGTTGGGTGCGTCTTGCCTCAAGGCCCTTTGTTTCCTGCTCGCATTTGACTATCTGTACCTCTACATCACCTAAGGTCTCCAGTTCCTTCGTGAGCTTCGCTTTCTGGTCCAGAAGACTCGATTTTTGCTCCTGGAGCTCATGTAAGCTTGCGGCGAGCTTCTCTTGGATTTCCTGGAGCTTGGACAGTTCTTCACCTAGACTGTCCGCTTCAACGTACTTGGGCAAGAGCTTCGCTAGACTGGCTACACTGGCACTAAGCTTCTCTCGCTCTGGCTCTGTGGCCTTTTCTGTTTCATAAACCGTCTTCGCCTCTTCCAGATCCTCCATCTGTTGTTCGATTGCAAGAGACAAGGTCTGGATACTGGTTTTAAGTCCTTCCTCTTCATCCCTTCTTGCCAGGAAGGCCTCGTCTAAGGGACTGACCTGGTAGAGAGCCTTTTCTCCTCTTTCTAAACTCTCTTGGCGCCCTTTATGCTCCTGGGACTTCCCTTGAAGCTCCTCCTGTCTCTGCTTGACAGACTCGAGATCTAAAAAGGCCTGGTGCACGTGGCGGCTATTTGTGATCAGCTCAATCTGCTTGGCAATAGCGATGTCCTTGGATTTGACCTGCTCCTTAAGGGTACTTTGCCGTTCTTTGTCCCTTGTGATGAGCTCTTGGAGGGCCTCCAAAACCTCTGGGCCCTGATGAATAGTGGCATCCTCCATTCGTGTTTTTAGAACCTGACCCCATTCGTCCCCTAGGACATTGTCTTCCTCGGGAAGACGAATTGTCTGCAGGGATTGGAGGATGCTGCTTTCCTTAGCCTCCAGGGCGTTTTTAGCCGCCCGTTCTCGATCTTTGAGGAGGCGCTGGGTTATTTGATAGAGATTGGTGGAAAACACCCGGCGGAAGATCTCTCCCCGACCCTTGCTATCGGCCAAAAGTAGCTTGAGAAATTCCCCCTGGGCGATCATGGCAATTTGCTTGAACTGATCGCATTTTATACCGAGGATATCTTCGAGTTTAAGTGTTACATCTCTGTACCCTGTAATAACTTGTCCACCGGGCATGTGCAAGGTGGCCTGGGCTGTCTCTGTGGTCATTCCCTGGCCGCTTTTCTTGGGACGCTCGTAGCGGGGGGTTCGCTCCACCTTATAGGTTCGACTTTTATGGGAAAAGGTGAGCTCCACGTAGGTCTTGGTCTGGGCATCCGCAAAGTCACTGCGCAAACTATCCACCGTTCTGACAGAGCCACTACTCTCTCCAAAGAGGGCGAAGGTGAGGGCGTCAAAGATGGTAGTCTTTCCTGCCCCTGTAGGGCCGGTGATTAAGAATAAGCCTTGGGAACCAAGGAGGGCAAAATCCAGGGTAACCTCCTGGGCATAGGGTCCAAATGCTGACATAACGATCTGCAAAGGCTTCATAGCTCCACACCTCCCGCCTCTTCCATGACCTCTTCCATCACCTTGATCTGCTCTTTGCTCAGTCCACTGCCATTTTGAAGCTCATAGAAGCTAGCAAAGAGCTCCAGGGGACTCTTGCTCACTAGATCACCTGCGGCAGCCATTTGGGCCTGGGCACTTGCGGCAGTTCTGGTATTTTCAAAGTCCAGGGCCATGAGGTTAGGAAAGACAGGACGCAATTGACCTAAGGCGTCGTAGATCTCTTCTTCATCGGTGAGGGTGATGCGCAGGTAGTCTTGTGACCCTTCTTCATCGTCTTTGCCAAGGCAGAGAAGCTCTTCTAGGGGTCCTTTGATTTCCCGTAAATCCCGTATTGGTTTTAGGGGATGCTGTTCGAGTTTAAGTTCGCCTTTGGGACCAAAATCCAGGAGGGTGACGGATTTATCCTGCCTTGCTTCAGAAAAAGAATACTTAAGTGGCGAGCCGCCGTAGCGGATGGTGTCAAGTCCGATGCGCTGGGGTCTATGGAGATGACCTAGGGCCACATAATCAAAATCACGAAAGAGCCAGGCATCCACAGAGTCCAGACCACCCACCATCATGTTCTCAGAATCAGAGCGCTCGGGCTGGTTATCGCCGCTCACCACAAATTGATGGGCGATGAGGATGTTGCGTTCGTTAGCTTCGAGCTCTCTGGTACTTAAAACGGCCTCGATGGCCTCACCATAGCTTTCGATCTTATCTTGGAAATAGGGCCTGACCTGGGCCGGTTTTATAAAGGGAAGGAGGTAAACATGGAGAGGTCCGTGCCCATCTTCCAGCGTTACTTTCTGAAGAAGACCATCAAAGCCCCCTGCCACATGTAGGCCGTTTTTTTGTAGCATGCGGCTGCCAAAGCTGAGGCGTTCAGGGGAATCATGGTTACCACTAATCACAAAGACGATAAGATTAAGGCTAGTAAGCTTGGTCAAGAAGTCGTCCAAGAGCTCTACAGCTTCTATACTGGGCTGACTTTTGTCATAAACGTCGCCAGCGATGAAGACGCCATCCACTTCTTGGTCCAGGCAGAGCTGCGTGATCTGTTCGAGGATGTAGGTCTGATCCTCGATTAGGTTGAATTCGTTGAGGCGTTTACCAATATGTAAGTCGGCCAAATGAAGAAAGCGCATCACTATCACCTCGTTTCCATATCTATATGCTTTATTCGCTACCACGAGTCTGTAACCTTTCGCAACGTGTTGCCTAACATTTTAGCGAAGTCGTCTTATAGGAAAGGATTCTCGTAGCGAACACCCTCAATATGTTTCTGCCCTGGGGAATCTTCCGTCAAGATCAGTGGTACTTGATTCAGATGGGCTACAGCCCAAATCTGCGCGTCCCAATAGGAGAGTTGATAGGTCTGCATTCCTCTCAGGGCTTCTCGAGCAATAAAGGAAGTGAGCGGGAAGACTGTAAACGAACGTGATAATCGATCTACACTGGCCAGAAGCTGTTCCTGCCCTAAAGGAGGATTCATTTTGTTGGTAGCAACAACAATAAACTCTGACAGGACCTGGACCGAAATGGCCGCCCGCTGCCGACGCACCCAGTAATCTACTATCTGCAGCGCCTGACGTTGCTTCACCCCGGCATGTGGGTCATAAGCATATACCAAGATATTTGTATCAATCAATACATCACAGGTCATAGAGCTCACCCCTTGTCCACGTTCTCCTAGTCCCACCCTTGGGGTCACCCAGGCGAGATGCTATGAATTGTCTTTCTTCTTCCCAGGCATTTAGATCGATCTCCTGAGATTGGGAACCTGTTTTCAGGTAGGCAGTGATTGCTTCACGGACAATTTGCCCCTCACTAACATCATACATCCCTGCCTGTTCACGCAACATTGTATTCTGTTCGGGCTCGATGTAGAGCTGCTTCCTGACCATAGGTCTTTTCTTGGACAAAGATATCACCTCCTACATCTAAGTATACATCTAGTTTTTTATGAAAGTCAAGAGCCTCCCTTCGAGTACTAGGCGTCATACTCCACCCGCCTCCAAACTCTTGATTTACAAAAGGTCCTCTCTGCTTTCTCGCAAAGAGGACCTTTTGCAGTCTCAATATGACCAGCACCTATCCTTTGGAACCCGATGTCAACATACCGGATACAAAATACTTCTGGAGAGAAATGTAGACAATAATCAAGGGGATAACTGATACCACAGAAGCGGCCAAAAGGAGGTGCCACTGGGCGCCATAAGCACCCTTGAATTGCATAAGCCCCATGGTGGCTGTATAAAGTCGGTTGCTTTCTAGGTAAATCACCGGGCGCAGAAGGTCGTTCCAGTTATTCATGAAGGCAATAATGATCAGAGAAGCACTCACCGGCTTGGCATTGGGGAAAAAGACTTTGTAAAACATCTGCCAGGGATTGGCCCCATCAATAAAAGCCGCCTCTTCAATGGAAGAGGGGATGTTCTCGAAGAACCCTCGAAAGAGGAAGGTCCCAAAGGAACCCACCAACATGGATGGGACAATCAGTGGAAAGTAGGTATTATACCAACCCAAGTTCAGCATCATCAAATACTCCGGAATGATGGTGACTTCCACAGGAATCATCATGGTGGCCAAAAGGGTTCCGAAGACAATATTCTTACCCCTAAACTTCATGCGGGCAAAGGCAAACCCGCCGAGGCTGCAGGTAAAAAGCTGACCTAATGCAGCGGATCCAGCCACAATAACGGAGTTTAGAACATAGCGAAGGAAGCTATGTTCATAGAGAACAACCCGGTAGTTGTCCCACATGCGTTCTGTAAAGAGAGTGCTGGAGGTGAAGCTTGGAGGTATACGAAACACTTCTCCCATGGTCTTAAAGGACGTGGCTACCATCCACAGAAATGGGAAAACGGTTAGTGAGCCCACAAAAATCAAGAGTATATACAACGCGATCTTGCCATATGTCTTCACCATTCCCACCCCTAATCTACAGTTTCTACCCAGTATTTCCGGGCGTAAAAGTTGATAAAGGTAATGATACCCACAATAACTAGAAGAACAAAGGACATGGCCGAGGCATAGCCCATCCTAAAGTGTACAAAGGCATTAATGTATGTGAAAAAGCTAAGAGTGGCGGAAGCGTAGTTCGGGCCTCCCTCTGTCATAGCCATGGTAATATCAAAACTCTGCAAGGACTGGATCAAGGCAATAATTCCAATGAAAAATGTTGTGGAAGACAAAAGAGGGAGAGTAATATGGCGTAAACTCTGCCAGCGTGTGGCCCCATCGATTTTGGCCGCCTCATAATACTCCTCTGGGATGTTCTGCAGACCGGCCAAGAAGAGAATCATATGGTAGCCCGACATCTTCCAAATGTAAACCACCACCAAGGTCAGCAAGGCATAACGGGAGTCTCCTAAAAAGGAAGGCAGGTTATGTACTCCCAAATCTGCCAAAACGTTTGGCAACACTCCAAAGCGAGGGCTTAAGATCCAGCTCCACACCACACCAATGGCCACCGTGGAGGTGATCACGGGCAAATAGTAAAGGCCTCGGAAAAAGGTGATGGCCCTGATGCGGTTATTGACCAAGATGGCCAAGAAGAGACCGCAAACCATGACCCCCAGAACATAGATTAGGCTGAACACCAAGGTGTTGCGGAGGATCATCCAAAATGTACCAGAGTTAAAGAGCTCCACATAATTGGACGCGCCAATCCACTGCGGTGGAGCAAAGACATTCCAACTTGTAAAACTCGCCAAGAATGCGGCAATAATGGGACCGATCCGAAAGAAGACCAGCCCTAAGACTGTGGGGGTAATAAACAACCACGGTGCAAGCTTCCCGTACCTCATAGGGACCCTCCTGACCAAAGCAAGTTATAGGGGGAGGAATCCCTCCCCCTAGTTTACTTCTACGGTTCTGGGTAATATCTTTCCAGAACAGCATTACCATCTCTTGTAATCTTCTCAATGGCCTCTTCTACAGTTTGCTGGCCATTGGTCACAGCATCCAACTCGCCGTTCATTCCTGCCCCTCCTGTGGAAGCATAGCCTCTCCATTCACTCCATCCCATGTTAAAGGTGGTGCGTACAGGAGTATCACCAAGGGCTAAAATGAGCTCCATATTTCCAGGTTGTTGATCCTTTTGGAGCCATTCCTCGGAGTAGGCGATATCTCTGTAAATGGGCACTTTACCTGGCATATAGGTTTCTACTGGGCGATTGGCACCGATGAGGTACTGGATAAAGGCCCAGGCTTCGTCTTCGTGCTTGGTAGTTGCAGCAATTCCTACTGAATCAGGCCAGTAGTATGAGCGCTCTTCACCTGGCTCTAATGATGGACCCTTAGGTACATTGGCAATTCCCCATCTAAAGGAGTCACCGGCAACGGTGCGAACATGGTCAACCATCCAGGAACCATCAACCCACATAGCGGCTTGCTGGAGGGGGAAGAGGTCTTGTTGGCGCATTCCAGCCATATCTCGGTGTGCCATGGAGACACCGTGGACATTGGTTAGGTCGGCCAAGAACTGTAGTGCTTCTTTGGCCTTATCATCAATGGCGATGCGGGTCTTGTTTTCGTTGAGAATACGGCCACCATTGGCATAGACCCATGGTTCCACATGTGAATAGCGGCCATACCACCAGAATCCATACTGCTCAGGAGCTCTGTTCGGATTGGATTGGATGGTTAAAGCAAGGGCGGCTTTCTGGAAGTCATCCCAGGTCCAATCATCATTTGGATATTCTAAGCCGGCCGCATCGAACATGTCTTGGTTGTAAAACAAGACAGAACCAACCCAGGCATAAGGAATGGCGTACATATCGCTAGTTTCCTTATTGGGGAAGCGGTCTTCGGCAAATACATTGTAGAAGTAGTTGTCAAGATCCAAGTCCCGATCCACCAGATGCTGGATGTTCAATAAAAGTCCATCTCTGGCCCAGGTATCAATATAACCTGTGGACATGGAGAAAACGTCGGGAAGTTCGCCAGCTGCAGCCATGGCAGCAAGGCGAGGCCAGAAGTTCGTGGGATCAAGGGCTGTCATTTCCACCTTGATGTTGGGATTTTCTGCTTCGAAGCCACGGATTAGCTCTGCTTCCATCTGTTGGAACTCTGGGTCCCACATGAAGTAGCGGAGTGTGACTTGTTCTGCCATTGCAAAAGCAGAGAGACTTGCTACCAATAAGGTAGCCAACAATGCGATTACGAGATTTCGTTTCATCATTCTCCTCCAATCTTTACTTGAGAATCACGCCTACACTTGGAACCAAACGTTCGTAGGTAATGCCGGGCAAGCCCCTACGGTCTGCTCCCTTTACGAGCTGGCCATAGAAGTACTGTATATTGGCTGAACCACCTCCATCTAGATTTAATGCATGCTTGTATCCTCTGTTTTTGAGCACCAGTGAGAGTTCTTGTAAGCTGGCGCCAGAAGACTCCCCAGTCTCTTCTTCCATGCCGCGATTGACTCCCTCCACTGCCAAAACTCGAAAGCGTCCATCGAAATCAACACCAATGGCCAGGCGGGCGGCCTGCGTGCGGTGAATATCCATGGCATAATCCGTGGGAACGACGCCATAGTCCAAAACCTTTCCCCCGGAGATGTTCTTACGGAAAAACTGTTCCTCTTTTAAGGTCTGCTCATGGAGGATAATCTCTCCGTCTTTCAGGAGGCCAGGACCGCACTGGATACCTGTATTGTAGGAGCTATCCAGGAAAGAGTAGTTTACCTCATTTGTGAATTTAGCTAGAGACGTATCTCCCTCCGGGAGGGACAGAACAAATCCGTTGTGGGGAATCTCCGTCTCTCCACCCCTCTTGAAACCCACAATGGATCGATCGATGATGATAAACTCGACCTTTCCGAGAGCTTTGGGCGTGTGGGTCCAGGTCTTCCCAGACTCTTCTACCCCGAAGTAACGGGTGTAGAGGGCATAATCACCAGCTTGGCCCTTGGCCTGGTTTAAGGAAAATGCGGAAAGATCCCAGGTTTGCCCCAGGACGTCTAGCTTGAGGTCCTGGAGGGATATCTGGCGCAAGCCTACCTCTCCCGTAGTTGATATGAGGAGGGCGGAGCGGTTAAAAAGGGGCGGGCTTTCAATGACCCCTTCCCGGATCTGCAGGCTGTAGGCGTCACCCAATAACGAAAATTCGCTAATATAGTCCTCTTCTTCAAAAAGGAAGAAGGAGGTGTTAAAAGCTATGGGGTAATTTCCCATACGACCATGGAGTGAAGGAAGACCAATTCTTCCTACAGATACCACATCTTTTCGCGGGTCAAAACCTAGGTAGATCTCTTCTAACGTCTGGTCAGGATCCCCTTGATACAGTTTTATCCTTTCTTGAGCATAGAGTAAATCCAAGATCTCCTGGGTTTTCCGATCTTTCTCCGTGGCTAGATCCTTAACCTGGAGGCGTCCATCTGTAATTACGTAGTTACATGTCTCTACTAGGTAACGAAGATGGTGGGTGATGCTTGAATTTTTACTAATGTGGACCATGTCTGTACCTTGGTTCATTAGGTCGACTTCTTCTATGGCTTCCTCATGTCCATAGGCATCCCAGAGGAGTGCAGTGGGCTTTGGGATTCCCCGGGCTAGTGCCTTGAGCATCCTCAACTGGGCAATGTCATCGAGCTTCAGATGGGAATTGCAGTGGATGCCCTTATGAAATTCCAACTTTGTCACATCGGGGGCTGTGACTTCAACCACATCGTAAAAGCTCCCATTATCCCTGGTGATTCTCGTTCTAGAGTAGACTAGATTGTGCTTCGGTGAGAGCATGGCTAGCCTCCTGAATCTGAAATTGTTCGAGGGCAAAAAACTTCTCCATGACAAAGCGAACGATCCCACGTTCTAGAGAACCACATCCAGGAATGTTGCGCTTAATTTCAGGTGTATGGTACATGGAGTCATCCTCTAAAATGTGATTTTTCACCTGATGATAGATAAAGTCGTTATAGTCAAAGACATTCCCTGTGAGGAGAACCTTTTTGGGATTGAGCATCTGGATCTGGGCAATCATTAATCTGGCAATATGGAGCGTAAAGGCATCCATCTCCTCCCGTACCTTAGGTTCTGCCACATGTTCGGAAAATTCCTTGTTTAAAGCGTCCACCTGCTCGTGCTGGACCGACGCTGAATAATAGGGAAGACTGTTGATCCTCCGAACTAAGGGGTCCGTCCGTAAAACGTGGTAGAGCTTGTCGATTCCTTTCCCAAAAAAGCGGTTGTCGCCACCTCTATTAGTGTAACCGTGGAAGATCTGGTTGTTGATGATCAGGGCCAGGCCAATCCCCTCGTTTATATATAAGGCGCTGGTTACATTATTAGACTGTTCTAACTCAATTTCATTCCTTGCGTAAATGCGCACCTCGGTATCAATAAAGACAGGTAAACCTAAATTGGAACTCAAATCTTGCCCTAGGGGCTTTTCCGTCCAGTCCAAGTCGTTGGAACGATCGATGATCTGGTTATCAAAGTCCGTAACACCAGAAACGGACATCCCCACGGCTAAAACCCTATTTTCAGGTAAGGACAGGGTCTTCTTTACGTCTTTCATGGAGGATGTTAGGGTTTGGAGATATTGATCATAGGAACTTGTTCCTAGCTCTATAATGCGGTCGTAAATCACCTGGGCTTTCAGATCTGAAACAAAGATATAGAAGTGGGAAGCGCGTAAATCAACACCAATGATGTACCAGAACCCTTCGTTCACCTCATACAAGAGGGGTTTGCGACCCCCACTAGATAAACCCTTCTGGGTGGAGACGATCATGCCGATCCTCTCGAGCTGGTTGGTGTAGTTGGAGATAGCCGTGAGGGAGATGCCACAACGCTCCGAGATCTCGGTTTTGCTGATGGGTCCCCGCTCATAGATGATCTCGTAGAGTTGTTTAAGATCAATTTTTTTTGCTTGTTTACCCATATCCACCTCGTTTTGAGCCTACTTTCTCAAGCAACTTTATAAACTCAACTATATTCTAACAGTCTTCTTCTTGCAGAACAATCTATTTCGGGTAAAAAGTGTGAAGGAAAGAAATTCCCTATGGCAAGGAGCATGCCATAGGGAATCGTTATGGAGGGACTGTCCCGCGATCACCAACCCAAGTAGGCGAAGAGGACCACCAGTGGAAATGCCACAGCCGCTGTGGCCAAGGGGATCGTTAACGTATCGGTTCCCCGTTTAGAGAAGAGCTCCACCACTGCAGAAATTGGCGCCACCACCAAGGCTACCAAGAGGGAAATGTACCAGGAGAGTTCGCTCAAGAACAAGAGGGTTAAGAATACCGCAACAAATGCTGCCAACATCATGGCCATTGACCCCTCGTGGGTTTTAGCCCCTTCGACCCAAGCGTGGATGATGGTTCTTTTCCCTAAGAATTTTCCTACCAAAGCTGCCGCCGCATCTCCAAAACCCCAGGCCATCACCGCCACAGCCACCATGTATTGCCACTTGGCTCCTAGTATTCCCCAGAACAAGAGGATCAAAATGGCAAAGGAAAGCTGAACATAGAGTAATTGCTTACGCAGTTCACCTCCACGATCGGTTCGATCCACAAAAAGACGTTTGTAAACGGAGGTCTTTTCAAGGAAGTACAGGGCGGGGTAAGCTAAGAGCACTAGCACAAAGGCAGCAGCCACCGCCATATACCAAGTGCTAAAGAGCCGGAGAAGAATAAAGACGGAAAGGCTATAGGCCACGTGCTGCATCTTGCGAATGACCTCACTGGGTAATTTGGACCAAGCCTTTAACATAGTGGGAATAGCGAGAAGTCCAACGAGGTAGTACACAATTAAGACTACGGAGCTAAAAGGTCTCGTTGAAACATTTTTGCCCTCCTTCCTACTAAAATTCCCGGAGATTTGGTCGAATATACAAAAAGACTCCTCCTATTGTGTTATTCTTGAATCAATCTAGATATTTCCGTAGTTGAACTCAGCCTTATTTCTTGGTAAAATTACCTTGAGGCATAGTTCTTCTGCGGACTTCTAACGAAGTTAACGCTTTGACCGAAGAGCAATGCCTCTTTTTCTTGCAGGAATTGCCCTGGGTTTTCCATAAAGCTCAAATTTGGGTGGGTTAGGTTGACTCCCCTTGCGGCTTGCATTTGTGTGTAAGATAACGCTCTATACGAGACTGCCGCCCACCTAGTTTTTCGTCATCAGCGACCGGTAAATAGAACGCTGCGAACAAACGCTTGAACAATAGGGACCGGCTGATGATATTACTTTCTTGGAGGTAGATACCGTGTCAGATTTCAAAAACCTTGTATTTGTTGGCATCGACCCTCACAAAGAAGAACATGTTGCAGTCATGATTGACCACTGGGGTAAGGTATTCTTCGAATTAACCTTTCCAAATCAAGTCAGCGGCTTTGAAACCCTTTTGGAGCATGTTGACACTCACACCCCCGATGGGAAAACCACTGTCTTTGGTATTGAGGACACTGGCGGTCTAGGCCGTTCTTGTGCTCAATGGCTCACGCTTCGCGGCCAGCTAGTTAAAGGAGTTAACCCCATAATGTCCAGCAACAAGCGTAAACGATATCCTCACCGCACAAAAACCGACAAGATTGACGCTGTTGCAGTGGCCAAAGTCCTAATTACAGACTTTACCCAACTCCCTGAAGTGCTTGTCGATGATTACTACCATGGCCTGCGACAATTGGCAAACAGAAGAGATCAGTTAACGAGGACTAGTACTCGCTGTAAAAATCAGTTGCACAAACTAATTCACGACCACTATCCAAACTACAAAGAGTTCTTCTCAAATCCCTTTGGAGTCACGGCTCTTGGATTTTGGAACAAGTATCCTCACCCTAGCATGTCAAAAGGAGCTGGAACCAAGCGTCTAGCATCTTCTCTGAATAAGTTTTCAAGAAACATGGGGAGCACGAAAGCAGAAAATATTCTCGCCCTAGTAGACAAGGAGCAAGCGTTAACTATTGATGCCAAAATGACTATGATCGTTATTAGGCAGATCATTGAACAATTGCAGCAAATTACCAATCACCTGGCTGAATTGGATGAGCTGATAAAGGAAGCATTAGGACAATCTGACACCCAACTCGAAACAATGCCGGGAGTCGGTCCTGTTACAGCACTTAACGTTCTAAGCCGGGTGGGGCCAATTGAGAAATTTTCTTCTGCTGACAAGCTAGCCCGCCATGCTGGTATTGCCCCGGTTGATGACTCCAGTGGCCCAAAAACGAGGCAAAAACGCCGGCTTTGTGACATCATCTACGCCATGCTTAGAGACAAGACTCCGTACATAGAACCGGCATCTCGTCCGAGTTCAGCAGCATAACTGATAGAGAAAATTGCCATACATGGTCTTTGAACTGTTGAAATTTCAACCGACTAACTTCTTATTGTCTTTTTCATTGCAATGCATGAGAGAAACTCGTCTATTATTTCATTTCTTACTTTACATAGAACGTCTAGTTCGACTGCATTTGGAGGCGTCGATACAAATATGTGAGGGCTAGCGATGTTGTGGGTACGGTGACTAAAAGACCAAGCCCGTAGAATCTCGCCCCTATCATATTCAAGATGGCTGCCAGGATCAAGAACCCCGCAACCGACCAAAAAGAGCTCTTCACCAGGCGAAAGCTCTCCCCAATGGCGGCTACCGGACCCTTACCTTGATCTACAACTACAAAACTCGTGAAGATCCAAAGAATAGCGAGAAGGACGCCTGGTACTACAAGAAACATGCCGGCAATTCCTACCCCTACAGCAGTCAAGATCGAAGCACCCAAAAACGGCCAGAAACGGTCGGCCCCAGAAAACAACTTTTGAAAGGTCACCGGCCTGCCGTCAACGATCCTCAGATTGACCTTGAACATTCCAATTGCCAACCATATCGATAGGAAAGCTCCAAGGAGGGCGATAACGAGCGTTCTTGGAGAATCGTAGTAGTAATAGTACCTATAACCCCAGCTCCATCTATATATAAGGGCATTTGGCACGCCCCCTAATAGGCCCACAATTATATGAAGTGCAAGGAGTAAGCCCAGATTCTCGGTGAAACACTTCCAGCCATAACTGAAGGCGCTTGACACCAGAGATGCCCCCAGAAGATACTCAGGCCCTTTGGTAGGAGTCTCTGGAGGCGATGCGCTTTGCCCGACTCTCTCTGGGCCGGACTCTAAGTTACTATGGCAATGTTTGCAAAGTATGGCTACGGCCTTAATTGTCTCACCGCAATAGGGGCAAGCCTTTGTATCACCACCTGCGGTTTGAACAGGCTCGCTTTGCCTGCTTCCACAGTCAGAAACGGAACAGGCCTGCAAATCATCCCAGCACTCTGCGTGGTGGGGAGTGTGGCATTCAGAACAAATGTTAACCGGTGTTCCCTCTTGAATCGGGTTTTGACAACGAGGACAGACTCTTCCAATAACGGATGCCATATAGACCACCCACCTTAACTCCTTTTGGGTTTCATTCAACACAGTCCAATTAATGTCCTCCCAATAAGTGGTACATGTTATGGCGATCATACAAAAGGAGAGGGCGAATCCTTCCCAAAACAAGGAACTCCTGAATTTCTCCAGGAGTCTTATTGTGCGGGGATAGCCAAGCTATATAGCTATATTCGGCGAGCCAAGTATAGCTAGTTTTTGTTGTTTCTTAGCTATTTCTAATGTATAATAATAGCTGAAGGAGGGTGTTCGATGAAAGTTAACTCTACGGATTTCCAAAATGCGGTGGGAAAATATCTTGCCTTGCTCGACAAGGAACCCATTATCATCACAAAGAATGGTAGAAGCGTGGCCAAACTCACAGCTTATACAGATCCAAACGATTTCTTCATTGTTGAAACGAAGGGCGAGTACAATATACGCAGACGAATCAGTTACGAAGAATACCTTGACTTGGTGGAAAGCTCTGATCAGCGCTATGAACTGATTGGGGGGGAGGTTTATTTGCTGGCATCACCAAGCTTTCAGCATCAGGTGATCGCTGGCGAAGTTTTTGGATACTTACGCTATTATTTCCGCAATGGCCCATGCCAAGCTGTGGCTGCTCCTCTTGATATCCGCCTGTTCGGATGGGCAACCAAATTCGAGGAAGATCCTAATGTGGTTCAACCAGATGTTGTGGTGATCTGTGACCCAGAACAGGTTACCGATGATGGTAAGTATGAAGGAATACCCACTCTAGTGGTGGAGATCCTCTCTCTCTCTACCAGGGGTAAGGATCTCACTACCAAGCTCGAGCTCTATAGGCGAAGTGGAATTAGGGAGTACTGGATCGTAGATCCTAAGAAAAAAGCCGTCATTCAGTACTCTTTTGACGAAGGAAGAGAACCCGAGGAGCTGCGGATCATTGGGGAGAATGAGGTGCTCCAATCGTCAGCCTTTTCAGGCTTAAACCTCGATGTAGCCGCGATTTTTCAAGGTTTGGCTTGTGATGAGGCCTGACCGAGGCCAGTATGTCTCTTCTGTCGGAACGAAAAGAGGCGCCTCTTCATGCTTGCCGTCCCAAGTGCGGGTCTGAGCCAGCAAGTGTCCCATTGAAGAGACCTTTGGGTTTGGCTAGCTTCAAACACTATCTCGCTTTTTTGGGCCTTTCTAGTGTATAGAGGTCCTCTTCTATCTGGGCGAATCTATCGTTTATGAGCTGGCGGGCATCGAATATGGCCCTATTGTAGATATGTGGAGCCATCTCCCCCGCTATGAAGTCGAGGAGCTGCTCTGCAGCCAAGTCTCCGATGATTTCGGAACGCTCTTCGTCAAAATATGTTTTGATACGGTCGATTATCTCGACCTTTTCTTCCCGCGATATTCTTATTGGAATCATGTTGATTACACTCCTATCTAGGGGGGCCAGTTTGTCCATTATGTATATAAGTATCGTGAATTTCAGCATGTGTCAATAGTTTCCAGGGACGATTTTCGATATAGCCATTACGACTGGAGCTTGCCGGCCACACAACGTAAAATCTGCCATACGGGAACTTATGTTCGCTTTTTACGTGAAATGTGATAGAATAGGCATAGGCGCGATACCTTCGCGCTTCATAACGACAAACATTGACTTTCCCAGTAGTGTTTCGTGGAGGTGGCCAGTGAAAGTCATGAAGAACAGAACCTATATCGCAATCGATTTAAAATCCTTCTACGCTTCCGTCGAGTGTGTAGAACGAGGACTTGATCCTTTGACCACGAACCTTGTTGTCGCGGATGCAAGCCGCACTGAAAAAACCATCTGTCTAGCAGTTTCTCCCTCCCTCAAAGCATACGGCATTTCTGGTAGACCCAGGGTGTTTGAGGTCGTGCAAAAGGTCAGGGAACTAAATGCAGCGCGACGGCGCAAAGCACCTGGTCGAGTCTTTTCGGGCGCTTCCTTCAACGATACAGAATTGAGATCATCGCCGGGGCTCTCACTAGACTACATTACTGCTCCACCGAGAATGGCGCTTTACATGGAGTACAGTACGCAGATTTATGGGGTCTACTTGAAGTACATTGCGCCCGAAGACATTCATGTCTACTCCATTGATGAGGTATTCATTGACGCCACCGATTATCTGAACTCGCAGAACTGTTCAGCCCGAGAGTTTGCTATGAAAATCATTCTGGACGTTCTCGAGACAACCGGAATTACTGCCACAGCCGGAATCGGTACAAACCTATACCTTAGTAAAATTGCGATGGATATTAGGGCAAAGCATATTCCCGCAGATGAAAATGGTGTCCGAATTGCCGAGCTGAACGAGATGAGCTACCGCCGTCTTTTATGGTCGCACCGTCCTCTCACCGACTTCTGGCGTGTGGGAAAAGGATATGCAAAGAAGCTTGAAGAAAATGGACTTTACACAATGGGTGATATCGCAAGGTGTTCCATGGGGCAGCCGTCAGATTTTCACAATGAGGACCTGCTGTACAAACTCTTTGGCGTCAACGCAGAGCTACTGATTGACCATGCCTGGGGCTGGGAGCCCTGTACGATTGCGGATATTAAGGCATACAAGCCGAGTGCAAAGAGTATGGGCTCAGGCCAGGTTTTGCATTCGCCATACAGCTTTGAAAAGGCGAAGCTGGTTGTCCGCGAAATGACGGAGCTGTTGGTGCTGGACTTGGTGGAAAAGGAGCTTTTGACTGACCAGATGGTTTTGACCATCGGATATGATATTGAAAACCTCACTGACTCGAAAAGACGTCAAGCTTATCATGGCGCAATTACCACCGACAGCTACGGCCGCTCTATTCCAAAGCAGGCCCACGGCAGTATCAATCTCGACAGATACACCTCCTCCACAAAGCTGATTTTGCAAGCCATGATGGAGCTTTTTGACCATATTGTTGATGAAGACCTTCTGGTCCGAAGAGTCAACCTCGCGGCAAACCACGTCCTTGATGCGGCGACCGTTCAGGACACCGGACATTTCCAACAACTCAGTTTGTTTACGGATCATGAGGCACAGAAGCAAGAAGAGGCCGAATTGGAACGGGAAAAGAAGGTGCAAAAGGCAACGTTGGCAATTAAGAAGAAGTACGGGAAGAACGCCATCTTGAAAGGCATGAACCTGGAGGATGGAGCCACCACAATCGATCGGAACAGGCAGATTGGAGGGCATAAAGCATGACGAAGTCCTATGACGATATCATCAATCTACCCCGCCATGTCTCAGCAACCCGTCCTCACATGCCGGCCATTAACCGTGCGGCTCAGTTTTCCCCTTTTGCTGCACTCTCCGGCTATGAAGCAGCCATCCGGGAAACGGCACGATTGACCGATCAAAGAATCGAACTGGACGAGTATATAAAGGACGCTCTAAGCGATCAACTGCGTGCCATAGCAGATCGAATCGAAGAACGTCCCGAAATTGCAGTTACCTACTTTCAGCCGGATCCAAAAAAGGATGGCGGAGCCTATGTTACGGCTATCGGTACAGCTAAAAAGATTAACGAATACGAACGGTTAGTCCTTATGAGCGATGGGACAACTATTCCCATTGCTGAAATAATTCGTATCGATGTGCGCTCCACTCCGCGGGCCTGTCCCCTTAATCTATCTGAGCTCGGAAAAAGAGGTGGTTGCCAATTTGCACAATAGACACCTGCTTCCACACCCAGTTGTTTTTATTGGGGACTTTTGCAGGTGCAAAGAATCCTGTAGCCCCTTGAGATGGGTCCCAACCAACCAGTGCATCGGACACCGCATCCTTGGCGCTTTGTCCGGCAGGGGTATTGATGGATCCGTCATCAATGGGTGAATACTGGGCATAACCACGGCTGTCTCGTTGAGTTATGACTCCGTAGAGTGAATTAGGATAGTTGCGATTCTGTACCCGGTTTAGGACACTTGCTGCCACAGCCACCTGCCCCTCGTAGGGCTCCCCACGAGACTCGGCATGTACTAGGCGAGCGAAGAGATCTAGATGTGCCGCGCTATAGAGATGATCCATTTTCACTTCTATCATGCTACTACCACTACTTACGTGAACTTGAATTGTTCTATCCTGATAGTGGGCTTTCGTAACAGTCAACGTATGGGTTCCTGCAGGGATATTGGCGATTTGAAATTGGCCACCGCTAATTTGCGATGTCCTTCCTGCGATAGTAGCTTGTCCACTCCAAAGGCCCAAACCACTCGTGCTGTCGACCACAGTTCCGGTTAGAGTACCGGTGGCGGTGCCGGGGGGAGTGCCATCTTGGGGCCTTCCAGAATTTAAGCAACCAGTTAACACCAACATAAGTAGAATAACAGATGAAAATAATATGTGTTTGCGTTTCATTCATGTCTTCCCTTCTTTTATCAATGAGCTCCCACACCTCAGATGACTAAGGTAAAGCCAACACTCCAGTGGTGAAGTGTTGGCATCTCTTGAATATAATTCGAGGCGAGAGAGCTATTGAAGAACGTCCGAAGGAAGACAAATTCTGGTAATGGCTAGAAAGGAAACCCCCCCCCACGGAGGTTCACCTAAACGACTGTTCCGTTCTGAGGATGATCTCATCTTGCAGTGCCTTTTCAAGATTGTTGAAGTGGTCGGAATAACCAGCAACCCTGACGATGAGGTCCTTGTACTCTTCCGGTTTTTTCTGTGCCTCCAGAAGAACAGCCCGATCAATGACATTGAACTGAATGTGGTGTCCCATCATTTTGAAGTAAGCTCGAATCAACGCTGTCACATGATGGAGCCCTTCTTCGCCAGCGATAGACGCTGGAGTGAATTTCTGATTCAATAAGGTTCCCCCTGTTGACGTATGGTCCATCTTAGAGGCGGAGCGGATCACGGCAGTAGGTCCGTTGACGTCGGCACCCTTCTCGGGGGAAATCCCGTCTGTTAAGGGAACTCCAGACAATCGCCCATTGGCAGAGGCCGTCATCACCGATCCGAAGTAAACATGGCAAGTTGTGGGAAGCATATCAATCTGGTAGGTTCCTCCGTAAACCGTTTTTCTTCCCCTTATTTTGTCCCTGACACTTTCAAAGATGTCAACCATGATGTCATCAGCATAATCATCGTCATTACCGTACTTAGGAGTGTGATTTAACACTAGGTTTCGAGTCATCTCATGGCCTTCGAAGTTGGCATCTATGGCATCTACAAGTTCCTTCATCGTAAATCTCTTGTGATCAAAGACATTATATTTAATAGCTGCTAAGGTATCTGTCATCGTTCCTATACCAACGATTTGGATATATCTTGTGTTGTACTTTGCTCCACCCGCGTTGTAATCTTTCCCACTTTGCCTGCAACCATCCACTACAACCGACATCAAAGGTGATGGCAAGTACTTGGCAAAGATCGTTTCTATCTTGTGATTTCCCGCTATCTTAATATCGACGAAGTGGTCTAATTGCTTCATGAAGGCATCTCGTAACTCTTCATAGGACCCAAAGTCTTCGGGCCTTCCCGTTTTTGGACCGATTTGCTTACTTGTATACGTGTCGAACCCATTGTTCATTGTAATCTCAAAGATTTTCGGTACATTTAAGTAGCCCGTTAGGCAATAGGCTTCTCTACCATGTGCCCCTGTTTCTACACACCCGCTCGACCCGCCAAAACGAGCATCTTCCAGCGTTTTTCCGGCGTTTAAGAGCTCTTGGATCAGCTCTTCTGTGTTATAAAAAGCTGGTTGACCCCAGCCCTTCCTGGAAATTTCAACAGCCCTTTTCACGAATGTATCGGGGTTCTTTTCACTTACTTGTACGTTGGAGCTGGGCTGTAGAAGCTTCATTTCATCCATGGTATCCAGGATCAAATAAGAGACTTCATTCACGCCATCTTCCCCGGTGTAGGGATCGATACCTCCAGTATTGATGTTAGCAAAATCCGTGTAGGTTGCGCTTTCCTTTAAGGTGATCCCAACTTTAGGAGGTGCAGGTTGGTTGTTGAACTTAATCCAGAGGCATTCCATAAGTTCTCTGGCCTTGCCATAATCGATGGTACCTTCTGCCTTTTCCTTTTCATAGAAGGGATTTAGATATTGGTCTAGTTTTCCTGGTGAATATGCATCCCAAAGGTTCAGTTCTGTGGTTACACCGACATGAACAAACCAGTACATCTGAATGGCTTGGGCGAAGGTTTGCGGCTTATGGGCCGGAACAACATCGCAATTACTGGCAATCCAGAGCAACTCTTCTTTTCTCTTGGGATCTTCTTCTTGCGCTGCTAATTCCCTAGCATAGGAGGCATAGCGCTCACCATAGAGTACCATTGCATCACAGGCGATGGCCATGGCTTCTAGTTGGGCCTTCTTGTCATAGGCTTCTACATCGTTTACAAAATCCAGTTCTACCAGGGATTGCTCGATTTCCGCTTTGAAATCCAGGAAGCCCTTTTTGTAGAATTTATCATCGGCAACGGTATGACCGGGAGCTCTTTGTTCCATGAATTCCGTAAACATTCCAGCCGCAAAGGCATCCTTCCATTCGGGGGCCATAGCTTCAAGGATTTTATCTCTCGTGGATTTCCCTTTCCAATAGGGAATAACTTCTTCGGCTTGGAGGGCATAATCGCCGTCTTTAACTTTGAAGCTGATCAGTTTTCTGGCATTCATAACCTGCATATCTTCCACACTATGAGCGCAAATTTCAGGGAATGTAGGGGCGACTTGTGGTCCTTCACTTTTTTCCCCAACAATTAACTCGTCGTCCCCGATATAAAGTTTTCGATTTGCTATATAGTGTTTGAAGTTTAGGGCCCTTAGGACGGGCATTTCAACTGTTCCAAAGTGCTTCTTATAGAACTCTGTCTCTAGCAGGGCTCTCTCCAAGCTTATGGATGGCTGTGTTGTTACGCTTAACTCTCGTAATCGTTTCGTTCGTTCAGTGTAACCCCTCATGAGTTTCTTCCCCCTTGACGATAGCCCTTCTTGGCCAACATGTCTCTAAAATGATTCATTGTTTCTTGAGAAGGAACTTGCATTCGACTCTCTTCATACTCCCTGCCTAGTTTCTTATATTTATGCTTGGCAATGGAGTGGTAGGGCAGTAAGTCCACTTGTTTTATGTTCAATCCATCGATAAGCTCCATTGTCCTTTCAATGTGACTACTTTCGGCATTCACGCCCTCAATAATTGGCATTCTCAGGTGAATATTGTCATGGATTTGCGTGAGCTTCTTCAAATTTTCTATGATGTCCTGGTTGGAAGCACCGGTGAATTCTATGTGCTTTGCATCATCCGTGAGTTTTAGATCATATAAAAAGAGGTCTGTATAGTTTGCGGCCCTTTCTAAGTCTTCAAAGGGGATTGCTCCGCAGGTATCAACGGCCGTGTGGATTCCTTCTTCTTTCAGACTCCGCAGAAGCTCTTCCACAAAATCAATCTGTACCAGAGGTTCGCCTCCAGAAAGTGTTACGCCTCCATTTGACTCTTCATAAAACACTCTGTCTTTAAGGACCTCACGGACAACCTCCTGGACAGTGTACCCCGCTCCTGCAATTTCCCGAGCTCCAGGTATACAATAAATAACGCACTCACCGCAAAAATCACACTTCTCCAGATCTGTGACCATGGAGTTGTTGACATTGGTAATGGCTTTGCGGGGACAGACCTTGGCACACATCCCGCACATAACGCATTTTTCTCGATCATAAAGCATTTCCTGCCTTATATTTTGGCTTTCAGGATTGTGACACCAGAGACACGTTAAGGGACATCCCTTAAAGAAGACTGTGGTCCTAATCCCCGGTCCATCATGGAGGGAGAATTTTTGGATATTAAAGATCATCGCCTTATTCATCGCTTGGCCCCTCTCATGCTGATTATACCAAACATTTGGAGGACTGTCCCTGGATCAATTTGACGATTTTCGAATGGAGGTAAGGGGAGAGGAGAAGCGTCTAAAATTTCTTGCTGTGTCCCGTGGCCTTACGCCCAGAAGAAGTGGTAAAGGATGTCCCACCCGCCTCCTTTTCTTCCCGCCGTTCTCTCCTCAAATTTCGATACAAAAATACATCTCTGCTGGTTTGCAGATTCATGCTACCTTCCCGAATGTAGCCATGGGCGAAGTGTTGCTGCCATATGGACTTCAGCTGGTCCTTAGCAATCTGAGCGGTGACAAAAGCCACCACAAGGGCGATCAACAAACTGGCCCCGACAGCTATGAGCCGATAGTTTCTTCGTTCCCAATCTAGAAGGGGAATGTTTCCAGAATCGTAAGGTCTGACTGCCTCTGCCATGGTCAAAAAATCATCCGCTGCATTTGTAAAGGCCAGAAAGGCCTGGTAATAACGATCTTCTTGCAGATCGGAAAGAAATAGCTTATCTAGATACTCCTGCCCCTCAGACGTAAATACGGTGAGACCCGAGCCAAGGGCGGCAAACCCTAGATCTCTCCCTTCCATAGCCAAGAGCAGAATAGCCCCATCTTCACTGTTACCATAGCCAAAGCCACGGTCTTCAAAAAGGTCGACTGCGTAACGATGGGCTTGCCGATAATCCAGATCCCGAATTACGGCAATCACCACATCAAAGCGGTGTGCTTCACTCACTTGATCGAGGCGAGCACGTATTTCTTGGGCCTCACTTAGGCTTAAGATCCCCACTTCATCAATGTATCGGGATTGAGACGCCGTTGCATAATCCATACGTCCTCCCAAGACAACAAGGACGCTCAGAAAGAAAAGGCAGACGTTTAGGAATCCTTTGTCTCTGTTTTTCACGGCCATCCCCCCTACATGAATCCTATAATCGTGAGCAGAACAGTCAACATTACGACGGCGGTAACGCCGAAAACCTTACCAACTTATTGGCAAAATGTCCCGCGAGGTATGGCGTCTGAAAGGAAACTGCTTCCTCCATCTCAAAGGGCTCAATGGATTGGGTCAAAAGATCATCGATGGCCCGGGATCCATCCACAGGGACCTTGGAAAACCCAATTTGGCCGCTACGAATATTACGGAAGAAACTCGTTTCTTTGTACCTATATTGACTATCGGACCAAACCCGGACTTTCGTTGCTTTGTATTCAATATCCGCATCCATTTCCGCATCAAAAAGCCAAAAAGGTACATAGACACCTTTAACTTCCTCGAGATGATTTTGGTCCTTAAACACACGAGGCAGGAGCTTCTTTCCCAAATAGTGCCTTTTCAGAGCTTCAACTGCTTCCTTTTTCCCTACTTTAAAGGGGATCACCAAATCCGGCCTGAGGCTTCCCGAAAACTTGGAGGTGAGTACCACGGGATTGTCGCAAAATGGGCATGAAGTGGCTCCTAGTGTTTCGTCTGCCACAATTTCTCCCGCACAGGACCTGCAAGAATAAACGACCAAGCCATCTTGCTCCCCATCCTTCCATCCGGTATTTCCGTAACCCCATTCCAAAGGTTCAGGTTCGTGGGCTTCAGACAAGTGTTCATCGAGATTTTAATAAGCGCCTCAACATTCAAGGTCGACTCACAATAGGGACAGAGTATCTCTTGCAGACCTGGGTCAAAGGTGATAGGAGCCCCGCAATTTGGACACTTGAACTCTTTTATGCTCACTGTTTTTCCCCCTCTTGTGGTTAGACTTGGTCCTCCTCATCGAAGCGATCGCCGCACTCAGGGCAGAATTTCGGTGGACTCAGGGGATCCTCAGGCTCCCAGCCGCATTTATCACACTTAAACTGGGGTGTTCCAGGAGGTTTGGGCTTACCGCATTCGGAACAGAACTTTCCTTTGTTGGTGTGACCGCAAGAACAGCTCCAACCATCGGCGGGCCTTGGCTCACCACATTCGGAGCAGAATTTACCTGTATTGGCCCCATGGCTGCATTTTGGGCATATCCACGCCGTATGCCCGGGGAGGGCCGAATAACGAATGCCCATGGCTGAGATCTTGGCAAAGGCGGGCTGCAAGGCGGTCATCAACTCACTTTTCAACTGACTATCCAGATCTTCCCGCTTGTAATCCTCCGCCACGTTACCTGTTACATTCGTGTAAAAGAGAATGGGATTGCTAATGTGATAGCTGTATTCCCCAAAGCAACGGATGGAGATATCGATATCCAGCCCAATATTGCTATCCACAACCCGAAAGGGAACAGGATTGGGAGTTCCGTATTTATTACCTACCAATTCTTTCAGGTTGAAATAATAGACGCGGGTATCTTTGCCAAGGCTACCGCCGAACTTAAAGCGATCCCAGGCGCTGCGCAAAGATGCCACGGCATTTTCTTTGAAGCTTCCACCAGCAAAGAGGGACGGCTCCCCGCCAATGTCAAAGATATAATAGCCAGGTTCTGCAGAGAAGTCCAGGATCTTCCCCTGTTCCACCCTGATTTTGGCTCCTGCCAAGTCACTTTCCGCGAAGAAGGCTACATTACTGACAAGTACTGCTGCGCAGACCACTCAAGGCCACGACCGCTCCTCCGAGAAGCCCTGATTCGCTGCCAAATTTCGCTGGAAGCACCTGTATCTGTCCTTTCAAGCCTTGAAGAACTCGCGCTTCCATGGTGGCCCTGGAAGGTTCAAGTAGGAGAGCCCCAGCGTGACTGACTCCTCCTCCAATAATCATGGCCTCAGGATCAAATTGATTGGCGAAATTGGCTAATCCACAGCCTAGATAAAAACCCACCTTATCAACAAGCGCCTTAGCCCTATCGTTGCCCTGTTCAGCTTCTCGAAACAGACCCTTGGCATCCTCTGCAATATTAGCGGCCCGAGCACTTCGGCCGATAGCGGTACCCGAAACATACATCTCCAGGCAACCAATACTCCCACAGTTACACGGGGTACCTGAAAAATCTATGGTTGTATGGCCGAGTGCTGCAGCATAATTCCTAGTTCCCCGTAGAAGCTGGCCATCAACTACAACCGCGCCGCCAACACCGGTGCCCAAGCACAGGTAAACAAAGTTATTGAAACCGCGCCCTGCACCATAATAGAGTTCCGCCAGTGCAGCTGCGTTTCCGTCATTATCCAAGTATGTTGGCCGGTGATACCTTTCCTGAACATACTCCTTCAACTTAGTACCAGTCCAGTGCGGAATATTGCCCGTTGCACTAGTAATGACACCGGCATCTGGGTCGACCTCACCGGCAGTTCCTATCCCTATAGCAACTATCTGGCCGGGGGCTCGGTCTAGTAATCTGTCAACAATTCTGCTTAGGTTGCTTAATACGGCCTCCTTCCCCAGAGCACCGTAACTTGGTATTGTGGTTGCCTCGAGTATGCCTTCAGTAGTATCCACAATTCCGCCGGCTATGTTTGTTCCGCCAATATCTATTCCCAAGACCAATGCCATGTTGCCCGACCTTTCTTCTGTCAATTTCTCATTGGCTCACCCCTGTGGTCAGGAAGAAAAACGTCAATTCTCCTGTAACTAATTCCGTTACAGGAGAATTGTCCTATCTACGTCTCAGCACATTCCACGATGGGGAGCAAAGAGACCTCTCTATCTTATCACTACTTGCTTAGCCATACAGATTGTAGGTGAAAGTTGCCGGCCAAGTTGTTTACGTCAAAGTTCTGAACCTCATCTGTTGTGGCCACAACTTTAACCGTACTTGATACCGGAATTGTCCAGCTTTGTTCGAGCTGAATCTCAAGGATGTCGTGATACTGTTGTTTGCGGGCTTCTTCATCGAGCTCAGATGCTGCTTTGGCGATCAATTCAGTATATCTGGGGAATGTATCCTCTTCCACACCAAAGAAGTTTCTCGTTGTTCTGGCAACAGCAGCTCCAGAAAAGTAAGCAGAAGGATCAAGAATTGGTTCTCCTGTGCCAAAGCTTACCATGTCAAAGTCATGAGATGTGAGTTTTGGGAAGAAACTAGCACTTTCTACCGGTTCAATTATGGCATTTACGCCGATCTGCCTCAGTGAATTCTGTAATACCTCTGCATGTCCGAGACAGCCATCGATGCCTAGGTTTACTGTAATTGTAAAGGTAAAGCCGTCTGCTAAGCCTGCCTCCTCAAGAAGCGCCTTAGCCTTATCTAGGTCATAGGTGTAGTAATCTTCTAGTTCTGTTGGATAATACTTGGAATTGGGAACCAGTGGCAGATAACGAACATCGCCTTGACCATCATAGACCATTTGACGAATTGCTTCGCGATCAACCGAATAGGCGATAGCCTGACGTACAAGGATATTGTCAAAAGGTGCCCGGTTCATGTTGACGGAGAAATTCTTATACTCAGGTGGTGCATTGTCAAAAATATTGATGTTGCCTCTTCTTAGAAGCAGGTTCAAGTCTTGAGTGCTAACGATATCAATGATATCTACATCTCCTGCGATCAGGTTTACAGTACGGCTTTGATTGTCATTAATGATCCGTACGTTAACGCCGTCCAAGTAAGGTTGGCCTTCTACCCAATAGTACTCATTGCGAACAAACTCAGCTCTGTCACCAGGCTTCCACTCTTTTAGGGCAAAGGGACCTGTGCCAATTGGGGCCTTGTCTACTTCGCCAGCATTGTCGGGGCTAATGATGTAAAGCATAGATAAGGAGTCTTCAATTATCCAGCTTGTTTCGGCCCACGACACGACTACGGTGTGGTCATCTAGTGCTTCTACGCCAGTACAATCTGCAAAGAACTCGGTGATATGATATCCAGCTTCAGTATCCATAGCCCTTTTTAGATTCCAAACTACATCTTGGGCCGTAAAGTCTCTTCCGTCCTGGAACTTCACGCCTTCCCGTAGATTGAGCGTGATTTGGGTGCGATCCTCATTGAAGGACCAATCAGTTGCTAGACCCGGTTCATATACGCCATCTCCGATTCTGATCAATGTGTCAAACAACATCGGATTATAGATGCGGTTGGAAAGACTGATCTGGAAGTATGGATCAAAAGTGGACCAGTCATCTGAGGCGGCGATTGATATTGTTCCGCCCCTAACTGGGGTTTCTGCGCTTGCAAATCCCGCCATCAGAAGTACAATAACCAGAATGGTGCTAACCGTTTTCAACTTATTCATAGCTCTCTCCCTTTACATAGATAGTGTGTTTTGCAGTGCATATCCTACTATCGTGCCATCTAGAAACCGACCTCACTCCTAAAGTGCTATCTTCATTTACACCCCTCCCTGCATTTATTAGGACTTAGGAGACCTGCGCATAACTCTTGGTATAATCGGAGATTTCTTTCAAGTTCCCATACGGGGTAGATGCCAGTAGTACGCAAGTGGGAGCCAGCATGAAGTAGCTATTTCCTGCTTCGTCTAGTGCTCGCTGCACCATTTGATCCACGTCTTCAGGCGTGTACTCCATAATCTTAAAGATATCAATACCGCCGGCTAAGACCTTGTCGGGTAGAATCTCTCTAGCCTGTACAATACTGGTCCCGCTGTAGATATTGTCCCAATTGACAATGTCCACTGGATAGTCGCGGAAGACCTCTAGCATGACCTGGCGCATACAAACATGCATCATACATAGTTTCCCGGCGCTGTGAATCTTTTCTGCCAACGGATAATCATAGGTCACGCCGAACTCCTTATACTTGTCGATAGAATCGAGGGTTTGGAAGTTCGCCGCTTGTGTGGCAAAAAAGAAGCCATCTACACCTCTTTCGAGGCATTTACCAATGAATGCCTCCTCCATCTTCTGGATTTTGCGCAGAGCACTATGCAAGGCCTCCGGGCACTCTTCCATAAAGTACTTTAGCATCGCGGGGATATCCCCATTTCCAATCATCTTGCAAATGATAGTGAGTGGTGTGAATAGTGTCATTATTACGGGAGCACGCCCCTGCATTTTCCCAGTGGTGAGTTTTACGCTGGAAAGCTCCCGTCCGATGGCACCGCTATCTATGTCTAGCATGGGCAGATTTTCCAAGTCCTCACGAGTCTTCAGCAAATTGTCAAGCATGAGCGGGTGTTCCCACTCTTTATTGCCAAATTTGATCGAGGCGCCAAAGTCTTGCACAAAATAAAGACCCATGGGTGTTATCTTAACAATGTCAAGATCATACAAGTCCACCAAGTTAGTTGTGGCATCAGCAAGTGTGAAGGGGTTGCGATCCTTCAAATGAAAATGCATCCACATACTGAAGGGCGGCCTATCCATTTTCTCACCATTGATGCAACGCCTAATTCTTTCAAACTTGTCCAAATTAACCCCTCATTTCTACTATCTAGCGTCTAAAATGTCTACAAGTACACGATCTACGTCATCAAAAGCCTCTGTATTAAGTTTTTCCATCGGTACAACCAAGTGCTGGTTTGACCTCTCTTTTTAGAAAAGCCTTTAACATTCTACTATCTCCTAATCTTGCGCGATCAAGTGACACGCAACACGGTGCTGTTGGTCGTACGTGGTTGTCTGTGGTGCCTCCACCTTACAGCGGTCGAACACATAAGGACATCTAGTCGAAAACGCGCATCCAGGAGGTGGATTGATCGGACTCGGAATTTCACCCTTAAGCTCTTGTCCGGTTTCCTTCGCCCGCTCCCCTGCGGGATTAGGTTCAGGGATCACACTCAACAGTGCTTTTGTATAAGGATGCTGTGCATTCGCGAATAGACGTTCAGTCGGTGCAAATTCCACTATTTCCCCTAAATACATGACGCCGATCTCATCACAGAGGTACTTCAGCACGGCAATGTTGTGAGAGATGAAAAGGTATGTTAGATTATAGCCGTCCTGAAGCTTCTTAAATAGATTAATGATCTGCGACTGAATGGAAACGTCTAGAGATGCAATTGCCTCATCACAGACAATGAAAGATGGTTTGAGAACTAAAGTACGGGCTATACATATACGTTGTAGCTGCCCTCCTGAAAACTCATGGGGATAGCGGTTGAGGATCTCGCCCCTAAGACCAACGCTTTCTAATGTCTCTTGTATGACTTCTCTGCGCTGTTGCCCGTCGCTTCCCACACCATGGATGATCATTGGTGTTTCAAGTGATTGCAAAATAGTCTTTTGCGGGTTCAGCGAAGAGAGCGGGTCCTGAAATATGATCTGATTTTCCTTGCGCAACTTTTTGATGTCATAGTCCTTGTGCATGATATCTTTTCCGTTAAGGAGAAGCCGGCCCTTTGTGGGCTCAATTAAACGTAAGATTGCCTTACCCGTAGTCGTCTTGCCAGATCCAGACTCACCTACTAAGCCGACAACGCTCTTGCGTTTGATGTCAAAACTAACATTGTGGACAGCGCGTAAGCTTTGGGGACGTTTCAAGAAACCGTTTTTTATTTGGAAAAGAACACTTAGATCACGAATTTCAAAAAGATTATTCATTTCCACCACACTCGCTTTCGTACTTCCAGCAAGCAACCAGATGGTTATTCTTGCTCTCTTTTAGTGCCGGAACCCTATCGCCACAAATTGGCATAGCCTCTTTGCACCTTTCGCAAAACGCGCAGCCCTGTGGTAAGGCCATGGGATTGGGTGGAAGACCTGGTATGGAGAATAATAATGATGAACGATCTGTGGACAGCGTTGGGATCGATGCCAGTATCCCTTGTGTATAGGGATGCAGGGGTCTTTCATACAGAGCATCAACATTCGCCTGCTCGACGATTCTTCCTCCGTACATGACGGCGATGCGATCCGCCAAACCCGCAAGTAGACTTAGATCATGTGTAATCCAGATCAGCGACATCTGTCGAGTTTCTTTGATCTGCTTGATCAAGCGAATGATCTGTGCTTGGATGGTGACATCAAGCCCAGTGGTGGGCTCGTCTGCCAGCACTATCTTGGGAGAGCAGATCAGGCTGCTCGCGATCATTGCTCGCTGCAACATACCGCCGGAGAATTCGTGGGGGTACTGGAGGGCCCTGTATTCAGGGTTTGAAATGCCGACCTCACTTAGCAACTCAAATACCCTGAACCTGCGCTCTTGCGCAGTAACATCTTCATGAAATTCGATAGACTCAGCAATTTGTTTACCGATGGGCAGCACGGGATTGAAGGCGGTCATTGGGTTCTGAAAAATCATTGATATTTCCTTACCACGTATATCACGCATACGATCTTCGCTCAGCTTAAGAAGGTCTTCATCGTTATAGAAGATCGCGCCCGCAGGGATCGTTGGCAAAAGGCGCATAATCGACTTAATGGTCACAGACTTACCTGAACCGCTCTCACCGACAATGCCAAGTGTTTCTCCATTATTTAGTTCAAAATCAATGCCATTGACAGCATGAACAGTATCCTTGGCCATTTGAAACTGTACAGTAAGATTGCAAACTCTTAGGATCGCGGCCGAATTGCCCATTATCTCCCTCCTGACTGACGACTATCGAATACGTCCCGCAGTCCATCACCAAGAAGATAAAGCCCCACGATAAGCACCGTTAGTGACAGACCTGGAAAGATAGCATAAGTTGGTGCATAGAGCATATAATCCTTACCCGTGCTGAGCATAGACCCCCAAGAAGGCGCCGGTGGTGGATTTCCGAGCCCTAAAAAGCTCAGTGCTGACTCTAGCATTATTGCATTAGCAATAGAGACAGTTATCTGCACGAATAAAGTAGAAAGAACGTTAGGTAAGATCTCTTGATACATGATTCTGGTATGAGAAAAGCCCAGAGCTCGGTTTGCCTCCACATAACCTTTGCTGATCTCTGAGAGTACATTTGCCCTGGTTAGGCGCGCAAAGGTGGGAATGTTAACAATTGCAATAGCAAGTATGGAACTCAGTGAATTTGTGCCTATGATTGCTATAACTACTATGGCCATTAAGGTTGCAGGAAAGGAAATAATGGCGTCCATGATTCTCATCAAAACACTATCTAACGCACCACCGAAGTACCCTGCCACCATACCGGTGTTTACACCAACAAAGGAGGCGATAAGAACCGCACCGACCCCTGCCACAATCGAGATTCGCGCACCGTAAAGTATCCTAGTCATGATGTCGCGGCCATATTCGTCTGTCCCCATGGGATGTTGACCCGATGGTCCGCTAAGTCGAGTACCCACACCCATTTCTAATGGGTTATACAAGGTAATAAGGGGGGCGCAAAAAGCTGCAAGTACTATTAGGCTACATAGAATTATCCCAGCCCTACCCGATCGACTTCTCCATAGTTTTACTGCGAATCCATCTGTTCCGTCAGCCATTTGAATCCCCCCTACTTCAACCTTATTCGCGGATCGACCATTGCATTTATGATATCTACCAGTAGATTAACCACCATAAATACCAACACGATATATAAGACGGTTCCCTGCAGCAGGTTGTAATCTCGCCAACTAATTGCCTGAATGACTAACCGACCAATCCCTGGCCAGGCAAAGATCTGCTCTACGACTATAGCGCCGCCAAATAAATCTCCCATTTGCAAACCAACAATTGTAACGACTGGGATCAGTGCATTGCGGAGTGCATGCCGATAGGCAACCTTCTCCTTAGGCACACCGCGGGCCTTTGCAGTTGTGATATAGTCCTGACTCAAGACATCCATCAGTGATGCCCGCGTATAGCGTATTGTCCGTGCTGCCATACCTAGTGAAATTGTCAGCATGGGAAGAACAATGGAACGAATATGCCCAATCGGGTCGGAACTAAAGGCAACCCTCCCCGATGCCGGAAGGAGCCCCAAGACCACCGAAACCAGGAGAATGAGTAGAATTCCAAGCCAGAAGCCGGGAACTGCAAAGAAGATGGCAGAAAACATGGTGCTGACTCGATCGATGACTCCATTAGGTTTCATTGCAGACACTACCCCTAAGGGCAGACTAATCACAATTGAAAATATCGTCGCCACAATGGTCAGTTCAACGGTAGCCCCGAGCCTGGATCCAATCATTTCGAGTACTGGCTGGTCACTGATGATTGCATTACCAAGATCCCCTTTGAGGAAATTTCCCAGCCAGATGAAATAACGGTGTAACAAAGGTTTGTCAAGTCCAAACTTGACAGTAAGGGCCTGTAGCTGCGCTTCAGAGGCATTTGCACCTGCCAGGTTTGTGGCCGGGTCACCAGGTATCAAGTTTATGATCATAAAAACGACAAATGAAATGACGAGTACCGCAGGTATCATCTGCAAGATTCTTTTGATAACATATCTAACCAAGAAGTCGTACCCCCTATCACGCGGATTTCCTTAATGCACAACTCCCGCATTCTTCACAGCTTGTACAAAGCGTTTGGTGATTTCCATCGGGCGGGTAATCGCGCTTCCTACAACAACTGACCACGCACCTAGCTGAAAAGCCCTGACGATCTGGTCCGGTTCCCAATATCCACCTTCAGCTATGACAGGGATGCCCAGCGCAACCATCTCCTTTAAGAGAACAAAATCCGGTTCAATACCGATGCTGTTTTCTTTGAAGCCAAATGTCGGGGCCAACGAATCAACTCCGATTTGTAGCGCCCGCTTGGCGTCATTCAGAGTCTGACAGTCTGCCAGGACCGGCACATCAAGCTCCTCACGAATCCGCGGAACAATCTCTTCCAATGGCTCACCGAAGGGTCGTACCGCCCTGCAATCAACGGCGACCATGTCTGCTCCAGCTTGGACCAAAGCCATTGCATGGGCAAATGTCGGCGTAATACAGACTTCACCCTGCTTATTGCAGACCTTTTGGATGCCGATCACCGGTAGACCAGTCAGCTTCTTGATTACCTCAACCTCCTGTACGCCATTAGTTCGAATTCCACTTGCTCCGCCTGAGGCAACTGCTCTAGCCATAGCTGCCATCAGCATTGGACCATGCAAAGGTTCTTCGTCTAGGGCTTGACAAGATACAATCAATTTGTACCTTACATGTTGAAGCAGACTCACTACACTCCTCCGTTCTCGAGAAAGCCTTGAGCAATTAGAACATTCCTTACCTTAAGCTCCTCTTCGGATGTTAGGCTGCCCATGGGCGGTGCCATTTGCGCTGTCTCAATGATGCCTAACAAGCGGAGAGCTGACTTGAAACCACTCAAAGCGGAGGCCGAGCCAGATAGCTTGGAAGATCCTTGGTAGCAAATGTCAAACAAGCGTATCAGACGTTCCTGCACAGCGCGTGCCTCAGCATATTTGTTGCTCAAGCAGAGTTCGTACAATTCTACATATTCTCGCGGAGCCACATTGCCGATGCCTGGAACACACCCGCTTGCACCCATCTGCATCGCTGTATCAACTAGGAATTCTATACCGGTAAGGACTGTAAAACCTTTGATATCCTTGGTTCGTAACACATACTCCCGGAAGATATTGGAGTCTCCTCCGCTGTCTTTCAGGGCCATAATGGTACCTTCCCGTGCCAGCACCTCTATTGTAGCCGGGTCCAGTGCAACCTTCACTAAGACCGGAACATTGTAGGCAATGATGGGTACAGGTAGGGCAGCCGCTAAATCCCGATAATACTGAATCATCTCATCCTGACTATATTTATGATAAAAGGGAGGTGCAACAACAACTGCCGCGGCCCCGGCTTCAATCACTAAACGACCAAGGGCAATAGCTCGTTTGGTGCTTGTCTCAGTGATTCCAGCGAACACAGGTACGCGATCAGTTGAGGTTTGAACGACAGTCCGCACAATTGTCTTTCGTTCTAGATCTGTCAACGCGGCACATTCACCCGTTGATCCAAGGCAAAAAATGCCATGAACACCGCCCTTAATCAGGTGCTCTGTCAAACGTTCCAGCGACTTTATATCTACTTCTCCTGCTTTTGTAAAGGGTGTTGCAATAGGGGGGACAACCCCTCTTAATTCCGTTAATTTCACTTATCATCCCTCCAACATATGGTCGAATTGATTTACTCCGTTAACACCCCCATTCTTCACCCGTAGGTAAATTCCTCCACATATTTTGGTTTTTTGGAAAGTTTTCTCCAAACGAGGTGTAATAAGCTTTGCAGAAGGAGGAAAATTCCATCTAATGAGGAAATAACTCATTGAACGACAGTAAGGAGGTAGATTTATGACCCACAAATTAACCCAGAGTCTAGGAGGTCTGACCCGCATTCGTAGTACTTACCCCTCTTTAACCCCAACCGAAAAGAGAGTAGCAGACTATTGCCTGGAAAATCCGGATGAAATTATCTACCTATCAGTAACGCAGCTGGGCGAACGCTGCTCTGTTGGCGAATCAACAATTATCCGTTTTTCTCAGGCTGCAGGTTTTTCGGGCTATCAAGATTTAAAGTTAAACATTGCCCTTGAGCTTTCTAGTCGCAACAACAATGTGGCGGAAGGCATTTTAGGAGTAGGCGATTCCGTTGAGACTCTTATTGAAAGAGTGACTGCCATAAACGTTACTGCGCTGGAGGATACGGCCAAGCTCGTCAATCCCCATTCTCTACAACGTGCGATAGAAAAACTGATCAATGCCAAGCGGGTTTTTCTCTACGGTGTAGGCGTGTCAGGGATCACAGCCCTCGATGCGCAGAGCAAGTTTCTGCGGATTGGGCTTATGTCTTATGTGCTTTCAGACTCGCATCTACAGATTATGTCCTCTGCTCAAGTAGGCACGGGTGATTTGTGTATTGGCATTAGCCACTCAGGGAGCACAAGAGATACGGTGGACACGCTACGTTTAGCAAAACAAAATGGGGCATTCACCATGGCTATCACCGATATTGTCAAGTCACCGATTATCGAGTTCTCCGATCTTGTATTGCTCACGGGGTCAACAGAGGATCCGCTCCAAGGAGGTTCTCTGCGCTCAAAAATCGCGCAGGTGCACATGGTGGACTTGTTGTATACCGGCGTTAGCCTTAGATTAGGCGAAGAAGCGACTGAGCAAAAAAAGAGAGTGGCACTATCTGTGGTAGACAGACTCTACTAAAGCGGTGTGAGAAAAAGAAAGATGAGCATCAACGCTACACCGTGACACCAACTCCAGTGGACCACCAAACCGCGAGCTTTTGAACGCTTGGACTGACGACGAAAAACCTTACGGCATGTAAATTATCGCGTCGTGAGCGAGATCTGTTAGGTGGGCTCACTTTTATGCGTACAACAAAAAGGCTCCTTTGTCTTGGCAAGGGAGCCTTTTTTGGTATGAAGTTGTTAGGGTTCTTGATGGCAATATCCCTCATCTTGGCCAAGGATAGGCAGTTAAGAGAAGCTTTCTAGATCGTCATACGGTTGCGTCACGATCTATGCTCCTGGACAACGGAAATCATCGCTCGATAATTTTCCACCGGAACATATTCAGGAATACTATTCCCCGATCCTAGGGCATATCCGCCGCGACTTGCCGTTCTCTCCAAAAGAGCAGTAGAACGCTTCTTAATATTCTCCGGTGTTTCTCTGCACAAGAAATCCAAATCAATCCCACCCAGAATAGCAATGCGGTGGCCCCACTCTTCGTAGGCCTCCTCCACTGGTTTGATTTTATCTTCGTAAGAATGTTTGCCATCATATCCAATGCCGTCAATCAAATCATCCATCACAGCAGAAAGATTACCACAGGAATGTAGGATAGCTGGTTTGCCCGCTCGATGAATGGTAGATACGATTTCCTCATGCCAGGGGAAGACCAAACGGCGCATATCCTCTGGTGCGAGCATGGTCTGGCTGTTGAAGCCCCAATCGTCGTTGGAGATCAGAACCCCAACTGTATCGTAGGTGGCGGCGATTTCATAGTAACGATCAATACGCTTGCCTACTTCCGCAAAGATATCCCGAACGAGCTTGGGATCATCAACCAGCATAAAACACAGTGCTTCGTAACCCACTAGGTCAATGACATTCTCCAAAACGCCGCCAGGACCCATCACAGCAAGCTTCATTCCATCGGGAAGATCTGGAGCGATCCTCTCCAATCGTGATGAATCAAAGTCATCGGGATTCGGCCAAGGGTATTCCTCAAATGACTTGCGATCATGGATCACACTACCCTCATTGAGTGATCGGGTCGTCTTCATTCCAGCCTCACCTCTGGGAAAAAGAAAGTCCGATGAACGCACCGTGGCATAGTCATATCCCCCGTTCTTAAAGGCATGAATCAAGAGACGCAACTCGCTAACATCATCTTGCGGACTGACAAATTCCATCGCTGCGAGCTCCTCATAGAGGGGGGCATTCATGAACATCTCAAAAAGCGTGGACCGGGCAGGAACTTCCCGTTCTAGCACTGCAAGCAGATTAGCAAAACATGGGTTTGGCATAATATCCTCCTTGCCATTAATCATCCAAGAACTTAGAAAAACAAGTCCACAGTGTTCCTCACTAGACAATCTTGTTGGTACTTCCACGATGTTGAGGCAATATCCTTTATTACCCATTCTTCTTTCATCGCACAAACAAGTAACCCGCTATGTACGTCGTACCAACGTGTATGGACAGCAAAAAACCGCACCAAGACGATGCGGTTCGTGTTCTAACGGAAATGGTGGGCCATCAGGAGAACGAACTCAGGTACAGATGTGATCAATATCACTATCTGCTCATTTAGCAACAACTTTTTTGTTGAAAGGTTAATTACTTCTTATTCAAGTGCAGAAGATCCCGCGCCACCTCTTCATCTGTCACCAGGTGGGTCACAAATCCTGCCCGTAGTACAGCCAAAATCGCTGCGGTAGAATGGGTTCCGCCAGCAACAGCCAAAACCTTCGGCGTGTCCTGCAATTGCTTAATGCTTATGGCCGCAGTGCTCTTATCTGCCACAACCTGACCCTGTTCATCAAAAAACCAACCGCAGACGGCCGCGGTAGTGGGAGTACCAGGAGAAGGAATTCGCAAGCCTTCAGGCACAGCCCTATTGGTGGCTCCAATACCGATCACTGCGCAGGAGAGCTGGTTCCACAGATCGGTGCACTGTCTAATCGATTCTTCTTCAAAGAGCTTGGCTACAATGCTAGGTTCATCTATATACAGTGGAACGTTTAAACCGACGTAATCGCCACTAAACTTACTAGCAGCTAACTGAACAGTATAGTTAATATGCGGTCCACGCGTTACACCGGTCCCACCAGAAATTGGGACAAATTTCATACAGGCATAATCATGGGAATTAGGTAATAACTCGACCATTTTGTGGACAGTTGAGCTAAAACCTACACCAACGATATCACCAGATTCCAGCAGAGATAACAAACACTTCGCAGCCTGATAAGCCAAACGTAATTGTAGATCTTCATAAGTACGCTCTACAGGACTTAGCCGGCACTCCACGAGTCCGAACTCTTCTGTTACAGCCTGCCCAAGTTCAAGGAGCCGTTGCGAGGGATTTCGCACAGTAAACTGAACAATATCCCGCTCTCTTGCGGCGTGCAGCAATCTCGAAACACCACTCCGAGACAGATTAAGAGCTTCGGAAATTTCCTTTTGAGCTTTCCCTTGTATATAGTACATTTCGCTTATTCGTACCAAAAGATCGAGATCTTGCTCATCATTGTAGTCTAACAAAGCAATCCCCCTCTCTATCAATGGACATCAGGTCTTACCCGTTGTAATTTGCCGTCTGATGCAATTCTCCTGCCTCCTAGCAAACTTTACTTCCACACGAAAAAATGTCAGGGAGGAATTTCGCAAGTTGTGGAGAATGATAAAAATATAGCGCAAAGAAATTAGCTGACTATATTTTGCAACTATAGGGAGGTCCTGTTATGTCAATTCAGTCTAAGGCAGCAGTCATTGTCGACAAAGGTAAAGTAGAGGTAAAAACTATTCCTATTCCAGAACCAAAACAAGGAGAAGTCTTGGTCCGCCAAAAAGCGACAGCACTATGCACTTTAGAACAGCGATTCTTTACCGGCGTATTCCCCGTCTATCCAGGTGTTTGGGGTCATGAAGTTTCTGGAATTGTTGAAGCAATCGGACCCAATACCTACACGCCACTAAAAGTAGGGGATCATGTAGCCCGTGGGTGTGGGAGCGCTTGCGACCAATGTTATTTATGTGCAATGGGTCAAGATGCAAAGTGTGAAGTGGAGAAGATGCGGCTGAAGGCTCAGCAAAAGTCAGACCGCGAAGATGGAATCATGGGTATTTTCGGTTTGTCAGAGTACTCTGTCGTAGACCCACGCAACCTAGTTCAGATTTCTAAGGACACTCCCTTCGAACAGGCTGCACTCTCAGAACCCATTGCCTGTGCCGTATCGAGCACGAATAAGTTGGATATTCAACTTGGCCAAACTGTCGTAGTCATTGGGGCAGGGGCCATGGGAATGGCTAACATACTGGTCTCCAAGTATCAGGGTGCCTTTGTTGTGGTAAGTGAACTCGATGAGCAAAGGCGCCAAAAGGCTCTCAGTGCAGGTGCCCACGCCGTATTGAACCCCAATGCAGGCGATATTGGCCAGCAGCTTAAGGACATCAACGATGGACGCTTGGCCGATGTAGTCATTGTGACTATCGGTCTTGAGCAAGCGAATGAACAAGCCATGGGGTTGGTTGCTCCCAATGGAAAAGTCATGCTTTTTGCTTCGGCCCACCCTGCGGTGCCCATGAATATTGATCCAAATGTGATTCATCGTTCTGGCATTACTATTACTGGATCTACAAGCAAAAACCGGAAAGACTTGTATCAAGCTTCTCTACTTATTGGCAAGAAGATTATTAGTGTAGAACCGATGATTGAAAAGGTCTTCCCTCTCGAAGAGGCTCAACTGGCCTTTGAAATGGCCATTCAAGCCGAAAAGTATCGTATCGTCCTTTCGATGTAGCAAACACTGAACCAGAATGGAGGAATTATAAATGTTAGAGAACATGAATCCCCTGCTTAAGGAAGCAACAGAAAAGGGGTATGGTATTCCTGCCCCAGGCGTAAATGACTTTCAAACCCTGGAAGCTGTCTTTCAAGCCTGTAGCGAACTAAAGGCGCCTTTAATCATTGACTGTGTGCCAAGAAATGATATTGAAGCAGTAGCAGATATGACGAAGTTTCTGGTTAAGCGCTATCCTCACGTTCCAGCAGCACTGAACCTCGATCACGGTACCACCTTTGATGTTTGTGCTAAAGCTATTCAGTTCGGCTTTAGCTCCGTCATGATCGACTGTTCGAAAGAGCCCTTCGAAGAGAACGTAAGGGTAACGGCTGAAGTGGTAAAAATGGCCCATGCTGTAGGTGTATCTGTAGAAGCAGAACTTGGCTATTTGGGTACCGCTTCAGAAATCACTGCTGACTTTCATGACTCCTTTACAAAGCCAGTAGAGGCTCAGAAATTTGTGGAGCAAACATCCGTAGACTGCTTAGCGGTGGCGGTAGGTACAGCCCATGGTTTTTACCAGGGTGATGCACCTCGCATTGACCTAGAACGCATCGCTGAACTAAAAAAGACCTTGCCAGTGCCCCTGGTTCTACACGGCGGCTCTTCTGCAGGCGACGAACAACTAGCCAATGCTGTTAAGGCTGGAATTGCCAAGATTAATCTCTTTAGTGACTTATCTTCTGCCGGTACCAATGCAGTAAGAGAGTTTCTAGACAAAGATGAGAAAATAGTCTTAGGTTTTATGCCTCTGAGTATGGCTTATGGCGTGGGTGTTAAAGCTTACAAGGAAATGTTCATGCACTACATTCAAGTATTCGGCTGCAAGAATAGGGTCTAGACTGCAGTAGTCAGGCAGGAGCTCGAAATATTGATAGGGGAAGGCAAAGCGCCTTCCCCTATTTCATTCTTGGATCAACATGCCAAAACATCAGTTGGCGAATAAGGCCTTTGCCTGCTTAAGCTCTTCTCGCAATTGCTCTTCATTGTTGTTCGGTATGAAACACTCCAAAGACCACACACCTGCATAATCAACCTGCTGCAAAGCGGCCACAATACGCCGTAAATCAAGCTCTCCTGTGCCGATGCGCATGTGCATTTTCGCCTCTGTCCCATCACTAAGATGGAAATGGGCAATGTTCGATCCAGCTTGTTCAATAAAAGCTAAAGTTTTCTCCGTGTCTCTGATATGAGTAACATCTAGGGTTACCCACTTTTCTTTGCTTCCAACGTCTGCAAAGAGTCGATCTAGGTCTTCCCAGCACTTCACTGAGACAATCTCTTTATCGCTATCCATGTTCTCAACTGTAATTAAAACTCCCTGTTCCTTGCCATACGCCAAAATTCTTCGGATGGAATCAACCTGGTTAGCCCAGTGGGTTTTAGAATCCTCTAGTACAGAGAATTTACTGCCGGGATGGATGACAATTAACTTTGAACCTAAATCCCGGGCAAGGTCAATCGCCTGATAGGTTTGACGCAGGGATTCTTCGCGTATTCCTTTATTCGGGCTGGTGATACTGATGTCCATAATTGGGCAATGAATAGTTGATTCTAATTTGTGTTTGACAAGAGCTTCTTTCAGTTCTTCTACACTTGCTCCACGCTCGTCATCCCAAGCATGATCCACCCAAATTTCCGCACAATCAAAGCCGCAAGTGGCGATTATTTCTAGGGCTTCAAGAATAGGTCTGTGATAGAATGTCATAGTTGTAACTCCAAACAACATCGCCATACCGCCTCTCGTATTTTAAATCCAGCCAATCCCCTGGGACTGGCTGGATTTTCTCATTACATAAGTCAAGAGTCTTCTTAGAAAATAAAACCGTTTGCTTCGACAACAGCATTGTCTAGAGTTTGTTGCGGATGAACGTTGGCAAACAATGCCTCTTCAACAGCAATACCTAACACCCTCGAAACATCGGCATAGCTGACAACGTTTGGACGAGCTCTGGCATATTGGGCTTGCTTAATAACAGTCTGAATGAATGGGTTTTCTTCTAGATATTGATTATATTCGTCCGAGGCGAGCACCGATTTGCGCAGTGGCGTATAACCTGTAGCCATGCTCCACTCTAAGTTATTTTCCTCATTAGCCATCCACTCAACAAAGGTCCATGCGGCAGCCTCTTTCTCTGGCGTAGTTCTGAAAATACCCATACTACTACCACCTACGCCAGTAACCATTTCCTTATGGGCCGGTAATGGCGCTACGCCAAAATCAAAATCTACTTTCTCTGCCGTTCGAGCAATACCTGACGTACTGGAGTACTGCATCGCGATGCGGCCAACCTCAAAACCTTCTTGAGGAGGCGAAAGCGTTAGTATCTTATGATTGTGGGCTAAATCGATCCAAAAGTTAACTGCTTCAACTGCGGCCTCATCATTAAATGCCGTCGCAGTAAAGTCTTCATTGTATATTTCGCCGCCTGCCTGCCATAAGAAGGTAATGAAGCCGTAGACGGCACCAATGTTAGCTCTAGTAGTAAAGTTGACACCCCACTCGTCAATTTGCCCGTCGCCATCGACATCGCGAGTAAGCAACTTGCCGTATTCCACTAATTCATCCCATGTTGCGGGTGGTTTTTCCGGATCAAGACCAACTTCCCTGAACATATCCTTGTTATAAAAGAGAATTTGGTTGCTCATGGAAAACGGCATTGTCCATTGTTCTCCATCGATAGTAACAGTGTCAAGTGAGATAGACGTAAAGTCTTCAAAATACTCATCCGTATCTACGAAGTCTTTAAGGGGAACCATCGCTCCAGTGGCGACCATCATCGGCGGCCAGAATTGGTCCATTAGTGCTACGTGTGGGGGCTGTCCCCCCGCTACAGCGACCATTAGCTTGTCTCTTGTAGCAAACTGGTTACCTGTATAAAGCACTTCTACATGAATGTCTGGGTGCAACCTATTAAACTCTGCTACCTTTGCTTCATGAATCTGGGAGTTATCCCCACTAAGATAGTGCCAATAATCGATTGTTACTTGTGCTGTAGCCACACTACCTATTGCGAAGACTAGAACAAACATTAGCGTCAACAACAATACTTTTTTGCGCACAATATAACCCCTCTCTGTTTTGTCTTTCGTCATGTCGACAACCCTCAAGCTTCCAAGCAAACACTGTAGTAACGTACTTACAACCCCTCCTTCCAGACTTCTCTATAAATTAGTATTTTACACCGGTAAAAGCTAGGCTCTGAATAAACTGCTTCTGAGCCGAAAGAAACGCCAGAATAACAGGTAACGTAGCCATTACAGAAGCCGCCATCATCATGGGCCAGTCTGGATAAAGATCCGTACGCATCAGAGCCAGCCCAACCTGTAGCGTCCTCATCTCCGCTGTAGTCGTTATAATCATGGGCCACATAAAATCATTCCAGACACCCATAAACGTAAAGAGACCTAATGTCGCTAAAGCTGGTTTACTTAAGGGCAAAACTACCTTTAACAAAACCCCAAAGCGACTACATCCGTCGATAATAGCAGCCTCTTCGAGTGATTTTGGCATGGACAAAAAGAATTGCCGCATCAAAAAGGCACCAAATGGAGTTGCCAGAAATGGTAACGTGAGTCCCTGGTAGGAATCGAGAAAACCCATTCTGTTAATTAGAATAAAGGCTGGAATAATTGTGGCTTGAACTGGGATCATCATGGCCGAAAGATAAATCAAGAAAATCACATTGCGGCCCGGAAAATCCAAGCGAGCAAAAGCATAGCCAGCCAAGGTAGCCGTTGCCACCTGGACAGTTGTTACGATGGCTGAAACAACTATGGAGTTCATTCCATACATTAAAAACGGTTGTAGTGTCAGAGCTCGGTAATAACCGGAGAATTCTATCCTCGAGGGCAACCAGTTCATATCATAGGTGAAAACCTCATCTTCTGCCTTGAAAGAGGAAAGTAACATCCAAGCAAAGGGGAGTAACATAGAGATTGCTAGAGCAAGCAGAATTACGTACAAAATGGTGCGAGTAATGTTTGTCCTTAGTCGTAAAAAGTTCACCAATCTACCCCTTTCCCTAATAATCAGTCTTGAAAAACCGCATTTGAATGACTGTAAAGACCATAATGATGACAAAGAGTATCCAAGCCACGGCCGATGCATATCCGGCTCGATAAAACTCAAAAGCTTGTTGGTACAAGTAGTAAACTATGACCATCGTGGAGTTGGCTGGTCCTCCCCCTGTCATCGTGTAGATTTGGCTAAACACCTTCATAGAACTCATGATGCTCATGATAGAAGCAAACCCGATCGTCGGCTTCATCATGGGGAGCGTCATGCGGAAAAAGCTTTGCACAGAGGAAGCTCCATCGATTTGCGCGCTTTCGTAGACCTCACTGGGTATATCCTGAAGTCCTGCAAGAAAAATCACCATATTATAGCCCAGGTTTTTCCAAATGCTAACGATAATAACAGATGTCATAGCCCAGCTAGGATCAGTGAGCCAACCAGGGCCTGTAATTCCAATTCGAGTCAGAAGGGAGTTGAGGAGTCCATAGTTTGGTTCTAGCATCCAGGTCCACACCAAGGACACAGCCACCATAGAGGTAACTACAGGTGCGAAAAAGGCTGACCGAAAAAAACCTTCAAGACGTAAGCGATTGTTGAGGAGAACGGCAACAACCAAGGAAAGAGAGATGCCAATGGGCACTACCCCAATCGTGTAATGAACGGTGTTCATAATTGCTTTTTTGAATGTAGGGTTGTTCAGCAACGTAACATAATTCGCCCAGCCGACAAAACGCCTGGTACTAGCAATCAAATGAACATTGAAAAAGCTCATGTACAATGAGTAGAAAAGCGGATAGACAGTAAATACACAAAACACAATAAATGACGGTAAGAGTGCCAAAAGGGCGACCTTGGTTTGTTCCCCTCCTAGGCGTCTCCATCTAAGACTCATCTTGCGCGGCCCCTTTCCCTAATATGTAAAAAGTTTGATAACTACACATTACAGTCCAGATAGTCTTGGTATTTATTCTAGACAAACTTTCAAAGTCCTGCTCAAATAGTCGAATATGTAACCTCTGGTAAAAATGCTGAGCGAATCTTTAATTTACATAATAAGAATCATATCTGCACCCAACCCCATTGTCACCAACTCAACAGCGCAAGTTCCAAAACATGGGCTATGAAACCAGCACCAAGACAAAAGAGTGCACTAACACCCCATTTGTAAACATAGAACTTAGTACCAAAGAATGCTGTTTCAAAGGGGGCTTTGTCCAAACCCAATAAGGCCCAACCTGTCAAGATAGCGACTACCGTCCCAAGCCCTGCACCAGAAGCCCAGATGGAGGCAATAATGGGAAACGAAGCATAAGGGCCCACAGCTAGCAGCATTCCACCAAAGGTACCCAAGACAATTCCCTTTAAGCCCGCTTCTCGCGACAGCCAACTTTGCACGAATTCCCTTGGAATCAAAACTTCAAGCATACCCGCCAGGATAAAAGCAACAATAATCAGGGGAATTGACAGTAACGCCTGCTTTAAGCCTGCCTTTAAGCCTTCCATATGTCTCCCTGATAGCTTGGCATTCACCATGATCAAGATGACTGCCACGATACTAAGGGCTACGGTCGTTTGTAGCATCTTTTTCACCTGCCTGCCCGAGAACATTCTCTATAGTTTTGTTGCCAAAGTAACGCTTGGCCAGTAAACCTATAATGATGGGGACCGGGAGCGTAATTAGATTCCTAATAATTGCTATGTTAGGAGCGATTAAACTTGCTTCCATGGGAAAACGTGCAAAGTCGTAGGTGTTTTTTCCAAGCAAAAATGCTATCAAGACATAAAAGGGTAGTCCCTTCTCCGCAAAGCTAGCAACAAAGGGAAAGTAAATATAAGGCCCTCCAGGAAATAATCCTCCGGCTACGGCACTGACAACGATCCCTTTGATCCCACTCGACCTTTTGAACCAGCGATCTAACATTTCCTTGGTAAGAAGCACTTGAATTTGGCCAATGACTATAAAGGAAGCAAACAACATAAGATCGGAAGAGCGTCGTGT